>Ga0209517_10001508_pt1 | contig 34914 bp, 35 predicted proteins | sample PeaSoiMetSII2010_FD_187695 | JGI IMG/M metagenome (GOLD analysis project Ga0209517, IMG submission 187695) | Peat soil microbial communities from Weissenstadt, Germany - SII-2010 (SPAdes) (version 2) | ecosystem: Environmental > Terrestrial > Soil > Wetlands > Peat | place: Germany... | reverse complement strand
CAAGCACGCGGCGCCGCGAAGGTTCGACCGTGGCAATCGAATTCCGTCCGCACATCTCGCACATGGGATCGTCCTTCCCTGTCGTTACAGCATCTGTACGTCCACCACGCCGGACACCGCCTTGATCGCGCCCGCAATCTGGGGCGAGACCTTGAAGCGGCCTGGCAGCTTCATTTCCACTTCGGTTTCGAGGTCGAGCATCATGACAAGGGCGACGTCACCGTCGGCTCCCGCCACCGCGCCCGGCTTTGCTTGAGGTCCGCGTGCCGCGCCATTCTGCGGCGTGGGTTCGGGCATCTGCAAGCGCTTGGCAATGGATTCGAGCGGCTTGGTATCACGCACAAAGATGCGAAGGCCCTTCTGGGTCTTGGCGGCGGCGTCATCGAGCGGCTCGGCGTGCAGCACGCGGGCGCGGACATCCTCGCCCTGCAGTTCGGCGCCGAGTTGCAACAATACCGCGGCTCCAGGCTCCAGCACGTCGCGATACTGGGCAAGCCCTTCCGAAAACAGCACGGCCTCGAAATGGCCGGTCGGGTCCGACAGTCCGATGATGCCCATCTTGTTGCCGGTCTTGGTCCGCCGCTCCATGCGCGACACCACGGTCGCAGCAACCTTGCCGGCGGTCGCACCGGTTTTGACCGCGCGAGAGAATTCCGCCCAGGATTGCACCCTCAATCGCTTCAGCACCGTCGCATAATCGTCAAGCGGATGGCCGGAAAGGAAGAAACCGATGGCGTCATATTCGCGTCGCAGCCGCTCGGCGGGCAACCACGGCTCGATCTGCGGCAGCATGATGGTCGGGGCGTCGGCGGCGTTGCCGAACATGTCGTTCTGTCCGATGCTCGCCGCCTCGTGGCTACGCTGGCAGGCCGCAAGGATCGCCTCCGCGCCCGCAAACACCCGCGCGCGATTGGGGTCGAGCGCATCGAACGCGCCGGCCGCCGCCAGGCTCTCGATGACGCGCTTGTTGATCGCGCGCGGATTAACGCGGGCAGCAAAATCGGCCATTGAGGTGAATTGCCCGTCGCGGCGCGCCTCCACGATCAGCTCAACGGCCTGGGGGCCGACGCCCTTCAGCGCGGCGAGCGCGTAGTAGATCGTGCCATGGTGGACCTCGAAGGTGGCACCGGAGCGATTGATCGAGGGTGCCTCGACCTTGATCCCGAGCCGCTGCGCTTCGGCACGAAACTCGCTGAGCTTGTCGGTGTTGTTGAGGTCGAGCGTCATCGATGCCGCCAGGAACTCGACCGGGTAATGCGCCTTCATATAGGCGGTATGATATGAGACCAACGCGTAGGCCGCGGCGTGGCTCTTGTTGAAACCGTAGTCGGCAAATTTCGCGAGCAACTCGAAAATGGTCTCGGCCTGTCCCTTCGGCACGCCGTTCTTGACCGAACCGGCGACGAAGCCTGCACGTTGCTTCTCCATCTCGGCGCGGATCTTCTTGCCCATCGCGCGGCGCAACAGGTCGGCTTCGCCGAGCGAATAGCCGGCCATCACCTGCGCGATCTGCATCACCTGTTCCTGGTAGATGATGACGCCGAACGTCTCCTTCAGGATCGGTTCGAGCATGGGGTGCAGGTATTCCGGCTCTTCGTCGCCATGCTTGCGGGCGCAATAGGTCGGAATGTTCGCCATCGGACCCGGCCGATACAGCGCCACCAGCGCGATGATGTCCTCGAAGCGGTCAGGCCGCATGTCGACCAGCGCGCGCCGCATGCCCTGACTTTCCACCTGGAACACGCCGACCACATCGCCGCGCGCGAGCATCTGGTAGCTGGCGGCGTCATCGAGCGGGAGGGTCGCGAGATCGACCTCGACCCCGCGCTGCCTGAGCAGCTTCACGGCGACATCGAGAACCGTCAGCGTCTTGAGGCCGAGGAAGTCGAATTTGACGAGGCCCGCGGGCTCGACCCATTTCATGTTGAACTGGGTCACCGGCATGTCGGATTTCGGATCGCGGTAGAGCGGCACGAGTTCGCTGAGCGGCCGATCGCCGATCACGATACCGGCGGCATGGGTGGACGCATGTCGGGTCAGGCCTTCGAGGCGTTGCGCGATGTCGAAGGCGCGTGCCACCACCGGGTCCTCGTCGCGGAACGCCTGCAGCTTCGGCTCGCCTTCGATCGCGGCCGAAAGCGTCACGGGCGCGGCGGGATTTTGCGGCACGAGTTTCGTCAGCTTGTCGACCTGCCCATAGGGCATTTGCAACACGCGTCCGACATCGCGCAGGACGCCCCTCGCCTGCAACGTTCCGAAGGTGATGATCTGCGCCACCTGATCGCGGCCATAGCGCTGTTGCACGTAGTTGATCACCTCACCGCGCCGGTCCTGGCAAAAATCGATGTCGAAGTCGGGCATCGAGACGCGTTCCGGATTGAGGAAGCGTTCGAACAGGAGTCCGAACCGGATCGGGTCGAGATCGGTAATGGTGAGCGCATAGGCGACCAGCGATCCCGCGCCGGAACCGCGGCCCGGGCCGACCGGAATGCCCTGGGCCTTGGCCCATTTGATGAAGTCAGCGACGATTAGGAAATAGCCCGCATAGTTCATGCGGGTGATGACATCGAGTTCGAAGGAAAGCCGGGCCCGATAGTCCTCTTCCGTGGTGCCTTGCGAAAGCCCGTGAACCCGCAAGCGGTGGCCAAGCCCATCCTCGGCCTGGCGGCGCAATTCCGCAGCTTCGTCGCTTGCCGCGTCGGCCGTGTTGGCGCCCGCACCCACCGTGAAGCGCGGCAGAATCGGCTTGCGCGTCACCGGGCGGAACGCGCAGCGCTCGGCGATCTCGACGGTGGACGCCAGGGCCTCCGGAATATCGGCAAACAGCACGGCCATTTCGGCACGGGTCTTGAAGCGGTGATCGGGCGTGAGCTGCTCGCGGTCGGTCTCGGCGATCAGACGTCCACCGGCGATGCAGAGCAACGCGTCATGGGCTTCGTAGTCGTCTGCGGTGGCGAAATACGGTTCGTTGGTGGCCACGAGCGGGAGGCCCTTCGCATAGGCCAGATCGATGAGCCCGGCCTCGATGCGACGCTCCCTCTCGGTGCCGTGCCGCTGCAATTCGACATAAAGGCGGTCACCGAACAGGCCCGCCAGCCGATCGCAGCGTGCGGCCGCCAGCGCCGCGTGATCGCCGGCGATCGCCAGCGCGACCGGTCCGTCCGGACCGCCGGTGAGCGCGATCAAATCCTCCGAATAACCTTCCAGCCACTCGAATTTGATGTGCGGGGTCTGGTGCACCGGCGTTTCCAGAAAGGCGCGGGAGTTCAGCCGCATCAGGCTGCGGTAGCCCCGCTCACGCGCCGCCAGGAGCACGATGCGCGAAGGCCCCGCCGCCAATGCATTGCGCGCATTGGGGTCCTGGTCGCCGAAATCGACTGCGAGCTCGCATCCGATGATCGGCTGGATCCCATAGCCGGCCACCTTGTCGGAGAATTCCAGCGCGCCGAACATGTTGTCGGTGTCGGTCAGCGCCAAAGCCGGCTGCCGGTCCGCTTTCGCCATCTCGGCGAGTTTGGTAATCTTGATCGATCCCTTCAGCAGCGAATAGGCCGAATGGACGTGGAGATGGACAAATCCTGCATGGGACGGCAGCGGATTGGGCTTTGACATGTTGGCAGCATCACTGGGGCTTGAGGGGCGCAGAATGGCAGCACCGGCCGACTCGCGCGCCCTGATGGTGAAGCCTCATTTGGGATGAGTCCACGCGGAAGACGCCATCGCCGGCCCCCATCCGGCTTTTCCCCAGCGGGATGCCCCGATCCGGCCTCCTGCCCTCAGGCCAACTCAGAGCTGGGGGATCAGCTGCGCCCAAATCGCGACCATCCCGACAAACAGCACAATCGACGCCAGTGCCGCGGCTTCCTCGACAAAAACCTTCAACATGACCACCTCCAAGATCAGAACATATAGGGAACATAGTTCCGTTTTTGTTCTGGGGTCAAGGGGGGGTACTGGGTCAGTTTGGAAAATGACCTCCGTGGTTAATTCAGCAGCCTGTTTGCGAACGCGAGGGGGTCTTATTTCGCCTCGCAGTCCAGTTCAGCCGGCGGATTCTTTTGCAAGGCGCAGGAGACGGACGCGCCCGTCCAGCGGTCCAGGCGAAAGACGCCAACAGAACCGGTACCGTTCCCGGCCACGACCAGTTCCCAACGAAACAGAACAAGCAGCGCAACGCTGATAATGATCGCGCCGATAATGGCCCCGAGGGAATTCTGCATGCCCTGACTATGCGCCCTGAAGGGCCGGTTTTCCAGTGTGCATCACGCCGCTCAGAGAAACGCCCCGGCTGCGAGGCCGGGGCGTGGAGACGAGAATTGGGCCAGCCTTGGCGTCAGTACCGCGCGACCACCGGACCGCCGAACTTGTAGTTCAGACGGGCAGTGAAGAGATCGACGTTCTCGCTGATATGGTCGGCGATGAAGCCAGCATTGGAAACAACGTCGCTGTTGCCCATGAACAGGTGGTCGTATTCGAAGCCGAGCGACCAGTTCGGCGCGAAGGCGTATTCGAAGCCAACGCCGACCGTGCCGCCCCAGCGGGTTTCGCTCGTAGCATCGACCCCGCCAAGCGGGCCCGTCGTAGTCGACGTGTACCTGTTGTCGGTGAACGCGGCACCGCCCTTCACGTAAAATAATGCACGGTCCCAGGCAAAACCGATCTGGCCAGTGAACAGGCCTAAGGCATCAATCCTGGTTTGGTTGGTGGTGGTGGGGTCTTGCAAGCTGACATTGCTACCTGTGAAATCAGCCCAGTTGCCTAGCGCTTCCACGCCGAACACCACGGACGACATTTGCCAGCGGTAGCCGATCTGTCCACCGACGGTCGCGCCCGTGGCGCGATGGCTACCTTCGTCTCCAACGCCGTCCTCATTCCAGTCAATATTGCTGGTAGCGCCGCCGCCGTTGATACCCGCGTAGAAGCCGCTCCAGTCATAGGCAGCCTCAACGATCGCCGGTGCCTTCGAATAGGCCGGCGCGCGCGCCGGAAGGTCCGCGGCCACCGCAGGCGCTGCGGCGCCAAGCGAGATCGCCGCTGCCGTAGCAAAAAGCAATTTCTTCATATCTACATTCCCGTTTTCGATTCTGCCCAGCCCCCACCGCGACTGACTTTTATCAGCCTTCGTCTGTAATGCTGTAGCGGCGGTGCAACATTCATCAGAAAATTAGACTTCTCCGAAATTAAAATTATCCTTATGTATCAGTGGTTTCCCAGAAATATTTAGCAATGAAAAGGTTCCAATCTGCTGCCCGACGGTTTTGCCCCTATTCAAAGGTCTTTTCGGGCTGGACGGTGAGGCGAATGGCAATATCGGTCGAACCGTCGAACAGCTCCAGCAGCTGATCGCAGAGTAAACAGCGATACTCGCCCTTGGCCCCAGGGCGGGAGGTCAACTCGATGCGGCGATAGCCAGCATTGCATTTGGGGCAGATAACGTCGGACCTTTTCATTCGGGAAATATGCCGCGCTGGCGAACGGTTTTCCAGTCCCGGGCCGCGATCAGCAATATCTGGTTCACGGCGCTGGGCAGCCCCCTGCCGGGCGATCTATGGCCACGCTAATCCAGCTCGACGACCCGGCCGTCCACCAGCGACACCCGCCGGTCCATCCGGCCCGCCAGTTCCATATTGTGGGTGGCGATCAGCATCGCCACGCGCGTCGCCTTGACCAGTTGCATCAAGGCCTGGAACACGTGGTCGGCGGTATGCGGATCGAGATTGCCGGTCGGTTCATCGGCGAGCAGCGCCCGCGGCGCGTTGGCGACCGCGCGCGCGATCGCCACTCTTTGCTGCTCGCCGCCGGACAATTCTGCCGGCCGATGTTTGATCCGGTCGCCGAGCCCCAGATAGGCCAGGATTTCAGTGGCGCGCTTGACGGTTTCGGACCTTTTCAGGCCACGGATCATCTGCGGCAGCATGACGTTTTCGAGCGCCGAGAATTCCGGCAGCAGCCGATGCGATTGATAGACGAAACCGATCTCGGTGCGGCGGATTTGGGTCCGCTCGATATCGGACAGGCCTGAGGTTGGAACTCCCCCCACATAGACTTCGCCGTCGTCCGGGCTTTCGAGCAGACCCGCGATATGCAGCAGGGTCGACTTGCCGGCGCCCGATGGCGCGACGAGCGCCACCGACTGCCCCGCCCACAGTGCGAGCTTGGCGCCATTGAGGATGGTCAGCGGTGTCTCGCCTTGCACGTACTGGCGCTTGATCTCGTGGAGATAGATGACCGGTACATCCTCTTCCGCCCCCTGCCCCATCTGCCCCTCACTCGTACCGCAGCGCTTCGACGGGGTCGAGGCGGGCAGCACGCCAGGATGGATAGAGGGTCGCGAGGAAGGACAGCGTCAGCGCCATGATCACGACCGCGCTGGTTTCGCCAAAATCGATCTCGGCCGGGAGCTTGGAAAGGAAGTAGAGCTCCGGCGAAAACAGTTCGGTATTGGTCAGCCACGACAGGAATTGCCGGATCGATTCGATGTTCAGGCAAATCAGCATGCCGACCAGAAAGCCGGTAATCGTGCCGACCACCCCAATGGCAGCCCCCGTGATCAGGAACACTCGCATGATCGCCCCCTGCGAGGCGCCCATGGTGCGCAGGATCGCGATGTCGCTGCCCTTGTCCTTCACCAGCATGATCAGGCCGGAGACGATATTGAGCGCCGCGACCAGCACGATCATGGTGAGAATGAGGAACATCACATTGCGCTCGACCTGAAGCGCGTTGAAGAAGGTCGAATTGCGCTGCCGCCAGTCGACCAGGAACACGGGACGCCCCGCGGCTTCCGTCACGCTCTTGCGGAAGCTGTCGATCCTGTCGGGATTGGTCGTGAATACCTCGATCGCGGTCACGTCATTGTTGCGGTTGAAATAGGCCTGCGCTTCCGTGAGCGGCATGAACACGAAGCTCGCGTCATATTCCGACATGCCGATCTCGAACACCGCCGTGATCCTGTAGGGCTTGATCCGCGGCGTGGTGCCCATTGGGGTTACCGCGCCCCTTGGCGCCACCAGCGTGACACTGTCGCCGGCGTGCAGCGAAAGCGTATCCGCAAGCCGGCGGCCGATGGCGACGCCTTGCCCTTCGTCAAAACCCTCAAGCGTGCCCTGCTTGATGTTCTTGGCGATCGAGGTCAAGTTGTTGAGGTCGTCGGCGCGAATGCCGCGAACGAATACGCCGGAGGCATTGAACGGCGAAGACGCCAGCGCCTGCCCGTCCACCACGGGTGCCGCGAGCCGAATGCCCGCAACCTGGTTGATGCGCTCGGCCACGTCCTTCCAGTCGGTCAACGGCGATTCCAGCGGCTGCACCAGGAGATGGCCGTTAAGGCCGAGAATCTTGTCCAGCAATTCCTTGCGGAAACCGTTCATGACGGCCATCACGATGATCAGCGTGGCGACGCCGAGCATGATGCCGAGAAACGAGAAGCCGGCGATGACGGAGATGAAGCCTTCCTTCCGACGTGCCCGCAAATAGCGTCCCGACAGCAGCCACTCGAATGGCGCGAAAGGTGGAGTTCGAATTAGCTCGCTCATGGCTTCATCCATAGTCCGATTTTCACACGATTCGGGCCGATTGTGGCCGCGAGGGCCGATATCCGGCGCCCCCGCGGTGGATAATTTCAACTAAGTCAGTCGCGCCAGCACGTCCGCCGGGCTGAGGTTTTCGCGCATGCCGTCGCTGCGCCGCTTGAGTTCGAGCTTGCCTTCGGCGAGGCCCTTGGGGCCGACGAGAATTTGCCAGGGAATGCCGATCAGATCGGCGGCGGCGAATTTGGCACCGGCGCGCTGGTCGGTGTCGTCGTAAAGCACCTCGACGCCCTTGGCCGTCAGCTCGCGGTAGAGCCGTTCGCAGGCGGCGTCGGTGTCGTCCGACCCCTGCTTCAGATTGAGAATGACAGCCTTGAAGGGGGCGACCGCTTCCGGCCATTTGATGCCGGCCTCGTCGTGGCAGGCCTCGATAATAGCGCCGACGAGCCTCGAGACGCCGACGCCGTAGGAGCCACCGTGAATGGCAACTTCGGCGCCATCGGCACCGGCGACCAGGGCCTTCATCGTGTCGGAATATTTGGTGCCGAAATAGAAGATCTGCCCGACCTCGATCCCCCTTGTATGCACCCTCTTCTCGGCCGGCACCTCGCGGTCGAAGCGTGCGGCGTCATGGACGTCTTCTGTGGCGGCATACACCGACGTCCATTGCTTGATGATCGGGGTGAGGTCCCCCTCGTAATCGATCCCCTCGCCCGGCACCGGAAGGTTGAGCACATCGCTGTCGCAATAGACGGCGGACTCGCCGGTCTCGGCCAGCACGATGAATTCGTGGCTGAGATCGCCGCCGATCGGGCCGGTCTCCGCGCGCATAGGGATTGCCTTTAACCCCATCCGGGCAAAGGTGCGCAAGTATGCGACAAACATCCGGTTGTAGGAGCGCCGTGCCGCGGCCTCGTCGATATCGAAGGAGTAGGCATCCTTCATCAGGAACTCGCGTCCGCGCATGACGCCGAAACGCGGCCGCTGCTCGTCACGGAACTTCCACTGGATGTGATAGAGGTTGAGCGGCAAGCTCCTGTAGGATTTCACGTAGGCGCGGAAAATCTCAGTGATCATTTCCTCGTTGGTCGGTCCGTAAAGCAGTTCGCGCTTATGGCGATCGGTGATGCGCAGCATTTCGGGGCCGTAGGCGTCGTAACGGCCGCTTTCGCGCCAGAGGTCGGCAAGCTGCAGCGTCGGCATCAGAAGCTCGAGGGCGCCGGCGCGGTTTTGCTCCTCGCGGACGATTTGCTCGATCTTCTTCAGCACCCTCAGGCCGAGCGGCAGCCAGGCATAGATGCCGGCCGCTTCCTGCCGCATCATGCCCGCACGCAGCATCAGCCGATGCGAGACGATCTCGGCCTCCTTCGGATTCTCTTTGAGGATCGGTAGAAAGAACCGCGACAATCGCATGGGGCACCAAGAGAATCGATCAAGCAAGGAAGTCAGCAGTGAAACCGGATCAGTCACAAAAACACAAGGGCGGGGATCGGCAAAAGGCCGCTAACCAAACGGATTTCCTGTCGTTTCGCCAATTGCTTTGAACGCGCGATTATGGCGCAAAAGGGGTCACAACCCGCGCCCCGGGAAGCGCCTGGCGGCCTGAGGGCTTCGCTGGGACGTCAAAATCCTGATGAGCAAGCAGCATTGCGACCGCAACGCGCGCAAGCCTGCGGCACGCCTTCGAGGCGCTCAGCCCCGCCTTCCGTCCCTCACATTTTCATGCCGGAATGATCGGGCGTCTTCTTCATTTCCATTTGGCTGCGTGAGCCATCGGAATTGGCCGGTCCCTGCGCACCGATGCCCTGGACGTCGAGCGAGAGCGAAACCTTGCCCGCCCTTTCGAATTCCAGGGTGACCGGCACCTTGTCGCCCTGCTTGAGCGGGCTCTTGAGGTCGAGCAGCATCAGATGATAGCCGCCGGGCGCGAGCTTGACCGTCTTGCCGGGCTCGATCACGAGGCCCTGGTCGAGTGGACGCATCGTCATCACGCCATTGTTCACGGCCATTTCGTGCAGTTGAACCTTCTCGGCGACATCCGCCGAGCCGCCGATCAGCCGGTCCGCCGCCGGTCCCTTGTTTTCGATGGTCAGATAACCGCCGCCGACCTTGGCGCCGCCCGGCGTGGCACGGCTCCAAGCCTGTGTGATCACGAGATCGCCGGCCGTAATTTCTTCGGCGCACGCTGCAGCGTTGATCAGAGCTCCGATAAACACCATGCCCACAAGCCCGCAGATGATCCGTTTCATGAGATATTCCCTGGCTGCCAATTTTTCTTTCCACGCGCGACGGCGAGCGGCCGGGGTTGCCACTCACATCCGACCAACTATACTGACCACCCGTTCGCTTCCGCCGAAAGTCGAAAGCATGCCATCTTGATTCGTCGGCGGACCACATCATCCAATCTAGCTGCCTTCAACAGGCAGTGTTTCAACATAAGCTCGTGAAAATGGGAACCGGGCCAAATCACGCAAGTTGGGGACTACGGCGTTTCTGGCGAAGGCTGGTTAGCGCGGCAGCCATCTATGCGTTGGTCATGCAGCCGCTATTGCTTGCGGTTGTCGGTCCCCAGCTGGCCCAGGCTTCCGCCCTCGATGATTTTTCCGTTTCCGCGCTTTGCTTGCATCAGACCGACGGTAGCCCTGCTGCGCCTTCCGATCAGCAAAAACATCCCGCGCATAACCACTGTTTGCTTTGTTTTTCCGGAGCATTTCATCTCCTGGCTGCCCCCGGGCCGGTAGCGGTCTCCTCGGTCAGTCCGGAGTTCCGCAAGGTGCGTCAATCGACCCATCGGCTGCGGCTAAGTTCGTCCACCCAATATTCGGTCGCACGTCCCAGAGGTCCTCCGTTCAGCGCGTGATGCAAGGCAGCCCTAACGGTTGCCGCAACTGCTTTCACCTATTCTGACCGGAGAAACCCTGATGTCGCGACATTTGCTGCCTTCACTTGCGCTGGCGAGTCTTATCGCGTTGGCGTTCACCTCTCCCGCGCTCGCTCACTGTTTCGTCGGCGCCCGCTTTCTTCCGGCGACGCTGGCAATTGACGATCCCTGCGTCGCCGACGAAATGTCGATACCGACCGTGCAGTGGTCCAAGACCGCGGACATGCCGCCCGCCACGGAGTGGGACCTTTCGGGCGAAATTTCGAAGCGGATCACCGAAAATTTCGGCGTCTCGCTCGGCCAAACCTGGACGCAAATTCGCCAAGCCGACGGCACGCTCCAGACGGGATTCCAAAATCTTGAGACCACTTTCCAGTACCAGGTGCTGAAAGACCGGTCGCACGAGTTTGCGTTATTGACCGGCCTCATTGTCGACTGGGGTCACACCGGCTCAACCGGTTCCGGGCTTGCCGCCAGGTTCAGCACGGTTACCCCAACAGTCTATTTCGGGAAGGGTCTTGGCGATTTGCCGGACAGTTTTTCGCGGATCCGTCCGTTCGCCGTGACCGGACAGGTCGGCTATCAAATCCCGACGGACTCCTTTGACTTCACTCAGAACGTCTTCAATCCGCAGCAGCTGGTCTACGGTGCATCGTTGCAATACAGCTTGCCCTATCTGAAATCCGAGGTCGTAGACCTTCAGCTTCCGGATTTCTTCAATCACCTCATTCCAATCGTCGAAGTGAGTTTGACGACGCCGGTCGCCAATAATTTCGGCAACCCCTACACCACGACCGGAACCGTCAACCCCGGCGTGATCTGGGTCGGGAGCTATTTTCAGGTCGGCCTTGAAGCCATGATCCCCATCAACCGCGAGAGCGGAAGCGGAGTCGGTGTCCTCGGCCAGCTGCATCTTTATCTCGACGATATGTTCCCGACGACAGTAGGACAGCCTCTGTTCGGGGGAACCTCAACCTCTCCCCGCAAACTGACTTTTTGAGGCGATATCATGCGCATTCTAGCTTTTGCGACAGCAGCACTACTTGCCGTCATAGCCGGCACCGCCGCGCAGGCTCACGCCTTTCTCGACCACGCGCAACCGCGCGTTGGAAGCACCGTCCCAACCGCGCCCCGCGAAGTCGTACTTACCTATACCCAGAATCTGGAGCCGGCGTTCAGTTCTATCGAAGTGAGCGATGCCAACGGCGCGCGGGTCGATCTCGGCAAGCCAAGCATCAGCGCAAGCACCATGCGTGTCGGGCTGAAGCAATTGCCGCCGGGGACCTACAGGGTTCGCTGGCAGGTGCTTTCGGTCGATACCCATACGACCGAGGGCAGCTTCACCTTTCATGTCGGGCAGTGAGACCGACGCGGCCGAAACAGTGCAACCAGGTGCGAGGCCGACCGGCCCATAGGGATCGGTTACGCCGCACCCAGCTTTGCTCGATGTGGAGGACATCTTGTTGATCAATCTGCTGATCGCCGTGCGGGATATTCACTTCGTTTCGTCGGTGATTGTCGCGGGCATCGTCTTTTTCGACTTATTCATTGCTTCGCCGGTTCTGCGGGCGAACTTGCAGCTCACTGGGACCGCGGCCTCCTTCAGCGACCGCACCCGCAAGATTTTATGGATCAACCTGATATTGTCGCTCGCGTCGGCCTTTGCATGGTTGTGCCTGTTGTCCGCACGGATCGTCGGCAAACCGGTCGGCGAAGTCATCGCCGACGGCACGATCTGGACCGTTCTTTCGCGCACGCAGTTTGGCTTCGCCTGGGAGATGCGGTTTTTGTTCGGCATTCTGCTGGCTGCATTATTGCTGCCGCGACGGACCGGCGCGGCCACCTGGCAGGCCCTTGCGGGCATGCTGCTGGCTGCTGCTTACCTCGGCTCACTGGCCTTTGCCGGACATGGTGCGGAAGGTCTAGGCTTTGAAAGAAACATCCATCTTGCCGCCGACTTCCTGCACTTGATCGCAGCCGGCCTCTGGCTCGGGGGTCTCATCCCGCTTGTGTTATTGCTCGCCTGCCTGCGCCGATTTCGCGAGCAGAGGTGGGTCTCAGCGGCGGGCGACATCGCCGGCCGTTTTTCCAACCTTGGCATACTGGCCGTCGGTATCTTGCTGATAAGCGGGACGATCAACGTCTCATTTTTGGTCGGCGGGCTACAGAGCCTGACGGAAACACGCTATGGCCGACTGCTGCTGCTCAAGGTAACGCTGTTCGCCTTGATGGTATGCCTCGCCGGGATCAACCGCCAACTTCTGTTGCCGCGACTACTCGGCGACGCCGGAATTGACCAAGGCTCCCGGACCGTCCAACCGCTCATACGCAGCACGCTGTCCGAAATTACCCTCGGGCTTGGAATCGTCGTCATTGTCGGAATACTCGGGATCATGGCGCCCGCCAACGATATGGCCGCTCACCTCCATTGATCTTCGACGGCATGAAAACCTGGCGGGACTATGAGCGCGATCCAGCAGGCCCTTTCCTTACTATAATACCATCATTATGTTTGGAGACATAAAGTCCAATATGATCATGCCGAAATTCCATTCATTTCAGAACTTGCTTTAATTTTGAACAATCGTTGCCGAAATTGATGACAAGACGAAAATTTTGGTCTACGAGTGCGGCCTCAGACGGAGCCGGAAGGTCGAAGTCTGGTGGTCCAAGTCTCGGGAGGAGCCCTGACGCGCACAAGCAGCGTCGCCCCGTCAATCAAGATCAAATTCATATTCACGGGAAAATAGGGTCGACACAATTTTCAGAGCAGGGCTTCGCGCCCTGCTCTTTTTCTTTGGACGCCTGTTCGAAAAAATGAGGTCATTCCCGCTCGAGGAAATTCGATCCGATATCGGCTTTCTTCTTGACCGGATCGAAATCGCAATAGACGCCGTCGGCAAGCAGCGTGAAGCTCGGAATGATCGTGTACTTGTCGAGTTTGACCGAGTTCATGCCGATCACCCTGGTATTGGTCCCTCCGTTCCACTTGAATGGCGTGGTGCTCGGCGTCCTTTCGCAGGCCGCAACCGCATCTGCAAAGACGTAACCCTCGACAAACGCCTTCACGGTCTGAAGTTGGGAGCTCATCCTCCAGTTCAAGTAAAATGACGCGGCAAGACCGGCAATGGTCAGAATCAGGAGCCCGGCAACCGTCCGTTGAAACGTCATATCCTTCCCCCCAAACCCAAACGACATAAATCGTACGGGTGACGCCGTCAGAATGGCATCCCCATCAGCTTCGACAAGCGATCGATCGTGAGGAGGCCAGCGCGATAGGCGGCAAAGGCCGCGGCATAGATCAGCGCCGATAGCAGGGTCGTCCAGATCAGCTTGCGTCCCATTTGGCTCGCGACCGGCGCGCCGGGATCGGTTCCCGGACTGCCTCCGCCATCTTCATGCTGGCTTCGCACGCCGAACGGAAGCGTCAGGAACAGCACGATCCACCACAAGACGAAGTAGATCGCAAAGCCGGTTGAAATGGAGTAGGCCATCGCGCCTCACGCCTGTTCGATTTCGACGAGCGCGCCGGAAAAATCCTTGGGGTGCAGGAAAAGCACCGGCTTGCCGTGGGCGCCAATCTTGGGAATCCCGTCACCGAGCACCCGCGCACCCTCCTTGATCAAGGTGTCGCGCGCCGCGATGATATCGGGTACGTCGTAACAGATGTGATGGATGCCGCCGTCGGCGTTGCGCTCGAGGAATTTGGCGATCGGCGAGGTCTGTCCGAGCGGCTGGATGAATTCGATCTTGGTGTTGGGCAGGGTCACGAAAACGGTGATGACGCCATGCTCGGGCAACGGTTGCGCCGCCGAAACGTCGGCACCGAATGCCGCGCCATAGATCCGGGCGGCCTTCTCGGCATCCTTTACCGCGATCGCCACATGATTAAGACGGCCCAGCATGGCACTCCTCCGTCTCCCTTATAGCTTGCGCGTGCCCCATTCGCAAAATCGCCAACCGCCCCCACCGGAGCGCGTGAATGGTGGCCGGATTAGACCGTTAGCACGTGAACGTAGCACAGCGGCTTCTTGCCCCATTGCTCGTTCAGTAGCGCACGCACGGCCCGACGTACCGATTCCGCCGTTGCGTCGGGATCGCGCCGCCGCGCGCGCGGCAACCCTTCCACCGTCGAAACAACGACGTCGAACACGATCTCATCGATGATTTCCCCGGCAGTATTTTTCTCCGGGATGCCCACCAGATCGATCTCGGGATCGTCGGCGAGCTCACCCTTTTCGGTCATCGCTATCGCAATGAAGGCACATCCGGCAAAAGCCATTCGGCGCCGTTCGACCACGGCGCGCGATTTGGAATCCTCAAGAATAGAGCCGTCCTTGTAGAGCCTTCCCGATGGCAGCTCGTCGATGATGCCGGGCTCGCCGGGCGCGAGCTTGACCAGGTCGCCATTGCGACAAATCAGCGCTTTCGGCACGCCCGCGGCGCGCGCCAGCTTGGCATGCTCGAACAAATGCAGCGCTTCGCCATGGACCGGGATCAGGAGTTGCGGACGCACCCAGCCGATCATGTCCCGTAATTCGTCGCGGCGCGGATGGCCGGATACATGAACGAGATGGGTACGGTCGGTAATGACCTCGACCCCTTGCGTAATCAAGCCGTTGATGATCGCTCCCACCGCCTTTTCATTGCCGGGAATGGTGCGCGAGGAGAAGATCACGCAGTCGCCTTTATTGAGCGTTACCTGCGGATGGTCGTCATTGGCAATGCGCGATAGCGCCGCGCGCGGCTCGCCCTGGCTTCCCGTGCACAGCGCCAGCACCTTGTCGGGCGGAAAGCGGCCGTAGAGATCGGCGCCGCGAAAGTTCTGCACACCGTCGAGATGGCCGGTTTCGCGCGCGACCTGCACCACGCGCTCCATGGCGCGCCCGACCACCACCACCTCGCGCCCCGAGATGCGCGCGGCATCGGCAACCGCGCGCAGCCGCGCCACGTTGGAGGCAAAGGTGGTGACGGCGACCCGGCCCTTCGCCGCCTTGACGAGCTCCGCGATGGTCTTTGCGACTTCGGCTTCCGACGGCGAACGCCCATCCCGCACCGCGTTGGTGGAATCCCCGATCAGCGCCAGCACGCCGGCGTCGCCCAGTTCGCGCAACCGCTGCTCGTCGGTCGGCAGTCCGATGATCGGCGTCGGATCGATCTTCCAGTCGCCGGTATGCAGAACGGTGCCGGCCTCCGTGTGGATCGCCAGCGCATGCGATTCCGGAATCGAATGCGCCACCGGAATAAACTCGACATTGAACGGCCCGAGATCGATGCGACCGCCGGATGGCACCACGGTGACCGGAATCTTCGGTGGATTGTGTTCAGAAGCGCATTTGGCCTCGAACAGCGCGGCGCTGAACTTGGTCGCATAGATCGGGCATTTCAGCCTCGGCCAGAGGTCGATAATGGCGCCGAAATGGTCCTCATGGGCATGCGTCAGAACGAGACCGACCAGGTTCTTCCGCTCCTGCTCGAGAAAGCGGATGTCGGGCATGATGGTATCGATCCCCGGCAGATGCTCCTCGTCGCCGAAGGAAACGCCGAGGTCAACCGCGAGCCAGGAGCGCTGATGACGGTTGCCGAGACCATAGATCGACAGGTTCATGCCGATTTCGCCGACGCCGCCAAGCGCTGCGAATGTCAGCTCATCCGGTCGCGCCATCAGGCCACTCCCACTGAAGCGGCCGAGCCGAAATAGACGTCGCCTGCCGAGATCGGGACCTGATCGCCGGCCGATGTCCTGACGATCATGCTGCCGGTGTCGTCGATCGTGTCGAAGGTACCCGCAATCGTCCCGCCGCCGGTGTTGACGGCGACCGGTTGTCCAAGCCCCGCCGCACGCTCCAGCCAGAGCCGCCTGATCTCTCCAAAGCCGCGTCCCCGGCTCCAGATCTCGCGAAATTCGACCCAGCTATCCGACAGGGCAGCGAACAATTCTTCCGCGCCGATATCGATGCCGAGCGCCTTGAGCGAGGTGGCGGGCGTTGGGGTGCCCTCCGGCGAGGCGACGACGTTGGTGCCGATGCCGACCACCACCGCGAGCCCATCGCCCGGAACGGCCTCCGCCTCCAGGAGGATGCCGGCGAGCTTCTGCTGCCCGGCCAGCACGTCGTTGGGCCATTTCAGCGAAAATCTTATGTCACCAGAACCCCTCCCCAGGCTTACCCTCCGTAGCGCCGCCTCCAGTGCAAGCCCGGCGGCAAATCCCAGCGTCGCCGCGATCGCCGGCGAAGCGTCGATCGTTTCGAGAACAGTGCTGGCCAAATTGCCGCGCGGGACGATCCAGGGACGAAGCCGCCGCCCGCGCCCGGCAGTCTGTTCGGAGGTCACAAGCCACAGCGGGCCGCGCTCACCGGCGCGGACGCGCGACAAGGCTTCCGCGTTGGTCGAACCGATGCTGTCAAAAGCAGCGAGCCGATAACCCGCCGATATGGCTCGAGGACCGAGCGAGAATGCCATCTCAGGGCTGATCCGGCTTGGCCAGATACGTCTGGGCGCCGATGGTTTTGTTGGGCATGATCTTCTCCGAAAACCGGGCTCCACTTTTCGGGATCATGCCCTAAAAAAGCGACTTCGCCGCGACCGTCGCGACGCTGATAAGTGGCCCTGGATATACGATCAACATGACATGAAACAGAACGGAAGCCGCCAATACCGAGCGCAATTCGATGCGCATCGGATCGAGAACACTGATTGGTTCGTCGAAAAACATCACCTTGACGATGTTGAGATAGTAAAACGCGCCGACGACGCTTGTGAGCACGCCGACCACGGCGAGCGTAATAAGCCCGGCATGGATCGCTGCGGTGAACACATAGTATTTCGCAAAGAAGCCCGCCAGCGGCGGAATGCCGGCCAGCGAGAACAGCAGCATCCCGAACACGTATGCCAGGGTCGGATTGGTGCGCGAGAGCCCGGCGAAGTCGCTGATGTTTTCGACATGCTGACCGTTGCGCTTCATGGTCAGGATGACCGCGAAGGCGCCGAGCGTCATCGCTACATAGATCGCGATATAGACCAATACCCCCTGCGCGCCATCCGCGGTGCCGGCGGCCAGCCCTACGAGGGCAAATCCCATATGGCCGATCGACGAATAGGCCATCAGGCGCTTGATGTTCTTCTGTCCGATGGCGGCAAACGATCCCAGCGCCATCGACGCGATCGATACGAACACTACGATCTGCTGCCATTGCACGGCGATGCCAGGAAATGCGGTCAGCGCCACGCGGGTGAACACCGCAAGCGCCGCGACTTTCGGGGCGGAAGCAAAGAACGCGGTGACCGGTGTTGGCGCGCCCTCGTAGACGTCCGGCGTCCACATATGAAACGGCACGGCCGAAACCTTGAAGCAAAGTCCGGCCAGCAAAAAAACCAGCCCGAACACGATGCCGATGCTGCCGGTCTTGGCGGCCGCCGCAATGCCGGCGAATCCAACGGTGCCGGTAAAGCCATAGATCAGCGATGCGCCGTACAACAGCATGCCCGACGATAGCGCGCCCAGGACAAAATACTTCAGGCCAGCCTCGGTCGATTTTGCGTTGTCGCGGTTGCTTGCCGCGACCACGTAAAGTGCAAGGCTCATCAGCTCCAGCCCGAGATAGAGCATGATCAGGTCGCCGGCCGAGATCAGCACCATCATGCCGAGCGTCGAGAGCAGCACCAGGATGGCATATTCGAAGATGCGACGGGACGGATCGGCCAGGAATTCTATCGAAAGGATCAGCGTTGCTGCCGAACCGATCAACGAAAGGATTTTCAGGAACCGCGCGAAGTCGTCGACGATGAAACTACCGCTGAAGGTAGTCAGTTTTCCCGCCGGCAGCGCCAATTCGATTGCGCCGACGACCACCAAGAGACAAACCGAAAGGCCGGTGACGAGATTGGTCGTTCGCTCGCCCTGATAGGCCCCAACCATCAATAGCGCCATGGCGCCGACGGCCAGAACAAGCTCCGGCAGCACGGGCAGCAGCTGATAACCTGCACTCTCAAAGCTCATCGCGTTTGTCCCGGGCCTTTACGGCAGCAGTGCGGCCGCCTTCACGGCCGTTACTGCGGTGTTGTAGTTGTTGACGAGTTGCTGCACGGAAGAAGCCGACATATCGAGCACCGGCTTCGGGTAGAACCCGAACAGTATCGTGAGGGCGACCAGCGGCATCAAAGTCAGGCTCTCGCGGAACGTGAGGTCCTTGATGGTCGCCAGCGACGGCTTGACCAGCGTGCCGAAAATTACCTTGCGGTAAAGCCACAGCGCATAAGCGGCCGACAGGATCACGCCGGTGGTGGCGAAGGTGGCGGTGGGAATGTTGACCTTGAAGGTACCGATCAAGGTCATGAATTCACCCACGAAGCCCGACGTGCCGGGCAGACCGACATTGGCCAAGGTGAAGACCATAAACACCAGCGCATAGAGCGGCATGCGGTTGACGAGCCCACCATAGGCGGCGATCTCGCGGGTATGCATGCGGTCGTAGACGATGCCGACACAGAGGAACAGCGCGCCCGAGACAATGCCATGCGAGACCATCTGGAACACGCCGCCAGCCACCCCTTGCGTGGTTCCGGCGAAGATCCCCATAGTGACGAAGCCCATATGCGCAACCGAGGAATAGGCGATCAGCTTCTTCATATCTTCCTGCATCAACGCGACCAGCGAGGTGTAGATGATCGCGATCACCGAGAGCGAGAAAATCAGCGGCGCGAAATCATGCGAGGCCAGCGGGAACATCGGCAACGAGAAGCGCAGGAAGCCATACCCGCCCATTTTCAGGAGGATGGCGGCCAGGATCACTGAGCCAGCCGTGGGCGCCTCGACATGCGCATCCGGAAGCCAGGTGTGAACCGGCCACATCGGCATCTTCACCGCAAAGGAGGCAAAAAACGCCAGCCAGGCCCAGGTCTGCAAGCTACGGGGAACGGCGGAATGCATCAGGGTCGGGATGTCGGTGGTACCCGCGTTCCAGTACAGCGCCATGATGGCCAGCAGCATCAGCACGGAACCGAGCAGCGTGTAGAGGAAGAACTTGAAGGAGGCATAGACCCGGCGCGGGCCGCCCCAAACGCCGATGATCAGGAACATCGGGATCAGGCCACCTTCGAAGAACAGGTAGAACAGCACGAGGTCGAGCGCAGAGAAAGTGCCGACCATCAAAGTTTCCAGGAGCAGGAACGCGATCATGTATTCGCGCACCCGCGACGTGATGGCTTTCCAGCTCGCGACGATGCAGAAGGGCATCAATGCGGTAGTCAGGATCACGAATGGCAGTGAAATGCCGTCGACGCCCATGTGATAGGTGATGGCGTTGGCAAGCCACGGCGCCTTCTCAACGAACTGGAAGTCGGGCTGGGCGGGATCGAAGCGCCAGACCAGGATCAGCGAGACTGCGAAGGTGATCAGCGTGGTCCACAGCGCGATCCAGCGCGCGTTACGCCGCGCGGCTTCGTCCTCGCCCCGGCTGAGGTAGATCAGTAGCGCACCGACCACAGGCAGGAAGGTAACGACGGAGAGAATGGGCCAGGTCGTCATCACCGACCTCCCACAGCGAAAATGAACCAGGTAATCAAGCCCGCAACTCCGATCAGCATGGCGAAGGCGTAGTGGTAGAGGTAGCCGGTCTGAAGCCGCACCACGTTACGGGTAACGTCCAGCACACGCGCCGACACACCGTCCGGACCAAAGCCGTCGATGATGTAACCGTCGCCTACCTTCCAGAGGGAACGCCCAATCCATTTGGCCGGCCGAACGAAGATCAGGTCGTACAGCTCATCGAAATACCACTTGTTGAGCAGGAACTGGTAGAGCAGCGGCTGCTCCTTGGCGAGCTCGACCGGCAGATAAGGCCGGCGGATGTAGAAGACGTAGGAGACGAACAAGCCCAGCGCCATCATCGCGGTCGGCAGGAAACCCAAGAGATGCGGCATATTCTCCATGTCTTCGAGGATATGCGGATTCATTTTCACCGATTCGCGGAAGAACTCCTCGACGCCGTGGCCGGCAAAGAACGGCTTGAACGGAAAGCCCGCCAGTATCGAGCCGGCGGCCAAAACGCCAATCGGGACGAGCATCCACATCGGGCTTTCGTGTGCCGCCTCGTAATGCTCCTGATCGTGCGGTTCGCCGAAGAACGTCTTGAAAATCAGCCGCCATGAATAGAACGAGGTGAGACCTGCGGCTGCGACCGTCAGCAAATAGGCATAGGTCGAAAACGGATTATGCGCCGCATAGGCAGATTCGATGATCGCGTCCTTGGAGAAGTAACCCGCAAAGAACGGAAATCCCGTCAGCGCCATCGTGCCGATGCACATGACAAAGAATGTATACGGGATCTTGCGCCAGAGGCCGCCCATGTTGCGGATGTCCTGCTCGTGATGCATCGCGTAGATCACCGAGCCGGAGCCTAGGAACAACAGCGCCTTGAAAAAGGCGTGCGTGAACAGATGGAACATGCCCACGGAGTAAGCCCCCGCCCCCATCGCCACGAACATGTAGCCAAGCTGCGAACAGGTCGAATAGGCGACGATGCGCTTGATGTCGTTTTGGACAAGGCCGACGGTTGCCGCGAAAAAGGCCGTGGTCGCGCCGATGAACATCACGACGGCTTGCGCATGGGGCGCGAGCTCGAACAGCGGCGACAGCCGCGCCACCATGAAAACACCAGCGGTGACCATGGTCGCAGCATGGATCAGTGCCGAGACCGGCGTCGGGCCTTCCATCGCGTCCGGCAGCCAGGTGTGCAGCAGGAACTGCGCCGATTTACCCATCGCACCCATGAACAGGAGCAGGCAAGTGAGCGTCAGCGCGTCGGCCTGCCAGCCGAAGAAATCAATGGTCTTGCCGGTGAGGCCCGGCGCGCCCGCGAAGATCGTCTCGAAATCGACGGAACCGATCAGCATGAACACGGCGAAAATGCCGAGCGCAAAGCCGAAATCTCCCACCCGGTTGACAATGAAGGCCTTGATCGCCGCAGCGTTCGCCGATGGCTTTTGGTACCAAAATCCGATCAGCAGATAGCTCATGAGGCCGACGCCTTCCCAGCCGAAGAACAGCTGTACGAGGTTATCGGCCGTCACCAGCATCAGCATCGCGAAGGTGAACAGCGAGAGATAGGCAAAGAAGCGCGGCCGGTACGGATCCTCGTCCATGTATCCGATCGAATAGAGATGCACGAGCGACGAAATGGTGTTGACCACTACCAGCATCACGGCGGTCAGCGTATCGACCCGCAACGCCCACGAAACCTGCAAATCGCCCGAGGTGATCCAGGGAAACAACGCGATCCTGGCATCGTGATGCCCAAAGCCGACATCGAACAGTGCCACCCAGGACAACACGGCCGCCACCAGCAACAGGCCGGTCGTGATCAGTTCGGCCGCGCGCGACCCCGCAGCCGGCGGTTCTGTCGCGTGATGGTCGTCGTGGCCGCGGTCGTCATGCGCCTCAGCCGCGTGGGCGCCGGCACCATGGGCGTCATCGTGATGTTCGACTTCATCGCCGCTCGGATTGCGCGCATGCGCGCCGACGATGGTGATCAGCCCCGCAATGATGGCGCCGATCAGCGGCAGAAAGACGATTGCCTGGATCATTGGCGCGTTAACCCTTCATCATATTGACGTCTTCGACTTCGATCGAACCGCGGTTGCGGAAATACACCACCAGCACCGCAAGACCGATCGCGGCTTCCGCCGCCGCCACGGTGAGCACCAGCAGCGCGAAAACCTGCCCGACGATGTCGCCGATGAACGTCGAAAACGCCACCAAATTGATATTGACGGCAAGCAGGATCAGCTCGATCGACATCAGGATGACGATGATATTCTTGCGGTTGAGAAAAATGCCGAGAATCCCGAGTGTGAACAAGATGGCGCCGACCGCGAGATAATGCCCAAGACCGATCGTCATTGCACCCACTCCGCCGCGTCGGCATCCTGCAGGCCCTGCCCTGACGCCACCTTCCGAATGCTCATGGCGAGTTCGCGCGTCCGCGCATTCTGCACGTTGATGTCCTGGCGCTTGACGTTCGGCTTGTGACGCAGCGTCAGCACAATGGCGCCGATCATCGCAACCAGCAGCACCAGCCCCGCGATCTGGAAGTAATGAATGTACTTTGTATAGAGCACCAGACCCAACGCCTCGGTGTTGTTCACATTGGTGGGGATCGCCGAGGTAATCGACTTGGCCACGTTGGGATTGATCACCCAGCCGCCACCGACCAGCAGCAGTTCAGCGAGGAATACCCCGCCGATCACCAGGCCAACCGGCAAATATTCCATGAAGCCTTCACGCAGCTCGGTGAAATCGACGTCGAGCATCATGATCACGAACAGAAACAGCACGGCGACCGCGCCGACATAGACCACCACCAGGATCATCGCCAGGAACTCGGCGCCCATCAGCACGAACAGGCCCGAGGCATTGACGAAGGCCAGGATCAGAAACAGCACCGAGTGCACCGGATTGCGCGACACAATCACCATGACCGCGGAAGCCACACAGACGCCGGCGAACAGATAGAAGAACAGTGCTGGAAGGATCATGCCCTCACCTCACCGGTACGGCGCGTCGAGTTCGATCGACTTGGCGATCTCGCGCTCCCAGCGGTCCCCGTTGGCGAGAAGCTTCGCCTTGTCGTAATAGAGTTCCTCGCGCGTCTCGGTCGCGAATTCGAAATTCGGACCTTCGACGATGGCATCGACCGGACAAGCCTCCTGGCAAAGCCCGCAATAGATGCATTTCACCATGTCGATGTCGTAACGCACGGTGCGCCGGGTGCCGTCATTGCGGCGCGGTCCGGCCTCAATCGTGATTGCCTGCGCCGGGCAGATCGCCTCGCACAGCTTGCAGGCGATGCAACGCTCCTCGCCGTTGGGATAGCGGCGCAAGGCATGCTCGCCTCGAAAGCGCGGCGAGATCGGCCCCTTCTCGAACGGATAGTTCAACGTCGGCTTCGGCTTGAAGAAATAGCGCATGGCGAGAAAGAACGCCGATACGAATTCCGACAGCAGCAGCGAGCGGGACGTGGCGTTGATGTTAAGACTCATAGCGACCTCATTTCGGCGCGATCCCCGCCAATTGCAGCACGCCCGCAACGACGACCACCATCGCCAGCGACAGCGGCAGGAATACCTTCCAGCCCAGCCTCATCAACTGGTCGTAGCGGTAGCGCGGCACGATGGCTTTCGCCATCGCAAACAGGAAGAACATGAAAAATAGCTTGAGCGAGAACCAGATCACCCCCGGCACCCAAGTGAAGGGCGGCAGCGCGACCGGCGGCAGCCAGCCGCCCAGGAAAAAGATTGTCGCCATCGCACACATCGTGGTGATCGCGACATATTCGCCGAGCATGAACAAGAGATACGGCGTCGAGCCATATTCGACCATGAAGCCCGCGACCAGCTCGGATTCGGCTTCCACCAGATCGAACGGCGGACGGTTGGTTTCCGCCAGTGCCGAGACGTAGAACACCACGAACATCGGGAACAGCGGCCATACATACCAGTTGAGGATGGTCAGTTGCGGCAGGCCGATCAGGCTTCCTAACCCACGCGTGTTTTGCGCCTCGACCACCGCCGACAGATTGAGCGAGCCCGCGCAAAGCAGCACGGTGATGATCACGAATCCGATCGAGACTTCGTAACTGACCATCTGCGCCGCCGAGCGAAGCGCCGCGAGGAAGGGGTATTTCGAATTCGACGACCAGCCGGCCATGATGATGCCGTAGATCGACAGCGACGAGATCGCGAAGATGTAGAGCACGCCGACATTGATGTCCGAGATCACCCAGCCCAGATTGGTGGGGATCACAGCCCATGCCGCCAGCGCGAGCACGCAACTCACCAGAGGCGCCAGCAGGAACACGCCCTTGTTCGCGCCGGAGGGAATGATCGGCTCCTTCAGGACGAACTTCAAAAGGTCGGCGAAAGATTGAAACAGGCCCCATGGCCCGACGACGTTGGGACCGCGCCTGATCTGCACCGCCGCCCAGATCTTGCGATCAGCCAGAAGGATGTAGGCGATCGCGATCAAGAGCACCACAAGCAGTAAGACGCTCTCGGCGACCATGATGATCAGCGGCCACAATGTACTGGTCCAGAATTCGGCCATCAATTCACTCCGCTGCCGTCAGCATTTGCCCGGAGGCCAGACGGGAGCATTCCGCCATGACCGCAGACGCGCGCGCGATCGGATTGGTCAGGTAAAAATCTTCAACGGAAGCCTTGAAAACCGACTTCTCGACGTTGCCGCCCTTGCCGGCGAGCACCTTGACGTCGGCCGCGTTGCCGGCCTCGATCTGATCGATACGCATCAGGCGCGGTATCGCCTTGAAGATCGTTTGCCGCAGGGCCGGCAACGAATCGTAAGGCAGCTTCTTGCCGATGGCTTCCGAAAGCGCCCGGATGATCGCCCAGTCCTCACGCGCCTCCCCCGGAGGAAAGCCTGCGCGGTTAGCCATCTGCACCCGGCCCTCGGTGTTGACGAAGATGCCGGACTTTTCGGTATAGGCTGCACCGGGCAGTATGACGTCAGCGCGGTGCGCGCCGCGGTCGCCGTGGGTGCCGATATAGACCACGAAGGTGCCATCCGGCGCCTTGATCTCATCGGCGCCGAGCAGGAATAGAACGTCGAGCGTACCGAACGTCGTCATCTCCACCGAAGTCAGGCCGCTTGCGCCAGGGTTAAAGCCGATATCGAGCGCGCCGACGCGCGAGGCCGTATCCTGCAGCACCGCAAAACCGTTCCAGCCGTCCTTGATCGCGCCGACATCGAGCGCGAGCTTGGCCGCAAGGGCCAGAACCGCAGAACCGTCGCGACGGGCGGCTGCAGCGGCGCCGACTAGGACGATCGGGTTTTTCGCGTTCTTGAGCACCTCGGCGAAGGAATGTTTGCCGGCGGCGAGATCGCTCAGCGAATCCGTTCCCGCCCCGAGATAGTCGTAGGCATAAGTCAGATCGGCCTTGGCGCCGATCATGCCGATCTTGAGCTGGCCGCTGCGCCATCGCTTGCGGATACGCGCATTGAGGACGGCGGCTTCCTTGCGCGGGTTCGAACCGATGATCAAAAGCGCATCAGCCTTATCAATACCGGCAATGGTCGGATTGAAAATGTAGGAGGCGCGTCCTGCCTTGGGGTCGAAGGCGTCACCACCTTGCACCGCGAGATTGACCGAGCCGCACTTCGAAAGCAGCGCCTTCAGCGCAAACATTTCCTCCACTGCCGCGAGATCGCCCGCAATAGCGCCGATCCGCTTGCCATCGATGCGACCTGCCTTTGCGGCGATGGCCGCGAAGGCCTCGGACCAGGACGCCGGGCGGAGCTGGCCATTCTGCCTGATATAGGGACGGTCAAGCCGCTGCGTGCGCAGGCCGTCGACAATGTGGCGGGTCTTGTCGGAGATCCATTCCTCGTTCACCGCCTCGTTGACGCGCGGCAGAATGCGCATGACCTCGCGGCCACGGGTATCGACGCGGATCGCTGAACCCACGCCATCCATCACATCGATCGACTGGGTCTTGCCGAGCTCCCAGGGCCGTGCCGCGAAGGCGTAGGGCTTCGAGGTCAGCGCACCCACCGGGCAAATGTCGACCAAATTGCCCTGCAGCTCAGAGGTCAGCGCCGTCTCCAGATAGGTGGTGATCTCCATGTCTTCGCCACGGCCGGTAGCGCCCATCTCGGGCACGCCGCAGACCTCGGCGGCGAAGCGGACGCAGCGCGTGCACTGGATGCAGCGATTCATCGAGGTCTTGACCAGCGCGCCGAGATATTTGTCCTCGACCGCGCGCTTGTTCTCGGCGAAGCGGGAAGTGTCGACGCCATAGCCCATCGCCTGATCCTGCAGGTCGCATTCCCCGCCCTGGTCGCAGATCGGGCAATCCAGCGGATGGTTGATCAGCAGGAACTCCATCACGCCTTCGCGCGCCTTCTTCACCATCGGCGAACGGGTCAGGATTTCCGGCGGCTCGCCTTTGGGACCCGGGCGGCAATCGCGAACCCCCCAGGCGCAACTTGCCACCGGTTTCGGACCGCCCTTCACTTCAACCAAACACATCCGGCAATTGCCGGCGATCGACAGGCGCTCGTGGTAGCAAAAGCGCGGAATTTCCGCGCCGGCGGCCTCACACGCTTGCAACAGCGTGAATTCCGCGGGCACATCGATCTCTTTGCCATCGACGATGAGTTTGGTCATTGCTGTCTCAAGTCTTTCCCAGCTTGCAGTCCGGCGGTGTGACGCTCGCAGTTTTCATGGACGTTTTCACCCATTCCTGGGTACCGCCTTGATCCTCTCAAAATCAGGGGCGGCGAATTTCGGATTCTTGAACGCCAGGTCGGTATAGGCCAGAAACGCCTGGCGCGCGCTGGCGGCGCGATTGCTGGTGCGGATCTCGTTGATTTGGAACAGGACCGCCACAAGGCCGAGCAACGCGACGCTCGCCTGCGCCATCTGCGCCAGCGTCCCGTATTTCTGCCACCAAAAAATGCTCGGCTGCGACATCAACATTACTCCGCCGCGACCATGTGCGCGGGATCGAGAATGCCGGCATCGTCGACATCCGCCTTGCGCGAATACTCATCGATACGTTCCTCGATCTCGTGACGGAAATGAGCGATCAGCCCCTGGATCGGCCAGGCAGCGGCGTCACCCAACGCGCAGATCGTGTGACCCTCAACCTGTCTGGTCACCTCCAGCAGCATGTCGATCTCGCGCTTGTGGGCGCGGCCTTCGGCCATCCGGGTCAGCACCCGCCACATCCACCCCGTACCTTCGCGGCATGGCGTGCACTGGCCGCAGCTCTCGTGCTTGTAGAAATAGGAGATGCGCGCAATCGCGCGGATCAGGTCGGTCGACTTGTCCATTACAATGACAGCGGCAGTGCCAAGACCTGAACGCAATTTGCCGAGGCTGTCGAAATCCATCGGCGTATCGATGATCTGCTCCGCCGGCACCATGCGCACCGAGGAGCCGCCGGGAATCACGGCCTTGAGATTGTCCCATCCACCGCGAATGCCGCCGCAATGGCGTTCGATCAGTTCGCGAAACGGAATTCCCATCGCCTCTTCGACGTTGCAGGGCCGCTCCACATGTCCGGAAATGCAGAACAGTTTGGTGCCGACATTATTGGGCCGGCCGATGCCGGCGAACCAAGCGGCGCCACGCCGCAAAATATCCGGCGCGACCGCAATCGACTCGACGTTATTGACCGTGGTCGGGCAGCCGAACAGACCCACATTGGCGGGAAATGGCGGCTTCAGCCGCGGCATGCCCTTTTTGCCTTCGAGGCTTTCCAACAGCGCAGTCTCTTCGCCGCAAATATAAGCGCCGGCGCCATGCGTCACGTAGAGGTCGAACGGCCAGCCGTTGACGTTGTCCTTGCCGATCAGCTTCGCCGCGTAGGCCTGATCGACGGCGGCCTCCAAATGCTCGCGCTCCCGGATGAATTCGCCGCGCACATAGATGTAACAGGCATGCGCCCCCATCGCGAAGCTCGCAATCAGGCATCCCTCGACCAACAGATGCGGATCGTGCCGCATGATCTCGCGGTCCTTGCAGGTGCCGGGCTCGGACTCATCGGCATTGACCACGAGATAGCTCGGCCGGCCGTCGGTGGACTCCTTCGGCATGAATGACCATTTCAGGCCGGTGGGAAAACCGGCCCCACCGCGGCCGCGCAGGCCCGAGGCCTTCATCTCGTTGACGATCCAGTCGCGGCCCTTGTCGATAATTGCCTTGGTTCCGTCCCACGCGCCGCGCCGGCGCGCACCTTCGAGGCCCCAGTCGTGGAGGCCGTAAAGGTTCTTGAAGATGCGGTCTTTGTCGTCGAGCATGATCAGACTTCCCGGGATCAGCGATTGGACTGCGGCCCGGCCGCCTGCAAGTTGCGGTCGCGCGTCATGTGGTTTCCTTCAGCGTTGTCGGCCCGCCCATGGGAGCGGAGAACTGACGGTCGATCTGCGGTCCCGGCTTCGCCGGATGGCCGGAGGCAAAACCATCCAGCACCTTGCCGAAGCTTTCCTTGGTCAGATCCTCATAAGTGTCCTTCCAGATCAGCACCATCGGGGCGTTCACGCAGGCGCCGAGACACTCGACTTCTTCCCAGCTGAAATTGCCATCCTTGGACAGATGGAAGGGTTCGTGATGAATGCGGCTCTGGCAAACCTGGATAATATCGCCCGCCCCACGTAGCCGACACGGCGTCGTGCCGCAGACCTGGACATGCGCCTTCTTGCCGACCGGCTGAAGCTGAAACATCGTGTAGAATGTCGCGATCTCCAGCATGCGGATGTAGGGCAAGCCGAGCAAATCGGCGACCGCCCGGATCGCGGCCTCCGAAACCCATCCTTCGTGCTGCTCCTGAACCCTCCACAGGATCGGGATAGCTGCTGAAGCCTGGCGGCCTTCCGGAAATTTGGCGATCTGCTCCTTCGCCCAGGCCAGATTCTCCGGCGTGAACGTGAAACTCGCGGGTTGAAGTTCCCTGGGCGCTAGGCGGCGGACGGACATTGCGTTTTGTCTCTCATTGCATGCGGCGCGCGGCGTTGGCGTTCAAGGCGTCGATTCGTTTCTGCCAGAACGTACTTGCGGTGCCGAACACGTTATAGCCGACGTGGGATGAAACCTTGATGCGATCGAGGATCGAAAGCTCGGTCACCGTCTCCAGGCGGTTTGAGCGCGGATCGTAGACGATGAGCTTGAGCGGCGTTTGCTCAAGGATATAGCGCGACACGGTATGGTCGGGGTCGTTGCCGTGCTCCTCGCACATGATCAAGCTGTCGCCTTGCAACAGCCGCGTACCGCCCTTGATGGCATCGACCTCGACACCCTCGACGTCGAGCTTGATCAGAAATTTTCCGCCGCGAGAGATCTTGCCGTCATCGATGAGATCATCGAGCGCAATAACCGGCACCTCTTCGCCGCCGCCGCTGCCGTTGCCCGCAATGCTAAACGCCTCGTGCTTGGTTCCGGACAGCCGCGCGGTGCCCTTTGCCGCGCCGATCGCGCATTTCATCAGCGCGAAGCGGTTGCCGTTGACCCTGGCGTTGTTGGCCAACTTTGAAAAATTTTGCGACGACGGCTCGATCGCGATCGCCGTGTGCGAGCCGAATGGCGCGCTCGTCACCAGCACCGACCAGTAGCCATAATTGGCGCCGCAATCGAGCAGCGTGTAGTCGATGTCGACGGAATGGCGAAACAGCAGTTCCAGCTCGTCTTCGTAGTGGTATGAGCGATCAAGCAACTTGCTCCAGTAGCCGTCGCCGTAGGGAAATTCAAAGATCGCGTCCGCGTTAAGTTTGATCGCAATGTTGCGCTCGGGCAGCGTCTTGCGCAGCAGATTGGCGCAGCCGATATAGCCGCGGTGCGAAAAGTGCGACGATATTTTCGAACCCGTCATCAGCGCCAGCGCAGCCGTCCGCTCCCAAAGGTTGGCACCCTCCAGAGATCCCGAAGCTCGGTCAAAATGGATGGGCGGCTGCGCGATCACCGATCGACCTCTCCAAACACAATGTCGAGCGAGCCCAGAATGGCGGAGACGTCGGCCAACAGATGGCCCTTGCAGATGAAATCCATCGCCTGCAAATGCGCGAAACCCGGAGCGCGGATCTTGCATTTGTAGGGCTTGTTGCTGCCGTCGGCGACCAGGTAGACGCCGAACTCGCCCTTGGGCGCCTCGACCGCGGCGTAGACCTCTCCCGCCGGCACGTGGAAACCTTCGGTATAAAGCTTGAAATGGTGGATCAGGGCTTCCATCGAACGCTTCATCTCATCGCGGCGCGGCGGGAAAATCTTGTTGTCCTGCACCGCGACCGGTCCCTGCCCGTCGGCCGCGCGGAGTTTTGCGATACATTGCCTCATGATCCGCACGGACTGCCGCATCTCTTCCATTCGGATACAGTAGCGGTCGTAGCAATCGCCGTTCTTGCCGATCGGAATGTCGAAATCCATCTCGGCATAGCATTCATAGGGCTGGGCCTTGCGCAGGTCCCAGGCGGCACCTGAGCCACGCACCATCACGCCGGAAAAGCCCCATTCCCAGGCCTGCTTCAGCGACACCACGCCGATGTCGACATTGCGTTGCTTGAAGATGCGATTGCCCGTGAGCAGCGTTTCAAGATCGTCCACGACGCCAAGAAACGGATCGCACCAGGCTTCTATATCGTCGATCAGCCTCGGCGGCAGGTCCTGATGCACGCCGCCGACCCGGAAATAGGCAGCATGCATGCGCGAGCCGGAGGCGCGCTCGTAGAACACCATCAGCTTCTCGCGCTCTTCGAAGCCCCAGAGCGGCGGGGTGAGCGCGCCGACGTCCATCGCCTGCGTGGTCACGTTGAGCAGATGCGAAAGGATGCGGCCGATCTCGCAATACAAGACGCGGATCAATTGGCCGCGGCGCGGCACTTCGATGCCGAGCAGCTTTTCCGCCGCCAGACAGAAGGCATGCTCCTGATTCATCGGCGCGACGTAGTCTAGGCGATCGAAATAAGGGATCGCCTGCAGGTAGGTCTTGTGCTCGATCAGCTTTTCGGTGCCGCGGTGAAGCAGTCCGATATGGGGATCGACCCGAGCGACGACTTCGCCGTCAAGCTCCAGCACCAGCCGCAAAACGCCGTGCGCGGCCGGATGCTGCGGCCCGAAATTGATGGTGAAGTTACGGAGTGCTGCTGCTTCGGTCATGATCAGCCTTTCGGCCCCGCCTTCTCATCGCCGGGGAGCGGATAATCAGCGCCTTCCCATGGCGAGAGAAAATCGAATTTACGGAATTCCTGGTTGAGACGGACGGGTTCGTAGAGCACCCGCTTTTCCTGGTCGTCGTAGCGAACCTCGACAAAACCGGTGAGCGGGAAATCCTTGCGCAGCGGATGGCCGTCGAAGCCGTAGTCGGTCAAAAGACGACGCATGTCGGGATGGCCGGTGAAGATCACGCCGTAGAGATCGTAGGTTTCCCGCTCAAACCAGTCGGCGCCGGGAAACACATCGATGATCGAGGGCACCTGGGTGTCCTCATCGGCTTCGGCGCGCAGACGGACACGCGCGTTCAAAGTCGGCGACAGCAGATGGTAAACTACATCGAAGCGCTTCTCGCGCCCGGGATAGTCCACCGCGGTCACGTCGGTCAGGTTGACGAAACGGCAGGCAGGATCGTCGCGCAGGAAGCGAACAACGTCGACAATTTTCTCGGCGTGTACCGTCACTGTAAGCTGGTTGAATGCGACCGAATGGCCGCTCGCTGCACCAGCCAGCGCGCCAACAATCGTCTGCCCCAGTGCGTCGAGCCTGCCGTCGTCCATGCAAAAACCTTAGCGTTCGATGGTACCGGTGCGCCGGATCTTCTTCTGCAACAGCATGACGCCGTAAAGCAGCGCTTCCGCCGTCGGCGGGCAGCCGGGCACGTAGATGTCGATGGGCACGATGCGGTCGCAACCGCGCACCACCGAATAGGAATAGTGATAATAGCCGCCGCCATTGGCGCATGATCCCATCGAGATCACGTAGCGCGGTTCCGGCATCTGGTCGTAGACCTTGCGCAGCGCGGGCGCCATCTTGTTGGTCAACGTGCCCGCCACGATCATCACGTCGGATTGTCGCGGGGAAGCACGTGGCGCAAAGCCGAAGCGCTCGGCGTCATAACGCGGCATCGACATCTGCATCATCTCGACCGCGCAGCATGCCAAGCCAAACGTCATCCACATCAACGAGCCCGTGCGCGCCCAGGTGATCAGGTCGTCGGTTGCAGCGACGAAAAAACCTTTGTCGGAGAGCTCGTGTCTGACCTCGAGAAAATAGGGATCGCTGGCCCCGACCGGCTTGCCGGTGGAAGGGTCAATTATGCCGGTTGCAGCAGGAGCGACCGCCGGCGCGAACCCCGGCGATGCGGCAGCTGGGCTCAATCCCATTCGAGCGCGCCTTTCTTCCATTCATAGGCAAAGCCGACGGTGAGGACGGCGAGGAACACGAACATCGACCAGAAGCCGGTCGCACCCAACTTGCCGAAGGCTACCGCCCAGGGAAACAGGAAGGCCACTTCGAGATCGAAGATGATGAAGAGGATTGCGACCAGATAGAAGCGGACGTCGAACTTCATTCGGGCGTCGTCGAATGCGTTGAAGCCGCACTCATAGGCCGAGAGCTTTTCCGGGTCCGGCTGCTGGAAGGCCACCAGGAACGGCGCGATCAGCAGCACCAGGCCGATCGCGCCGGCAACTGCGATAAACACCACGAGCGGGAGGTAATTCTGCAAGATACCGGTCATCGGCGAGACCTTTTCCTGCGGTTGCTGGCGCCCGCAGATTCGTTAATTGGAATTGTTCCGAGGCTTAGCGCAGCGCAACAAGGGGCGCAAGACAAGCTATCTTGACGGCCTGCCCGCCTCCAAATGGGAGGGGAAAACCCCGCAGTGGCCGGACGGTGCCAAGGCGCCAGCGTTGGTGATGACGCCCTCGCCGTCAGGTATTCAGCCGTAAGTCCTGCACCGGTTACTGACCGTCCCCAACCCGCGCTTTCGTTTGCCTAAAAATGGGTGAGCGTCGGCCTGGTCGCAAGACTGGCGGTTCGACGCAGCCCTGGCATGGCGACGAAACCATTTTGGGGAACCCACGAAACCGGCCGGAAACAAAGGAGGGATACACGTTCCCGCAATAAGGCGGCGCCAACTACGCCAGGAGGCTCCCATGAACCATTCAATTCACTCGGCCGATCGTGCCACCCACCTGAAAATAGTGGTTTTGGCCTTGGTCGCAGGCCATCGCTGTAGCCGGATTGGCTATCTCAGCGCGCACCACTGCCGACTACAGCCAGACCGCTCACGTGCTTAAGGCCGGGAAGCCCATGACGGTGACGAGCTCGGATACGTCATTGGTTCGCTAGGCCATTGCAGATGAGAAAAGAAGGACCGCCGCCAAGGCGGCCTTTTTGCTTGCCGCCTTCCCGAATTTTCAGGCTGTCATTCAAAGGCCCTAAAGACCCAAATAGATCGGGCCTGCCGACAGCGGCTGACAGGGCACTACGAGAAATAAATCGGGGTCAGGTCGAGGTTCCTGAAACCGCGGCGTTCACGAAGATTAAGTCTTTGAAAATATGGCGCGAGAGACGGGACTCGAACCCGCGGCCTCCGCCGTGACAGGGCGGCGCTCTAACCAACTGAGCTACTCCCGCGGATGCCGTGATCTGAGACCGATCCGCACAGAGGTGAGGGATTAAAGGTGCGCCCCTCGTTAGTCAAGGATGTTGCGAATCCCCTTGTCTGTCAGGCCTTTTTTGGAAGTCGATGCAAAAAATAGGCTGTTTACAGGCGAAACAGCGTAGGCATCGTCCCCCCGAATCGTTTAAGGCCTGATACGTCTTAGTTTCCTAAGCCATCAACAACGAGGAGGGCCAAACATGGCGAAGAAGGCAGCGACCGCGACGACCATCACGCTCAAGCATCTCGCAGCGGCAATCGCCGAAGATCAGGAATTGTCCAAGAAGCAGGCGGAAGCCATCCTCAACGATTTGGTCAATCGGATCACCAAGCATCTGAAGAAGGGCGAGCGCATCCGCATCGTCGGCCTCGGCATCCTGCAAGTGCGCAAGCGCGCCGCTCGCATGGGCCGCAACCCCGCCACCGGTGAAGCGATTCACATCAAGGCGAGCAAGAAGGTTGCCTTCCGCGCGGCCAAGGAGCTCAAGGAAGCCGTCTGACAAGGCCTGCCAATCCCGATTTGGCGTCATTCCGGCGCGGCATACGCGGCCCCCCGGAATGGCGCTTCCTCTGTAGCGGCGTTTTCTGTTACTCGCGGTCATGACTGTGAGTTCACCCCTCAGGTTCACCCACACCGTAACCGAGCGCTTCCTGCGCTATGTGGTGATCGACACTCAATCCGATCCCGCCTCCCCGACCTGCCCTTCGACTGAGAAGCAAAAAGATCTGGGCCGCCTGCTTGAGCGCGAGCTGCAGGCGATGGGGCTCTCCGATGCCCATCTCGACGAATATGGCTACGTCTACGCGACGATTCCTTCGAACAGCTCGAAACATGTGCCGGTGATCTGTTTCTGCTCGCACATGGACACCTCGCCGGACTGCACCGGCGCCAACGTCAAGCCCCAGATCGTCAGAGATTACCGTGGCGGCGACATCGCGCTGCCGGCCGACCCATCGCAAGTCATTCGTGTCGCCGATCATCCGGCGCTCGCCGACCAGACCGGCAACGACATCATCACCACGGATGGCACTACGCTGCTGGGCGCCGACAACAAGGCCGGCATCGCCGAAATCATGGATGCGGCGCAGTTCCTGTTGGCGCACCCCGAGATCAAGCACGGCGCAATCAAGATCCTGCTCACCCCTGACGAGGAAATCGGCCGCGGCGTCGACAAGGTGGACCTGAAGAAGCTCGGCGCCGATTTCGCCTATACGATCGACGGCGAAACCGCGGGAAATATCGAGGACGAGACCTTTTCCGCCGACGGCGTCACCATCGCCATTGAAGGCGTCAGCACCCATCCCGGCTTTGCCAAAGGCAAGATGGAGCACGCGATC
>Ga0209517_10001507_pt1 | contig 34924 bp, 22 predicted proteins | sample PeaSoiMetSII2010_FD_187695 | JGI IMG/M metagenome (GOLD analysis project Ga0209517, IMG submission 187695) | Peat soil microbial communities from Weissenstadt, Germany - SII-2010 (SPAdes) (version 2) | ecosystem: Environmental > Terrestrial > Soil > Wetlands > Peat | place: Germany... | reverse complement strand
ATCTTGCCGCAGAAGCTGTCGCGGCGCATGACGATGGTCATATTGTCTGCGCGATCGGGCGTGGCCTGGACGAGGACGGGAACTTTGAGGCCGGAGAGGCGGATGGCGTCGACGATGCCGCGCTCTTCGCCGAAGTTGGGCAGGGTGACAATGATGCCGTCGATTTCGTCGGAGTGCTTCTTGAAGAGCTCCGCGCAGCGCTGCGCTTCGGCGTAAGTTTCGACGGCGCCGAAGTGCGACTCCTCCGGACTGAGGACTATGGGCGTTGCGCCCGCCGCCTCCAGAACCGAGATGATTTCATCACGGCCGGTCTTGGCCAGGTGGTGAGGGAAAAAGCCGCGATTACCAACTACGATTCCAAAGGTCATTTTGCGCTGCGCTGCCATGTTCTTGCTCCTTATATCGTTCGGATTTCAAAATTTCTATTTGCTTCGGGTCGCGTCTATTTGCGGGCCCGGCCGGGACGAAACTTGATGACGTAAAGAAGACCTAGAAGTGAGAGCAGAACACCCCACCAGACCGGCGTATGCAAATTGGTGAGCTGCACGCCGAGCGGATAGATTGCCGTGGACCATTCGTACACACCGTAGCCGAAAATCATGACGCCGTAGAAAATCAGCAGGACGCCAATGAAAAACCAGATCGGTATGCCGGAACCATGCATGGCGTTTTGTTCTCCTCTTCTCTTCTCTTCTCCAGTGCGCGAGTGCCGCGGCCGATGTGTGCGGCGCGTTCCTACCAAAAGATGATGTTAAGTGCGACAAAGATCACGAACACGACGGTGGCCCACGCCCATTCGTTTTTGTAGAACGGAACAGGTTCTTCTTTGGGCAATATTGTTGCGCCGTAGACGAGGCCGTCGAGCTCTGCTAGCGGACGCGGTTTGGTGACCAGGGTGACGAGAATCAAAACAATCGACGCGAACAGGAATGCCCACAAAGCGCGGAATACATTCTCGGCCATCGGCTTGGCGTCGGGCGAGAGCGCAACCGTGGCCAGCGCCGCAGGATTGAACTTGACCCAGATGAACAAGCCGGCAGAAAACACGATTCCAAGAAACAGGCCGAGAAAGCCGGCCATACGCGTCGCGCGCTTCCAGAACATGCCGAAAAGAATGACTGCCAGCAGCGGCGCAACGAAGATGCTGAAGAGCGCCTGCACATAATCCATGATGCCGTGGAACTGCTGGACGAGATACGCTGCGCCGATGGAGATGGCGACACCGATCAGGATGGAGAGGCGGCCGACGAGAACATAGTGGCTGTCGGAGCCAGTCTTGTGGATGAGCGGCCGGTAAATGTCGTAGGTCCACACGGTGGAGAATGCGCTGACGTTGCCTGCCATACCGCTCATGAAGCCGGCGATGAGTGCAGTGATGCCGAGGCCGAGCAAGCCGGGTCCCATGTAGCGAACCATCATCAGCGGCAGTGCCTGGTTGTAAGTGTGCAATTCCGCGTTGGGAGCGCCGCTCAGAACTTTCTGCTGATAGTCGGCGGGAAGCGTGGTCTTGGCCATCGCCGCCGAGCAGCCTGACGGATCCTGAACTCCGCCTGCTCCAGACGAACAGGCCGCGACCACGTCTTCTCCGACGAGCACGCGACGGCTGCCGTCGGGATTCTGCAGAAGCACCAGACCGAGCAATCCGGGCAGAATGACGATGAAGGGCACGGCCATCTTGAAGAATGAAGCGATGATGGGCGCCATGCGCGCAGCGCGGAGATTGTGTGCGGCCAGAACGCGCTGCACGACAAGAAAGTCCGTGGTCCAGTAGCCGAAGCTGATGACGAAACCGAGGCCAAAGACGATTCCGGTCCAGTGGACTCCCATGGGATTGGCGGCAAAGCTGCCGGTGTCGCGCCAGATGTGGAAGTAAGAGTCAGAGCCGAGATTGGTGAGGATTTTCGCTTTGAGGCCTGTCCATCCGCCTGCCTGCACCAGGCCAAGGATCGGCACCAGCAGCGCGCCGCCCCAGATGAGCACAAATTGCATCACCTCGTTGAAGATGGCGGAGCGCAGGCCGCCGAGTCCTACGTACGCAGCGACGGCCAACGACGAGACAATGATGGAAAAGTTCAGGTCCCACCCGAGCACGACTTTCATGACCACGGCCATGGCGAACATGTTCACGCCGCTCATGAGGATCATCTCCATGGCGAAGGCGACTGCGGCGACACTGCGAGCCTCGCCGCCGTAGCGAAGGTCGAGATAACCGGGGACGGAATGGGTTTTGCAGACGTAGTAGAACGGCATCATCATCAGGCCGAGGAAGAGCATAGCGGGGATGGCGCCGATCCAATACCAATTCACGGCGAGGATGCCGTATTGATAAGCCGAGCCTGCCCACCCCATGAGCTCGAGCGAGCCGAGGTTGGCGGAAACGAAGCTGAGGCCGGCGATCCACGCGGTCATTTCGCGGCCGGCCATGAAGAAATCTTCGCCGGTGTTGGAACGGCCCTTGAGATAGAAACCGATCCAGAGGACCATGGCGAAATAGAGGGCGATGACGACGATGTCGAGGGACCGCAGATGGGCGAGCGGCTCCGCGCGGAGGGCAAGCAGGGCCGGCAGCGAGGCTGGTATGCCGGAAGCGAATGTGGCTGGCAGGAATCCGAACATGCACATTCCCTTGGAGGGCGAGAGTTCGTCCGCGAAGGCTTATGACAGTCGCCCTCAAGTAAATTGCTTTACTCGATGATTTGTCAAGCGGCAACGTACACCGATTGAAGAATCTCTTGCGGATGCAGGCGTGGTGAAGCGCAAGCAAGCGAATTTCCTGAGTCCTCAATCGGGTAAACGTTTGCTCGATGAAGTGTAGCATATTGCTCGGGGAGCGTACTTCGCTCTTTTCGGGTGCATTGATCGTGCTCAGGGGCCGACGACCAGCACCTGAAAGCTGCCGGGCACCTGGACCATCTTGAGCGTCCCGATTCCGCCGGGCTTGCTGACGTCGGCGCCCTGGAAGTCGGTGACGAGATAGACGTCGCCCGAGGAAGGATCGACGGCGAGGGTTCGGGCGCGCTCCTGTGTGGGCAGGTTCTGGACGACCGCGTAGGAGTCGGTCGTCTGATCCTCGCGGATGATGGTGAGGCTTCCGTATCCAGCGCCGTTGGCGACAAAGATCAGCCCGCGTTCGGCGTCGTAGCCGATGACATCGTCACCGGGACCGGTGACGAGCGAGGCAATGAGATTGCCGCTGGTCGCATTGACGACAACGAATTGCTGGTCCTCGCAGGCGATGAAGAGACGCTGATTCTTGCCGTTGACAGCCAGGCCCTGCGGATTTTGACAGGCAGAGGAGAGGCGCAGGAAGCGGATGAGGGAGGCGCGGTTGGCCTCCTGACTCCAATCGATTTGAAGAGGCTGAGCGGGCGAGGTTTGGGTGGGTTGCTTCTCGAGAGCGCGTTGCGCTGCCGCGGCGATCGCCGATGCGTCGAGCCTGGCGATGCGCGGCGGAAAGGAATCGTCGACTGGTGTGCGATCCACGAGGCGAGTCTGCGTGACGGAGCCGACCGTGACCCAGACGTGGCCTGCGCCATCGGAGGCAGCGGAGCGAAAGTCGCCGGCAATGTCAATGTCAGCGAGAACATTCTCGTTGGTGGCGTCGATCGCCACGATGTGCGAAGTGCCGGAAAGATTTATCTGAGCTGGATTCGGCGGGGGGTGCGAGGCATGCGTGGCGGTGGCCTGCGTTTGCGCGGGCGATGGCTGAGCGGCCGCGCCACCGGCGCCGCAAATGGCGAAGACGAGCTTGTTGCGGGGCTCAAAAGCGATGGAGCGGGGAGAGCAGTAGATGGGAACGATGGATTTGATCTTGAAGGTATGGCGATCAAAAACAACGACGTCGCCCGCGGGACCATCGCTGACGTAGCCGTAATCACCCGTGTCGTCGAGGACGATGGCACGGGCTTCGCGGAAGTCGGGAATCTCCGCGACCACGGAGCCGGACTTTATGTCGACGACCTGTACGATTTGCGCGTGCGCGATGTAGAGCAATTGGGCGGACGCATCGAGGGTGAGGGAATCCCAATTTCCAGGGCCGCCGATGTACCAGGTTTTCTTGATGAAAAAGGGCGAGCCAGGAAGGTCGGTAGCCGTGGGAATGGGAGCGACCTGCGCTGAAAGCGGGAGGCAGACGAGCAGGCAGAAGGGCAGGACTCTCCGCATCGCAGACAGCTCCTTGAATGATTTGACGCAGGGAAGCGGCATCCGTTCGCGCGACGAACGCCCGTGGCACGATCGCGTCCCAAGAGTAGTCTAGTCGTTGCCGGCCATTACTTCGTGCAGCCAGTTGGGGGCTTTGAGCAGATCGCGGGGGCGCGGGCCGTCGGCGGCGCCGACCAGGCCGTCGCGCTCCATCAGGTCGATGAGGTGCGCGGCGCGGCCGTAACCAATGCGCAGACGCCGCTGCAAAAGCGACGTGGAGGCTTTGCCAAACTCGAAGACAAGGCGGACGGCATCGTCGAACATGGGATCTTCTTCGTTTGCGTTTTCACTCTCGCCTTCCATTGCTGAGCGCTCGTCCTTGGGCGAGTCGAGGAAGCCTTCAACGTACTCGGCTGTGCCTTGCGCTTTCCAGAAGTCAACCACTGCTGCTGTCTCCTTCTCGCTGACATAGGGAGCGTGCAGGCGCACGAGGCGGCTGGTTCCAGGCGGAAGAAAAAGCATGTCGCCGCGACCCAAAAGAGCCTCTGCCCCGTTGGTGTCGAGGATGGTGCGTGAGTCCACTTTGGTGGCCAGGCGGAAGCTGATGCGCGTGGGAATGTTGGCCTTGATGAGGCCGGTGATGACATCGACGCTGGGCCGCTGCGTGGCCAGAACCAGATGAATGCCGACGGCGCGCGCCATCTGCGCGAGGCGCGTCACGGATTCTTCAACGTTGGCGCGGTCGAGCATCATCAGGTCGGCGAGTTCGTCGATGATGATGATGATGTAGGGCAGCGGCTCCTCGTGCTCGCCCTCGTCGAAGAGCGAGGCCATGGAGCCCTCGAAGAGCTTGTTGTACTGGTCGATGTTGCGGACGCTGCGGCTGGCCAGCAGCTTGAGGCGGCGCTCCATTTCGCGGACTGCGTTGCGCAGCGCGTTGGCGGCGGCTTTGGGATCGGTGATGATGGGCGTAAAGAGGTGTGGGATGCCTTCATACATGCCGAGTTCCACGCGTTTGGGATCAACCAGGATGAGCCGAACCTGGCTGGGCGTGGTGCGGTAGAGCAGGCTCATGATCATGCCGTTGATGGCCACCGATTTCCCCGAGCCGGTTGAGCCGGCGATAAGCAAGTGCGGCATCGAGGACAGATCGGCAGTCACAATGCGGCCGTTGATGTCTTTGCCCATGGAGAGCGTGAGCCGCGAGCGGGCGCGCGCAAAAGTTTCGCTCTCGATGATGTCGCGCAGGTGAATGGTTTCGCGCTCGTGGTTGGGTACCTGGATGCCGACCGTGCTTTTGCCGGGCATGCGCTCGATGAGGATGCTTTCGGCGCGCATGGCGAGGCAAAGATCGTCGGCCAGCCCGGTGACGCGCGAGTATTTCACGCCGGCTTCGGGCTTGAACTCAAATGTCGTGACCATGGGCCCGGGGTTGATTTGCACAACCTGGCCGCGGACATCGAACTCTGCGCATTTTTCAACCAGGACCTGGGCTTCCTCGCGCAGCACGTCTTCGCGCACCGATTGCGGGCCTTCTCCCTCGCTGAGCAGCGCGCTCGAAGGAAGCTTGTAACCGCTGACGTTTTTCGGGGTGACGGTGACGGTGCGAATTTCAGCGTCGGCGCGACCGTGAATGGCGATTTCGTCCGCGGGATGCTGCGCGGCAGGAACCGGTTCGGGCCTGGCAGGCGGCTGCGGAGCCAAGGCGCGGGCGATCGCGGAGTCGGGACGCAGGGGCTGGTATTGCGCGGGCGGCGCGACGGGCGCAGCTACGGGCGTGGCGGGAGCTTGTGGAGCTTCGCTCCGCTCCCAGATGCTTTGCCTGCGCGTCTGCGTTACTGGAATCGCTTCTTCAACCGGTAGTGAGCGTTCCCGTTGAAACGCAGGAATCTCGTCGAGCGGATCCCGCTGCGGCGCGCGCTTGCGGAAGAAGAAAGCCAGAAAACGGTTTGGCCGGCGCGCTGGCGGTTCCTCTTCGTCGGATTCGCCGGGTTTTGCCGCAAATTGTGAAAACGGGATTGGCTGCTTCCCTTCCTCACGCTGCGCCTTGCGCTCCGCCCGAATCTCGGCGCGCGCCTCACGCCGTTCGCGCCAGCGCTCAAGCCAGGCGACGAAGGTGTTCCAATGCTCGGTGAGGCCTTCGCGGACGACGGAGAAGCTGATGGCCGATGCAAAGTAGAGCCCGCAGGCGGCAAGTGCCGCCGCCACGAGCCAGGCTCCCTGAATATTCAGGTAGACCACCAGCAGGCCGGCCATGAGGCGGCCCACGACGCCTTCCACCGGAACCGCATGCAGCCAGTGCCAATGCCACGGCAAAAGCCCGAAAACCGCGGGCAGGAAGGCCAACGTGAACAGAGTTCCGATCCAGCGCAGAAAGGGTGAGCCGCCGGGACGCGAGCGCATCCAGGTCCAGCCCACGGCGCCCATCCAAACCGGCAGCAGAAAGGCGGTCAAGCCGAGCGCCTGGAGAAGGAGGTCGGCGAAGTAGGCGCCGAAGAGGCCAACCCAGTTGCGCGGCGCGGTTATGTAGCTGGATGTGTTGAGAGAGGGGTCTGCGGCGTGGTAGCTGGCGAGGGCGAGGAAAAGAAGCAGCGAAACCAGCAGGAGCAACATCCCGAGAAACACGTTCACGGGACGGCTGCGCGTGGGCGATAACACAATCCGGATGGGCTTCATGATGAGGGCGCTTCGCTTCCCGTTCCGGCATGAAAAGATTTATTGACCCGGCAGCGGGAACAGGCAAATCGTCCCAGAGCAACTCTATTATCGGCGGCGGGAGGGGCAGAACCGGGCAAATGGAAGATGAGGGGAACCACCGGCATTACCGGTCAACTTCTGCCCCCGGGCAGTGCTATGGCATTACGGTGAAGGCATGGCGGCGCCGCGGACCAAAGGGCCGTTATTCGAAACTCTTTGCTCGGACGCAACTCATCGCCAATGGGCCTCCGGTTTGCCGTCGATCCAGGCGTCGTTCAAAACGGGCGGTGTAAGCCCTCTAGTTTCTCATGCTGCTGATCCTTGAGGCGCCTATTGTGATCGCATTCTGAAGCTCTCTCGTCGTATCGACTCATACCTGATCTCACCGTTAAAAATTGCCCCATCTCTCAAATCTTCTGCGACAATGACTGCTATAGATTTGTCCGGCTGCCCCAATATCATCGACCGGCGTTTTTGCGCTGGCTCGGCATAAACCCAGGTAGGTTTGATGTGTCGCCATATGGAGAGTTCGTCACAGGAGGAAAAATGAAGCGATTTTTGCTCCCTCTGATATTGATTTCCCTTCCGTACTTGGCCTGGTCCGCCCCTAAACCTCAAGCATCCGTAGCGCCCTCTGCGAATGGCGCAGACAGTACTTCCAGTTCCACGAGCAATGATTTAAGGGCGGCTTCGACCGAGATGCTGAGTGTGATCCAGTCACTTTCAGGGCGATGGGCTGTGGAAGTGATCTTCGAGCCGAGTCCCGATGCGCCCAACGGTGCACAGGGAAAAGGTGAAGAGTTTTGGCACGCAGGTGCCCAAGGCTTGACGTTGATCGACGAGGAAAATATTCGTGTTGCGCCGCTGGATGTACATCTTCTCGGACTGTTGTGGTGGGACAGTGCGACGAAACAATTTCACGGCATGGAGTGTGTGAATCAGAATCCTCATGCCTGCGACCCGAAAGCCGCGCTGAATGACGTCACCATCACATGGGACGGGAAACAATTGACAATCGACCAAATCCAAACTTCGCCTACCGGCAAAAAGTCCCAGTGGCACGAAACTTACTCCAACATCACTCCCACGTCGTTTCTGCAAGTCGGCGAATCCGGCGAGATCGGGGGCCCCTTCAAGAAAGTTGTGACTCTTCGCGGAACTCGGATTGATCGCTAGCCTTCGTTCTCACCGGCAACACAGGATTGTTCGGTGCAACGGTCGAGATCGGCCTCGCGACGATGGCGAATAACCTGAAGCGCATCACAAACGTGCTCGGCGCGGTCAAACTGACGGAAGCGCTTCATTGCGCGTGATAGAAAGCGGCCACGAAACGGTGTGGTCCTGTCGAGATCGGATCTAGGTCGCCGCTTTCTCGGGTCGCGGCGACTTGAATGTTTGCTTTCGATCTACAGAATTTCCGAAAATGCTTCAGCCACCGATGTACTTTGCGCCCCAGAACAGCAGCCAGCCGCCGAGCAGGATGCGATAGATGGCGAACGGCACGAAGCCGTGCTTGCGGACCCAGTGAAGGAACCACTCCACCACGCCGAGAGCCACGATGAATGACACGACGGTACCGATGATGAGCACGATCCATCGCTCCTGGTTCATGACGACTTGTGCGGAGGCCAAACCGGCTGCGCCCGCGGCCTTGCTGACATGAATCTCCTTCAAGAGATCCCACCCCGTGGCAGCGATCATGGTGGGAATGGAAAGGAGAAAGCTGAATTCAAGGGCGGAGGGCCGGTCGAGACCGGCAATCTGGCCGGCAGCAATGGTGGACATGGAGCGCGAGGTGCCGGGAAAGATGGCGGAGAGCGTTTGGCAGATCCCGATCCACACGGCTTGCGGTAACGACATTTCTTCTACGTGGGTGGTGCTGGGTTCATAGCGCGTGCTCCACACATCGACGATCCACATTATGACGCCGCCCAAAACCAGCGCCAGCGCCATCGCATTGAGACTGCCAAGGTTTTTCTCGCTCCATTTACGCAGCAGGAGCGCCGGCGCCGAGGTGCAGGCAAAGGCGATAAGGGTGAGCGAGATGGGGTGGGTTAACCAGTTGCGATCGCCGCGTTCACCGGCGGGGAATGTGCGCATGAAGTTAAGAATCCGCTCCAGGAACAACAGGCACAGTGCGAAGATGGCGCCCACCTGAATGACGATGGTGTACATCATCCAATAGGGGTCGTCGAGCGGGATCTTCATGAATGCTTCAGCAATGCGGAGGTGAGCCGTGGAACTGACGGGCAAGAATTCAGTCAAACCTTCCACAATTCCCAAAAGGATGGACAAGATATAAGGGCTCAAGAAGCCTCCCGGTTTCAGTCAATCTTTAAAATGTGGCGAAGAATCAGGATACCAACAAAGGAGGGCACGGACGGCTCACTCCATGTCGACGCCAAAAACAGGAACGCCCTGATCCAATTTGTACGCCAGCGCTCCTGCGCGCAAGGAGTAGTCGGAGTCGGCAAAGTGGGCTTTCAACTGGGCCAAAATGGAATGCGCCTGGTTGAGAGCGTCGCTGGTCTTGCGGTCGTTGCCATCGGCTGCATACATGTCCTTGAGCACCGCAAAGCGATAGACGGCTTCGTAAAGGGCACGCGCGGTGCGCGGACCGTCGGGGTATTCGTTGGCATATTTCAGATAAAGATCAGCTTCTTTCTCAGGGCATTGTGCGGAGCCCTGCCAATCGCCGCAGAGTTTGTTGTCGATGAGGTCAAAGGCCGCCAGCGCCGCCCAGCGCGTGCGCGGATAGTACTTGATGACTTTTCTCAGTTCGTCTTCGTCCATGCCCTGGCGAAAAACAGCGCTCTTCTCGTGGGCTGAAGGCAGGGTTGACGCATCCGTTTTCTGAATCTGCCACTGAATGTCGGCGGCGCGCCATGCAGCTTCAGGCGCGAGCGGGGAGTTGGGGAACATTTCGACTACGCGGCGGTAGAGCATGCGCGCGCTCTGGGCTGCGTTCGCCGGGCCACGCGGATTGGAGGCCAGCGTTTCCTCGTTGACTGCCGCGCCCATGATGATCTTGTCGGCGTCGGGTGTGGACTCCTCCACGACCCCATTGGCCTGCATCCATCCGGAGATGGGAGGCGGCACCTCATCGCCGCCGACCATCGGGGCGTCCCTGTCGTTTTCCTGTTGCTCCTGGACATCGGTATTGGCGTAGACCCGCACCCAGGGGCCGCTTTTTTCGGCAACTACCATCTCGCGGCCGACCTGCACCCTGTCAACCCTTTGCGAGCCGGTGTCAGGCGAGATGTAAAGCGGCGTGATGCGCAGGACCGTGGCACGCGGGCCGGCCATGGGCTTGACCAGCTCCGGCTGCTTTTTTTGCCCAGCAACAGGAAGCGCGGCGCAGGCAAGCGCGGCTCCGAAGGCGAGAGCGCGGCAGGCGGAAATGCGCGGTGTCATCACAGTGTCGATCATAGTTGAACGACGCTACGACGCGCTTTCGGTGAGCACTTGGGCCAGGAGCACCGGGTCGACGTTGCCGCCGCTCACCAAGGCCACGGCCTTGCGATAGGGCGGCAGTTCGTGCGCATGAAAGAGGAGCGCGGCCGTGGCAACGGCACCGCTGGGCTCCGGCACCAGCCGCGTTGCGGCGACGATGGCGCGCATGGCGGCGCGAATCTCCGCCTCGGTGACGGTGACAATGCCGTCAACGTAGGCTTGAATATGAGCGAAGTTGCGCACGCCGACGCTTTGCGTGCGCAGGCCGTCGGCCAGTGTGCGGCTGGTCTGTTCCGCAGTCCAGGTGGCGATTTTCCCGGTGCGAAAACTCTCTGCGGTGTCGGCAGCCAGCTCCGGCTCGATGCCAAAAACCTTAGTTTGAGGACGGATCTGCTTGACGGCCGCAGCAATGCCGCTCAGCAGGCCTCCACCGGAAACCGGCGATACGACTAAATCCACGTCGGTGAGCTCTTGCACAATCTCGAGGCCGCAGGTTCCCTGCCCGGCGATGATCTGCTCGTCGTCGTAGGGAGGGATGACAACGTAGCCGTGCTCGCGAACGAGTTCCTCTGCCTTGGCCAGCCGTTCGCTTGAGGCCGGGCCGACATCGACGATTTCGGCACCCAGCGCCAGTGTTGCGGCGCGCTTGATGGCCGGGGCGTTCGAGGGCATGACGATGACCGCCTTGGCGCCAACTTCGCGCGCTGCATAGGCGACACCCTGTGCGTGGTTGCCGCTCGAATAGGTGATGACGCCGCGCGCGATTTCGGCGGGCGTGAGCTGAAGAATTTTGTTGGAGGCCCCGCGAATCTTGAAGGCTCCGATGGGCTGCAGGCTCTCGGCTTTGAGCCAGATTTCCCTGCCGGTGCCATGGCCTGAGATGCCCGGAAAAGCCGCGCGAACCAGCGGCGTTTTCATGGCGATGGCGGCGATGCGCTGCGCTGCGGCGCGGATGGCGTCGAGGGATACGAGAGTCCGGGTTTCCACTTGCATGATGGCCTCGGCGGCTCCCCGGTACGTATGACAGATTTGGGAGTCCACTTTCAAGTATCGCTGATCAGTACGGGTATTTAGCCAGCGGCGTGGACACCGGCCATGGGGCCGGCGCTACCTGGCAGCACACAAAAAGGGCGGCAGCCGAAGCTGCCGCCCTGTTGTGTTACGCTCTTGCCCGGGTTTAGAAGAACAACTTGCCCGAGACCTGCAGTTGCCGCGAGCCATACAGCGTGCTGCTGCTGGTGCTTGACGTCACGTCGAAGGTCGAGAGCAGAGTGCCCGTATAGGGCACAAAGCATCCGGTTTCTCGCGATCCCGTCGGCGGCGTAACCGTCGCGCAGGTGTACGTCGCCGATCCGGCGGTTGCCTTTGCTCCGGGCCCCAGGAATGTTGTGTAGGTGCCGTTTACGCCGGTGACGATTTTGTGGTTGAGCAAGTTGAAGGCTTCAGCGTTGAGCTGCAGCGAGATATTCTCGTGGATTTTGATATTGCGCGTCAGGCGCATATCAAAGTCGTTGAACCCCGGCATGGGAATGCTGTTGCGCCCGACCTGAGGAGGACGACCGTTGGTGGCGCTGCCCGTGCTCGAACTCATGGCCCCGCCAAAGATGCCGCTCTCATCTGCGTAGCTTGAACCAACGGTATTCCCCGAATAGATGGTGCCGCTGACGCCGAGGAAGATCGGCTCGCCGTTCGAAGCAATCTCAGCGCCTGAGAATTGCCAACCGTTTGCAAGTTGATTCGCCAACATATTGCTGACCTTGAAGGTCGGCTGATAAACAAATGTGATCGATCCACGGTTGCGGATATCAATGTCCGACGGTCCATTGTCGAACCGGATGTTATTTGGGTCGGTCGGGACGTCGCCGCCGTAGAAGGTACCGTTGGCGCCCTGTACCTGGCCGTCATCTGAGGCATGCGCCCAGGTGTAATTGCCCAACACTTCAATTCCGTTCGCGAAGGGACGGCGGACGGTGACGGCCATCGCGTTGTACCAGGTGTTGGCGATACTGTAGCCGGTGTTGAAGCTCGATAGCTGCTGACCGGCGCTATTGAGTGCCGGCCGCCGATCGGTCGGCAGGTAGACCGGCGCGGTGATGGTTTTGGTGATATTGTTGCTCGCGTCTTGCACGAGGTAGGTTGCCAAACCGTGGGGCTGCTGGCCCACCAGTTCTGCATCCAGAAAGACCGGCAGCCGCATTCCGCGAGTACCGACATATCCCACCTGGAGTGAGAGCTTGCCGGGCAGCGCCTGTTCCAGGCTCAGGTTCATCTCGTGGGCGAAAGGCGGCACGAAGTTCGGATCGAGCCCGTGGAAGCTGTAGCTGGGTGCGGCAGTTATCGGAGTCACACCGGGCGCCGCGCCGCCCGTCGGGAATTGCGCGCTCGACAGCGACGGACCGGATGGCTGGACCGGCAGATTCGGATACCGCAGTTTCGCAGCGGTGGTACCTGTCCCCGGAACTGACGGGCAGGGAGTGTTGGGAGGCTGGTTCGGGGCCGTACTCGAAAAGCATCCTGTGTAGGTGTAGTTCAACTGCACCACGCCATTTTCCACGCGCATTGCATAGTAGGTGCTGCCCTGGTTGAGCGCGGAGAATAAGCCATACCCGCCGCGGACCACAGTGCCGTTATATGGCGTCCACGAGAAGGCTACGCGAGGCTGAATCCTGTCCGTCACGTTCTTGATGGAGCTGGTGTACTCCGACGAGATGGGATCAAACAGGTGGTTTACCAGGCCGGGATTGGGTGTGAGCTGGATGTCGTACCGTATGCCCGCCGTCACCGTAAACTTCTGTCCGATCTTCCAGGCGTCCTCGGCATAGCCGTCGTACATCTTCATCCAGAAGTCGTCCTTGCCTTGTGTCCCGGGAGTTGTGTTCACCTGGTCGACGGTCTGAACCAGCGTGGAGTAATGGTAGCCGGCATAAGGATCGGTGTCGCCTGCCTGACCCGCAAAGGCGTCCTGAATCCAGGACTGGAATTTGAGCAGGTTGGTTGAATCGCCATAGCTGTAAATGCCCCCGCCCTGGAAGAGGTTGATCATGACTTCGTGGATGATATTGGCATCGCCGCCGAATTTCCAAGTGTGGCGGCCGTGGGTGGTCGAGAAGACGTCGCTGATCTGGATGCGGTGCTCGTCAGGCTCCGCTTTGCGCGGCAGAGCATTTGGCATGCCGAATGTGTCTACGCCCATGCCGACTGATGGACCGGAAGCATTGGCCCCCGCCGTTTCCAGATCCCTGCCGTACTGTCCGTGAACCTCGTTCACGCTGGCGCTGCCGATCTGGGTTGTCCATCCGGCCACCAGGAAGCGCTCGTGGTAGTAGGTGGGAGCGTTGGTTGATGGCGAGCTGTTGCTGAAGGTTACCGCCGAGCTATATCCGTAGGCGGAATAAAAGTCAACCCAGTTGTAGTTCACAAACGCATCGTTCTTGCTGTTGATGTGAAAGTCCAAACGCGGGAAGAAGACATCTTCCTTGGAAAAGCGCGTCGGCGCAGCCGTTGACTCGTTGATCAGGAATTGGATGCCGTTGGTGCACTGCGTTGCAGTAATCGTCGCTGGGCACGCACCCGCATAGATGGTATTGCTGCCGGGGCTCACTCCGGCGGGCAGCGTCGACGATGTCGAGAGGTAGTTATTGTCGGTATACAGAGCCTTGCCGACCTTGCGGAAGCCGTCATAGGTGAGGAAGTAGAAAAGCCGGTCCTTGATGAACGGACCGCCAACCGAGCCGCCGAACTGTTGTTGCTGGTGCGTCGGCTGCGTGAGCAGGAACGCTGCGGCAGCGGGAGCGACGCCGCTGATGCTGGGGTTCAGCGCCTGGTACTTCGTGTACGGATCCAAGGCATTCAGCGAGGGATATCGCAGGAAGTAGAACAGGTCGCCGTGCAGGTTATTGGTGCCGCTCTTGGTGATCGCGTTCACCTGGCCGCCGGCAGCCTGGCCGAATTCGACGGAGTAATTTGAAGCGTTCGCCTGAAACTCCTTGATGGAATCGACCGAGTACACGTAAGGAGCGCCGCTGGCTCGACCGCGGGCTTCAGAGAAGAGCATCTGGTTGTTGTTGGCGCCGTCTACATAATTCTGGTTGTAAAGGCCGCTGATGCCGTGGAAGCTGACCAAGCCGCTGCTGCCGTCCTGCGTGACGTTGGGAGTGAGCAGCACAAAGTCGCTCCAATTGCGCGCGTTCACGGGCAGGTTTGCGACCAGGTTCGTATCAACGACCTGGGAAACCTCAGTCTTTTCCACGTCGAGGATCAGGTTTGAGGCGGAAACCTCAACGGTGGTGGTGGCCGCGCTGATTTTCAGCGTGAGATTGATGGTGACCGTCTGGCCAACCAGAAGCGTGACGCCCTTTTCTTCCACCTTGCCGAAGTTGGGGGCCGAGGCGTCGACCTCATAGTGGCCGGGGATGAGAAATGGCGCGGAATAGTAGCCTGCCGAGTCGGTCGAATAGAGATGGGTCACGCCGGTATCGACGTTAATTACGGTCACAGTGGCGGTGGGGATGACTGCCTGATTGACGTCGGTCACGGCTCCGTTGATGCTGCCTGCGCCGGTGGTTTGCGACCAGGCGGATACGCCGGCGGGGGCCACGAAAAACGCCGTCAATGCGAACGCGGCGAGAATTCGGGGAAAGAAACTGCAAATCTTGGTCATGGGCTCTCCTTGTAGGGTGGTTTGGCTGCTCTAGCACCTTCGGAAGAAATGAAAGCAGCGCCGCTCGGTGGGGGCGATACGGCGAAAAGAGCTGAGCCTCCCGGCGGATCATTGATCAGCACCGGGGAGACGGGTGACGCGCTCTGCAAGGACCCAGTAGCTATAGCTTCCAAAGATGCCGTTGATCCTGACCAGCCTAGCACACGGCAGGGTGGAAAACGCGTCAAAATCAGTTAAAGAAATGATTTATCGGGCAAAGAAGGCCCGCGCTATTCGTACGCAAGGGCATCGATGGGGTCCTTGCGGGCAGCCATCCAGGCCGGATAGAGCGCGCCGCAGAGCGAACCGATAAAGGCGATGGCAGCGGCGTAACCGATCCACAGGGGGGTGATCTCGAAGGTCTGCGTGGGAAAGAAGTGAAGTATCGCAAGGCGCACTCCGTAGGCTGCCGCGATACCCACCACGTCGCCTGCGAGTGCAAGCAGGGCACACTCACGCAGCACGACCCCAACAATCGTCGTCTTCGACGCACCCATGGATTTGAGAATGCCGATTTCGCGCGTGCGTTCAAGCACTGCGGTATACATGGACTGGAAGATCACCAGAAAGCCGATCACGACGGCGATGCCCGTGACGATTTTGAGGGCGAGATTGAAGCCGGGGACTTTGGACGGTGTCATCTGGTCGAGCCAGCTATCGACAGTGGTGAGTGTGTTGTCCTGAAAGCCGCGCGTGGAGCGAATCTTCTGCATGACCAGGTCGTCATTTGTCGGGCTGTCGCATTTGATATAGAAGAGCGAGGCCATGCCCTGGGCGCCGATGAGCTGTTGCATAGTGTCGAGGGGAATCAGCTTGCGCCCTCCCTTGCCCTGATCGACGATGCCCGAGATGCGGAATTTGTGGCCCATAATCATGACCGTGTCGCCGACCGCGAAGATTTTGCCGGTCGCTGGATTCTTTGTCCCGGCAAATACATCGTCGATGATGGTGTCGTACGGTCCCTGGAACCTGCCGCCGGCGAGAAATCGGAACGGCTTGAGTGCGTCGAAGCTTTCATAGTCAATGCCGTAAAGGATCTCGACGTTGCCGCTTGTGGAGATCTTTTGAATCGCCGGCGAAACCACGGCCACGTGCGGCAGCCGGGCCAGGGCGATGCCATCCTTGACAGGGATGGAAGCACCGCCTATGCCATTGAAAAAGCTAGCGTTAGACGGCAGCAGCATGAGATCTGCGCCAATACCGTTGGTGCGTTCCTTCTGGGAGTCGAGCATGCCCATGAAGATGCCCACGATCGACAGGATCATGACGACTTCAATGGCCACGGCGAGGACGCTGATGACCGAGCGCAGGGGGCGGCGCAGCAAGTTGGCGAAGATCAACTTATTCATTTTGTAGCGCGAATCCGGAATCCGGGGCCCAAAAGCCCTGCCCTCAGGGTAACAGCCGGGCGCGGGAGTGTGCCTGGAACCCGGAATTGCATGGTGTGGCAGAGGTTACATAAGTGAGTCCGCAGGCGGCAAAGAAGCCAAAACGTGCTTTGCCCGGGGATAGAACCGGGATTATCGTGAAGATACAATTTTAATGGGCCTATTGCACCGCCTGGATCGCCGATGAGTTTTGGAGACGATTTACGCAACGAACGCGTTTCGCGGGGCGTTGCTCTGGAAGACATTGCGGCGGTTACCAAGATCAGCCAGCGCCATCTGCTTGCGCTGGAGCAGGAGAGGTTTCGCCTGCTGCCTGGCGGCATCCTGAGCAAGGGCATTGTGCGCGGCTATGCCGGAGCGCTGGGGCTGGACCAGCATGACTGGACAGAGCGCTTTCTGAGCGCCTATACCGCGTCGGGCCAGATGATCGACGACGATCGCAACTGGACGGCCTTTGCCTCCAACGTCGGCAAGGCGAGGATTCTGCGCCGTGAGGCGACCCAGATGCGCCTGCGCTGGATTGGCGCCATGGTCCTTCTGCTGTCGGTCGCGGTGGCCGCATACTTCATGGTTCGCTATCTTGGGGTGCGCCAGGGGTGGTGGCACTCGGTGGTGCCGGGGCACAAGGTTTCCATGGCGCTTGGCGTTCTGCGGACTTCTTTCCGATCCCTGGCGGCACGGGTATCCTCCCGATTCTGATCTCCTGCGGTTCGGGATGAAGGCCCGGCTCAGGGCCTCCAATCCACCATTGAACGCCGATTGCTTGCCATACGCTGCAGCCCTTTGCCGCCAACCCACCAATCCCATTACCATGGAAAGGAAGCATCAAAAGGCTTGAACCTGCTTGTGCAGGCCTGCCCGTCTGATTTAGCCGTAAATCCGGATTTTGGGCCATGCGGTCTTTTGCCGCTTGTTGAGCTCAGGATGGCGGGCGAGCCCCTCACTGCCGCGAGCACTAAATTGACCCCATACCCGGGGAAGGAGTTTGAAGGTGAGCGACCGTTTCTTGTTTACATCTGAGTCAGTGACCGAAGGCCATCCCGACAAGATTGCCGATCAGGTCTCCGATGCCATTCTCGATGCTTGTCTGGACCAGGATCCCTATAGCCGCGTGGCGGCGGAAACACTAACAGCCACGGGGCTGGTGGTGATTGCAGGCGAGATTACGACCAAAGCCTACGTGGACTTCCAGAGCCTGGTGCGCGGAGTGGTGGCCTCAATTGGCTATGACAACGCGCTTTACGGATTCGATTCGAACACCTGCGCGGTGATTTCGAGCATCAACAAGCAGTCGGGCGACATCGCCCAGGGCGTTGACACCGGCGGCGCCGGCGACCAGGGCATGATGTTCGGCTATGCCTCAAACGAGACACCTGAGCTGATGCCCGCTCCCATCTCGCTGGCACACAAGCTCTGCCGCCAACTGAGCCACGTGCGCAAGAGCGGCAAACTGCCCTACCTGCGGCCCGACGGCAAGAGCCAGGTCACGGTGGAATACGGCGAGGATGGAAAACCGGCGCGCATCGATGCGGTTGTAATCAGCAGCCAGCACTCTGAGGCGGTGAGCATCGAGGATCTGCATGCCGACGTATTGAAGCATGTGATCCAGGCGGTGCTTCCGGCTGCATGGCTCGACGAGCACACCAAGTATCACATCAACCCGACGGGACGATTTGTGATCGGCGGGCCGATGGGTGATACCGGGCTTACAGGGCGGAAGATCATCGTGGACACCTACGGCGGTATGGGGCGGCACGGCGGCGGCGCATTTTCAGGCAAGGATCCGACCAAGGTGGACCGTTCGGCTGCCTACATGGCGCGCCACATCGCCAAAAATATTGTTGCTGCAGGTTTGGCTGAAAAGGCCGAGGTTCAGCTTGCGTACGCGATTGGCGTGGCTGAACCGGTAAGCGTGCTGGTGGAGACGTTCGGAACCGGGAAGCTGAGCGAGGCGAAGCTCACCGAGCTGATCCGCAAGAATTTTTCGCTCACGCCGAAGAGCATCATCGAGTACCTGAACCTGCGCCGGCCGATCTTCCAGAAGACGGCGGCCTACGGGCACTTTGGCCGCAATGAGCCGGAGTTTACCTGGGAGTCGACGGACAAAGCCGCAAAGCTGGCAGAGCAGGCCGGCGTATCCGTGGCGGTGAAGGCGCGGTAAGAAATTTCGGACAGGTTGCCGGTGAAGAGACAAATGGGATCCGCTTCGGCGGGTCCCATTTTTTGGCTTTGGCCGGCAATGGCTTAGAATTCTCCGGGGCGGAATCGCCCGATTTGTAACGGAGAAATTTATGCGCCTGACTTTTCTTTCTGCGTTTCTGCTCGGCTTCGTGTCGATCTGCACGGCACAAAGCGGGGCCAATTGGAATTACGAGGGCCACACTGGACCGCTGGTCTGGGGCAAGCTCGACCGTGCTTACGAGGCCTGCTCGAAAGGGCACGAGCAATCGCCTCTCGATATAGGCGGAGCGCACCTGAACAAGGCGCTCCAGCCGCTCGAGTTCCACTACATTGCGGGGCCGTTGACGGTGGAGAATACCGGGCGCGGGATCGTTGCGCACGTCAATGCCGGCAGCAGCATGGTGGCGAACGGCGTTCGGTACAACCTGGTCGAACTCGACTTTCACCACCCCAGCGAGCACTCGGTGAAGGGCAAGCTGAGCGACATGGAAGTGGACCTGGTACATCGCAGCGATGACGGCAAGCTGGCGATTCTGGCCGTGCGCCTGAACCAGGACCGAGGCTTTCCCAATGCGCTGCTTGCTTCGCTCTTTGACCACCTGCCGTCCGCGGGCAAAACCGCAAAGATCACCGATATGGTGAGCGCCGGCGCCGTGCTGCCGGCTGACCGCGGTTACTGGACCTATGTGGGCTCTGAAGTGACGCCGCCATGCACGGAGGGCGTCGAGTGGTACGTGTTCGAAAACGACGTGAGCATGAGCCGCACGCAGTTGCAGTCGTTCACGAACTTATTCAGGATGAACACGCGGCCGATCCAGGATGCGCACGGCCGGCGGATTGAGGCGAGCGAGTAAGAGCATCTTTTAGCTTTTAGCTTTTAGCTTTTAGCTCTTGGCTGGGCGAGTGGAGTGAGTTGCAGGACGAGGCCAGCGGCGACTGTCTGGGCACTGACGCCGGTGAGGTCGCGGACGATGTAGTGAGCCGCTACGAGCGACTCTGCGCGATGCGCTCGGTGGCGCTGGTGACCACTGCCCAGCGTTCGAGAGGCAGCGCGGCGAGGAGTTCGCGCACGCCGGGCAGAACGGTGAGGCCTTCATTGTCCTCGACTTCGATGTCTTCGATGCTCTTGAGCTCGGCTTCGGGGTCGAGATCGGGGCGGAGCAGGGCGATGGTTTCGACCGCGCGGCGCCCATGAGCGGTTTTGCGCGTCAACACCGGATCGACGCCGCGGAGCTCTGCCCATTTTGTCCAGCTCCGTTCGACTGAGCCGATGGAGGAGATGAGAATGCCATCCATGTCAAAGAGGATGGCTTTGCAATGAACGAGAACGGAGGAGGGCACAAGTCGATTTTAGCGAGTGAGTGAGAGTAGCGCCGGCCTCCGGGCCGGCTGTACTGGCGGCGTTCACGCCGCCAGAAAGAATCGGGCCGTTGAACTCAGAACAACAGCCGAACAGTAAAGCGACCCGACGATGAGACTACTGGCCTAGTGTTTTTGAGCGCGAGCTTCTTTGGGTGCGGGGAAGGCGAGCGTCGGCGGGTCGCCGAAGGTGATGATGGCTTGGACCGATCGCTTGCGCGCGCCGAATGTGACCTGATCCTGGCTGATCGTGATCGCGCCGTTGGCGATGGTGGCGTCGGCTGTGAAGCCGCTGAAGCGAGTGAGTGCGGCAGGGAACGCGGCAGCTTTGGGTGCGTCGCCGGCGCTCACGGCATCGACGGGGCTCGCGGCATCGAGGGCTGACGGCGGTTTGAGCGCAGCGATCATTCCCTGCCGAGTTTCGAAATGAAGCATGCCCTTGGCCGAGGACGCAAGGTCCTTGTCGGTGTAACCGGTGAGTTCGACTTTGCCATTGCCGTCGAGAGAGTCGCCGGTCCAGCGCAGCCCCACGAGGCTACCCACATCCGCGGCGTTGAGCTTCTGGAAATCGCCCTCGAATGTGTAGTCGGGCTTGTCCTGATCGGTGGCGGGTTTTTGGAGCGACCCCGTAGCGTGCACAGTTCCACCGAGAAGTCCGGCATCGAAGCTGGTGATCTCGGCCGAGGCAGGAAGGATGCGCAAGATCGCCGCAACCTGCTGGAGCGTAACCGGCCCGAGAACGAGCGAATCCGCGGCCACCGTGCCCTCAAGCTGCGGCCAGGGCGGCGCTGTCGCGGGATGGAAACGCTCAATGAGATCGGAGAGCAGCGTGCCTTTTTCGCGGGCGCCGAGCAGCGCAGTTTCCAGAGCCGCAACATCAAGATCGTCGAAGTGTATCTGGAACTGCGCGGGGCAAGGCCGTGCAGGCTGCTGGTCTGAAGGGCAGCTCAGCGGCACGATCATGCTCGCAGTTCCATTCAGAGGGCCGTAAGAGAACGCCACGGGGTCCCAGCGAAGATCGACGCTATCAAGGCGCAGCGTGGCTTCAGAGATTTCGAGGTGGTTGGCGAGATAATCGGCCTTCCAGTTGGCGTTATGCACAATGACGGTCCCGGCAAGCGTGTCGAAGGCCGGAGTGATAGATGCGGCGATGGCGGGCGCTTCAGTGGATTGCGGCGGCAGAGGTGGTATTGGCTGGGGTTCAGGCGAGACGCCGTTGGTCGAGGAAAACTGTTCAGGCGGCAGCCATGGGCCCGCCGCAGAGAGATCGACGGCAATGGGATCGCCGGCGAGAGAGGCAATGGCGTCGGTGCCAGGGATGCCAGCGGCCTGGGCCATCTCTCTGGCTCGCGCAAAGCTGGTTTGGCCGTGCACGCCGACGCGGTAGCCGGTGAGCGAAAGCCGCACATTGAATGCGAGCGGAACAGCGCCGCCGGCGGGAATGGCCACGGTTCCAGCCAAGGCTTGTGGGGAGCCTTGCGCGGCCACGACCGGTTCAAGGGTGATCTTCGGCGCCGCGAGAGGCCGGGTGAGGCCGCCGCCGCTGAGGGTAAAGTTCGAGACGGTGAGGGTGCCGGTAAGCGGGCCGGTTTCCTGAGGCACGGGCTTTGCCGGATGCTTGCCAGGCGGCTTGGCGGGCTGTTCGGGTTGCGTGCTTTTGACTGCAGCGCCCGCATAGACGATTTTTCCGCTGACGGTCCCTTTGGCGTCCAGGTCAGATGCGAGGCCGCTGCGAAGAGTGCGCAGCGCGTCGAGCCCGGCAGTCACGGGAATGCGGTCGAGTGCAACAGAGAACTGCGGCGGGGCGCCCAGCCCAGGCATTTCTCCCGTAAGGTGCACGCTGCCATCGCCGAGTGGCGAGGCGCAAGCGAGATTCTGCAGGCTGCGCTGCGCGTAGTCGTAAACAAACGCGCAGTTGGCGTCGAAGTCGAGAGGCGAGGCGGGCGTGAATTCGGCACGATGCACGCCCGCGGCGCGCAGCCTCATGGTGACTTTCGCCGCGTCGGCAGTGCCGTTCAGGTGGAGCTCACCGGTAAGTGCGCCGCGCCAGCCGGGATCGGAGCCGGTGATGATGCGGGCAAGCTGGCCAAACTGCGCCTCACGCCAATCGAGATCGAGTTGCAGGGGCATTTGGCTCAGCGTCGGCGCGCGGCGAACGCTGGCCTCCATGCGAACGATGCCGGTTTCTTCCTGGTGCAGGCTCACATCGGTGCGGGCGGGCTGCGCACGCAGCCGGATGCGCCATTCGCCGGAGCTCTCTTGCCAGAACGAGAGATCGGCGTTGACGAGAGAGAACGGGAGCTTCTCCGCTCCATTCTTGAAATCGATGCGCGAGTCGGTTGCCTCAAGGTATGGCCAGCTCGGTACGCGGCGCGCGCCGGAAGAGGACCCGGCTTTTTCCGCGGCGGTGCGGAAGAGCGGGTCGAGATTCCATTGGCCGGGGCGGACGCGGACGAGGTTGAGGCTGGCATCCTCCACACTGATTTTGCCGATCTCAACATGGCCGCGCACCAGCGCGAGCAGGCGGATGGAAGCGACGACTTTGCCGGCGTGGAGAACCGGTTCGGCGCCGTAGGCCGGATCCTCGGCAACACTCAAATCGGAGATCTCGAATCCTGGCCAGGGCAAGAGCCGCACCTGGACCGACGACATGTGGACCGGACGAGCCAGTGTCTGGGAGATGAGCTGGGTGATGCGGGCCTTGAAATGGTTGACATTGATCAACGGAGGCACAACCAGCAGAAGTACGAGGATAGCGAGGGCCGCGAGGGCCATCCGCAGCCGCCCACGCACTCGTTCTTTGCCTTCAGCGTCGTTGGTCATTGTCTGTTTGAATTCTAGCTTCTAGCTCTTCGCTTTTAGCCATTAGTCGTTCCGTGAGAAAGCGCAGAACTCTGTCCACGTCATCGAACTTGCGTTATGTATGGCATGATGGACGGTTCTTCCACAACCGTGCTTAGAGCTAAAAGCTAATGGCTAACGGCTGCTTTTTCACCGCGTGCGGTGAAAGGTGCGGCTCCAGCGTGTATCTGTGAAGAAGTGCAGCGCGACGTGGCCCATCCAGGCGATATGCGCGCCGAGGCCGGGCTGCTCTAGATCGGATTCAGAGGATTTAAACGACCAGTAGTTGAACAAAGGCCGGCCCATGATATTGGCTCGTGGCACGAGGCCCCAATAGCGCGAGTCGTAGCTGCCATGACGATTGTCGCCCATCATGAAGTACATGCCGGGCGGCACAACGAGATCGCCGTCTTGAACCAGGCTGGGAAGCTGGATGACCCAGGTATCGACGGCGCCGCGGTCGTTGGCCAGCGTGGGCAGAAGGGATGGGAAGTTGTCGACGTATGCCGGATCGCTGCTCATGGAGATTCGACCCTCGCGCGGCGCGGCCTGGGCGACGCCGTTCACGTAGAGAACGCCATTGGTGAGGTGAATGCGGTCGCCGGGAACGCCGATGAGGCGCTTCACGAGCGTGAGGTATTGCGGATTGCCGGCAGCGTCCGGTTCGGGTTCGGGCGCGGGCCGGATAAAAATCACGATGTCGCCGCGCTTCGGCTCGCGATAGTGAACCAGCGGCATCCATTTTGCGGGCGGAGCAAAAGTGATGCGATCCGCTGCGAGGTGGTCACCGACCAGAAGTGTGTTCTCCATGGAACCCGACGGGATGACGTAGTTCTGCGCCAGCAATGTGAGGATGAAGAGCGCGACTACGAGAACCGAACAGATGCTTGCGAGGGCCTCAAACGGCGTCTCGCTTGGCGGACCTTCTGCCGCGCGGGGAGGATTCGATGCAACTGCGGAGGTTCGAGCCATGTTTAGCGCGTCAGGTGGAAGGTGCGGCTCCAGCGAGTGCCGCCGAAGAAGTGGAGGACCACGTGGCCCATCCATGCGATGCGCGCCGCCACGCCGGTTTGTTCGTAGACCGATTCCGGCGTGTCGTACGACCAGTAGTTGAAGAGCGGGCGGCCGACGATGTTTTGCCGGGGAACGAAGCCCCAGAAGCGCGAGTCGAGGCTGTTGTGCCGGTTATCGCCCATCATGAAATACATGCTGGGCGGCACGACGAGGTCGCCGTTGACAACATGGTTGGGAAAATCGACGGCCCAACCCTCGGTAGCGCCGCCAGTTTGCGGGTAAGGCGGGACAGATGGAAATTCGTCAAGAAACTCCTGGTAGTTGTCGGACGTGGTGGGCTGGGCGTGAGGTTGGGCTTGCGCCACGCCATTGAGAATAACGATGCCATCGCGGAGATGGATGTGATCACCGGGAACTCCGATGAGCCGCTTGACCAGGAAAAAGTATTGCGGCTTGCCCTCGGCGTCCGGCTCGGGCTCGGCAACGGGCTTGATGAAGACCACGATGTCGTTGTGCCTGGGCTCGCGGTAGTGCACCAGCGGCATCCACTTTGCGGGAGGCGCGAGCGTGATGCGATCGACGACGAGGTGATCGCCGACCAGCAGCGTCTTCTCCATTGAGCCGGAAGGAATGACGAAATTCTGCGCAATAAAGGTGAGGATGAACAGTCCCACTACCAGCACCGAGCAGATGCTGGCTACGGCCTCAAACGGGGTCTCCTCCGCCCTTGCGGGAGAGAGTTCAGGCTGTATTTTTGAGGGTTCTCTGGGTGCTCGCGAGTTCTTCTTTGACATTCTTTTGCTCTTCAAGAAATGATTCAAGGTCGAATCAACTTCCAAAGTCGAATCAACAAAAACTTCAGTGGACCACGCGGAAGATGCGGCCCCACCGCACAAATCCCGTGAGACGTTCGGCGAGTTCCCGTTCGTGTCCGAGTCTATCATCCGAGGCTTGCGGGGCATCCAGTTGCGCGTCGGTGGAAGAGTGGCGCACCAGGGAAAAGTAGATGACCAGCGGACGCGCGACGATGGCTCTTCGCGGAACGAACCCCCAGTAGCGCGAGTCGAGGCTGTGATTGCGATTGTCGCCGAGGACAAAGTACTCGCCGGCGGGCACCACCAGTTCTCCATCGCGGGTAAGGCTTTCCATCTGGCGCCACCACTCGGGATCGACTTCGGGGTCGGTATAAATGTTCGCGGGAAAGTTTTCGCGGGCGGGATCGGGCGGGGCGGGCTCGAAGACGGCGTACGGCTGACGAAGCGCGACCCCGTTCACGAACACCTGGCCGTTGACGATGCGGAGATGGTCACCGGGAATGCCCACCACTCTCTTGATCAGCATGGGGGGCTGCGGGTGATGGAAAACGATGATGTCGCCGCGCGCGACTGAACGATAAGGCAGAAGCCATTTTGCCAGCCGATCGGCGGGCGCGAACACCTGCTTGTTGAAGAGAAGAAAATCTCCAACCAGGAGCGTGCGCTCCATGCTTTCAGAGGGAATGAGAAGGGGTTGCAGCAGAAACGTAAGCACGAACAGCGCGACCACCACGGTTTGCAGCAAAGAGACAAACGCGTGTGGCAATGAGGGCAGGTGCATGCGCAGATGCGCCCACCGGTTCAGGTGTGGCTGCGGCGCGGCCGCCGGAGTACTCATTGCGCGGACGGCTCCTCTTCATTCGCTCGAATCACCGAGCCTGCATCGGCGGCAGCGACGCGACCGGGATTCGCCAGCCTTTCCAGTGCGCGACGCGCGGCATCCTGTTCTGCCAGTTTTTTGGTGCGCCCCATGCCTCGAGCCAGGGGCTTGCCCTGTGCTCCGGCTTCGCCTTTGAGCCGTACCTCCACAAGAAAGCGCTTGTGGTGGTCGGGACCGCTTTCACTTTTGACGCGATAGACCGGCGTGCCCGCGCGCGCTGCCTGCAAACGTTCCTGGAGCGCGGATTTATAGTTGCCGAGAGCAGCGCCGGAACTCAGTTCGAGCGCGAGCCGGTTTGCGGCCTCGCCCATCACCTGGCTGCGCACGAAGGCCCGCACCGGCTCAAGCCCGCCATCAAGGAACAGCGCGCCCATCACAGCTTCCATGGTATTGGAAAGCACGGTGCTTCTGTTGCGCAGCCCGCTGCGCTCTTCGCCACGGCTCAGGCGCAGATGCCTGCCGAGGCCAACCGCCTCAGCAACCTGCGCCATGTGCTGCCGGCTGACCAGGCCGGAACGCACTCGCGTCAACTCTCCCTCCTGCCATTCAGGATGTAATGCAAAGAGCGCTTCGGCGACCACGAGGTTGAGCACAGCGTCTCCGAGAAACTCAAGGCGCTCATTGTCGCCCACCGAAGCATGATTTGCCTCAGCTTGCGCAAGCTCGTGAGCCAATGAGCGGTGGGTGAGCGCGCACACCAGCAGCTCAGGGTTTGCGAATTCATGCCCCATCGCAGCTTCAAGCGGTTTGAGATCGGCTTCCACGTGCTTCGTCAGATTTCGACCTTCCCTTTATGCGTTTTTGAATCTTCATCCCGCGCATTTGCAACGCCCAATGACTGGAAACCGTTCCGCTTACGCGGTGCTCCTCTCGCGGCCGGCTCACGTCAAATGATGAGATGCGCTGTATCCATTCTGACCGATTGCGATCCCCCATCGACTGATGGGGAACCTTCTCCATCACATGCATTGGACGCATTCGGTTGTTTCAAAGCAGCAGATTTGGGGATTATTGCGGTTTTGACGCGCCTTGCTGAGTTTGCTGGCCCGATGGGGGCGCGGGCGGACCGGCCGAGTTGTCACCAGTCTCGTCGTCGCAATCGTGTTCGTGACCGGGGGCGACGTAGGCCGCCTTGACGCCGCGCTCTGCGGCGATCCTGGTATCGAGTTGGCCATCGCGCACAGTAAGAGCGTCGTTGTACTCGGTCAGCGCCTGATCACGCTTGCACTCCAGGTCGAGCATGCGGCCGAGATAGATATGCGACCAGGCGAGAAGGCGAAGCTCCTTGCTGGTGGCGATGGTTTTCTGAAAGTCGTCGACCGCCTCATCGGGATGGCCGGTCATGAGATCGACGCGCGCCAGGATGAAATGCGCCCGTGCCGCGTCGGTTGTGGATGCGATGGTGTCTGACTGGTTGGCGATCGCTTTTTTCGCCATCGCTGCCGCGGAATTCACGTCGCCCGAGGCCAGCTTCGCCTCAGCCAGATCCAATCCCGTCAACTGGCGCGGCTTGCTGCGCTGCAATACGTCTTCGTCGGCCTCCTTGTCGAACTCGATCTGGCGTGCCCGGTGCACCTGCTGATCCACATCCATGCTGTAGACCATCTCGCCCATCGCGTCCTTCAAGCTGGAAGGATCTTTTTCGAACTGAATCATCTGCTCATAAAAGTATTGCGTGAGCACATATCCCTGCGTCATATCGTGCTGCACTTTGGCCCACTTCGCGGCATCCACCTTCTGCTGATTAAGCTCGCGTTGATGCTCGTAGATCGGCAGCTGCGAGCGATCGACGCCGGCCGGAATTTTATATTCGGGGATGCCTGTATCCATGGTCCGCGCTTCGATGGCCTTGATTAGGCACTCGATGGTCAGAGCTACGGTATCGGAGCGAAAACGAAAGTCGAGCGGCGCATCATGAATCTCCTTGAGGAGCGGCTGCCCGCGATCGAGAGCGTTGGTGCGCGCATAGAGCATGGGGTCGATGATGTAGTGCAGGTATGTGTGCCGCACATCGGCCATGGGAATCTTGCCGTTGACCGGCGAGACGACTACCACGTAATCCGTGCCGTAGATACGGGCATTCACCATGCTGGGCGAAAGCTGCGGCTCAATGACCACGATGAATCTGCGCCCGTCGTAAGTCGGGGGCGGCATCTTGAGGTAGACGTTGGTGGAGAGCATCATCTGCGTCAGCGGATTGTGCAGTTGGTCGATTTCCTCGTCATAACTGTGGTGCGCTGTAAGCCAGATGCCGTGAAGGTCGACCGCGGCTGAAAACTCGCGCAGAAGGGGCAGGATCTCGGCCACCTGCGTGGAGTCCGGCGGCATTTCCGTCACGTCCGCCGTGAGATCCAACTCAGGAGGCGCCGTAAGGTAAAGAGCAAGCGAGATGTACTGCGAGACGTCGTGCTCGGTGCCGGTCATGCGGTGCTGGGCGATATACAGGCAGAGAGCGTCACGCTTGGCGCGGGCCGTTTCGCTTTGCGCGAAGGCCTGGTTCATCTCATCACGGATGTGCTTGCGGATGGGAGAGCTGTCGTCGAGGCCTTCGTCGTAGCCGCAGGCGTTGAGCGCGGCCGCCATCACGAAGACCGGCTCAGAGGGGATGAGCGAGATGGTGGGGCCGGCCGCCTCAACCAGCGTTGGCGTCTTTTCCTGCGCGTACATCTGCGAGGAGGACGAGCTCTGGCTGGAGGAGCTCTGTCTGGACGAGGAGCTGCCGGAGGACTGGGCCACGCCGTCGGCTGAGGTAAGGCCAGCGAATAGAAAGAAAAGGGCGGCAACGAAAAGTGCCGAAGACTGCAATGGACGCGGCGTCATGAAAGAGACCCTGTCTGCAAGTCTATTTAGACGCAGAGGTGGGGTCAAACGACAGCTGGGATAGGAGACAGGGGCCGGGAAAAGTGCACCCCCTCACGTATACCCACTTGGTTATTAACGGAAGAGTAATTTACGAGTGACCGGACACTCGGGAGTATGCGGGAAAACTGAAATGTTCTCTACTTGCCAGCCTTCCTCCGGGATTAAATGAGGAGTCAGTTTGCGGGAGACACCTTGTAATAGAGGACCGAATCGTGCTCTCGCCGCGCATAAATTGAAACGGTGTCAGAATCGGCAACTGCTTGGTAGGTCCACGATGCCTATGAACTGAGTCCGGTCAAAGAAAGTGAGTATCCAGAGAGAACTCAGTTCCTTCTCGTCATCGTGGTCAAATGTCTTGTACCAATACCGAAAGATGTCAGACCCGCGTCTGTGAAATGTGCCAGTACTCCACAAATCATCTGGAACAGCGTACCTGAGAACATCTACCCGTATTCTGGCATCGTCAATTCCATCTTCAACCCGATGGTGATAAGAGAGGCCGCGAACGATCTTCTTAATAATCCGAATTACCCGTTGGTCCTGTCCGGGGTAGATCATTTGTCGCTCCTGACCATCCACGGTCACGGGCACAAATTGTCTCATTAAGTCAACGGTGCGTCGAAGACCATCTTTCTCATACAAGCTAGGCTTAATCTTCGTTTCCCAAAGTTCTTTGACCGGCGCATTTGATTCCCCAGAGAGTAAAAGAACGCCGCGAAAGTATGTCTCATCGTCCGACCATGCCTGATTACACATGTGGCACTCTGGAACTGTGATGAGTTGAAGGTCTGGAGTTCTTCGAGAATCTGGGTAAAAACCCCTGGGAACAACATGGCCGCGCGTGAGCGGAATGCCTACCGCACCGCAATTCGTACATTTTCCTTTTGGCTTTCTCACGAGTCATTTCCCGCGCTTCGTAAACCAGACACACCGCTCCTCTATACCTGAACAAATACGCTCTTCCTTGCGGGCACAGATGGATACTCAATCCCATTTGTTTCTAAATCCCCTATGAATTCACGCAGCGTACTGTGCCCCTTCAAGTACATTGTTATGTGGCGCTCAGCTTCCGCGCGCGCCTCTGCGGTTTGCAAAATCGGCAGAATAACATTCAGTGCGTCGGCCTCAATAATTTCGGCTAAGCCATCAGAGCCAGTTGCAAACCCCCGCATCTGTGTCTTGTATGCCTCGGAACACAGTCCTGCAATGACGTCCGGGATTCGCACTTCTTCACCCGGCTTGACTTCCAATCGGTAAAACCCGTTGGTTACAACCAGATCATCAACCTTGCCTCCCGCCATAAACCATTTGTTGACCGAATTCCAAATCTTTCCTATGAAAATGTTCCCCTCAGTAGCAGTATGTCGGGCTCGCGAGGGAAGCTGCCAGCCTCGAAGCATTGTACCCGTATAGCCACCGTCCCACACATCTCCGATTTCAACATAGCGATATGATTCACTCGGCTCGAAAGATTCTGTATTTTCCGGAACAATATCCATAACATCCCCGAGCCGGAAATGAGGCCTTGATTCTATTGTTGAGCGTACCTCTACAAACTTCCTGTTGAGCCTCTTCGGATCGAGCACTAAATCTGGATTTGCTAGGATTTCGGAGATGGGTACTGACCAGCCACCAGGTCCAGCCGGAGCAACGCGGTTCTCAAGTAACCATTTAAACGACGCTGTCGCATCTGAACGAAGCAAATCGGCTATGACGTCCTTAAAGTCGGCGTCCGTAATCGGTTCATTGTTATCGTCATGCAATAGAGCGCCAGTGTCGGGGTCCTTCGCGTAAATTCGAGTGGGGTACTTTACAATCGACCACCCGACGGACGTCACTAAGCCGACATGGAATCTGTATTTTTCAGATGCTACAAGCTTCTTGAGACCCTTTTTCCGCTTTTCCAAAAACAGCAGCGATGCGCTAACATCAGCCCCTGACTTTTTGAATGTAAATCTGGGTAGGCTGATGATCGAAACAACTCTAACATTCAGCAGCAACCATTTCCGAAAAGCTGCGTAGCGAGGGCTGCGATTCCCAAGATATCCATTGGGCACCACAATGCCAATACGGCCTCCATGAATCGCTTGTCGCACACATAGTTCTGTAAAAAGAATTCCGGTCTCTTGACCGTCAAGAACATCGCTTGTCTTTTCCCATCCGGAAGCTCCCTTAATCCATTCGTGCCCGAGATCGAACTTTCGCAGGATCTCAGGTCTTTCTTCCTTGATGCGTGTTCCAAAAGGTGGATTGCAGAGCATAATATCAAACTCGTTTACATGTTTATCGACTCTTTGTAATGAGTCCTCGGTCGCGATGTTGCTCTTTCCATCTCCATGAAGCACCATATTAAGGACACTAACCTGCGCAGCTTGGCTACTATTGTCCGCTCCGAAGATTGAATCAGATGCATCCCAGTCGCGGTCAACAGCCCAGCGCAGTGTACTGATCAAAAAGTCAGCACTACCGCAAGCGGGGTCCTTGACCTGTTCCCCCGGCTGTGGGTTGATTACTTCAACGACACAATCAACCACTTCGGTCGGAGTAAAGTACTGGGCCAATTCCCACTTGTATAGGCCTTTTGCAAAATACATGTAGAAATCTTGAATTACATCACGTCGCGACCCTAAGATTCTTATCGGCGCTAATAACTTGCACACGCGTCGCAACAGGGAACCATCAACGGAGAATGTGTTGGGAACTTTCTCAGGCAGATATTTACGGTAATAGCGAACCGCTTTCTCAAGAATCTTATCCATCTCACGTCGCACGCTTGCATCTTTCAGTTTCGAGATGGAGAAGTCCTGAATGTTTAGCGCATTCGTTGACTGCTCATGCGTGTGCTCATCGTAAATCTTGGCGAGAAGGAGTTGGAGGAGAATATTAAATCGCTTACTTTTATCAACAACCTGGGAATGTAGCACATCCTCTAATTGTCTGAATGTCTTCAGGAGATTCTTTGCAGGTTGGAGATCGGGATAGGTTAGGAGTGTGGATTCAAGATGTCCGCCCCACTCGGGAATCTTGTTGATCGGAACCTCTTCTATCGTTCTCTTCTTACCAGCTTCAACAAAATAGAACAGCCTTTGCTCCACATCGTCCCAGTACACGCCCAGTGCAGATGCATCGGGAATAAAGGCCATCGCAGGTTTTACCTGCATCGCTTTGGCTTCGACCGCGTCAATGTTGTCTCGTTTGATCTCCGCAATGAGAACGATGTGCTCTTTTTCTTCATCAATTGATAAGCCTTCTACTTCCTTCGCGGGACAATCGAATACCACAAAATCAGTGCGAAACGAATTGCGCCCCTTATTACCGAAACGCAATAGGGTTGTCTCTACCTTGAAATTGTCCTTGGGATAATTCTTTTTGAGCAAGAAACGAATGCAATCGATCCGCAACTTCTCTTCTGTTGGGGTTAGCTGGTCCTTCGCCTTTGCGGCCACTTTGAGTTGCCCGCGAATCGGACAATATAATTTGCTGCCGACGGTGTCAGCCTTCTTCTTTTTTGATTTTTCGTCGGCTTGTCCTGGCTGTTCAGCCTCAGTCTCCAACGTCACGCCTTCGGTTTGCTCTTCGATTGCGATATCGTCTTCTGTTTCATCGGTCACGGCTATACCCTCGGCCCAATGTGGCAAAAAGCCCAGAGCCTGTTATTAACCCTGAAGTAATGCATGTAGAATCAGCGATATGCAGCGATTCTCCCAACTTTTGACTCCGCCTTCGCTTCCGAATCAGCAACTTGCAGGAAAGTCGCTGGTTCTAGATGGATACAAAAAAGAACTGCTAGCTGCTCCTCACATTTAAGGACGGTCCCGCGCAGGCAGTCAAGGAAAGATTCTGGAACTTGGTTCTTCCCAACCGACATCGTGACGTGCGCTCCGCGCAAAGCAACGCAGACGTGGAAGCAACTTGAATTCGACATTGCTTGATGTTTTTCGGAACAGGTATTTAAAAGCACTGTCCAAAATCATTGGACAAGTTCGACGCCAGCTAATGCTTCAGCGGAGTCTTTACGCTTAACGGTGACTGACCCATTAGCCGCAAGGAATCCACCAACAGTCTTTGATTGTTCGGATGTGGCCGGGACTTTCCCGTTCGCCAGTTGATTAGCGCCCGGCGCGAAAACCCCGTCTCCTCGCACAATTTCGACAGGGAAATCTGTTTCAATACTGGCCTGATCTTGCGTTCCCATTCATCACGGCTGGGGTCAACGAACTCCGTGTACGCATCGGCTGCGGAGTGAATCAAGCCAGCATCGATTTCCTCAAGCTCATTCGATTCCTTTCCGATGAATAAGATTCGGTCGATAGCGACGTGTCGGCGCTGGAGCAATCCACGTGTGTCTTTTTCGCAAATATTTCCTTCCGAATCGGTGCATTTGGGTTCTGCATGAAATTCATACTCGGAAATCACATCTCCAAACGTTTTGACGCTCGCTGTTTGTCTGCTCGAAAAATGCTGCGAGGCGGAAATTCGAAACGATTTCCCTGAATACTGATCGATCCATTTCATTTGAGACCACTTTGTAGGGTTTGTTTCATAGGGCGCGATCAGATGGAAGTGTGTTGGATCAGTACCGACAGGATGGCCCATCGGTCCCACGTGGCAACTCAGCAAGAAATTGAAGGGCTTGATTTGCTGCGAGTAGACCTTTTTTGAATTCAAAGTTTCCAGCGCACGAAGAGTAGCCGGATTGCTCACAGTGATGCGCCCTACGGCTGGAGTGTTTTGAAATGGAATTGGGGGCGTTCGCTTGGCGGTCGCCGGATTTAATATTCCCTGCCACACATGCGCAATCCACTCTCTGTCTTCGCGCTCCGGATCGATGGGATTCAGTAGATGACCGAGCCCGTGTTCAGACCAGTGATTTTCGCTGCTGTTCTTTCCTTTCCTAAGTAGTTCCGATGCACCGCGATTGTTGCGGAGAAAAAGCGCATAGCGCTTTGCTGAAATTGCGTAGCACCAAAGTTGCCGCTGATCTCCAGTCTCAGGGCTAAAGTTGTCCTCTTCAATCTTGAGAATTGACCCCGGCACAGCAGATTTGTCATACGGGTTTAGTAATTTGAACCGATTGGCAATTCCCGCAACTTGTATCCAGGAAAGAGCCTTGACAGCTTTCGTTCCATCTCTCTTGCGGCGGTATCCTCCCGGACAATCGACAAGCCCACCGCGTTCGGTGGCAACAATCGCCATTGAGTCGGTATCCTCCATCGCATATGTGCCGCCGAGATCGGTGACACATTTTTCGAGTAGTGCGAGCATCAGCCGTGCCGCGCCAGTGATCAGAGAGGCAAAGGGCGAAAAGCAGAATTCTCCGGGAATCTCTGGATTTTGCACTCGACACGAAAACGGTTCAGCATCCAAACCGTGACAATGAACCAACACTCTGTCACTTGAGTCCTGGCGATTCATTTCGGCATAAATGCCATAGCTCGCCGAATTCGCCAGCACCTTCAGAGCTTTATCAAGCCGTTCCCTTTCTATGCTTGAAAGGTCCGTTCTGAGAGAGAGTCGTTTCCGTTCTTCAATTACAACTCTAAAGAAATCTTGTGCTCGCGGATCAACTTCGATCTTCCCGCGTAGTTTGGTTGGTCGCAAATTCGGTACTATCCCGTGAGGCTCAAGAATGAACGAATCAGCAATTTGCGGAATGCGCCCGGTCAGGATGACCGATGCAACAACATCCGGCAGGGAAAACCAGAGAGCATCTTTTGAATCGTTGGCATAAAGGTGATTGATGCCGACTTGCCAATCGTTTGTTGCAGGGTTGTATTTGCAGCGTGACGGCAGAATATCCCCCTGTGGCACGACACGAACAAAGGCTGTCAATCGCTCCCAAGTGCTTTGCTTGAATAAGCCATCGACTGTTATCCGTTTCAGAAGCGATTCAATTTCGTTGTTGCAGCCTGTTCGTATTTTGATTTCATTTGAAATTACGAATTGCCAGAGATTCAAGAGGCTGTTGACCGTGGAATACATCGATAGAAAGTCTGTATAAACGACAGGCACAGCGAGCTTTCTGATATGAGCGCTTGTCCTACCGCCGAAAAATGCCGTTTGCGCATAGCCGATAAATGGCTGCAAATTGTGCTGCCTGTCCAGCACCGGAGCAATGCCCATTGCGCGCAAATATGCTTTGCCGTTTGAAGCGGGTGAAAACGCGCTCGTTGCCCGGAGTTGAATGGGATGCCGATCAAATTCCTCCAGCAATTTTTCCGCAAGTTCAGCAGTTGCCTCAACGTCTCTCCGGCAATAGTCAATGTATTTGCCGGTGATCTTGCCGTGCTCCGATGCTTCTACCTTTCCGTGGGTCACGCCGAATGCATCGCAAGCAGATTTGAGGGAGTGGCTTCTGTCCAAGGCAAATGCGAGCGTCCGCAGATCGAGGAAGTTTCCCCGAAATGTTCTCGCTTTTCCAGTGCTTTTGTCGGTATCCAGATCATAGCTGTCTGGGCTCTTTCTGGCCGTGAATCCGATCAGGGCGCGTTTGCTGTCAATATGCCTGATCCCGATTCGAGGCCGGAATGCATTTCTCTTTCTGCGTCCCTTCTTGTCAACGTATGACCAGAGCCCAATCGAGAATCCTCCC
>Ga0209517_10001505_pt1 | contig 34939 bp, 14 predicted proteins | sample PeaSoiMetSII2010_FD_187695 | JGI IMG/M metagenome (GOLD analysis project Ga0209517, IMG submission 187695) | Peat soil microbial communities from Weissenstadt, Germany - SII-2010 (SPAdes) (version 2) | ecosystem: Environmental > Terrestrial > Soil > Wetlands > Peat | place: Germany... | reverse complement strand
CGTTTGTTGAGAGCAGGAGAAGGCCTTTAGCCAACAGGTTTCTTTTCGTTGCGGCGGATGATTTTGACAAACCAACCCGGCTCCAAAACGACTTCTTAGTTTCCTCCCAAGACGCTCACGTGGGCAATCTGGCGGAGTATGTGGGTCTGTGGGGGGCTTCTTACCTTCCCCAACTGTCACGAGGGCCGTCGATGGAAGCACGCGCGTTCTTGCCCAGGGCTTCCCGCAGGAGGCTTCTGCCGCCGGCACGGACACGACGGACTCACGGGCCGTACGTCCGGAAGAACCGGATGGGGAAGTTCGGGTCGCGGAGGGACGCTTCGAATTCGATGCGACCGGCGTAGTCAGCATATTGCGTGGAAATGGTGGTCCACTGGATCAGATCGGTCGAGGCTTGGATCTGGTAGGCCATCAGCGGCTGGCCAATGAACCGCACTTGCAATCGGCCATCGCTGCCTACTGAGACGCCCGCGGCCTGGACCGGGGGGATGGGTTGTGAGAGCGGAGGAAGGAGGGTGATCTGAACCTGGCTGGGCAGGCTGGGAAGCACGCCATTATTAACGGCTAGTTGAAACACCAGTTGAGTGGTGTTTGTCACTGGGGCCGCCGCGAAAGACGCGACCGGTGTATTCGTCCCCGAAAGGGGAACGGCTGGGCCGCTTACCTGAGTCCAGGAATAATTTAAGGGCAGGTTTTGCGGATCGAAACTGCCGCTGCCGTCTAGAAACACTGTTTGGCTGGTGCTCAGGGGAATGCTCCGGTTTTGGCCGGCATTCGCAAACGGCGTGGATGCCGGCGGTTGCGGCGCGTTGGTGCCCAGGTAAAGGCCTCCGTAGGAGTTGAGGCTGCTCGAGACGGCATTCGGCGGCCAATGAGCGACGCCATGCTCGAGCATCAATCCCGCGGCATGCCCCCAGCCGCCTAAGAGCGTGTCGGCGACGCTCAGCTCGGCGCTCCAACTGTTGGACCCCGTGTTATAGATTGCCGCCGCGAATCCAGGCACAGGCGAGAGCGTCGTCACCATCGTCGCGCCGTTGCCCCGTTCTTCGCGCGGCGCCCCGGTCTCGTCCACAAAGAAGCCGAACACATTGGAGTTCGGAGCCGAAGCACCACCTGGAGCCGGATCTACGCGCAGTCCAAATGAGCGAGAAGTGCCGCCGCCAAATTTCAGGCCGGCAGCGCTTACGTAAAGATTGCCGCCCGAGTGGAACATACGCGTGTAAACAACGCTGCCGTCCTCCAGGCGCATGGGGATGACGAGCGCCTGAGCGTAACCGTCATCGTTGGCCAGGCCATCCAGGGTCGCCGCAGCGGACGCTTCGGGGACCGTTGGTGGCAGGACGGAGAAATTCCGCACCGCGGAGCCCGTCAGGCCAAGAGTGTCGGTGGCCGTAAGTGTGGCGGCGTAATCGCCGGGGGACAGACCGGTCAAAGGCAGCGTGGCGGTGGTGCCGGTCAGGGGCGTAGGGCCGGAGAGAATCCAGGTGAGTTGGTTGCTGACACTGCCGTTCTGTGCATCCAAGACTAAACCGATCAGAGTATCCGGGCCGCCGAACGTCAAAGGCTGGCCCTCCGCAACGCCGGCGATTACCGGCTGCGGAGGGTGATTGCTGATCGTAAACGGTGGTGTCACGGCGACGGTCGTGTTGACGCCGTCGGTTGCGATGACGCGCAGTCGAGCCTGCGTGCCGCCGGCTAGCCACGCGGTGCTAATGGTAATCTCGAGCTTCCCGTAGTCATTCCGCAAGGGACGCCACGTGGTCCCGCCATCCGCAGTGTATTGAATTGTGAACAACAACGGATTGCCGTCCGGATCGCTAGCGGTCCAATCCAGGTGGAGTGTGCCAGCGACATTGTCGATGACTGGACTGCCCAAGGTGAGTGAGGGTGCGCTGGGGCTGATGAAGCGTTCTGCCAGCACCTGGGTTCCCTGGACCAGTTCGATGGTGCGCGCTCCGTCGGGGAAATCGACGTACTGGGCGAAGCGCAGGCTATTGGAGCCGGTGGTATCACCAGCAATCTGAATGCCCAGGGCGACTTGAGACAGGGTGTTACCTCCCGCATCAAAGAAAACCATGTAATAGGGATTGGGCTGGCTGGCAGCCAGGTCCGAGGCTTGGCGGGAGGCAGCCACCACCGCAGCCGGCGCCACGGTTTGGGACACCAGGTAAAAGGCGTTGAGGCTGGCGGCGGGTAAAATCGGGTTGATGCGACCACGCACGAGCAAGACTTCATTGAGGCCGTTAGGTTGTGGTCCCGAGCTAGGAAAGGCACTGGTAACAGGAGTTGTTGCTGGCTGGGGACCAAAATGATCGTACCAATATGCTGCCGAGGACCACATCGAGGAGTTATACGACATGGTATCAGCGGCCGCGGTCGGAGGGATTATCTGGAAGGTTAGCGAGTCGAAACCATAGGTTGCCTGGGGAACAGTCATGTCGGGGGTGCCCAGTGAACAAGGGAACTCGACGTAATCAAAAACTTGCTGACTGGCGGTGAAGGTACCGCAGTTGATGTGCTTGTGGCCGTAATTGTGGCCTAGTTCGTGCGCCACGTTTACGCCTCCAACGTAAGTGCGGCCACGGCCAGGAGTCCAAGACATCGTGGCCACCAGTCCATTGCCCGCGAGGTTACCATTGCCGGCGAGCTGGCCGCCCGTGTTGGCCATGGGATGAATCATGCCGATAAAGTGTTCGTCGATTTCGGCGTAATCATCATACCATTGCTCCAAGTCATCCATCTTGTTAACCGCGTCATTAAAGACGTCCTGGGCTTTATCAGGGTCGGTCTGTGTGAAATCGAATGGGTGATCCCAGTCGCCTTGAGGATCATCCGAACTCCGAATGTTGAGCTGCTCCGCTGACAGCATCGAAAAGACGCGTTGGATGATCTGGTTGAATCCGGTTCCGTACGCATAATAGCTTGGCCCGGTGCAAATCAAGGGAATAAAGTTAAGGGTCGGATGCAAACCCCGCACCAGCGTAGCTGACTTTAGAAGGCTAACCGTGTCGTGGACAAACGGCGGAGAACCCGTTTCCGGGATTTGCTGATCGGCGTTTACCGTCATGGTGAAGTTGAGGCTCTCCGAGCTGGAACTGCTGCTCTGGACCCAGCTATCAGGCAATCGAAACAAGAAGGTATGAGCCCCGGTGTCGTCTCGCATTTGTTGCAAAGTGGGCGGATCTAAATGGGTGAGAAGAAGTGCGCCATCGAGCGAATTGATGGGTGAGTCGGAAAACTCTATGCCATTTCGAAATCCATGCAGCAACGCGGCACAGGGCCAATTGTACTTGCCTGTATTATTGGCGGAGAGGTGGGCATAGCCACGGACATAGGTGGTGCGATTGGCCACGATGGGCACGTCGCTGTTCATATCCTGAAGGGCCTGGACCACCTCCAATCCGTCGGCCTGGACGGCTAGTTGCAGCGGAGGCGTCTGCGTCGAGAAGCGTTTGATGGAATTGCCATACAGAAAATAGAGCCATTGTCCATCACTACGGAGGTTTACGCCGGCGTCGCCTCCAGGCAACCCAATGAGCTGGACCGGCCCGGGAGCTTGCGAGTTGTCGCTCGGAGAGGATTGCCGGTAGATGGAATAGTCGCCCAGCGAACACGCGAAGGGGGGAGGACAGACGACGGGCTGTTCCGTCCAATAGAGGTTGACGCTGTCCGCGGCGACCGAGGTGAGCTGGTTCTGGGCGGTCGCGGTGTAAAAGGTTGTGAGGGAGCTACCCGTGGCGTTCATTTTGATCAAGGTGCCGGGCGGCGTGCTTCCGTTGAGATTATACTTTTGGCCGGTGGTCGCATAGACCTCGGTAAAAAACGTAAAAAAGGGCCCCGCCTGTGCCGACTCATCTCGAATCGCAAAATCTGTAATTCCCGTAGCTAGGACCACTGGCGCCGCCGAGGGATTAACGTCCAACCGGATCAACTGCCCGTCGGAGGTGAGGAAGAAAATCGCGTCCGTAAAGTTCAAAAAAGAAGCCGTATAGGTGTAACCGACCATCTTGAGGACCTTATAGCCGCTCCCGGAGAGAACGAGTTGTGCGCCCGTGCCATCCGGATTGATGCTCCAGATGTCGAACGACGACCCCAGGTCCTGGTAATCCGTCCAGTAAAAGCGGCCATTCCAGAACATGGCGGCTCCCAGGTCATGCTGGCTGTCCAAGGGAGTAAACGCAGTGGTTAGTTCCTGCGCCGGGTCGGTCGGCGCCGCCGTCAGGGCCTTGCTGTAGATCCGCTTGTCGGCTGCGAAATAAAAGAAGAGGTCGTCGCGCCCAGCCCCTGAAATCTGGTGGTCGCAGCTCAAAACCGGGCGGCTGGCTGCAACGGCACCGCTGGTCGAGCCTTTGAACCCCAGCTCGCTATTGTTCGGCAACTCACCGCAGACGCCGTCGCCTTGCCACCAGTAGAGGCCGTTGCCGAGCAACTCGAACCCGATCCCGTAGGTGGCCAGGTCCGGGGCGGGTCCGCCCGGCGGGTTGAATGTGGTCACCACCTCGGCCGCAAACCCGGCCCTTGCCAGGAAAAGGATGAACAAAAGGCCCAGGCCAAAGAGGCCGTGAGGGTGCGTTTTCAGGGGCGCCGATATCAGAGATTTGTGTTTCCCGCCCGCGAGATCCGAGTTCATGGTCATAATGGACTTTCTGTTTTTGTCAGGCCGTAATAGGCGTTCTACGGGGATACGTTTGAGAATGGCTGCCTTGCACAAAATCTTGACAGAACCAGACATCGAGATCAAAACGCGATCGATACCGCTGGAAAACAAACGAGCATCTGAGGCTCAAGGGTGCATCGGTCCCAAAGAATGAACCGCCACAACGCTTACTCCCGGAGCTTGACCCTATGTTCATTATCGGCTCTAAACCAGTACGCTGCTTTCGCAAAGCATTTTTAATTTCGGACGACGCAATGACTGTGGTTCCTGAAGGCGCCGCTGTCAAGAAGATCAGCGGCGGAATTATGGGGACGAGCAATCCGTACTTCTCACGAGGTTCACGCCAGACACTTTGCGAGGTCTGCTGACGGAGCATAACCCGACACGTACGCCTTTATTTGAGTTTTGCAGAGGACCTCACTCTGTCGCCTGTGCGAGCACGCCCCGCTCCGGCTCTTTCGTCATTCGCCCTTTGTCATTCCCTCGGATTTCGTCATTGGTCCTTCGTCATTTCCCTCCCCTTGCTCCCGTTGGGAGACTTCGCTAAGGTGCAGGCCATTAAATGGCGTTTTCATTTATTATTTTAGGCTCCGGCACTTCTCAGGGCGTGCCGATGATTGGCAAGGAGTATCCACCGGAGTTTTTGGCTAACCCAAAAAATCACCGCACCCGCCCTTCGATTTACGTGGCCACCGACGCGGTGAAACTGGTGGTGGATACCACGCCGGAGTTCCGCATCCAGATGTTGCGCGAAAAAATTGGCTGGCTGGACGCCGTGGTCTTCACCCATTCCCACGCGGACCACATCATGGGCCTGGACGATTGCCGGCGGATTTGCGATGCGCGCGGCGGGGCTCTGCCGATATACGCGAATCAGGCCACCATGTACGATCTCCGGCGCGTGTTTGCCTACGCGTTCCATAATGGCCCCTGGCCCAAAGGTTATTTCATTCCTGAGCCGCACCTGATCGATGGGCCGTTCCAACTGGGTGATCTGGAAATCGTTCCGCTGGCGCTGCCCCACGGCCGGACCGAGACCTGCGGGTTCCTTTTTCGCCAGAATGGCCAGAAGCAGTTGGCTTATTTGAGCGATTGCAAGGAGGTCCCGCCGCCCGCGGTCGAAGCTGTCCGCGGGGTGAAAGTCGCGGTCGTGGACGCCCTGCGCCGAGAGCCGCATCCGACGCACATGTGCCTGGATGAGGCCTTGACCGCAGTGCGGCGGATTGGCCCGGGGCGCACGTATTTTACCCACCTGACGCACGATTACGATCATGACGCCGCCCAAGCGGAGCTCCCCGCGGGAGTCGAACTGGCCTATGACGGGCTGAAATGCGTCATCTCCGATTCGTGAAGCCGAACACGGCCCACGGCGCCGGAGCAGAGGCTCAGGTAGTTCTTGAACCATTCGCCTCGACGAGTGTCCACTAAGCAGGCACGAAATGAAATTGGGTTTGGATACAGCGCGTCCTAAGGGGCTGGTGAAAGGAGGTCTGGTTGCCTGTCTGCTGCTAGTGTGCGCGGCCGGCGGGGCGTTGCGGGCCGCTGGCCCGGGCGACGAGGTTATCGTGGTTTATAACAGCGTCGTGCCTGAGTCCAAACAAGTCGCCGAGCATTACGCCGAAAGACGCCAGGTTCCCGCGGGGCAGGTTTTTGGGTACCCGATGACCACCAACGAAATCATCACGCGCGCGGAATTTCGGGATACGCTGCAATTGCCTTTGGCCAAAACGATGGAAGCCAGGAAGCTCTGGCGCATTGGGTCGCGAACCTTCCCCGCTACGACGAACCGGCCCAGCCACACCGCGCGCTGGGTGGTTCAATCCAAAATCCGCTACGCCGTCCTTTGTTATGGCGTGCCGTTGCGCATTAACGCGGACCCGACGCTCAAGGAGGAAGGCACGGAGAATTGGCGGCCGGAGATGCTGCGCAATGAAGCGGCCGTGGACAACGACCTGGCGCTGTTGCCGCAAATTGAAGCCAGACCACGGCTGGCCGGATCTTTGCTCAACCCGGTTTATACAACCACCAATACCGCGTTGCTCCATCCCACCAATGGCCTTCTGCTCGTCACCCGCCTGGACGGACCCAGCGCCGCCATCGCCCGCGGCTTGGTCGATAAGGCGATCCAGGCCGAGACCGAAGGGTTTTGGGGGCGCGCCTATTTTGATCTGCGCAATATTACGGAACCGGGGTTCAAACTGGGCGATGATTGGATACGCGGGGCGGCGGAGGTCTGCAAACATTTGGGATTCGAAACGGTCGTGGACGAAAATGCGGCCACCTTCCCGGCCGGGTTTCCCATGAGCCAAATTGCCATTTACATGGGCTGGTACGCGGACAGCGCGTGCGGGCCCTTCGCTGCGCCAACGGTGGAGTTCATGCCCGGCGCTTTCGCGTATCATCTGCACTCGTTTAGCGCGGCCAGCCTGCGCACCACCACTACGTTTTGGGCGGGGCCTTTTTTGGCCAAAGGTGTCACGGCGACCATGGGCACGGTTTGGGAGCCTTACTTAGGCGGCACCCCGGACATGGCCGTCTTCGCCTCACGCTGGCTGTACAGCGGGTTCACTTTTGGCGAGGCGGCCTACGCCTGCCAGAGCAGGGTATCCTGGCAAACCACGGTGATCGGCGATCCCCTCTACCGGCCGATGGCGAAGAACTTTGACCAGTTTCAAGCTGAAATGGAGCGCCAGGGCAGCAAATACTTGGACTGGTCTTATCTCCGCGTCGTGAACGCCAATCTGGTCAATCACATCCGGCCGGTTGCCAGCCTCGTCGAGTTCCTCGAGCCGCTTGAAATCACCAAGCGCAGCGCCGTGTTGACGGAGAAGTTGGGCGATCTGTATGAAGCGCAAGGCAAACCCTCTTCGGCAGTGCATGCCTATGTGCAAGCGCTCGAACGGTCGCCCTCGCCCCAACAACGCCTGCGCCTCCGGCTTACGCTCGGCGAGAAGCTCGCCGCGCTGGATCACGCCCAGGAAGCCAGCGACCAATACCAGGCCCTCCTCCGCGAGAACCCGGATTACCCCGACAAACTCGCTATCTACCAAAAGCTGCTGCCATTGGCTCAGAAATTGAACCAAACCGCGCAAGCGGAAAAATACGGCGAGGAAATCAAACTCCTCTCCCCGACCAACAAACCGTAACCTGCCGGCTTGAATAGTCGGGCCGCTTGGGGAGTCAATTAGATATGACAGCCAACGCGATTGCGGCTATCCTGGCGAGGTAGAATATGAAGATTCAGATTTGCGGGAAACGGGGTTTAGGACTGGCTTTTGTTCTCCTGTTGGTGGCCGGTGGCTGCAATCGAAAAGCTACTAGTCCCGCTGAACAACCCGCCGCGGCGCCTGCGATGGAGACGGCATCGGTCGATCCCGAGGAGCAGGACCCCACGCCTGGGCTCGATGACGTGGGCACCGACATTGCGGACGCAGCGGTGCAGACGATTTCAGCCCCTACCGTGATACCGGCCAATGTGCGTCGCACCGGTCCTGCGGGAGCCGTCATTAAGCTGGCTGCTTCCGGGGTCGATGAAGGGGTGCTGCAGGCCTTCATCACTAATTCGGCCACTCCCTTCACTCTCACGGCCGAAGAGATCATTTATCTGAACGACCTCGGTGTCCCCCCGGGCCTCATCAGCGCGATCATCCAAAGAGACCAAGCCTTAAGGGATGCCGCGCTTAACACCGCGCTGGCCCCGCCCGATTTTGAGCCGCTTCCCACGGCCATGCCACCGCAACCGGCACCGGACGCTCCGCCGGCTGCGCCGCCGCCACTTGTCCCCCCGGTGGCGGAAGCGCCGCCGGATTTTTATGATGAGTTGGCGCCCTATGGAAGTTGGGTCGGTTTGGACGGCAATGGCGCAGTTTGGCAACCAACGGTGGCCGTCGCTAACCCCGATTGGCAGCCTTACTTGGATGATGGCCGCTGGGTTTATACTGACGACGGGTGGTACTGGATGTCGGATTATTCCTGGGGTTGGGGTCCTTTTCATTATGGCCGGTGGTTTCACCATTCCCAACTGGGCTGGTGCTGGCGACCCTCGGGAGCCTGGGCGCCGGCCTGGGTGACTTGGCGCCAGACGGGCTCCGTTGTGGGGTGGGCGCCTTTGCCGCCGGGCACGTCATTTAAACCTGCGCTGGGGCTCACCTTTCATGGACGGCCCGCCGGACCAGGCTCCAACTTTGGACTTGGGATGCAGCACTTTGTGTTCGTAAACGTGAGTCATTTCCGCGATCACCACCTGCAACACGTAACTCTGCCTCAGGAGCAAGTGAGCCGGTTCTGGCAACAAACGACGGTAACCGCTGGGATCACTCGCGGGCACAATCATCCAACTAACCAGGGTCTCGCGCCTGAGGTGGTCGCCGCCGCCACGCACCTCGAGGTTCCGAAGGTGGCGATCCACGAGGTTCCTGCTCCAGTCGTTGATGGCATGCGAGCCGACCATCTCTCCCTGGGCGGGAAGACGTTGGCGGTCTTCCGCCCCCGATCTCTGGCCGGCCCCGAACGGGCCCTGGCGATGCTGGCTAAGACGCCACCCGCGGCAACGCGTCCGGCAGCTTCGGCCGCTGAGGCTGCGCCGCCAGAAACCCAAAACCTTGCGAGCCGCGCGGAGCCTGCCGCGGAGCGCGCTGTCCAGGGTACAGGCCAAGCTGGCAAAGTGGCTCCGCTCGTTCTCGTGGGCTCACAGCCGACCGAAGCCGCCGATCGGCGAGCAACTCCCCAGGCGTCGGCGCTCAGCCGGCCCCTGCGCCAGGTGGCCAATGAAAATCCACCTCCGCACAGCGCGCCGGGTGTCGAGCCCCGGCCATCCGCGAACTCTTCCTGGTCTGGGCATGCCGTTACGCCCGCCACGGGGCTGCAACACCAGCAGCCTTTGCCTCGACCGGGGTCATCACCTTCCTGGCCTTACGGCAGCCAAGTCGGCACATCCGGCGCGGTTAGTCCCCGGGAGTCTTCTCCGCCAGTCAATCAAGCGCCGGCTCGGGTCGAGCCGCCCCGCGCTCCAAGCCAGTGGGAACAACCGAGCCGCGAGCACCCGGCAGCCGCTCCTCCCGAGCACAATGCGTTCACGCCGCCGCCCCCATCGCCGGCTCGGGTCGAGCCGCCTCCGGCAGCCCCTCCTCCCCAGCATAATACCGTTACGCCTCCGCCGCCCCCGCCGCCTCCGCCGCCGGCACCGCCAGCTACTCATAGCACAGGGCGTTGAACAATCTCCGCGTAGCCGCCGACGTGAGTCGGCGCTAACCTTTCCGCGACCGCCGATGGCCGCCGGAGCACAGGACTCCTGGTGACGATAAACTCGGCGCCGACGTACACGGCGGCCACCCGTCCTTACCCCATTCGCGACAAGCACGCTTGTGCTTGCCGCCGCAAGGCCTCGCGGTCCGGCCCGTCCAGACCAGTGGGGTCGAACCGATAGCGGTAATGCAAGCGCAATAACAAGGCGAGAGGCTTGCGCACCGGCGCCAGGGCCGGGTCCGCCGCGACCCTCACCAACCAAGCGGAGAGCGGCTCGCTTTCCTGGCGCAGCAAACCTCGCTTCACCAGTTTTTCCTCGAGTTGGTAAAACTCTGAATCCAGGCCCGGCCACACCGGTTTGGGCACCCGGGATGCGCGGCTCGCTTCCTGCCTCCGCCGCCGGCTGCGAAATATAATCTGGTACAGCAACAGGGCCAAAATCGGCGCCAGCGCCCACAGCACGTATTGGCGCAATTGGGTTTGGCCCCAGCGCAGTTTGGAAATCTCAAACCACAGCCGTGACCACGCGTCGGACAAGAATTGAAAGGCCGACGCCCGCTGCTCTTCAGCTTGCAGCCAGGATGCCGGCGTGGTGTCGAAGTCCTGCCAGCTCTGGCTCGGCTCATCCCACACCAAACACCAGGCGTGCGCATCCCGCAGCCGTACGACGTACTTGTCCCTGGTGCGCTCATGCACGGCGTAGCCCACCGCGTAGCGAGCCGGGATATGCAGCCGGCGCAGGAGCAAGACCGTGGCGGTGGCGAAATACTCACAGTGGCCGCTGCGGGTGTCCAGCAGAAAGCGGGTCAACGGGGTTAGATCCGGATCTTGGGGAAAGTGCTGGCGCTGCCACGCTTGCGGCAGAAGCTGTGGCGGTGCGACCGACGTCCCCTTCGTGACGTTGGTGGACGCCGCGGGATGCATGACGTTCCGATGAGCGGCTCGCTTGGCTGGCGGTTGCCATAAGCTGTAGGTAAATTTATCTTGAAAAAACTCGCGAATCATTCCCAGCGCCTGGTCCTTTCTCTGGCCCTGGCACTGCATTTCCGAGATGACCCCGTCGAGCCCAGCCAACTCCTTCGCGGTAATCGCCAAGTCCTCGTTGGTGTTTGGCGCCGCATCGATGGTAGCCCCGGGTCCGTAGTGCGCGTCAAACATAACCAGCCCCGGGCCTTGCGCGAGGACTGAGCCAAGGCTGTTCTTCTGCGGCGGGAGGTAAACGAACAGGTTGTCAAGCTGGCCACTACCGCGGGGCAACGGCAGCAGGCCTTTTCCTCCGGGCAAATAAGAGGCGATAGTTACCGAAGCAGCGTTGGTCTTGCCGGGGAGCAGCACGTAACTCGTCCCGTTGGTCTCCGGCACGCCGACGAAATCGTTTTCCGAGAACCCAGCCGCCCACACTTGGCGGCCGTAGCTGCGATAGCTCGCCTCGCGCAGCAGTGGCGGGGCCGCCGTGCCCTTTTTCGGCTCGAGGCGAATAACAATTTTCCCCGAGGTCTTCACTCTCCCGATCTGACCAATTTCCGTCCAGCTCCGGGACAGATCGGCGCCCGTGCCGCGGCCGGTGAACCACTGGGGATTGTATCCCCCCAATAAGCTCTGCAATCGGCCCAGCCCGCGCTGGCCGCTGTAGCCCAAGGCCATGGCCGTCGCCAGCGCCATGACCCAAAGCGCCCAATTGAAGCGCCGCGACCGTTGCGGCCACAGCGCCCAGGCCAGCAGCGCGCCTAGTCCCCAAAAGAATACCATGCCCTCCCGCACGCGCATCGTCGAAGCAAACAGGCACACCATGAAATAAGGATACCCAATATCGACTACCCGCCCGGCCGGCATGGACTGGCCCAATTTCCGGGCCTTCCTCCACGTCGCGCCGACAATCCGGGAAATGGTTTGCAAGGGCACGCCCTGCTGCGTGCTGTAAGTCTGTGCTGCCATCAGCAGGTAGAAAACCATCGGCATCCAACGAAACAGGGCGGTGCTGGTCCGCGCGCTCGCCGTGCCCGCGTTGCGGGTCGTGAGCGGCGTGGGATGTTCGAACAAGCCGAGGAAATCGGTCGGCCCTTGGTTCGACGTGAACGCATAGACGATCGCCGCCAGCAAGAACAGCTCGCAAAATATCCGCATGCGGCTAAAATCCTCATCGGTAAATTCCCAGCGCGCCTTGATCCAATGGGCGCTTTCCAGGCCCGCCGCCAGTACTGCGCCAATGAGCAGCGCATCCGTCTGCCAACCCCAGAAAAGCAGCCCCGCTCCCAGCAAGAGCGGCGGCGGTTTAGTGAACGATTCCCTCACGTCCGACCCTCCCGGGAGCCTTTGATGAATGAACAACGAAACCCGAGCGATGGAAGATGCCCGCTCTTAAACCGGGCTTCATTTCGGACTTCGGTCTTTGACATTCTTTCGGACTTCGTCATTGGTCATTAGTCATTCGCCGGAGCGCGCGTCATTCGCGCAAACGCGCCAATCCACTCTCAATCTGCCCGACCTCAAGCACGCCAAACCGCTCCGGTTCGTCACGCATCGGCCCTGCGTCCAGCGGCTGTGCGTGGCCCGCCGTCACTACTACCAGCACCAGAACGGGCAGGCCCAAAGCCTTGAGCTTCTCAACGAACTTGCGCCGGGCCTCGTCCCACGCCACGAACACACAGATGCAACCGCTCACCACGTTGACGTGGTTCATAACTAAGTGTTCGAGAGTTTCGAAGGTATAGTCGGTGCACGGCTGCACCGACGCCAGGACTTCCAGCATCTGATCCGCATGCGCCAGGCCCCGCCCGGCGGTGAAGCAATAGGAGCGCGCGCCGACGAAGAGCAAATCCAGCAACGATTCCTGCGTCTGAATCGAGGAGGCGAAGGAGGCTGCGACCGACACCGCTTCTTCGAACACCTCGCTATGATGCAGCGGCGTGAAGGTGTCGAGCACCAGCGCATGGCGCACAAAGAACTCATCCTCAAATTCCCGAATGACCGGCTTGCCCGCCCGGGCCCAACTGCGCCAGTGAATGTGGCGCAACGGATCGCCACGCCGGTAATCGCGCAGCGCTACAAATTCCTCGCTTTGGCCCACGCTCGAGGCCAGCGCCACGCCGCCCTGCTGATACTTCATCGTGCCCGGCATCGAAATCGGCGGGAGTGGATAACGCCGGGGCAGGATCAACACCGTTTGCGGCAGCGCAACTCTCCACCACGCTCGGAATAATCCCAGCGGGTCGGCCCGCGCCACGGTTAGCCCGCGAAAGCGTAAAACTCCTCGGCGCAAGGGAGTTATCTCCAGGCTTGCCTCTGCTTCTTCGTTAGGCCGTGCCGGTGAAAGCACCGTTTCTCTAAATGTGGCGATTCGGAATCCAGGACCACGCCGGCGCGGAGTGATGCGGAATGAGCGGCTTTGACTGGCCAACTCCCGTTGGATGGCCAGCCAATCTTGAAAGGATGGCCGAGGGTCGGCTAACTCCTCAAGCACCATCAACCCGCGTTGCTGCCGGCGGGTGAGGTTCTTCACCAGCACACGGTAGCCAAAAGGGCGGCCGACGGTGCCGAACCTAGGCAAGATGCGCGTGGCCGAAAAACGGCCCCAGAAAAAGCAACTGCCCACAAAGGCCACGAGCGTAAATCCCAGCAGCAGCGCAAAGGCCTGGTAACAAATATTGTTCTCCGTATCCGTCCCCATGATCCCCGTGAGGACCAGCGCCGCGAGCACCGCCAGCCCCGGCCGCGTAAACCGCCGCCCCGTCCAATACCACAGCCCCGACGAGCCGCGATACAGGCGATAAACTATCCGCCAAGCCAAGCTCATCTTAATATCCTCTTCGTCCTCCCCCCTCAGGCCGGCACCCGCGTCTTCTTCACAACCTCGTCAACCACACCGCGCGCGCTCAGACCGGAGAAGCGCGCCTGCGGCTCCATCACCAGCCGATGGGCGATTACCGCCACGGCCAACTCCTGGATGTGTTCCGGCGTCACGAAATCCAGGCCGTCGAACAAGGCCAGCGCCTGCGCCCCTTTCATCAGGGCGATCGAGGCCCGGGGGCTGGCACCCAGTTGCACCCCTGTGGCCGCGCGGGTCGCGCGGACCAGGTCCACGGAGTAGCGTTTCAGCTCCTCGCTCACCCGCACGCGTTGCACCGCGTGTCTAAGCCCAAGCACCTCCGCCAGCGTGACGCACGGCTTGAGCCCCTCGAGCGGATGCCTCTGCTCTTGGGCGGTAAGGATGGCGACTTCCTCGCCCGACTCCACGTACCCGAGCGAAAACTGCATCGCAAAGCGGTCCATTTGCGCCTCGGGCAACGGGTAGGTGCCGCGGAACTCCACTGGGTTCTCGGTCGCGACCACGAAAAACAACTCGGCCAAATCGCGCCGCTCGCCATCCACGCTCACCTGGCTTTCACCCATTGCTTCGAGCAGGGCGGATTGGGTGCGGGGCGAAGCGCGGTTGATTTCGTCGGCCAGCAAAATATTGGTAAACACCGGGCCTTCATGGAAATGGAACTGCTGATCCCGCTGGCTGTAAACCGAGACGCCAAGGATGTCCGAGGGCAGCAGGTCCGGCGTAAACTGGACGCGTTTGAAGCGCGCATCGATCGAGCGCGCCAGGGCTTTGGCGAGCGTCGTCTTGCCTGTGCCGGGGAAATCCTCGAGCAGCACATGACCGCCGCTGGCCAGGGCCGCCAGCAGTTTGCGTGTCGAAGCCGCCTGTCCCTGCATGATGCGTGCGATATTTTCGGCGATTTTGTGATATACCTCGCGTCCGGCGTCCGGCCCTGGTTCGGATTTGGTCATGCTTCGTTCTTTCCAACCTGCCCCATGGTAGGTGATTGCGAGGAACCTTCAACATTAGTTTACGCTGATCGCTTTTGTATTTGACCAAAGCGGGGGTTTTGAAGTAACCAACATCAGCGACCCGGATTGCCCAGGCAAGCGGGTGCCACAAAAAGCCCGGCTTAAATGCCGCGATGGCAAAATGCTTAACTTAAAATCATTTCTGGCGGTGGACTTCGGGGCGGGGAGCCTCAAGCTGGCGGAGTTCGAATTAAACGAAGCGGGAGGACTGCGTTTGAAGCAGTATGTGCTTAAGTCCCTCGGCGCAGAAGGCTCGCAGGAAGACAAGCGGGAAGCGGTGATCCAGAAGACGCTGCTGGAGGCGCTTTCCCAATCAGGCGTGCGATCCCGCAACGTGAACGTGTGCGCTCCGGGCTTTCATGTCTTCTCCAAATTCGTCAAATTGCCCCCCGTCGATGCGGGGAAAGTCACGCAGATCATCCAGTACGAAGCCCAGCAAAACGTCCCCTTCCCACTCGAGGAGGTAGTGTGGGATTATCAGATTTTGGGCTCGACTGCGGGTGGGGAATTAGAGGTGTTATTGGTGGCCATTAAGGCCGATATCGTCGAGGGTTTGTTCCGCGTGACGGAGGCGGCCAAGCTGCATTTGCAGTTGGCCGACGTTTCCCCGGCGGCGCTGTGCAATGCCTTCCGCTACAACTACGGCGATTTGGAGGATTGCACGATGCTCTTGGACATCGGGGCCAAGACCAGCAATTTGCTCTTTTTCGAAAAGGGCAAAGTGTTTTCGCGCAGCATCAACCTGGGCGCCAACTCGATCACGCAGGACTTTGCGAATGAATCTAAAAAGAAGTTTGACCTAGCGGAAAAAATCAAAATCGAAGAGGGATTCGTGAGCTTGGGCGGCGCTTACGAGGAGCCAGAAAACCAGGACCAGGCGGCGATTTCGAAGATCGCGCGCCAATTCATGACCCGGCTGCACATCCAGGTGAACCAGACCATGCAGTTCTACCGCGGCCAGCAGGGGGGCTCTGATCCGCAGCGGCTCTTCTTGTCCGGCGGCGCCTCCATCATGCCCTACACGGCACAGTTCTTCGCGGAAAAACTGAACCGGCCAGTCGAATATTTCAACCCCCTGCGCAACGTGCAGATTGACCCGTCGATCAATCTTGAAGAGCTGGCTCGCGTCGCGCATTCCCTGGGTGAAATCGTGGGGCTGGGCCTGCGCAACCTGGCGCATTGCCCGGTGGAGTTGAACCTGATGCCCGAGAGCACGCTCAAATGGCAGCGCTTCAACCAAAAGAAACCCTACTTTATCGCTACCGTCTTCAGCCTCGTGCTCGTCATTGCCGCCATGGGGTTTGCCTTCAAGCAACTGGCGGGCGTCAAGGAACGCAAGCTACAGGAGGCAACTGATTTGGTTCAGCCGCGCCTGGAGCGCGAAGCGCTGTTTACCCGCGCTTACAAAGACCTGCAAAAGACGCACAAGGACGCCGATCAAATCGTTGCTTGGACGAACGACCGGTTTTACTGGGCGGACGTGCTCAGCGAAATCAGGAGCGTCCTCATGCGCGTCGAGGCCGGCATTCAATCCAAACTGCGAACCGATCCCGGCGTGTGGATTGAGCAGTTCACCACGGCCGCAGCGGAGCCCGGAGGTATGATGGCTCCAGGCCCCTCGCCGATCGCGCCTCCGATGGCAGCCAGCCGCGTTTCGGAGGCCTATCTTAGACGGTATGGTCCCCGCGCAGGGCAAGCGCCTGAGGCTCCTGCGGCGGCGGTTACCCCTACTGCGTCGGCAGCAGCCACGAACGACATCACAATTACTTTCCGCGCCATTAGCCTCACGGCGCTCAGCCCGGCGGCCAACTCGGACACGGCGTTTGCCGTGCTCAACGAACTTAAAGCCGACCCGATGTTCCGTCCGGAAACGGAGTTTTCGTGCAACCTGGGCAACGAGGAGGCGCCCGGCACCTTCACGTTCTGTATCAGCATCAAACTCAAGCAGCCCTTGAAGCTCTAATATGGCTTGGATAAAACGCAATTTGTTTTTCCTGATCGGAAGCGTCCTCGCCCTGGTGCTGATGGGCCTCGCGGGCTGGTACTTCTACTCGCAGTGGAACGCCAACAAGGACCTGCTCGACAAACTGAACGCGAAGTACGCGGAGCTGGATCGCTTAAATAAACTGCCGATCAACCCGGGCGAAAAGGGCGCAGGCAAAGTGGACAATGTCAAAGCCGCCCAGGACCAGCAGCAGGAGTTGCGTCAATTCATTTCCAAAACCCGCGCTTATTTCCAGCGGATCCCCCCGATCCCGGACCTGCCCAAGGTGGGAGACAGCGATTTTTCGACGGCGGAGACGGTGACGATCGCCCAAATGCAGCACGCCGCCTCCAACGCCAGCGTCACCTTGTCCGACACGAACTACAGCTTCTCCTTCGAAGCTGAACGGCATCGCATCGCCTTTTCATCCGGCAGCCTCGCTCCGCTCGCCGTCCAACTGGGGGAAGTTAAGGCCATTACCGACGTGCTGATCGAGGCGAAGGTCAACGCGCTCGACTCGGTGCGGCGGGAACGTGTCTCGGCCGACGACGCCAATGGCCCGGCTACCGATTACATCGAGCAGCGCTCGACCACGAATGAGTTGGCCGTGCTCACCCCTTACGAAGTGGTCTTCCGCGGGTTCAGTCCCGAAGTAGCAGCCGTCCTGGCAGGCTACGCCAGCTCTCCCTACGGCATTATCGTCAAGTCGGTCAACGTCGAATCCTCCCCTGCCACGGCGCCGGTGGAGCCGCCGCCCACTGCCGTGGCGCAGGTCCCCCAACCCGTTTACATCCCGCCGCCCCGCCCGGTAATGCCGGAGGACCGCTATTCCGAACGGCGATATGGTCCTCGCGGGCAAACACCTTTCGCCCCACCCCGGCCACAGCCTTACATCGCGCAGGTCGCCGCCCCGTCGCCGTCGGCCAATAAGGGCGGATTGCCCACGGTGATTGACGAGAAGCAGCTCAAGGTCACGATGGTCTTGAACATCGTCAAACTGGTCGTCCCCAACTCCAAGTAAAATGGATTTTCTCAAAAAACATTACGAGAAGGTGTTGCTGGGCGCGGTGCTGCTCGGCTTGGTAGCGGCCACGGCCTCCTTGCCGTTTGTCAAGGCCAGCCAGGATGAGGCCCTGACGCAGTTGGTGCAGAAGCGCACGACCATCAAGGTTAAGCCTTTGCCCGCCATTGATATGAGCGGTGATGACGCGGCACTCAAACGCGCAGCCGAGCCGCTCCGGGTCGATTTCTCCGTGCCACACAAGCTGTTTAACCCGATGCCCTGGCAAAAAGCCGTTGACGGCCACCTCATCAAAGTCAACTCCACCAACGTCGGGCCGCTGGCCCTGGTGGTGCTGACCAACGCGCCGCTTTACCTCCGGTTGACGCTTGACGCCGCCAACACCAACGAGGGGACTGGTCGCTATACCATTGGCGTGCAGAAGGAGGCTTCCACCAAGTCCGATGAGCGCGTCAAACGGCAACGCTTTTGCTCGATCGGCCAAAAGACCGATATGTTTATCTTGCGCGCCGTCCAGGGTCCGGCGGACAACCCGACCAACGTGGTGCTGGAACTGACCGATACCGGCGAGACCGTCAACTTGAGCAAGGAGCAGCCCTTTAAGCGGGTTGATGGCTACACGGTGGCTTTGAAATACCAGCCCGAAGGAAAATCCTGGACCGATCGCCGGGTCGGCAACGTGCTCCCCTTCAACAACCAGGAGTACACGATCTCTCACATTTCGGACAGCGAGGTCATCCTGGTCGAAAAAAGCAACCAGAAAAAATGGAACATCAAGTATCATCTTAATGCCTCAACTTGACTAAACGCTCAAAGCCCTGAACCCCCGGTTTGACCGGACCCACACCAACCCATGACAAAACCCGCCACTATTCGACTTGCTCTCACTGTGCTGTTCGCCGCTCCTGCTCTTTGTTGGGCGCAGGAACCGCCCCCGCAGGACGCCGCGGTTAACGAGGCAATCTACCGCCAAGCCAACCGCATTCTCTTGCGCCAAAAGCTGGTCGAGGCACGCGAGGCCCAGGACCGCCACGACCTGGTTGGCGCCGCCAAACTCTACGACGCCGCCTGGGACTTGGTGCAAAAAATTGGCTCCGGCATCGACACCGAAACCACCCAAACGAAAGCCGGCCTCGTCGCCGTGCGCCTCGAATTGGCCCGCCTGGCCCAGGATCGCGGTGACCTTCGCGAAGCCAAAGTCCACGTCGATGACTGCTTGCGCGTGGACCCCTCCAACGCGGCCGCCCTGGAATTCAAGCGCATGAATGACAAATTGCTCCTTGAACAGCGGCCCAAAATGCCCAGCTCGGAAACCCAGGCACGGGTCCCCGCCATCGTCGAAGAGCGAACGAAAACCAGCGTATTGGTGCAGGACGCCAAGCTGCTCTATGAAATGAGAAAGCTCGACGACGCCGAGGCCAAGCTGAAGCAAGCCATCAAAGAGGATCCGCAGAACCAAGCCGCCTACTACTACATGAACCTCGTTGCCGAGGCGCGCTATACTCAGGCCAATAACAGCCGCGAAGTAGCTTCGCGCCAAAGTTTGGTGGACATCGAGAATGACTGGGCCACGCCGCCCAACCGGAACCTGCTGCCGCAGCCGAACCCTTACACTTATACCAATCTCATCTGGACTAGCAAAGGCCGCCAGGCCATCATGTCTAAACTGGGACGCATCCACTTGGATAACATCGGCTGGGACGGCCTCCCCCTGACCGAAGTCGTGTTGCAGCTCAGTTCCGAAGCCAGGAAGCGCGACCCGGAAAAACGCGGCATCAATTTCATTGTCAACCCCAACGTCGATACCGGCGCCGCCCTGACCGCCGCTCCCGGCGCCATTGATCCCGCCACTGGTCTGCCCGTTCCGGCCGCGGCCCCGGCCGAGACGCCCGACATGGCCGGGATTTCCATTAAAATCAATCCGCCCCTGACTGACGTGACGCTGGCCAATGTGCTGGATGCGATTGTCAAGGTGGCGGACAAACCGATCAAATTCTCGATTGAAGATTATGCGGTCGTGTTTTCGCTCAAAGGTCGTGAGGCTTCTCCGCTTTACACCCGCATCATCAAGGTCGATCCGAACACGTTCGTACAAGGCTTGCAGAGCGTCGTCGGCTTCTCCTTCGCCAATATCCAAACCAGCTCCGGCAGCGGCGGTGGTGGTGGTGGTGGTGGCGGTGGCGGCGGCGGCGGCGGGGGATCCGGCAACGGCATCACCGTCCCCGTTGTCTTGGTTGCCGGCGGCGCCGCTGGCGGCGGCGGTGGCGGCGGCGGTGGCGGTGCGGTGGGCGGCGGCGCCGGCGGAACTGGCATTCGCGCCGTGACCCGGACCAATAACATGGACCAGATGCAGATCTTGGTCCGCAACTTCTTCACCACCCTGGGAGTGGACCTGACTCCCCCCAAGACCATCTTTTTCAATGACCGCGAAGGCTCAATGATTGTGAGGGCCACGCTCCAGGACCTGGACACCATCGAATCCGCCGTGCAGGTATTAAATATCGCCCCGCCGCAGGTGAACATCAAAGCCAAATTCGTCGAGGTGGCCCAAAACGACAGCCGGGCGCTAGGCTTTGAATGGTTTTTGGGGAACTTCCTGATGGGCAATGGGGCGGTCGGTGTGCAAGGCGGCACCGCCCCTTCTTTTAACGGAGCGCCCAGCGCCGCCAACCCGGGCGGGGTCTTCCCGGGCAGCCTTTTGGGCGGCACCTCCCTCACGCCCAGTTCGACCGATCAGCAATTGGGCAGCGGCCTGCGCAACTCTCTCAATATTCCCGGGCAAAGTCCGATCAACTCGCCGTCCATTGCCACCTTGACCGGCATACTCACGGACCCGCAGTTCCGGGTCGTCCTGCACGCCTTGGACCAGAGGGACGGCGCAGATGTGTTGAGCGATGCCTCGGTGACGACGCTGAGCGGGCGGCAGGCCCAGATTCAAGTCGTCGAATTGCCTACCATCGTCACCGGTAACTCGGCCAACGCTTCGGGCGGCGGCACCGCTGCCCCGAGCGGCACCGTGGGCGCCACGTTCGTCAGTGCCACCCCGAGCATCAATTACAGCACGCAATTGATTCCCCTCGGGCCCACCCTGGACGTGGTTCCCTATGTCTCGGCGGATGGCTTTACCGTTCAAATGACCATCATCCCGACGGTCACCGACTTCCTGGGCTACGATAGCCCGGGCGAGTTCGTGCCTCAAATCGCCGCCGTCGCCATCAATGGCCCCGGGGCGACCCTCACCGGCGTCTTGCCTTTGCCTCACTTCCGTCTGCGCCAGGTCACCACCTCGGCCATCGTCTGGGACGGCCAGACGGTCGTGCTGGGCGGCTTAATCTCCGAAAACGTCAACAAGCTCAAAGACAAGATTCCCGTGCTGGGTGATCTGCCCCTGGTCGGCCGCCTCTTCCGCAGTGAGATGAGCAACACCGCCAAGAAGAACCTGATGATCTTCGTCACCCCGACGATTATCGACCCGGCTGGCAACCGTGCCCATTCGGAGGACGAGATGCCCTTCCGCCAGTTCAGCATCCCGACGCAGCCGGTGGCAATACCCGTGTCCGCGCCCTGAGCCGGCGCATCAAATCAGCCGCGCCCCAAAGCCAGTGCGCGAAAAAGTTGAATTTTTGGTCAAGAAACTATAGACTAGGCCGGGGTTGGCCTGCTAAAAATGTGAAAGTTATGGCATTGTCACTGTTCCTCCGTAAGGCCGTCGTTTGCTGGTCTCTGGCAGTTGCCGCGCCAGGCCTCCTCCTCAGCCAAAGTAATTACTGGGCCGATGGCGGTGAAACCGCCCTCACCGGCCCCTTGCCGGGCGACCAGGCCCACTCGCAAATCGCTCTTAGCTCCTCCGGTGGTTACTTGGTTTGGGAGGACAACGCCGTCGATGGACGCGGTTTGGGGATCGGCGCGTTGGCTCTCAACAGCAACTTCGGCCCCTCCGGCAAGTCCTTCCGCGTCAATCAGATCGGGGCATTCGATCAGGAGCTGCCGCGGGCGCTGTTGCTCAATAACGGCGGCGCGGCCTTTGTGTGGCAGGGAGGGCGGCGCGGCTTTCAGCACATTTTCGCCCGTTTCCTCTCCCCCAGCCACACTTGGGCGGCCGGGGATGTCGAAGTTAATACTTTTACCAATCATGCTCAGATCAATCCTGCCGCTGCGCTGCTGGCCAACGGCAATTTGGTGGTCGTTTGGGCCAGTTTCTATGAAGTCAGCTCAACGAGCATGCAGGATGTCTTTGGGCAGATTCTGTCGCCCTCGGGCCAGAAGATCGGCGGCGAGTTCCTGGTCAATCAGTTTACTCCGTTCAACCAACGCACCCCCGCTGTGGCCGCGCTCGCTAACGGTGGATTCGTCGTGGTGTGGGTTTCGGAACAGGAGCGGGCCTCCGACGCTGCAGGTTTAAGTCAAGGCCTCGCGGGCCTGGCTTCCTTTCCCCACACCAGCGTCGATATCTATGCCCGCATCTTTGGCCCGGATGCCTCTCCCGCCGGCTCTGAGTTCCTCGTCAATGTAGATTCCCATATCTGCGCCAACCCCTGCGTGGCCGCCGGCTCGGACGGAGGTTTCGTCGTGGCCTGGGGGGAAAAGCAAGGGTCTCTTTTGGTCACCAATACGGTTACGCTGGACGTCAGCATTCAGTTTTCGACCGACAGTTGGGATATTTTCGCCCGGCCGTTCTCGAGCTCGGTCGCCGGTGGCCCGGTGGCGCGCGTGAACACCCACACTTATGGTGATCAATACCTGCCTCAGATTAGCTCCGTCGGGACAAACTATTTAACCGTATGGACGAGCCTCGGCCAGGACGGTTCTCGGGAAGGCGTCTATGGGCAGTTCCTCAACGGCGACGGCTCTTTTGCCGGCACTGAGTTTCGCGTCAACAGTACGACCCAAGGCCCGCAGTTCCAGCAAAGCGCCGCTTCGGATGGCGCCAACCGGTTCCTCGCCGCTTGGGCCAGCTTCGGCGGCGCCAGCGGGCTAGACCTCTTTGGGCAGACCTACGCCGCTCCCGGCTACGCGCCACAAGCTCCGACGGTCACTTACCAGGCCCCCGCTAATGATCCCTTCCCCGACCCGTCGCTCCTTCCCGCGCCTACCTTCCCGAGGTCTGATCCTGGCTTCGGCTTCGCCGTGGTCTCCAACGCGCTTTCCCTCGCCCAAGGCACTTACAACGGCCTCTTCTATGATACCAATGGTGTAAACTCCACCAGCTCCGGCTATTTTGTCGCTACCCTCACGGCCAAAGGCGCCTACAGTGGCCGGCTCACCCTTGCTGGCCGCGCCTATTCCTTCACGGGCCATTTCAACTCCGCCGGTTATGCCACCAATACCATCGGCAAGGGCCCAAGCGCCATCACGGTCGCGCTCCAGTTGGATTTGTCCGGCGGCAACCAAATCCAGGGGCAGCTCAGCACCTCCAACTGGCTGGCCGTGGTCCAGGCCGATCACCAGGCGCTGCGCAACGCCCGCAGCACGGCCAATTTCATGGGCAAGTACACGCTCATCATCCCTCCGGACAACGTGGGCCCCCAAGGCAATGGCGGGGGATCCGTACAGATCGATACTTCGGGTAATGTGCGCTGGAACGGCACGCTGGCTGACGGTGTCAGGGTCAACCAGAACAGTGCCGTCTCCGAGACCGGGTTCTGGCCCTTATACGCGCCGCTCTATAGCGGCAAAGGCTCCGCCATTGGCTGGATCCAGTTTTCCACCAATGGCGCTTTGGGCGGCAACGTCGTCTGGGTTAAGCCCGCCGGCGTCCTGCCCCAAACTTATCCCGCCGGCTTTACCAACAACGTTCAGGCCTTTGGCTCGGCTTATACTGCGCCCCCGCCAAATAGCCGTTTGCCCGGATGGACCTCCGCCGCCGGAACCATCACCTTCAGCGACGGCGGGCTAAACGTTCCTTTCACCAACGCCGTCACCTTGGACGTGCATAATCGGGCCTCCAGCCCCCCCGCCAACAAACTGAGCTTGAACATCAATGCCTCCTTGGGCCTGTTCAGCGGCACCGTCCTCAACCCCGAATCCAACCAGCGCCTCTCCTTCTCCGGCGCTTTGTGGGAAAACGGGCAAGTGGGGCTGGGCTTCTTTTTGAATGGAAACCAAAGTGGAGAAGTTTATTTGGAACCATGACCCCGCATCGCTCCTCATCTGATCTGCGGAAAGTCGCATCGAGTGGATTTTCTATGCTTCGATTTGTAAAAGTCTTCGGTTGCCTGGCCGCGCTGACCCTGAGCTTCCCTTCCGCCCGGGCCTTCTCGCTACTGGGCCCCTTGCCCACCCTGACACCTGGCGCCGATCAGTGGGAAGCCACCGTCCTTGGCTATGCCCTCCCGTTTTACGTCGATATCGGCACGCCCAAGAACCTCGGCGAGGAGTACCGTCGCAACACACCGGTCATGTACTACGCCTGCGACGCGACTTTTCTCGATTACTTTGGCTCCAACGGCGTGCAGGCCATCGATGATGCTTTTGCTGTCTTCAATAGCCTGACTAACGTCTCCACCTACAGCCCCGACTTGTCCGAGTTCCCCAATGCCGCCCGGGAAGTCAACTACGAAGCCCAGTTCCTCAGCATGCTCGATTTGAAGACCGAAACCATGCGGCTCATACTCGAGAACCTCGGCTTAGCCGAACCGGAACGCTACACTTGGGGGCTTCATACTCGCTTCTTACCCCCGGGTGGAACCTGTCCTTTCGACGAAGAATACCTGGTCATTCAACGCAACTTCGACCCCGTCTTGGGCTACCCCGCTTCCCAGCTCATTCCCTCGAGCTACGTGAATGATACCGAGTACACCTACCAAGTCCTTGAAGCTTGCACGGGCCCCGATCCCTTGGCGGTGGCTGTTCCTTTCCCCGTCGATCCCAACGCCAGTGTCTTTACTTCTGTCGCGGGCTCTTATGGCACCGTCGCCCTGCCCAACGCGACGATCTTTTCCTTCCTGACGCCCTTTGGGGCCTTTTTGACCGATCTGACTCGCGACGATGTCGGCGGCCTGAGGTTTTTATTGAGCACCAACACGATAAATTTTGAGAGCGCTGGCACCTTTACCCTGGCCCAGACGACCAATACGACGCCGCAGTTGCTGATCACGTCCAACCTAACGCTCTTTGCCCAGCAGGCCCTGACCAACTCCGATGCCGCGCTCCTGGCGCTCTATCCAGGGCTCGTGCTGGCCGCCCCGGCCAGCAACTCTTTCGTCCTCCAACCCGTCACCACCTTGACGGCTTATTTTACCAACTTGCCTTGGGAACCAGCCGGCTTCTTCACAGTTGCTTTCACGACCAATATTACGCTCGTTCCGGAGATCCTCTACACCCATTATTATGCCAATCTCTTCGTGCTGGGCCAATCCAGCAATGGGCTCTGGAATGCTCAACAGGTCACCGACATCACTCCTTTGGTTCAACCCAATATTATGACCGTGCAGAACATCTTGGTGACTGCGTCCCCGTTCGGCATCCCCGGCGAGGCGCAAGCTGTGACCAATACTACCACGCGCCATTTCTTGACCAACATGGTCAGCGGCGAGTTCGTTCTGCTGCCCACCAATGGCTGCGGCGTCGCGATTCTCTCCACCTTGCTCACCAACGTGGTTAGCCTCACCAATACCCTCGTGTTCACAAACGCCGCCACTGCCACCAATATCATCGGCGTGACCAACTCGTTCACTCAAAATGTCATCACCACCCAGACCAATCATTTCTTCGTGTATGACCAGATCATCTGTACCGCCAGCAACACGGCCTTGTACCAAGGCATCGAGCGGATCACTTTCTACCGGCGCGACTTCGATTCGCTCCTTGGGCGTTTCTTCCAGCCCATCACCAACTATTACATCCTCAACTCCATTACCAACAATGCCATCGTGCCGCAAGTGGCCCAGCGGGTTGTGACTGTGCCGGACTTCCTTCTCGAAGCGGCGGATTTGGCGGGTGGTCCCGGCACGCCGCCCATCTCCTCGGCCGACGCCCGCAGCATTAACTTCAATGCGAACTTCCGCCTGCCTGGTTTGGCCGGGCCGGGGACCATCGAACCTCCGACCCTCTTCACCTACAACAAAGTAGGCCCTAATTTCGTAAATTATACGATTCTCAACAATACCAATGCTTTCCTGACGCAACTGGACTTCACGCCGGTCTTCATCTGGGGCTCTTTCGACGGCACTACCAACGCCCCCATCGTTTACCCCAACGGCGCCAGTATTGCCGACCTCGAGAACCAGATCTTCATCCAGATTACCCCCGGCGGTTTGCCTTCCGGTTCCTTCGGCGCCGCCTACAGCGTCCAGTTGCAATCCCAAGGCCAGACCGCAAGCTGGGTCGCCCCCTACACCTTTGCCGTGGCTTCCGCATCTCCAGGAGGCCTTCCACCGGGGCTCACCATCTCCAGCCGCGGACTTATCTCCGGCACACCCAGCCAAAGCGGCGATTATAATTTCGTCCTCCAAGTCACCGATGCCGATGGCCGGACAATCAACCGGAATTTTGATATTTACATCCCATGAGCGGGCGCCTTCGCCCCAAACCGAAGCCCTTCGAAAGCGAACTTATGAAAAAGATGTTACTTGCCGCCCTAGCCCTCCTGGCTTTGGCGCCGGCTCTCCGGGCCGGCCCGGATCCCCTCTGGCAAAACAACGGCATCTATATCGTCGAATCCAATGAGCCGCCCATTAACGCCCTCAATTTCGTCAATAATAGTGGCGCCAGTTTCACCTTCTCTGGCACCGATCCTTACACCACCTTCGGGACGATAAACTATACCAACCTGGGCGTGATCGATGCGAGCCCGGGCTTTGATTTTCAAACCTTTCCCACCGATTTTGGCCAAGTGCAGCGCGCCGGCACCTTTGTTAATCGGGCCGTGGGCAATATCGGCGGCATCATCAACGCCGGCAGCGCGTTCACTCTTTTCGTGCCTGGCACCGGTCTCGCCGGTGGCGGAGTGCTCAGCTTTTTGTTCGGCAGCGCGCAACTCGTCATCGACGCCACCAACATTGTCAACTCCGGTACCCTCAGCATGGGTGAAAGCAGCTTGATCAAGCTGTCGGGCCGCGATGTGGACCTGACCCGCGGCACTGTGCTCATGACCAACACCAGCGGTATCATTCTTTCCCCCTCCGGCCTTTTTTTCTCCAGCCTCTCCACCGGAGGTGTGCTGGATAATTACTGGGGCGTCGGCTTCGCCGACCCCCACTATTTGGGTATCCCGACGAGCATCGGCCAAGCGTTCCCAATTTTTCCGGATTACTTCTATGGCAACCCGGTGTTCACCGACGGTTATGACATCACCGAACGCGCCGGCAGCACGCTGTTCCGCGACTTCGCCATGGACTTGTTCAATCCCACCATCTACATCAACGACTCGGGCGTCGTCGGCTCCAATGATTGGGTTCAGGCCGTCTTCCTGGTGAATCCGAAAGGTGTCTTCTATGCCACCAATTTCCCCAGCACCAATGTGCCCTTCCTCAACACGGTTTATTTTCCCGGGGCCGTGGCGGGGGCAAATCCTCCTTACGAAATCGCGGTGCAGTGGGAGTGGCTGGCTACGAACTGGCCCTCTCGGACCGTAACTACCAATTATATCTTCCTCGAAGACGGCTTTGGCGAGACCACTAACATTGGCCTGCGCTTAAACGGCTCCGTCAACCCGCAATCCGTCTTCCCGCAGCCCACCTATATTCCGGAAAACTACGATTTCGTCCTGGGTGTGCCTTTCTCAAGCGCTACGTTCTTCCCGACTACGCCCGCCCTCCCAGTCGCCTCCGCGGTTGGTGCCCTCGGCCCCGCAGGTATCATTTTCAGCAACGATTACGCTGCTTACGAGGCCTATTTCACCGCCGCCACCGGCCTCCCCACTGACCTCCAGGGTGGTAATGTCACTAACATGGCTGGCCGAATCGAAATCAGCGGCGAGAATTCTCTCACTTTGAGCGGAGCTCATATTGCCGCCCTCAACTACCTGCTGCTCCAGGCTTCCAACCACTTCCGTGGCGCGGCTGGCGCCCAGGTCATTTCGCCTAATTCCGATTTCTATTTGCGGACCACGAACGGCATGCTCTCCTTCACGAACCTGGTCGCCCCTTATCTGCCGCGTCCCTCCGGCACTTGCGATCTCTGGAGTTGCCGTTATACGAACGTAGATGCCCTCAGCATTACCAACAGCTATCACGTCCTTTTTGTCAATAGCCAAATTGAACCGACCACCGTCCCCTACGTTCAGACGTGTCACCTCAGCGTCACCGGCTCGCCGAACGCGAATAACAACCTGTTCATCAGCGATGTGCTGAACGTAACGGTCGATTTGTTGTTAAACGCCCAGGCGATTACCCTCACCACGAACGACCCTCTGGCGGCCGTTCCCACCGGCCAGCTTAATATTTCCAATCCCAATATCCAATGGCCCGCAGCTACCCCCGGCTTGCTGTACTTGACCAACTTCGGCCAAATCAGCAACGCCAACACGGTGTTCTTCGGAGGCCCGCCGACCTCCCCGGCCACCCACAACCCCACCAATCGTCCCTACGTAGCCTTTGTTAACCATGGCAACGTGCTCAACCAAGGCAGCCAAATCTACTCCGGCTATTTGGAGAACAGCGGCCTCTTCAATGCCGGCGTTGGCACGATCGAACTTTACGGTGCCAGTGCTGCCCTCCTCACGAATGGGATGTTCCTGGCCGGTGGCGATATCGGCCTCCAGTCCTCCAGCCTGCTGATCAGCAATCACGTTCTTCAAGCCGCCGCTGCCATCACTCTCTCGGTAAGTAATTATCTGGATGATGGCAGCTATGCCAGCGGCAGTGCTTTCCCTGTCACCAACAAGAACATCTGGAGCGACGGCAACGGCCTTAATCTTCCCGTCCTGCCCACCAATGCCAGCCTGCTGGCGACCACCGTCACTAACATCAGCTCCAGCTATTCGCCCGTCGTCAGCAGCACTTGGGCGGGCAAGGATTTGGGGCTCTCGCCCGCCGGCTTCTCCGGCAATGCCGCTTTGGGTCACCTCGTCCTCTATGGCCAGGACCCCAACAGCCTCTTCGCCTTCAGCGCCCCCGTCGGTTCCTCGGCCAGCGCCCTTTATGTGGACAAATTGGAATTGGTCAACACCGCCACCAATGAGGACGGAGCTGGGAATTTGACCTCGGTGCAAATCAATTCGGGAATGACCATTTATTACGCGCAGGCGATTCAAACCACGATCAATGCCAACGGTGTGACCACCTCTACCATGCAGTTCGCCGAAAAACTCAACGGCCGCAATAATGGCCGCTTCGTTTGGGTCAGCAACTACAACTGCGGCTTTTTCTCCTCCACCAACGTCGTGGTTGTTGGCGTCACTAATCCTGTAAACCTGGCCCGCTGGGGTGTGGATGGACGGGGCTTTGGCGAAGACCTCCCCCCTCTGACAGTGTTCACACCCTGCCCGCCGCCCCCGCCAGCCGCCCCGCCTATCCTCGCCAGTTCGGGCGGTTCCTCAGCGGTGTTGCGCACCCTCGAAACCCCGGTGACCTACGCCGCCTCAACTCCAGGCCCCACTAACGCCTTCACCATGACCCAAGGCTCGTACAGTGGCTTATTCCATGTTCCCGATGGGGTCACGGTCGGCACCGCCGGGTATCTGAACCTTAAGACCACCTCCCGCGGGACCTACAGCGGCTTGCTCCAACTTGGCGGAAAGAGCTATCCGCTTTCCGGCAAGTTCAGTTCCACCGGTTGGGCCACCAACTACGTCGGCCGCGGGAGCAGCATGCTGACCGTCCTCGTGCATCTGGATTTGTCCGGCGCTGACGGCTTGCAAGGCTATGTCTCCACTTCGGGCTGGTCTGCCGAGCTCCAAGCCGATCATCAGGCCGCCGCGCGCGCCGCTACCCAGGCCGGCTACGTCGGCAATTATACCATGGTCATTCCTCCCGGCGACACCGGCCCGCAGGGCGTCAGCTTTGGCGCCGTCAATGTCAGTAGCGCCGGCACCGTGCGGTGGAACGCCACTCTGTCCGACGGTTCGAAAGTCAGCCAAACCAGTCCGTTCTCCAGCGAAGGCATTTGGCCGCTTTACTCCTCCCTCTACGGCGGCAAAGGCTCCATCCTGGGCTGGATCCAATTTACCAACGGCGGCTTGACCGGCGAGGTCATCTGGATGAAGTCTGCCGGCCTGTCCATGCCCCACTCTTACGTGGGCGGTTTCACCAATGAAGTCTGGGCCAGTGGTTCACTCTACTCTGCCCCGCCGCCCAACACGCGCCTCTCTGGCTGGTCGGAAGGAACCGGCAGCATTACCTTCGACGGCGCCGGCATCAGTGGGTTCACCCACCCCCTCAGTCTCGACGTGCATAATCGCGTCTCCAGCCCGGCTACCAACGGATTAAGCCTCACTCTCAGCACCTCCTCCGGCTTGTTCAGCGGCTCCGCGCTGAACCCGGAGACCGGCAAGCGGGTTCCCTTCTCGGGCGTGTTATTGAAGCAAGACAGTACCTTTGGCGTGGGTTTCTTCCTCAACACGAATTTGAGCGGGGAAGTGTATCTAAGCCCCACACCCTAATTCTTCCGCTCTTGATTTTAATCTTAATCGGTCCCGCTCCAGCCCGAAGGGCCATGACGAATGACGACATCCAAAATGGAATTGGAACGACCAAAGGGCGGAGCCTCCCTCGCCGCAGGGTCGCGCCGGACTGCTGGCTAGCGCGATGCGTGGTGTGCTGACGAATTTCGCGAAGCGTTTGGAGTGCGGGAGCTTGCTCCCGCTTTCGGAGGCCTTGGAAGTTCCGAAAGCGGCGGCAAGCCGCGCGCGCTCCAAACGCTTCGCGCCGTGCCGCGTCGCGGCGAAGAGTGCGGTTGATCGCCAGACGATGAACAGCGGAGAATCCAGTCGTCCGGCAGGCCAAATAGTGCTTGCCTGCTGCTCCATAAATACGCCATCATCGTCAAGACCCGGGTCCTGGGTTGCCAATTAATCAGGCAGCCGCGGAGCGGCCGAAAAGTGCTGAGGCTGATGTTAGTTGGCCCGGACTTTTCCGCGCTTCTGGTGTCGGTGCTCGGGCGCTGCGGGCGACGAATTTGCCGCCGACTCTGTCGGCGGACGGTAAAGAGTTACGTGGTTTTGCAGTGCGCGTGCCCACGCCGCGCGGTTTGTGTTCCGGTCATTTTGACCGGTGTACAGAATGTAGCGAGATTCTTATGCGAAGTTTGCGATTGAGTTTCCTGGTCTTGAACCGCTCGGTAATCCTGCCGCTTGGACTTGTAGGCCTGCTGGGTGTGGCCCCCCGTCCGCTGCCGGCACAGCCGGCCAATGATGATTTTGCCAACGCCAAGGTCATCACCGGCATCTTTGGCAGCGTGACCACCGATAACACGGGTGCCACCGCCGAGCCCGGTGAACCTAGTCATGCCGGCTTCCCCGCCAAGGCCTCCATTTGGTACCAGTGGACCGCTCCCCAATCCGGCGAGGTGTACATGGACACCTTGGGCAGCAGTTACCTCAACAACGCCGGCGCCAGCAACCTCCTGGATACTGTGCTGGCGATTTACACCGGCACCGATCTCGAGCACCTTACCCAAGTCGCCGCCAACGATGATTTGTTCCCCGATTGGGAGGTAAAAGTGAAGAACCTCACCACCTTCAGCCTGGGCCTCTTCGGTGAACTAGCCTATTGGGCGCCCTTCAACGGACCCAGTTTCCTTCGCTTCAACGCCACCTACGGCACCACCTACTACATTGCGGCCGATACCAAGAATCCCACCCCGCCCCCGCAGTTGTTTGGCCCGCTCAAAGGCTACACGGCTAGCACCAACATCCCAACCGGCCCGATCACCCTCAGTTGGGCGTTCGCTTCCTCGGGCTCTTTCCGCTTCGCCACCGAGGACATCGATGTGCTAACCTTTCTGAATACAGGTGTGGGAACCCCTCTGTATCAATGCGCCGGTCCAACCAGCCTTTCCACAGTGGGCGGCGAATCTACTTTGGACAATGAGAGCACTTTCCAAACCTACTATGGTTACGACCCACAGGGCGTATTGGTGACCGTCACGCGCACCGCTGGCTCTGCCGGACGCGCGCTGGTGGATTACGCCACCCGCGACGACGTCGCATTCTCGAACATCGACTACGTGGGCGTGTCGGGAACGCTGATCTTTGACGATTATGAAATGAGCAAAACGATTACGATTCCCATCCTGAACGGTTTTGAAGCGTACACAACGGATTTTTATATCGACTTGTCAAACCCTCGATTGGCCCCCCTCGAATCGACCAACGTTGCCGCTCCCCGCTTGGATCCTGCCTTTGCAACTGCCGAGGTTCAGATTCTATCGGAGTTGGCCATCACTGATGATCCACAAATGCTTCCATGTAGTGCCGGCACTCCGCCCAACCACGACGTATTTAATTTCTTGAAGGTCCACTACCGTGTGCCTCGTGATGTCAATAGCTACTGGTCAACGGTCGTCATCTGGGTGTATCGCACCCTGATCCAGAACCCTAACGGCGATGCCGCTACCCTGAATTACCGGATCGATAATTATTTCGAAGACGGCGGCAACAACCCCCCCTCCGACGGCGACAACGACTATTTTCCGCTCAGTGCCGGCTCCGACTACGCTACGCCAGACCCTCCCAATCTCTCCGACGCTAACCGCATTCACGGGACGAATTCCGATTTCACCGCCTTCGCTCCCAATTATGGCGGCGCCGGGGGCGGGACGATCACCTTTGGCGGAAACACGGCAGCCGTACCCATTACGTTCACGGTCAATAACGACTTTACTACCAAGCTCAACAAGGAATTCCATATCACTCTTTCCAGGGGCTCGTCCGGTTGCACAGGCGGTTCGTTTACCGTCTCACCTGGAGAGGTCTGCGAAGCCTGGGTCACGATTCTGTACGATGATGCCAATGCCCCGGCAGGGTCCGTGGATGAAAACTACAATGCGGATTACGGCGATTCCATGGCGCCTAACGTGGCCACGACTCCGCAAAATATGGCTCACCCGGGCACTGACGACCTGGTGTACAGCCTGGCGGTACAGCCTGCCGACGACAAAACCATCATCGCCGGCCAGTTCATTTCTTATGATACGTTCGATCGTCCAGGCATTGCCCGCGTCAACACCGATGGCGGCCTCGATACTACCTTCGATCCCGGCGCGGGCGTGGACCAATTCATTAGTTCCCTTTCTCTCCTGCCTTCGGGCCAAATGATGATTGGCGGCGCCTTCAGTTCCTACGACAACCAGCCTCGCACTTCCGTCGCCCGCGTCAACGCCGACGGCACCCTCGACCCATCCTTTGACCCGGGTGTGCCCGGTATCGACGGCATCGTCTGGGCCATGGCGGTTCAGCCCAACGATGGGAAAATCATCATCGGCGGCGACTTCCAGAATGTCGGCGGCGTCTCGCGACCGTACCTCGCCCGCTTGGACACCAACGGCATTTTGGATTTCACTTTCGATCCGAGTACGAATGCTCCGAATAGTACTGTCAATGCCATCGTGATCACGCCCGACGGCCACGTCGTTATCGGCGGCGCCTTCACCGCCCTCGGTGCCCAAGCCATTACCGGTCTGGCAGAGCTTACCACCAACGGCACTCTGAACGGGGCTTTCACCGCCCAGGCCGGCTCCGGGCCCGACAGCACCGTTTGGTCGTTGGCCTTGGACAGCAGCAGGCGAGTACTCGCCGGCGGAGATTTCGCCAATTTCAACCTCATACCTAGGCCACGAATTGTTCGGCTCAACCCAAACGGTTCGTTGGATGCCACCTTTAATCCTGGCACTGGGGCCGATAGCACGGTTTTTAGCATCAGTCCCCAAGCCGATGGCACGATTTACGTGGGCGGCCAGTTCCGCAATTTCAACGGCACCCATCGTTGCGGTTTCACCCGTCTTTACGCGAACGGCACCGTGGATACCACCTTCATGGACACCACTTACAACCAGTTCGCGGGGCTGCATAAGGATTATTACGACAAGCAATCTCTTGGTGATCCCCTGCCCTTCGTCCGCACAATCGGCGTTCAGACTGATACCAACATCATGATCGGCGGCCTCTTCAGCCAGGTCGGCGGCGGCCAGGCCAGCGCTCTGAACCGGGTCGACCCGGATTTCCCCACTAACCTCTACAACCAGTATGTGTGGACCGAACCCAAGTCGCGGGACGGCCTGCGCAATCGCAGCAATGTGGCCCGCTTGCTGGGCGGCGCCACCCCCGGCCCGGGCAATCTCGGCCTGCTCTATACCAATTACTCGATCAATAAGAGCCAGGGTTTCATCTCGGTAGCCTTGACGCGCACCAACGGGCTGCTGGGCTTGGCTTCCGCCAACTTTGAGGTCCTGCCGGGCCTTGCCCAAGGCGGAGTCGATTTTCAATACTATGCCAAAGCCCCCATCTATCTAAGCACTTGGGAGCTAGATGAATTCAACGCTACCACTGGCAATGCGACCTCTCGTGACCACACTGACGGTTTGTTCGGCACTAATGCCTTGCCGGCCGACATGTACGGAGATTATTGGTTTAACTACACCCCCGGCGTGGCTTTCGTGAGCGTTCTCGACGATACGGCTTATGCGGGCAACCTCAATGCCTCCCTGCAAGTGGCCAATCCCAGCGGCGCCGATTCCTTCTTCCTGGGCGGCGAGAATATTCCCGTGGGTGTTGCCCTCGCCTCATCCTTCGCACCGCTAACCATCGTTGATGACAATCGGAAAACCAATTTCCTCGGCTTTGCTTCCGCCACCTTTACCGTGAATGAGAGCGGCACCAATGCCCTCATCACCGTCGTCCGCACCAACGGCACCGCCGGTGCTTGCTCGGTCTATGTTTCCGCTACCAATGGCACCGCCCGCGCCGGCATTAACTATTACGGCATCACCAACAAATTACTAAACTTCGGTGCCGGCGTGACCACCCAGACTTTTAACGTGACCGTCATTGATGATCATGTCGTCGAAGCCAATGGCCTAACGGTGAATCTGCAACTAACAGGCATCAGCGGCGCGAGCTATGGCCAGACGAACGCCGTCTTGAACATCATCGATAACGATGGCGCCCCCGGAATCGTCAATTTCAGCTCGGCCACTTACGGCACCAACGAAAGCGCCGCCGCCCTCATCCTCACCCTCACCCGCTCCGGCGGTGACACCGGCACCTTGTCCGTCCAGTGCACCACCACCAACGGCACCGCCATCAATGGCCTCAATTACA
>Ga0209517_10001504_pt1 | contig 34941 bp, 33 predicted proteins | sample PeaSoiMetSII2010_FD_187695 | JGI IMG/M metagenome (GOLD analysis project Ga0209517, IMG submission 187695) | Peat soil microbial communities from Weissenstadt, Germany - SII-2010 (SPAdes) (version 2) | ecosystem: Environmental > Terrestrial > Soil > Wetlands > Peat | place: Germany... | reverse complement strand
GGTCTATTCCGCGAACGATCAATGGCACAGACTTCGAGACTCGTTCGCTGCGCCGGCGCTGGGTACTTGCTTGGTTGGATTCCACGTCGTGCACCACAATCCTCGGAGCTATCTGCGAGAGAATAGCACTCTCGTGCGTTCGGGTCGAGAGGTGAGACGACCCGGGCAAAAACACGAAAACCCAAAATACAAAAGACTACCGGCGTTACGAATAAAACGGCGGACGATCGCCCCGCCCGCAACGCGGATTGCTACTTCTTCTTCTTTGGCCTCAAGCCCACGCTCATGGCGTCGCCACCGGCCATCGCGGTCAACGCATCAAGGCTCTGTTTGGCCTGCGCGGCATACGGCCCATTCGGATCGAGATCGATGCACTTCTGATAGGCATCAGTCGTGCCGGGCGGGATGTCGTACGTCATCTTTTCGCCTTGCTGGTTCGGCGTGATCAATCCGGTGTAGGCGCTCCCGAGCAAGAACCACGCCTGCGCGTCTTTCGCGTTTAGTTGGGTGGCCTTCAGCAAGACTGGAGCCGCGTCCTTGAAGTCGCCTTTGTTGCTGAGGACGATCCCCAGATTCTTCCAGCAAACCGTTGCCAACCCAGGGTTCGGATCGAGCGCTGCCGCCTTGTCGCAATCCGCGCTGGCATCGGCGATCTTCTGTTGAGCGATTTTCGGATCGGTCTGCGCGACCGCAACATTCGCCAGCGCCGTGCTCTGGCTCTGGTAGAAACTCGCGTTGGGTTGCAGATCGATTGCTTTCTGATACGCATCGGCGGCTTCTTCCGGCTGCCCCGCGCGATCGTAGGCCTGCCCGAGGTTCGACCACACGACCGCATGGTTCTTCACGTCCTTCGGCTGGACTCCCTGCTCCGCCAGCTGCATTTCCGCGACGGCGGTCTTGCTATCCGCCGCGAGCTTGTCCTGGATTGGCCCCCTCTGATCGGCGGGCGTGGCGTTCAGCGTCTTGTGAGCCGCGTCCCAATCGTCCAGCGCCGCACGCCCGGCAAGGAAATGCGTTTGCATGTCCTTGAATTTACTCGCCTGGTCTTGCTGCGCCTTCTGCTGTTCCGGGGTGGGCGCGCCTTGCTTCGCGGCAATCTCCTTGAGATTGATGGTGATGTCCGTCTCATCGCCGGAGATCTGATGCGGTTCCGTAAAATTCAAACCGTCCGCCTGGCTGGTGAGGGTGAACGTGTACACGCCGGAGGCCAATCCGATCTGCGTGAATTTTCCGTCTTTGTCGGTCTTGAGTGTGAACGTGCGTCCATTGTCGCTCTTAATAACCACCGTGATACCCGGCCAAGGCTTTCCTTCCCGATCCATCACCTGGCCAACGACGCGCGAGTTCTGCGCGGCGGCAATCGTCGCGCAGGCAAGAACCGCGGTAAGCGTTATCAAGGCACGAGTGAGTCGCTTCATGTTTGAATCCCCCCCAAGGTAGCTGCAGAATCCCCTCGCGCCTATTATCGCGCAATTCGAGCCCGATAGGCGATAGGGTCGCGGAGCCCCGCCTCCTCAAATGCCCGCAACCGCAGGCGGCAACTATCGCACGTGCCGCACGCCTCGTCATCAAATTGATAGCAGGACCACGTGCGGTCCAGCGGCGCACCGAGTTCCGCCCCGCGCCGGACAATTTCGCTTTTCTTCATGCCGATCACCGGCGTCGCAATCTCAATATGCGTTTCCGGGCGCGTTCCTTCCCGAATCAGCGCCTCGAACGCCCGATAATACTCCGGCCGGCAATCGGGATAGCCCGAGCTATCTTCGGCCACCGCCCCGACGAAAATGGCCGTCGCGCCGATTACCTCCGCCCAGCTGACCGCCGCGGAAAGAAAATGCGCATTGCGGAACGGAACGTAGGTGACCGGAATCCCCGCGTGCGGCGCCAGCGCTGCGCCCGATTCGGGCACGGCGATGCGCTCGTCGGTTAACGCGGAGCCGCCGATCTGCGCGAACGCGTCGAAGCGGACCACTAGCCTTTCGCGCACGCCGTAGAAATCTGCAATTTCCTCGAATGCCCGCCGCTCGCGCCGCTCCGTCCGCTGGCCGTAGCTCGCGTGCAGCAGCGCCAGACGGTGCGTCTGGTTCGCGATCGCCGTGGTGACGCAGGAATCCATCCCTCCGCTCAGCAGCAACACCGCTTTGGGTTTTTCCGCCATCGCCTGCGCTTAAACCCCCTTCGTCGCCGGGTCCCAAATGAATTTGTGCAACTGAAGACCCAGCCGCACCCGCAATCCATCCGCCAGAATCCATTCCGTGAGTTCCCGCGCGTTCAATCCGGGCCAGCTTCCCGCCGGGTCCGCAAACGCGGGAGAAAACAGAACTTGATGGACGCGCTCGGCGAGCCGGTGGCGCGCCGTGAAATCGCGCGCGAAATCATAATCCCGGCGGCTGGCAATCACAAACTTGATTTCATCATTGCCGCCGACCGCTTCGAGATTTGCCGCGTCAAAGGTTTCAGGCTCGCCCGAGTCCGGGCACTTCACGTCCACGATCTTGATGACCTCGCGGGGCAGCACGCCGACGAACCGTTCGCCGCTCGTCTCGATCATTACCGTATAGCCTGCGGCGAGGAGCTTTTCGGCCAGCTCCGGCGTTTCCGGCTGCAGCAGCGGTTCGCCGCCCGTGATCTCGACAAGCGAAACGCGCCCGGCGCCATTTCCGGCGAGCGCGCTTACCTGCGCGAGCACCTCATCCACGCTGTACTTTGTGCCTCCGTGAAACGCGTACGCCGTGTCGCACCACGTGCAGCGCAGATTGCAGCCCGTCAGACGCACGAATATGCACGGCAATCCCGCGCGGGTGCCTTCGCCTTGAATGGACTTGAATATTTCTGTGATCTGCATACTCTTCAGCCGCGGAGCGGCGGGCGTAATTAGCCCGGCACGGAACGCAGCGCAGTGCCGGGAACGAAACCAAAGCGATCCGGGTGTCCCGGAGGGACGATTGAGACTTGAGGCGTCGCTTGCACAGCCCTCACGCAAATTCCTCAGCCTGGCGAGTCCTCCGTCCTACGCGCGATACGTCGCCGCGCTCGTTTCCGTTTCCCAAACCGTGACGCTGGCGATTCCCGCAGCGTTGGGAGCCTGTGGAAGCTCCTTGGCCGTCCGGTCGTAAATATGCCGCGCGATGTTTTCCGCCGACGGGTTCAGCGTGTCGAACGGCACAAGCTCATTCAGGTACTTGTGATCGAGCGACCGGATCACTTCCTGGATCACGCGCTTCAGGTGGACGAAATCGTAGAGCAGCCCTGTCGAGTCGAGTTCCTTGCCGGCGAGAACCACGCGCACCTTGTAATTATGGCCGTGCAAATCCTCGCATTTTCCGTGGTAATTGCGCAGGTTGTGGGCCGCGGCAAATGTTTCATCAACGCTGATTTCGTACATGGGCTGTCCTTTGGAGCGAAACCGCGCTATTCCGGTCGGTCTTCCATGAAACGCGCGACTTCCGCGAGATCCTGCGTGGTTGTGTACTCGGGCAGGGACTCGAGAAAAATCTTACCATAGTGCATGCGCCGGATGCGGTTATCGAGAATGGAGAGAATGCCGCGGTCGGTCTTCGACCGAATCAGCCGGCCGAAACCCTGCTTCAGGGCCAGCACCGCCTCGGGGACCTGATATTCGGCGAAAGCGTTGCGACCGTCTTCTTGGAGGGCGCGCACCCGGGCCGCGACGATCGGATCGCTCGGCACCGCGAATGGCAACTTATCAATGATGACGCAGGAAAGCTGCGCACCCGGCACGTCCACGCCCTGCCAGAAACTCGACGTGGCGAAGAGCACCGCGTGGGGCGTGGTGCGAAACCGGTCGAGCAGAATCGAACGCGGCGCGGTCCCCTGCAACAGGAAAGGAAACTTCAGCCGTCCCGAGACGCGCTCGTAGAGATCTTTCATCTGCGCGTAGCTCGTGAAAAGGCAAAAAGCGCGGCCTTGCGAAATTTCGAGCAGGCGCGTGATTTCATCCGCGGCGCTGGCGGCAAATGACGGATGTCGCAGGTCCGGCAGTGACGGCGGCATGTAGAGCAGCGCCTGCGTGGGGTAATCGAACTCCTGCGGCAGCACGTTCTCGTTCGCCGGCAGCACGCCGAGACGCTGCTTTAGATAGTCAAATTTCCCGCCAACCGCGAGTGTCGCCGACGTGAGGATGACCGTGTCGAACTGGTCGAAGAGCTTTTCGCGCAGGATTTCGCTCACGTCAATGGGTGTCGCCGCGAGAAAAACACCGCGGCCGCGGCGTTCGTACCAGTAGACGTAGCCCTTTTCGTCGCTTTCGAGCAGGAACGACAGCTCGCGGCGCATTTCGGCGGCGCGGCGAGCCATGGCCACCACCTCTTCGGGCTTCGGAGTCAGAGCCGAAAGCTCGGCCTCAATCCGCTTGATAGCAGAAGATAGCTCGTCATATTCCTCGCGATTCTGATCGAGGAATGCGCTTCGTTCCGCAGGCCCGAACGAGTAGCGCCCCTCACGCTCCGGAAAGCGCTCGAAGAAACCGCGGGCGCGTTCGCGCATCCGCGCCAGTTGACGCCGCAGCGGAACCGCCTCGATTTGCAGCACCCGCATCATGTTCTCAGCGTCGCGTCCGAGCTCCTCGAAGCGGTAGCTTGAAAGCTGCCGGCCGAAATAGTCGCTGGCGACGTCCTCGATCTCGTGCGCCTCGTCGAACACCACCGCCGAATATTCCGGAATGATCGATCCGAAATCGTCCTCGCGAAGGGCGAGGTCGGCGAAAAAAAGATGGTGATTCACGATGATCAGGTCCGCTTCCTGCGCGCGCTGATGCATCGCGGTGATAAAGCAGCTCTGGTATTCGGGGCACTTCTTGCCGGTGCAAAGATCGCTGCGTGCGTCGATGCGATTCCACAGCTCGGCGTCGTCGGGGAGGAACGTCAGCTCGTTGCGGTCGCCCGTTTCCGTCAATTTTTCCCAGTCGCGGATCTGCGAGAACCAGTCAATCTCGTCAATTCCCTTCAAGACTGGCTGGCCCTCCATCTGATGCACTTTTTGGCGGCAGAGGAAATTCGCGCGACCCTTCATCAGGGCGGCCTTCAGATTCGGCGCGAAGTGTTTTTGCAGGAAGGGCACGTCCTTCTGGAAAAGCTGCTCCTGGAGTGATTTGGTCGCGGTCGAAATGCCCACGCGGCGGCCGCTGCGAATCGCGGGAATCAAATAGGCGAGCGTCTTGCCGGTGCCCGTGCCGGCTTCGATGACCACGTGCTGGTGCTTCGCGAAAGCGTCGTCCGCGATTTTCGCCATCGCCAGCTGCGACGGCCGGAATTCATACCCGGGATGGCGCTTTTCGAGCAGCCCTCCCGGGCCAAAGATTCCATCGACGGTGATTTCCTCGGCTTTGGCAGTGGCAGCTTTTTTCGGCATAGGTTTCGTCAGGGCACGACTTCTTGCCCTGAGTGAAGCCGAAGGGCAGTCGTGCCGCAATCGTCGCAAGATTGGTGCGGCATTGGCCGCTCAGGAACGAAAACTAAAATAACACACTGCGCAAAGGGATGCCCGCGGCCAAACCGCCTGCGCTCGGCCTTGCTGTAGGCCGTAGGGGCGTAGCACCGCTACGCCCGGCGTAAGTGCTTGGCGAAATCGCGCCATTTAGGGCCGTGCGGTTAGGTTTCAACGTGGCGCCGGGCTTCAGCCCGGCAGCCTTTGCATTCGGTTTTGCCGGTCTCGCCTCACCGCCGCGCCGCCTCAGCCAAACTCTTCGCCCAGTGCGAAAGATGCTCGAGCGACGGCGAGTGCGTATGATCCACTTCGAGCGGCGTGATGGAAATGGCCCCGTCGCGAATCGCGGCGTGATCGGTGTCGGGCTCGATTCCTTCTGTGAACTGCTGCTCGCTCAGCCAGAAATACCGCCGGCCGCGCGGATCGGTTCCCGGCTGCAGCACATTGCGGGTGATCTTCGACGACTGGCGCGTGATGCGCACCGCGCCGTTCCAATCCTGGGGAACGTTTACGTTCAGCATCACGCCGGCGGGCAATCCCTCGCGCAGCACCAGCGGCGCAAGGCAGCGCGTGAAATACGCCGCGGGCTCGAAATCGAATTCCCTGCCGCGGTATGCCACCGAAACCGCGATCGCCGGCGCGCGATTGATGGCGGCTTCCATGGCCGCGCCCACCGTGCCGGAGTAATAGATGTTCTCGCCCATATTGCCGCCGCGGTTGATCCCGGAGATGACCAGATCGGGCTTTTCCGTGAGCAGCGTGTGGAACGCCACAATCATCGCGTCGGCCGGAGTGCCTTCGATCGAATACTCGCGCTCGGCGATCTGGTCGCAATAGATCGGCTGGCGCAGCGTCAGCGACTGCGCCGCCGCGCTGCGCTCGCGCGAAGGCGCGACCACGGTGATCGTTCCCAGGCCCTTCAGTCCTTCGACCAGCGCGCGCAGGCCCGCCGCGTGAATCCCGTCGTCATTGGTGATCAGAATATTCGGCATGAAAGTGTCAGTCCCAAAGCTGGCGCGACTCACCCGTTAGAAAACTTAGCGAGGCCACAGTGGACGCAGCGGCGCACGAACACCGGTGGCAGCAGATTGAAAAACATTTTCACGGCAAACGTCTTGCCGCATCTCGGGCACCGGACCCAAGACACTTCTGCGACGGTTGAGGCCATGAAAAGCATCCACACCAAGGCGGCCACGATGAAGAGCGATGGGACGTCAAAATGCTTTCCAATCACTCCGGCAAGATAGGTCACAGGAAAGAAGCCCAGCCACACTAGAATGGCCAAACTGCGCCAAATTCTGTACCTTCGCCAGGCCGGTTGGTAGTCAATCATTCCGTAGCTATGGCAACTCGGGCCATGCAAAAGGAAAATGGTCGGGACGACTGGATTTGAACCAGCGACCTCACGCACCCCAAGCGTGCGCGCTACCAGGCTGCGCTACGTCCCGACCGCCATTGACAACAGTGTTTCACAGCTTGCGGAAATAAGGGCACCTTTTAGGGGGTCGGAGCTTCAGCTCCGACATAAAGAGCTTGCTCTCAATGCGCTTTAGCGCCTGAGGACACTCTTCATTGCCTTCTTCCACAACATGTTGAGCGTATCACTCGCGTTCGAGAAGGGTCAAGACGGCGAGCAATTCTTCGTGGAGATCGAGCAGGAATTTTCGATGCGCGCGTGATGCCGGACCGTGCTTCGCGGGCGCCTCCACGGCGCGCGTCGCTTCGCGGGCCGTTTCACCGCGCGCGCCGGCCACCCCGTTGCCGCCATTCTGATCCGCGAGGTGCTTCCGCGCGCCGGCGATCGTAAAACCTTCTTCATAGAGCAGCCGCTTGATTTCGAAGACGGTTTCAATGTCCTCGCGGCGATAAAGCCGGTGACCGCTGGGACTTTTCACGGGCTGCAGCGCCGGAAACTCCGATTCCCAGTAGCGCAGAACGAACGTCTTCGTCGCCGTCAGACGGCTCACTTCTCCGATGCGGAAAAGGCTCTTTTCCGGTAGTTCTTGCGCAGCTTGGGCCGCACTCGCCATGGGTTGTCTGTATCCTAAGCCGATTTCCAGCGCTGTCAACCCCTCGGCCATTTCACCGCTGGTTTTGCCCTCGTAGGGGCGTAGCACCGCTACGCCCGGCAAGCTTGCTTGGCATGACCGCGCAATTTGCCGCGTTTCCCGCGTTCGATATTGTGTGTCACTTTGTGGGTACCGCTTTTCTTTGTTTTCAGCGACTTACGCCGAAAATTACTTTGCATGGTGTGTCACTTGTTTTCAGCGCCGGACGGGTGGAATTCTCACGCCCGCGCAGTCATACGTGGCTAAGCGGCGGTCGCACATCGCACAGACAAGAGTGTCTGTGCCACCAAGAGCAAATCCTATTCAGTTGTCAAAGAACGGTACGGCTCTCGCCAGGAGAGCGGACGAAAAATATTCGTCGTTACCACGTTGTCAGATTGTGGGACGGGCGTCTACTGGCCGTTCGTTCAACGGAAGTGCAACCTGTACTGTTCCCGCCTCCGCGCTTCGGGCTACGGCGCGACAGGCCCGCTTCGCACTCCAGCGCGCCGCCTTCTTTTCAGCTGCGGTCGCGCTTCTTCTTCTCGGGGTGCCACTTTCGCTTATCGCTGTGGCGGGGCTCGTGCTTCGTGATGCGGCGAGGCTCCCGGCCCGGATCCAGGCGAGGCGCGCTCTTTTTCAGCCGCTGCGTAAAGCGAATCGGCGTGCCGATGAAGTCGAAGGCTTCGCGCAGACGATTCTCGAGAAATCGCTGATAGCTGAAATGCAGCGGCTTGGTCTGATTCGTGAAGAGCACAAACGTGGGCGGTCCAGCCGTGGCCTGCGTCAGATAGTAGATTTTTACCTTGCGGCTCGCCGGCGAAGTCCCGCGCTCAAGATCCACGCCCGCCAGCCACCGGTTCAGCTCGCCGGTTGAAATCCGCCGCTGGCGCGCTTCGGAGACGCGATCGATCAGCGTGTAGAGCTTCTCGACTCGCTCGCCGGTCAGCGCGGACAGAAACACGATGGGCGCAAACGCGAGAAATTTGAATTTTTCCCGCACGAGCGGCTCGTAATCCGCGAGCAGCTTACTCGGATTTCCGCCCGCGCCCTTGCCGCCGTGCTTCTTTTCCTTCGCGGCCTTCTCCTGCGCGGCTTCGAGCGCCAGGTCCCATTTGTTCATCGCGATGATTACCGACCGCCCCGACTGCTCGGCGTAACTCGCGATGGTCGCGTCGTGCGATGTGACGCCCACCGACCCGTCCACCACGATTACCGCGATGTCCGCGCGCTCCAGGTGACGCCGCGCCATGATCACGCTCAATTTTTCGGCAATGAGCTTCGTCTTGCCCTTGCGGCGGATTCCCGCGGTGTCGAGAAAACGGTACGTTTTCCCGTGGCGCTCGACCACCGTATCCACGGCGTCCCGCGTGGTGCCCGGCTCCGGCGAGACAATGGACCTCTCCGCGCCCACGAGTTGATTCAGCAGCGTGGACTTCCCCACGTTCGGGCGTCCGATGATGGCGATGTTGACGTCCGGCCTCTGTTCGACCGGTTCGCCTGTCGGGAAATCCTTGGTCACCGCATCGAGCAGCGTATCAACGCCAAACCCGTGCTCGGCCGAAATCGGAAATATTTGGTCGCCCAGCTCGTAAAACTGTGCGGCCAGCTCCATCTGTTTCGGCGAGTCCACTTTATTCACGGCGAGCACGGGCGGCTTGCCGGCGCGGCGCAGCAATTGAAAAAGCTCGGCATCCAGCGGCACCGGACCTTCGCGGCCGTCCACGACCTGCACCACGCACGCTGCGTTTTCGATCGCCACGCGCGCCTGCCGGAGAATTTCGCCGGGAATTCCGGCCTTGTCCTCGGGCACGATTCCGCCCGTATCCACTACATCAAACGCGCGGCCCTCCCAATTGGCCATGCCGTAGATGCGGTCGCGCGTGATGCCGGGTTCGTTCGTGACGATGGACCGCCGCGTGCCGGTCAGGCGGTTGAATAGCGTGGACTTCCCCACATTGGGGCGTCCGACGATCACGATGGACGGGAGCTTCGAGGTCATTTCAGCGTTGCGCTAATTTTTTCTGCAGTTCCAATCGTTGGGTAAGCAGGCGATTCAATTCGCCGGGGGAGGCCTTGGACTCGATCTTCTGCTGCAATTCGGCGAGCTCCACTTCGTCCCGGCGGCTTCGCAGCACGCTCAGACAGCTTTCCGCCGATTCCCAGGTCGCTTCGCCGGACGATTCGAAAAGGATCTCGAACAATAAGCGGCGGTCTTTCTCTTCCAGCGCGGCGGCCAGCATCGTTGGGTCGGGCGCTTCGCCCACCTTGGAGATTAACAGTTCCAGGATTTTTTCGCTCTCCAGACCGCGGTGTAGGGCGCTCGAAATGATTTCGTGCGCGAGTTTTTCCCGAAATCCCTCGGCTTCGATGAGCATGCGGATCAATTGCCGCTCGGCGGGCTTGACGACCGGCGTCAGCAGCTCCGCCTTCGGCTTCACTTCGCTGCGGCGCTCGGTGGCGGCGCGGCGCAGCGCCTCGCGCAGCACGGGCTCGTCCACGCGCAATTCCGAAGCGATTCGCGTGGCCCATTCCGAACGCAGCAGCCGATCCGGAAGCCGCTGCACGTAAGGCATCAGAAAATTCAGCGCGGCAACCTTTCCCGCGGCGGTCGTGCGGTCCATCTGCCGCGCGCGCCCAATCAAATAATCGAGATAGGGAGGCGCCTGCGCGAGCAATTTGCGATAGGCGTCCGCACCCTGCTCCTTCAGGAATTTGTCGGGATCGGCGCCGCCCGGCAGAGCCAGCACGCGTACGTCGAATTCTTTTTCGAGCAGCAGCGTCAACGAGCGTTCGGTCGCGATCTGACCAGCCGTGTCCGGGTCGTAATTCACCACCACGCGGCGCGTGAACCGGCCCAGCAGCTTGATCTGGGGTTCGGCCAGGCTCGTTCCGCAGCTGGCGACCACATTCGTGATTCCCGCGCGCGCCACGGCGATCGCGTCCATATAGCCTTCGACCAGAATTCCGAAATCGCTTTTCCGCAGCTCCTCTTTCGCGCGGTCCAGATGATAAAGCACGTTGCTTTTCGAATAGATCGGCGTTTCGGGCGAGTTCATGTATTTCGGCATGTCGTCGCCCATCGAGCGCCCGCCGAATGCGATCACCTTTCCGGCCTCGTTCGCGATCGGGAACATGATGCGGCGGCGGAAGCGGTCGTAAAGCCGCCCGCTTTGGTCGCGCGAAAACAGGCCCGAGGCTTCCAGCAGCTTCTCGGGATATTTCGATTTCAACTGGCGCAGCAGCGCGTCGCCGGAGGACGGGGCCCATCCCAGGCCAAAGCGTTTCATCGCTTCGACGTCCAAGCCGCGGTCTTCGAGATACCCCGCCGCGACTTTGCCTTCGTGACCTTCCTGAAGTTGCCGCGCGAAGAATGACGCCGCCTCGCGGTGCATTTCCACCAGCACGCTGCGCTGCTGATTCTCGCGATGTTCTTCCGGCGAACGCTCGCGCGGCCTGGGAATCGGAATGCCGCACTTTTCGGCGACGATTCGTATGGCCTCGGGAAACGGGCACTTGTCCATTTCCATCACGAATTTGAAGACGTCCCCGCCCGCGCCGCAGCCAAAGCAGTGATAAATCTGCCGCACCGGATGCACGGCAAACGATGGAGACTTTTCCTGGTGAAATGGGCATAGCCCAGTGAAATTCTGGCCCGTCTTCTTCAGGCGGACGTATTCCCCGATCACGCGGACGATGTCCGCCTGCTGCTTCACCTTCTCCGCGAATGATCCTGCTTCAGCCATAGTGACGAAACTCGAAAAACGAAATTCGAAACTCGCTACTCCTCAATCTGCCGGTCGGCTATTCATTGCGAGCCGCTGAGTCGCCCGGATATAGCCATTCAGGACCTGGATGACTCTTTGCGCTGCGGCGTCGATATCCTTCCATTCTTGAGACGAGATGTACGCGGCATCCAGCGCCGAAGTTAAGTGAACCCGTAGTTCGAAGGCTGAACCCCGGGCATGACGACAAAATTGGACATTCTCCTTATAGGAGAACCGACCGAAGCCCTCAGCAACGTTCGCAGTAACCGATAGAGCCGCCCGCCGCATCTGGTCGATCAAGGCGTGCCTCTCCTCGCTTGGAAATCTTCGGGTGATCGTGTAAATGGTCATTCGCAATTCCCTTCCAAGTCTCCAAGCATCCAGGTCAGTAAAATCCCGCACCGGATTTGCGCCGATGGTAGATGGTTTGGCGAGTTTCGAATTTCGAGTTTCGAGTTTCGCCATCGCCCTATCCAGGAGAGCACCTTTAGCATCATGCCATCAGGATTTCAACTCGGCGATGGTAATCGCCGTCCCGCCGCGATCTTCCGCCTCCGCGTGAATGCTGGCCACGAGCGGGTGCGACGACAAATATTCTGCAAGACCTCTCCGCAGCGCGCCCTTGCCGTGCCCGTGAATAATTCGCACTCGAAGAAGATCGCGCAAAGCCGCTTCGTCGATAAACTTATCCACTCGGTTTGTGGCTTCCTCAACCGTGCAGCCGATCACGTTGATTTCCTCGCCGGCGGCTTCATCGCTCGGCTGCGTGTGAACGGTAATTCCGCGCGGGCGTTCCGGCGCAGCGCCGCTCGGTTTCACCGAACTCGCGCCGCTCTCGATGGCGACAATATCGGCCAGCGGAATCTTCATGCGCAGCGGCCCGGCTTCGACTTCGGCGATCCGGCCGTCATGCCGGCGAAATACGACCACCTGCTTGAATCCCTTCACATGCACGCGTGTTCCGGCTGAAAGCTGCTCGGGCGCTACAGGCTTTGGGGGTGCTTCGACGCCCACGCCGAGGTCCTGCTGCGAGGCGGCGAGCGTGTCAATGACCGCGGCATCGGCTTCCGCGCGCGCGTCCCCGCCAAGCTTCCCCATGCGGCGCCCGGCCTGCTTTTCCAACTGCGCGCGAAACGTGCGGTCCTTGATGTCGGCGGCAAGCCGCTGAACCTCGCTTTCCAGCCGCTTCTGCGTGGCGAGGAAACTCTTTTCCAGTTCGGCGATGCGTTTTTTCTGCCGCTCGACCCATTCCGTTTGCAGCTCCCGGCGGGCGGCCTCGAGTTGTGCGAGCTGCTCGCGGCCCTGGCGCGTCACCTCTTCCATCTCGTCGCGGCTGCCGTGGAGATAGGCGATCAGGTCGCGCGCCTCGCGCGATTCCGGCGACAGGCTCGCGTTGGCGTGATCCACCACACGCGCGGGCAAGCCGAGCCGCCGCGCGATTTCAATCCCGCTCGACGTTCCCGGCACGCCGAAGAGCAGCCGGTAGGTCGGCCGCAGATTCACCTGGTCGAATTCCATCGCGGCGTTCACGATTCCCGGCGTTGTGGAGGCGTATGCCTTGAGGCGGTCGTGATGCGTCGTCGCAAGCGTGAGGGCGCGGCGCGCGCGAAACTCCTCGAGGAGAGCCACGGAGAGCGCGGCGCCTTCTTCGGGCGCCGTGCCCGTTCCCATTTCATCCACGAGAATCAGCGAACGGTCCGTCGCGATTTCCAGCATCGCCTTCAGATTCAACATGTGCGCCGAAAATGTCGAAAGGTCTGCGGCGATGGACTGCTCGTCGCCAATATCCGCGAGGACGCGGTCGAAGACGGGCATCTCGGCGCGCTCCGCCGCTACGGGAATTCCTGATTGCGCGGAAAGCGCCGCGAGTCCGACGGTCTTCAGCGAAACCGTCTTGCCTCCGGTGTTCGGCCCGCTGACGACCATCACCGTCTCGTCGCCGCCCAGCGCGAGACTCATGGGCACGGCCTTGCGGCCCTGCGGCCGCAGCGTTGCTTCAAGCACCGGATTGCGCGCCGCTTCCAGTCCCAGCGAATTCCCCGACGTGAATTCAGGCACGACGCAATCAAACTCCCGCGCAAACCGGGCGCGCGCGAAAATAGAATCGAGATGCGCGATGGATGCGGCCGCCGCTTCGAGCGGTCCCTGCTCCGCCCGCACGCGGTTCGTAAGCTCGTCGAGGATGCGCGCAATCTCGCTGATTTCGTCCTCGCCCAGCTGCACGAGGCGATTGTTCAAATCAATGGCCTCGAGCGGCTCGACGAACACCGTCTGTCCCGTGGCGCTCGCCGCGTGGACCACTCCGGGAACAGCGCGACGGTCGGAAGCGCGCACCGGAATCACGAAGCGGTCGTTCCGCAGAGTGACGTAATCCTCGCCCGCCGGTTCCCCGCGCGTGCGCAATATCTTTTCGAGCGAATGCCGAATTGTGACGCGCGCCTGGATCATGCTGGCGCGAATGCGTTTTAGTTGCTGCGAAGCGTCGTCGCTGATTTCGCCGCTGGGCAGTACCGCGCGGCGAATCGCAGTCAAGAGCGGACGGAAATCGGCAAGCGCTGCGGCGCGTTCCGCCAAACGCGGATGCTTCGCGGCCTCGGTCTTGAATGTCTGGCGGACTGCATCCGCGTTTTCCGCAAGCGAAGCGACGTCGAGCAGCTCTGCCGGCGTCAGCATTGAACCAGGCATGCCCAGCCGCGCGAGCCACGCGTCCGGATCGGCCAGCGAGCCAAATCCCAGCTCCGAGCCCGCGCGCAGGTAAGCGATGGCTTCGCGGACCAGCTCGAACTCAGCATCGAGCGACGCGACGTCCTGCTGAGGGACGAGCGCCTCGATCGCGCGACGACCGGGTACACAGGTCGTCGAGCGGCTGACGATATCCTTCAGCCGGTCGAATTCGAGAAGTTCTTCTGCGGGGCGAGACACGGAGACCTCGAGATCGATTGTAGCCCGGTTAGCTATTGGAAATCAGCGAGCGTCGATCAGCGCAATTCGAAATGCTCTGTGAGGTAGGTGGCCGCATCGGCGGGAGAAGACGCCACGTACACGAGTGGCTCGCCGCGCTCGCCCCAGCGCGAAGAATGCCCGAGCTCGACTTCGCGCACCCGCTCGATCACCGGCTGCCAGAAATCCCCGAGAACGACCAACGGCTTCCTGCTCATCGTGCCTTTGTTGAGCATCTCCCAGACGACGGCGAGTTCGACGAGCGTTCCCGTGCCGCCGGGGCAGGTGACATACCCATGCCCGCGTTTGACCAGTTCGAAAAGCCGGTCCTGCCAGGTCTTCACACGCACTTCTTCGTCCACCCAGCGGTTCGCACGACTCTTGAAGAATTTCGTCGTCACGGCGAGCGTGCGCCCGCCCCCTTGTTTCGCGCCGCGCGAAACAGCTTCCATCACGCCGGTGTATCCTCCGCTGCAAATAACCAGCCCCTTTTCGGCCAGCGCGACTCCCAGCGCCTGCGCCTGGTCGTAGTGCGCATCGCCTTCGCGCGGCCGCGAGCTGCCGAATACGGTGATAATTTTCGCAGGCCGCTTCATTTTTTCCTGGCACGGGGCGGGGTGCCCAGGGTCTCGACCATGGCGGTCGCAATGGCGTCAACCGGAGCGGCGGTGCCGGCGCCGTGCTGCGGATCATTGTTGTAGAAAATTGAGAACACCAGCGATTCCCCGCGCAGCGTGGTGGCGTAGCCGGAAAGCGCGCGAACGTGCTCGATCTCGCCGGTCTTCGCCTCGATCATGCCCGACGCTGCGCTGCCCGTCATTCGGCCTTCGAGCGTGCCGTCCACGCCGGCCACCGGCAGCGTCGAGAGAAAATCTCCGCCCCACGGTTGCCGGGACACGTACCGAAGCAGCGTCACGATGGCCCGAGGCGTCACAAGATCGTCGCGCGCCAGCCCCGAACCATCCGACAGCAATATGTCGCCGTCCGCGACACCAGCGCTCCTCAGAAATTCGCGCTCGACTTTCAGCCCCGCAGCGGTCGAGCCCACACCGAGCTTTTCGCGCCCCACGGCTCGCAGCAAAAGCTCCGCATGCAAATTGTGGCTTAGCTTGTTGGTGAGTCGGATGGTTTCGAGGAGCGGCAACGAAACATGCTCCGCAAAAGTCGCGGCATTCGGCTCCGGTGATACGGCCGAAGGTGCCGGGACGATTGGCTCACCCGCGACGTTGGAGTAGGGTGGCGGCGCGTGCTGCGCGCGTGCCGTGCCAGACACCCGAACGCCGCGCGCCTCGAGCAGTTGCTTGAGCGCGAGCGCGGCCGTTTCGGCGGGCGCGGTCATGGCGATGTCGAGTCTCGTGGATTCGTGACCGAGCGCGATGGTTCCGCGCAGTAGTATGAAATTCACTCCCGGCTGGCGGACGACCGCGAAATCGGATTTCACGCTGGGCGGCCCGGTCGTGATTTCCTGCGTGAACGTGACCAGAGCGGCGGCCGGCTCGGTACGAATTGTCGCCGGATCCCCGACCCGCCCGCCCGGTTCGATCAGCACTGAAACGGTGTTGTCGCTGAACGCGATGGCGCTGACCGGCGCGCCGAACTGGAAGAACAAATCGCCGTTGCTCCACCCCGCTGGATAGGGATCGTACGGATAGTAGCTGTCGTCCGCGATGATGTCGCCATCCACCTCGCGCAGACCTTTCGCGACGGCTTCATCGGCCATCTCGGCCAAAACTCTTTCGGTGGTTCCCATGCGCTCGCCCTTGCCTACATAGGGGAACCGGCGATTGGAAAGATCGGGGTCTCCGCGTCCCACGAGTATCAAATCTCCGGCGAGGCGGCCGTCGTTCCCGAGCGAGGCTTTTGATTCGAGAGTGGTGCGAAATCTGTAGTCGCCGCCGAGTGAGCCGAGCGCGAGCGCGGTGGTGACAATTTTCGCATTCGACGCCGGTGTAAAGAAATGATCGGCGTTCAGTTCGTAGAACATCTCGCCGGTCTGCCGGTCGGCGACGACAACTCCCCAATCGAGCCTCTCCGCGTTGCTTTGCGCGAGTAGGGCTTCCGCACGCGCGCGAAACCGCGTCACATCGGAACGCGCCTTCGCGTGCACTGCCCCATGTGATGGCGTCGTGCGCGAAACCGTCTGCGCCCGCGCATGCGAGGCGAACAATGCGGCCGTCGCGCATAGCGCCAGCGCCGCTCGGAGCGCGCGACTTCGGCCATCGCCGCGCTGAAGAATGGCAAATGCGTTCATACGATGTGCGATCCTTATCGAAGCGCCCAATTATATGGCAAGCCCGCGTGCGATGCCGCCGGCTTTAGCGGCAGGGTTGCGCATCGCCGCCCGAAACACATATCATGGAGTCCCACCCAACGGAGGATTCAATCATGACAAAGAAAACGATTTCGTTGATGCTCGCCGTGACATTGATGGGCTTCGTGGCACTGTTGAATCCCGCGCGGGGCGATAATCAGGAGAAGGACGAGGATCGCCTTCGCAATGCGGGGCAGGTCATTAAGGAGATCCTGAATATTCCGGACGACATTCCGCAAGGCCTGATTGACAAGGCCGACTGCGTGGTTGTGATCCCCTCGGTTCTCAAAGCGGCGTTTATCGTCGGCGGCAGTTACGGCCGCGGCGCCATGACTTGCCGCAGCGGCGACAACATGGAAGGTCCGTGGGGCGCCCCGACGATGATGGCTCTCGAAGGTGGCAGCTTCGGATTCCAGATCGGCGCTCAAGCGACCGATTTTGTCCTGCTGATCATGAATAGGGATGGCGCCGGTTCCATTCTCAGCAGCAAAGTGAAGCTGGGCGCTGACGCTTCCGCCGCGGCCGGGCCCAAGGGCCGGGACGCGGAGGCGGACACGGACGTGGCCATGCGCGCTGAAGTTCTTACGTACTCGCGTGCCCGCGGCCTCTTTGCCGGCATTTCGCTCGAAGGATCCACGCTGCGTCCGGATGACGACGCGAACGAGCGCATCTACGGCAAGAAATTGCCCTCGAAGGACATCGCCCTGCACGGCGCCGTTCCCGTTCCGCCCGCGGCGCGGATGCTTACCGCCACGCTCAATCAACACAGCCCGAAGAACCTTTCAAAGTAGCGGCCCTGGCCGCCGTCCGCGCCGAAGGGCCAGCCTTTCGGCGCGGGTCGTTCCGCTAAATGCAATCCCGCCCGCCGTTCTCCGGCGAATATTGACCTGCACTCAAAGATGACTTATAGTCGAATATGGCTATGGGTCAAGTCGGGAGATAATTGGTGGCCTCATCCACAGCAGCCGCGCGTCACGCCGCCCTGCCCCACACGGGCCGCCGCGAACGCCATCGCACCGAAATCCGCGAACGGCTGTTTCGCGCCGCGCTGCGGCTTTTCGCCGAACGCGGCTACCTCGAAACCACCGTCGAGGACATCACCGAAGCCGCCGACGTGGGCAAAGGCACTTTCTTCAATTATTTTCAGACGAAAGAGCATGTTCTGGCCACCTTCGGCGCCGAACGAATCGCCGCCATCGAGCGGGCCCGCGAGCGCGCCACAAAAGGGCCCGTCTTGCCGGTACTCAGGGAATTGGCGACGGACCTAGCGGGTCATTCCACGGAAAATCCCGCACTGCTTCGCGCGATCTACGCCGCACACGCATCGTGCGCGCCCGTCCGCGCGGAACTCCACAAGCGGCTGCAGAACGGCCGCAAGCTGCTGGCCGAGATTTTCGCGATTGCACAAGAACGCGGCGAGGTGCGGCGCGACATTTCCGCCGCCGAGTTGGCCCGCATGGTTCAGGTTACGCTATTGGGCATCACGCTCGCCTGGGCCCTGCATCCGGATTCCTCGCTGCGCGGCACGGCGCAGCAAACATGGGACCTGTTCTTGCCCGGTCTGCTTGCCGATACGAAACGCAGGAACGCGAAGACCTCCCGGAGCTCGCGATCGTGAACGCCGGGCGCCGCTCCGTTATGATTTGCCGTGGAATCCGTGCGTCTTCCGCGGTTCCGGCGTCATCCAAAGTGAGATGGCCTTCAGAAGGAGATTCAGCGATGCGCCGATTGGCGGTTGCGTTCGTCGTCTTCGCCGCGCTGTTGCCTTTAGCGACCCGTACCGCCCGGGCACAGGGGACGCCTTCCGGCGCTCCCGCCCCTCCCGCCGGCGCGATGCTTTCGCAGAATGGGTACTCAGGTAGCGTGCCGACAAAACTCGAGCCGGACGTTCTGCAGCTTTCGTTGAAAGACGCTCTGGCGCGCGGGCTGAAGCAGAATTTGGGCGTTCTTCTCTCGAGCGAAGATGTCCGCGCGGCTCGCGGCGGCCGCTGGCAGCAGTTGAGTTCCCTTCTGCCCAACGTGACCACATCTTCCTATATGAACGGATCTCAGGTGGATCTGGCGGAGTTTGGCTTCAGCTTCAAACTTCCGCCGAGCGCGGGGTTCACAATCCCTACCATCGTCGGGCCTTTTTCCTATTTCGATTCGCGCGCCTACGTGACGCAATCCATTTTTGATTGGAAGGCGATCAACAACACGCATGCGGCCTCGGAAAACGTGAAATCTTCCCAGGCCACGTACAAAGACGCGCGCGACCTGGTCATCCTTTCCGTCGGCTACACCTATCTCCAGGCGATCGCCGACGAAGCCCGCATCGAAACGGCGGATGCGCAGGTGAAGACCGCCCAGACGCTGTACGACCAGGCCTCGGATCAGGTCAAGGCGGGCACCTCGCCCGCCATTGACGGCCTGCGAGCACAGGTCGAACTGAAAACGCGGCAGCAGCAGTTGATCCAGGCCAAGAACGATTTCGCGATCGAGAAGCTGACACTCGCGCGCGTGATCGGACTCGCTCCGGGGCAGGAATTCGAGCTCATGGACAAATCGCCCTACGAGCCGTTTGCGGGCATGACGGTGGACGAAGCGCTCAAGCGAGCGTACGATGCGCGCTCTGATTTCCAAGCCGCGCAGGCGGACGTCCGCTCCGCGCAATACTCACGCAAGGCCGCCGAGGGCGGCTACCTGCCCTCGTTCTCCGTGAGCGCAGATTACGGCCTCGCGGGTACTTATCCGAACGTAAATATTCACGGCGTCTTCGACGCGCGCGGCACGCTCACCATTCCGATCTTTCAGGGCGGCCGCGTCCATGGCGATGTTCTCCAAGCGGATGCGCGCCTGGAACAGAGCCGCCAGCGGCTGGAAAACTTGCGCGCCCAAATTGACGCGGATGTTCGCACCGCGCTGCTGAACATCGAGTCCGGCGAGGAACAGGTCGCCGTGGCGCGGAGCAATATCGACCTCGCGGAGCAGACGCTGGCGCAGGCTCGCGACCGATTCCGCGCGGGCGTCACCGACACGGTAGAGGTCGTGCAGGCGCAGGAAGCCGTCGCGAGCGCGCACGATAGCTATATTTCCAGTCTGTATCGCGACAACTACGCCAAGATTTCTTTGGCCCGCGCCATGGGCCTGGCCGAAGAAGGCGTCAAAGAATATTTCAAAGGAAACTAAGACATGGCACAGAAAACCGAACTCGACGCCTCGCCTGCCGCTGCTGTGGAGAATTCCGTCGCACCGGAAACCCGCTCCGCGGAGCCGCCTTCGCCGAATCGTGCTTCCGGCTACCTTCGCGAGCGGCCGAACACGCGGTTCTTCTTGATCGGAGCGGTTCTTGTTTTGCTGGTGGCTGGCTTCTTTGCGTGGCGCTACTTCTCGAGCTATGAATCCACGGATGACGCGCAGGTGGATGGACACGTGATGCCCGTCAGCGCCCGGATTTCAGGTTACGTCTCCAAGGTGAACGTCGGAGACAATCAGTACGTGCAGTCGGGCGCGACCCTCGTCGAAGTGGATCCGCGCGATTATCAGGTTGCCGTGGACCAGGCGCGCGCAAACGTCGGTGACGCCCAGGCCACCGCTCAGTCCCTCAACATAGACGTTCCGGTCACATCGGTAAATACGTCGAGCCAGGTTTCATCGTCCGAGGCGGACGTCTCGAATACCCAGGCCGGAATTGCGGCGGCCCAGCAGCAGTTCGACGCAGCGCAAGCCCAGCTCCTGCAAGCTCAGGCGAACGATGTGAAAGCGCAAAATGATCTGGTGCGCTACAAGCAGCTCGTAGACAAGCAGGAAATCTCGCAGCAGCAGTACGACCAGGCCGTGGCAGCCGCGGCGGCAAATGCCGCCGGCGTCGCAGCAGCGAAAGCCTCGGCCGCAGCCGCTGCGCAGCAGGTAACGCAGGCGCGCGGCCGCCTGACGCAGGCCCAGGCAAACTGGCGGTCCTCCCAAACTGGACCCAGCCAGGTTGCGTCCATGCGGGCTCGCGCGAATTCCGCGGACGCCGCTGCGAAAGCGAAGCAAGCTGCGCTGGAACAAGCCGAGCTAAATCTCCAGTACACAAAAATCATCGCGCCCGCCACCGGCGTGGTCATCAAAAATGTCGAGGTGGGCATGAACGTTCAACCCGGCCAGCAGTTGGCCACCGTCGTTCCGCTGGATGATGTGTGGATCACCGCGAACTTCAAAGAAACTCAGCTGAAGAACATGCATTCCGGACAGCGCGCCGAAATCAAAGCGGACAGTAACGGGCGCGTCTATAAGGGACGCGTGGACAGTATCTCTGGATCGAGCGGCGCGCGATTGAGTTTGCTCCCGCCGGAAAATGCGACCGGAAACTATGTGAAAGTCGTGCAGCGTGTCCCCGTGAAAATCGTCCTCGACCCGGGACAGAATGCCGACCACTCTCTTCGCATCGGGATGTCGGTCGAACCCAAAGTCTTCTTGAAGTAAGTCCCATTTAGCGCTTGCCTAACAATTCTCCCAGCAAGACTGTCGTAAGCCATCTCCGAGATTCGAACTCATGGCAGACAGCCCCGAAATCAGCGGCAAAGCGCCAACCGGCTACAGTGCAGCATTAGTTGCGGAAACTTCTGCCGCCGTGTGGCAACCCAGATTCAACCCATGGTTGATTGCGGTTGTCGTCGCGATGGCGGCCTTCATGGAGGTGCTCGACACGAGCATCGCCAATGTCGCGCTCCCCTACATGGCCGGCAGTCTCGGCGCGAGCAACGATCAAAGCACCTGGGTGCTCACTTCCTATCTCGTGTCGAATGCCATTGTGCTGCCCATCAGCGGATGGCTTGCCGCTGCATTCGGCCGCAAACGGTTTTTCATCATCTGTCTGGTAATTTTCACTCTGAGCTCCCTTTTATGTGGGATCGCGCCAAGCCTCGGAGCCATCATCTTCTTTCGGATTCTGCAAGGGATCGGCGGTGGCGGGCTTCAACCCATGGCCCAGGCAATCCTGGCGGACACTTTCCCGCCCGAAAAGCGCGGTCTGGCCTTCGCGCTCTACGGGGTCACCGCAATCATCGCGCCGACGATCGGACCTACCCTCGGCGGATGGATCACGGATAACTACACCTGGCGCTGGATTTTCTTCATCAATCTGCCGGTCGGCATTCTGGCGCTGTTCCTGATCTTTCGCCTCGTCGAAGATCCCCCTTGGGTAAAGCGCCTCTCGGGCGCGGGATTGAAAATTGACTACATCGGAGTCGCCTTGCTTACACTCGGCGTCGGCGCCCTGCAAGTGATGCTTGATAAAGGGCAGGAGGACGACTGGTTCGGCTCGCGTTTCATTCTCACCCTTGCAGTCCTTACGGCCGCCGGACTTGTTTCGTTCGTGATTTGGGAATGGTTTTACAAAAGCCCGATCGTCGAGGTAAGACTTTTCAAGAATCTGAACTTCGTTGCTGCCAACGGCATGATATTTGTGTTGGGGATTATGCTGTTTTCCAGCCTCGTGATGATGCCGCTGTTCCTGCAGTCTCAGATGGGCTATACGGCGGAATCCGCTGGTTTGGTGCTTTCCGGTGGAGGCCTTCTGCTGCTGTTTCTGATGCCCGTCGTCGGAGTTCTGTCATCCAAAGTGCAGGCGCGTTATCTGGTCGCGTTTGGCTGGCTGGCGCTCTCCATCGGGATGTACATTTCCGCCCGGCAACTCGATCTTGCAGTGAGCTTTCGAAGCGCCAGCATGCTGCGTCTTGCTCAGGTGTTCGGGCTCGCGTTCCTGTTCGTGCCCATTAACCTGGCTTCCTACATCGGAATGCCGGCGGAGAAAAGCAGCAGCGTCGCTGGTCTGGTGAATTTCATGCGAAACATCGGCAGTAGCGTGGGCACGTCGATGGTCACGACACTCATCGCGCGCCGCACGCAAATCCATCAAGTGTACCTGGCAGCGGATGTCACGGCCGGACGGCCCGGCCTTGCACGGGAACTTTCGGGACTGACGGCGCGCCTGGTCGCGTCCGGCATGAATGCCGAAAGGGCGGCGACACAGGCCTACGCGATCGTCTTTCGGACCGTGATCGCTCAGGCCACGACCCTGGCCTACGTTGACACCTTTATGGTTCTGGCTGCGGGAGCGGCAATCATGTTTGTGCTAGCCTTCGCATTGAAGAAAAATGACCCTGGCAGACGCCGCGTGGTGCTGGAGTAGCAGCTGTATACCCAATATGGTAGGCTCGCAGCCGTTGTGCTGCTTCAACGCGGCCCGGACGGGTTGCAGAGGAAGAATCCATGATCCGAGTGCTTACTATCGAGCGCGAATACGGCAGCGGCGGCGGGGAAATCGCGAGTGCAGTGGCACAGCGCCTCGGCTGGAAGTTGTGGGATCAGGCTCTGACCAACGAGATCGCCCGGGTGATGGAGTGCGATTGCCGGATTGTCGAGGAACGCGAAGAGAAGCGGGACCCTTTGTTCCACCGGCTGCTCATGGCTTTTATGCGAGGCAGCCACGAAGGCAGCTTGAACGCTCCGCGGCTGAAGATCGCCGATGCCGAGTGCATCCGTGAGGTCGCGGAGCATGTCGTCAAGGACGCTGCGGAACGCGGCCAATGCGTAATTGTCGGCCGCGGTTCCTCCTACTATCTCCAAAAACGCAGCGATACCTTTCATGTCTTCATTTGCGCTCCGTTCAACGAAAAGGTCCAGCGGCTGCGGGCCGGCGGCAAGCACGAGAGAGAAGCTATCCAACTTGCCGATACCGTGGACCGCGATCGCGCGGCTTTCATAAGGCAGTATTTTGGCGTCGAATGGTTCGATCGCCACCGCTTCCACTTAGTGCTGAATTCCACGATCGGCGAGGAAGCGGCAGTGGAAACAATACTCAACAGCATCGCATTATTCGAGAAGCAGAAAATCCCATCGTCACCTTCCGCGCAGCGATCCGTCGCTTCCTAATCATCCTCGTTCCAAGTCTTGCACCACCAGCGAATCCTGCCGTTCGAAATGCCATATCGCTTGTTTGCCAACTATCGCCGCGTGTACTATCCCGCGCATGTATACGCTCAGGCTGATCGCTGTCTTGGTTTTGATGCTGGGATTTCCTCGCTTTGACCCTGCCGCGGATGATGCGGGCACGGTCAAGAAGGTCGCGGAGCGGAGCACGCTCAATCAGCCGGGAACCAAACCGTTTCACTTGAAAGCGATTCTTGCGCCAAAGAGGGTTTCGGACGAGGGATCGAATCGCACCGGAGAAGTCGAAATCTGGTGGGTTTCGCCGACACAATATAGGCGAGAAGTCCGGTCGCCGGAGTTTCACCAGATCGCCATTGTGAACGGCGCTCAGGAATGGCAGAAGAACGAGGGAGACTACTTTCCCGAGTGGCTGAGAGAGATTTCAGTGGCGCTGATTGAGCCTGTCCCACGCCTAAATGAGGTGCTAAAGCAGGTTGAAGACGCCGACGTGAAAAAACTCTTCGGCACAACTCAGTACAGCTGGACGATCCCGAGCTCGAACGGAGAAATACAGGGGACCATTGGCGCTGGGCTTTCGATTACGGACCGTACGGGACTGCTTCAATATGTATCCGGATTCGGATGGAGCGGCGAATATAGCGACTACCGCGATTTTCATGGCCGAACGGTGGCGCGAACTGTCGGTGCGGGATCGCCGGAGGTGGTTGCGAAGGTAATGGTGCTCGAAGATTTGGGTGCTGCTCCCACGGATCTTTTTGACGCTGGCGCAAGCGGCGGCGACGGCACTTTGCTGCGAACATTGCTGGTTAACGAAGTCTCGCTACGGGGAAATCTACAGCCTGCCGCGCCGCCCGAATGGCCGGCTCTTGAAGACGGCCCCGTTGAAGGGGCTCTGACCACAACAATCACTGTGGATCGCTCGGGAAAAGTGCGCGAGGTCGGGACAATCGTCAGCAATAACCCTGGCGTGAACGACACGGCGCGCCAAACGATCGCGGCGATGCAGTTTCAACCGTATTTGCAGGACGGAGTGCCCGTGCAGGTCGTTTCGCGCATCACGATGGCGTTCAAATCTGCTCGGCCCGCGGGCGTCGAGGCGTTTGACACCGCTCGCTCGTATTTTGAGCGCGGACGCCGCGCAGGATTTCCCGCCGCAGCGGGCGGATCGCCCTACGTGCTGCACGCCACCTTTCAGGTGAGGATTTCGGGTGGCTTGATTGGAAACGGCCAGTACACGGATACATGGATGAGCCATACCGAATGGCGCCGCGAGGCGACCGTTGGCAATAGTCGAGTGATTCGCGCGCGACGCGCTGACAAGTATTATCGGGAGTCGGACGGCCCCGACGCCGCGCTCCTGCAAATTGCGATGAGATCGCTCGAGCCGATTCCGGCGATCAACACGTTCGTCGAGTCCGACTGGAAGATCAAGCGAGACACCGCTAACGGCGTCAATGCCATCCGCGTCCTCACTGGCTATGTAAACCCAGAAGGAGAATTCGACCCCGAACACGTGCGCGCATTCTGGTTCGACGACAGCGGAAAATTGCTGAAGACTTATTATCTCGGCAACGAGACGCGGCGATCGGAGTTCCAGAATTTCGCCGGCGTCATGGTGGCGCATCTCATTCAATTGCTGCACAATGGAGGGTTGGCAATGTCGATTCAGGTGACGGACATTTCTGCCGGCGGAAATGTGCCGGAAAGCACCTTCGAGCTTCACGGCCAGGAGTGGACCCATCAATTCACCGACGAAGTACGATAGCGGTATTCAAAGCAGCTGAGGTCCTCTTGTCCCCGCCTGGACCTTCCCGTAGTCTGGCTATCCTAATTGCGTAAGCGAATCATCGGGGGCGCGAATGAGCTGTGCCATTTGCGAAAAGCGGCCGCCGACGCGTTACTGCCCCGCCAAGGGCGTGAAAATCTGCGCGATCTGCTGCGGGCGCGAACGCGAAGTCACGATCGATTGCCCGGCCGATTGCCCACATCTGATCGCGGCGCACCGCTACGAAGCCGAGCACCGCAAACCGCCTTCCGCCGCGGTGGAGACGATACTGAACAGCCTCGCATTATTCGAGAAGCAGAAAATCCCATCCGCCCCTTCCCCTCAGCGATCCGTAGCATCCTGACCGGCGACTCTTGGTTTCCTCTGTGCTCTCACGCTGTGCCCGTGTCCTGGGCGTGCGTTGAACTTTTCCAAGCGGCCAAGCGACCATCGCTGCGTTTGCCGTCGCATTCAACAAAATGATTCCTCGCATCTACGCAAGTTCATCATGTGCATACAAATTACGTAGAACGTTTTGACGCAACCTTTAGGAATCATTTACGCCTCTTTTGTACCGTTCGCGTAGCAGCCTCACGAAGATAAAAACTCGGCTGGAGAAAAACATTTCGCCTTCACTACATGTCTCGCTCGCACAGTCACCAGGAAGGGGCGCGGCGATGAATGCCCCAAGGATTCTTTTGGTAGACGATGACTTGCAGGTTAGCCGCGCGTTGCGCTTGACACTGACGAGCGCGGGATACGTTGTCGTCGAAGCGCGGACTGGCGAGGAAGCCCTCGAGCGGTTTCAAGCGGAAGGACCTGTCGATATCGTCCTGCTGGATTTGAAGATGCCGGGCATTGGCGGGCTGGAGGCCTGCCGCAGGATGCGGAAACTCATTAATATTCCGATTCTCGTAATCAGCGTCCTTCGCGATCCGGAAGACAGAGCGCAGGCGCTCGATGCCGGCGCTGACGATTACCTTGTGAAGCCCTTTGGCATTCAGGAGCTGTTATCCCACATTAGAACACAGCGACAAAGGGCGGCCGGTTTGGAATAGACCCTCTCCGTTGGAAGCCTCGGACTTGAAGAACCGCGTACTCTGTGTTAACGCCGCCGGCACGGGCCGACTGATGTACGATGGAAATGGGTGATTCTTGAGCCGGTCGATACGAATCCTTGCCATTCTTGTTTTTACGGCGGCTTCCGCTCTCTCAGCTTCCGCCGGGAAGACCGGGCACCCGGCTCTGTCTGGGAAAATCCTGCAGGCGAACTCCGTTTTCGTGGACTGCGTCTGCCCGCGGGGATTGGCCGTGGCGCGGGAAACCGCCTTGCACCAACTGCGAGAGTGGGGACGTTTCCAGATCGCGGAAAACCACCGGCAAGCCGATCTAATCCTGCTCTTTTCCGGGAATCCATACCTCGGCGACTACCTCACTCGCGATGGCCCCGACACCAGGCCCGTCAATATTGAATCCACCATCTTGACCGTCATCGATCCGAACACGGGCCAGAGCCTTTGGACGGATTCGAAGCGCTCGGGCAGCTGGCGCGTCAGCGGCGCGACGAAGGACTTGATCGCGGAGCTTCGCGACCTGATGGAGGGCGAGACTAAGAAATGGAGTCTGAACGATATCCTTATGTGTGGCGTGACTCCGGTCTACGCTGGGTTTGCGCATCTCACAGCGGACGAGGCCCTCGCGAAAACCGATGCTGGAAGCGGAAAGGTCTATGGCACGCCGGATCGCCTGATGTTGACCTCGCCCGACGCCCCGGATTTTTGCAAGCGCACCGAGTTCGTACTCAGTCCCGATCACCGGATCGTCGGCTTCCAAGTATTCGTCTCGCGCGCGGATGATCTGGACGTGAACGAAATCCTGCAGCGCGCCGACCGCTTCGATTTTACTGGCGGAAAATTCGCCAGTAGCGATCAGGTCTACTTCATCGCTCAGAGCAAGGACAAGAGAATAGTGATCCAATACGATGTCGAAAACCACAGGCTAGTGCTGTCGCGCGTCTCCTATTCTTACTGACCGGCCTTACTTTCGAGTCGTTCCACGCCGCGTTGGAAGGGTCCTTTGACTTCGCTTGCCGGCACCCGCGTCTTCCCGTAGTCTGGTTATCCGAATCCCAGCCCGGTTCATCAATCGCCAGGAAAACGCATGAGTTGTGCTATTTGCGAAAAGCGGCCGCCGAAGCGCTACTGCCCCGCCAAGGGCGAGAAAATCTGTGCGAACTGTTGCGGCCGCGAACGCGAAGTCACCATCGATTGCCTGCCCGACTGTCCGCATCTAATCGCGGCGCACCGCTACGAGGCCGAACACCGCAAGCCGCTCTCCGCAGATGACTATCCCTACCGCGACGTTCAAGTTCGTGAGGAGTTCGTGTACGAGCGCTGGCCGGTGATTACCGGCCTTGCGGGGACCATCCTGAATTTCCAGATTCAACACAAGGATCTTAATGACGGCGCGGTTTGCGCCGCCATCGAAGCCCTGGCCGAAACCTTGCGCACATTGGGAACCGGCATCTACTACGAGAAGCCGCCCGATGCGCCTCTCGCGCGCGCCCTCTACGGGCAAGTCGCCGAGTTCCTGCAGGAATTCCGGAAGGCCGACGCAGGACGCGCCGGGATTCCCCCTCTAAGAGACTCCGACGCTTTTCACCTGCTCGTATTTCTGCTGCGCGTCGCCAGGCAGGAAACCAACGGCCGCTCCCGCGCCGGCGCGTTTCTCGGCTTTCTCCAGGCGCGCTTCCCTCTTCCCGCGGAAGCCGCGAAAGACGCTCCTCGAATCATCATTCCCTGAGGACCGCGCGCGCTCACTTTTCTTTGATCTTGAATTTCGGGTTCTCGATGATACCGAGCGTGTTCCCGAACGGATCGTGGACCGCGCCAATCAGAATCCCATCGCCGACGTCCTGTATCGGGTCCTGCCCTGTGGCGCCGAGCTCGATCAGCCGCTTGTAGGCGCCCTGCGCGTCTTCCACGCCCCAGTAGGCGATTCCCGACGCCGCTCGCTTCGCCGAGCAATGCGCATCCGGAACGAGGCCCAATTCATATCCGCCTACATTAAACCCGACATAGAACGGCTGATCAAAGTATGGCTGCATACCCAGTACGTTGCTGTACCAGGCCTTGGCCTTGTCGAGCTCTTTTACTTGGTATGCGGCGGTTCGCAGTCCGAGAAACATGAATGGCTCCCTTCGCGCGATGAATGGCGGTTGTTCCCGCCGCGGAAGCGGGCGGGCGCCCAGCCGCAAATGCTGCCACACACAGTAGCGCGAAGACCAGCGTCAAAGTGGACACGGTTTTGAGTTTCACTCCCCGCACCGGTTTTTCCTCGGCCAGCGCCGGGGCGCACACGATTTTCGGGGTGATCGCATGCGCACCACGTCGCAACCGTTTCCTTCGTGATCTTACGTTCGGCATTCCTGTTCTCCTTTATTGAGGGCAAGCTGCATTTGCGGCGAGTGCCAGGACCGCGCTGCGGGTGTCTCCGGCCGCGAGCCCAGGGCATACTTCCGCCGCAGGATTTCGATGCGCGCCGCCATCTCCTTGCGGTAATTTTCCGGCGCGTCCGCGTTCCTGCCGTACCACTCTCGATATCGCGCCACCAGCCTCGGAAATTTCGCTTGGAGAAAAGCCATGAAAGTATTCCGGGAGTCCGGCATCAGGTAGAGCACTCTCGCGCCCAACCACTCCGCGTTCGCGTCTTTCGCGCCGAGTGCGAGCGCATCGAGATCTTCCTCGCGGTCGGTTAACCAGGGCACGATCGGCATGGCGAACACACCTGCGGAAATGCCCGCCTCGCGCAACCGGCGAACGGCTGCCAGGCGCAGATCTGGCCGCGGCGCTCGCGGTTCCAGCAATCGCGCCCGGTGCGTCCGCAGCGTCGTGATGCTCAAATTGACGGTAAGTGACGAGCGCGCCGAAATCCTCTGCAGCAGATCGATATCGCGCACCACTTGATCCGATTTCGTGGTGATCGAGACGCTCAGTCCTTCTCGCTCCGCCATTTTCTCCAGGATCGCCCGCGTCGCGCCGAACTCGCGCTCGGCCGGCTGATAGGGGTCGGTCGCGCTGCCGATGGCGATGTGCTCGCCCCAGATTTTTTCGTGGCCCAGATCGCGCTCCGCGAGCGGGCCCGCGTCCTTCTTCACGTAGATCTTCGATTCGAAGTCGGAGGCCTCGAGTTCCATATACCCGTGTGTGTAACGCGCGTAGCAGTAGCGGCAGCCGTATTCGCAGCCGCGATAGGGGTTCACCGTCCAGCGGAAGGGTACCCGCTCGGAATGGCACTCGTTCAGGATTGACTTTACGGGCAGGAGAAAATACTCCGTCCCGCGCTTGGCTTCGGCGCGAGGGGAGGATGCGGCGAGGCGCGCAATGCCGACCAGTTCCGTCGCGGGCTTCGTTCTCCGGTCAGGGACCGGAGGGGGCGCGGAAGCACCGCTTGGCGACTCACAGTTGCCGTGGCGAGCGGCTGGAGGGAATAAGGTGAGACTGGTTTGCTTCGCACCAGCCGGGCGGCGCCGAAGCGTCCCCGGACTCGGTCGAAGGATGGGAGAAGTGGCCATTGGCAGCCTCGCCGCACAGGGGCAGACTATATTCGCCTTTTGTTCGCTATGTCAAGAATTATTATTCGCTTTTGTTTCGCCTGTTCCGGCGTACAAGGTCGCCCCTGGAAATCCGGCCGGAAGGCCCCGTTTCAGCCTTCCCCGTCACCGATATACTTGATAGGCGCCCTCAGGGAGACCCAGCCGTGCCCGAAGTCGGAATACTGATCGTTGACGACGATGTCGCCAGCCAGCGTGCGCTGAAAAACGTCCTGGATTCCGAGGGTTGGCGCGTCCGCATTGTTCCGGAGGTTTCCCAGGCTCTGATGGAATTGGCCACGGGCACCTGGAATCTCACCATCGTCAATATCGCGCTGGCCGACGTGCGTGGGCCCCTTTTCGCCATTCTCAAGGAACTAACAGAAGCCGAGCCGGTAGACCCGCAAGCCGAGGGCGAACCACCGCCCAAGCGAATTCGCGCTCTTTTTCTGGTGCCGGTCGCCCGAGCGAGGGAAGCACAGCCAATCCTCGAACGCGAAGGCCTTCCCTACTCGCTCAAGCCGTATCACCTCCACGATTTCCTCGAGAAGGTGAGCGAGCTGCTGGTCGAGGCCGGCGCCATTGCCGAGCCGATCCGCAGCATCGGTGGATTCGGCGCGGCCAAGAGACGCCGCCGCAATACCAACTTCTCGCGCGACACTCGCCGCGGAACGATGTTCGCCACCCGCGAGGATTACCAGATGACCGACGAAGAGATGTCCGAATACGAGCGCGAGGAAGAAGAAGGCCGCAAGAAGCGCGAAAAAGAGCTGCACGATATGAAAGATCGCGGCGGGCATTCGTGACGTTCCGCCGCCCGCCCGAGCACCTCTAAAGATATCGCTCCCGAAACCCTGCAAGGAATCGCCCCTCGTTCGTTCTCAGGAATGAAGCCCGCTGCACCGCGCATCGCAAATCAACGCGGGCAATCGAGGAGGCACCATGCACGCCAACCGTCGAAGTATCCTTGGAATTCTGGTTGTGGCAGTCGTGATTTCGTTGGGAGCGGCCATCGCGGTCGCCAATCTTTGTCCGCGGGCCCGCGCTTCGAATCGAGAACCGGCGCTCGCGCAACTCGGCTGGCGCCTGGCGCAGCCGGTCACATATGAAAACTTAACGATTTTCCCCGTGGTCACATCGCAGGACGCGGACACCAGCGAATTCGCGACTCTCGACCAGGCGCTCGCCTCGGGCGAAGCGGTCGTCACGGAGGAAGGCTCCGACTTCCGACGCACGCGCCAGGGCGTCGTGCCTCCTCGCTTCTCCACCGGCGCGCAGGTGAATCAACTGGTCTTCATCAATCGAGGCAAGCGCCCTCTAATTCTTCTGGCCGGCGAGGTCGTCTCCGGTGGCCATCAGGACCGCATCATCGGCAAGGACCGCATCGTGCCGGCCGGAGCGCCGCCGCTGCCGCTGGATGTCTTTTGCGTCGAGCACGGGCGCTGGACCGGCGCCTCCGAGCAATTCAGCGCCGCGCAGATGATGGTCCATCCCAGCGTGCGCGACAAAGCCGCCGTCGATCAGGACCAGTCGCAAGTATGGGCCGCCGTGCGCGGTGAAGCCTCGGGTGTCGGCGTCGGTAACGGTGTTGGAAGCACCTCCGAGTCGGTCACCGTCGAATCCACCGCTGCACCCGCCATTCCACTTTCGTCGCGCAATCTTTCGCAAATAATCGTGCAGGACGCGCCCACGCAGTCGTACCAGAAGATCTACAAGTCGTCGCCGGTCGGCGCTTCGGTTGATACATTTGCGGCGGAAATCCAGCGCCGCTTCGAACGGGAGAACAGTGGCCTCAAAGGTGAGCGAGTCGTCGGTGTGGTGGTCGCCTTCGGCATGGAAGTCGCGTGGAGCGACATTTTCGCGTCGTCCGAGCTTTTCGATTCCTACTGGCCGAAGCTGCTGCGCAGCTACGTGGTCGAGGCAATGACGCGGCCCGGCGTGCGTCAAACGGCTTCGCTCGACGATGCCCGTGATTTCCTTCGTCCCGCAAACGGCCACATCGAAGAAGAATCCGAGCCGGGAATCTACCGCTGGCGCAAACAGTCCGAAGGACGCCTGGCCGAAATCGAGCTGGACGCGCTCGCTCCCAAACCGTTCACGCTGCACTGGCTCCGCGTCCTGCACGGCGACGGACGACTGGGACTCGTCGAGTAGTCATGTAGCTCAGGTCTTCAGACCTGAGGTTTGTCCCGACTGATGATTCGCCCAACGCCGGACCTCAGCCTGGTCCGGCGTTGCCGCCAGAAGCTCGGCGATCGTTTTCCTGAGCACCGGATGTTGCGCGCCGCCCGCGACCTCCGCGAATGGCACGAGCACGAATTTCCGCTCCGCCATTCGCGGATGAGGAATTTTCAACTCGGGATCGTCAATCACCTGGGAGCCAAAAAGCAGAATGTCCATATCGATCGTCCGCGATTCTTTCGGCCCATCTGCTTCGGCGCGTCGGCGTTGCCGGCCGAGCGACCGCTCGATGATCAGCAGAGTTTGCATGAGTTGGCCCGGCCTCATCTCAGTTTCCGCCTCGACCACGCCATTCAAGAACCACCCGCAGCCGCGAACGTCCACCGGCTCCGTTTCATACAGCGACGACTGCCTCGTGACGCGCACGCCGCGCGCTCCCAGCGCCTGGATCGCTCGCGCGATATTTTGCGCGCGGTCTCCCAGGTTCGATCCCAGCGATAAGTAAACGGTGCTCATCGGTGAACGAGCATTCTAGCTCGCGCAGCCCCAACGGCGATCGCCTTTCCTTGCGAACTTCGCGTCTTCCCACCCTGGGTAAAGTACCTGACGGGCGCGGTGCAATTTCTTGCCTTCGCGCTAAAATAAGGGATCGGGAGGCGCCTATGCCGAACTCCAGAACATTGATGTGGCTGCGCGCGGGTGCATATCGAGAGGAACGCCTACCGATACGCAGGAATCACCCTGGTTATCGTCATGCTCATCGCACGCACGCAGCCCGTATGGATCGTCGCCATTCACCGGTTCGTCGAGATCTCCGTGGGAATCGCCGTCAGCTTGCTCCTCACCGCGGTCTGGCCTGAATCGCCGCCGGCCGCGGCATGAGTGTTGAGCTAACCGAACGGGGGCGATTTCACTCGCCGACGCCAACTTTACTTCACAGATCGCAATGTGTAGCCTTCGGTCGGTGAAGAGGTGTTCCGATGCCTATCAACCTTGCCATAGACGATCGCCTGATTGAGGAGGCTCGAAAGCTCGGGCGTCATCGTACGAAGGAAGAGACCGTGACCGCCGCGCTCAATGAGTACGTCGAGCGCCGCAAACAACAGGATATCCTCTCGCTCTTTGGGACCATCGAGTACGACGAGCACCACGACTACAAGCGCGAACGCCGATCGAAACACGTGTGAGAAAATCTTCACCAGATCTTGGGCAACACGAGAATAGAGGCAACTGATGCCCGTCTATGTTGCATTGTTGCGCGGCATAAACGTCGGCGGAAACATCCTCAAGATGGATCGCCTGCGCGAATTGTGTGCGGCGCTCGGCGCCAGGAATGTGCGCACCTACGTGCAAAGCGGCAACATCGTCTTCGAGGCGCAAGGCACCGCATCGCACTGGGCGCAAACGCTGGAACGCAAACTGGCTGGCGAATCGCGCTTGCCCGTCTCCGTGATGGTAAGAACCGCCGCGGAAATGTCGATAGTCCTGGCGGGCAATCCATTCCTGAAGGAAAAAGGGATCGACAATGCCAGGCTCGCCGTCACCTTCCTGCAGCAAGCCCCGGCAAAACCCGCGCTCGCGGCGCTCGGCGCTTTGAAAATCGGCTCGGAGCGATTTCATTGTGCCGGCAAAGAGATTTATCTCCACTGCCCCGATGGATTCGCGAACGCGAAGCTCTACACGCTGGAAAAGGTGCTCAAGCAGAGGACCACATCGCGCAATTGGAACACGGTCACAAAGCTCTGCGAAATGTCCGCCGAGTGATTTGTCCGCCTAGCTCGCTTCCCGCTCGCTGGCCCTGCTTCCGCGCCACCAGAAGAAAGCCACAAGAGCGGCGACAATTGCGACGCAGGCAACCGTCAATGCCGCAGGATGCCCGTGTTTCGCAATGAACCCGATTATTTTTCGTCCATAGCGCGCTGACAAGTAGGCCAGGATTATGTAACGGACGATTCGGCCAACCGCGAGCGCGGCCAGGAATTTTCTCAGCGGATATTGCATGGCGCCGGCGGCTATCAGAAAGGGAGTAATCGGAAATGGCGGCGGCAAAACAGCCGGGACGGCGATGGCGCTGAACCCCCATCGCTCGAAGATCTTGGTAATTTTATCCACTTGCCGGCGCGGGAACCTGCGCTCCAGCGCTTGTTTACCGCCTTTGCGGGCCAGCCGGTACGTGACGTAACCTCCGATCACGGCGCCTGCCGTCGCCATCACCGCGTAGTAAAACCACCACTCCTCCTGGCGGGCGCACAAAATTATCAGCACCACGTCCATGCTGCCTGGAATCGGAATGATGGAATTGTCCAGCAGCCCGAGGGGAATCAGGCCTAAGCCACCGAGGTGTACAACCCAACGCCGCACGCTGTGCGCCACCGTCGGTGCCAGCGCCGCGAGAATCTGGCCGGTAGTCATGATCCAGATGCCAACTATACAGCTATTACCGGACTTCGCTCCGCGTGCGCTGCGTTAGCCGCGCACACGGTCTCGGCCGCAACGGGCTCGAGGCTAACCACGCGAAATCCGGCAAGCTGCCTACTCCGCCGTTCATGCACAACCGCGGCCCGTGCTAGACCTTGTACCAGCGGCCTTCGGCGATCATAACGCCCCGACGCCGTGTGCCGGGGAACCTGTTTGGCCCGAGCGGAGAGAAGCTGGCGGATTTGTTGATCCATCGCCGTGACCGCGGGCGGCCTGCGAAGAATAAGATATATGGGAAAGATCATGAGAAGGATACCGAACACACCGAGGTATATCGAATCGGAAATCAGCGCCGACGCGAACGCGCGGATCCCGACTGCTATGATTCCGGTCATCAGCAAGATAATGGAAAGCACTAGGGCGTAAAACAAGCGCGCGCTCAGTTTTTCGGTCATTTCGTCTCCCAAGAACCGCAGGGTTTCATTCGTCCTCGTTTTGCGGGGAACGGGCGGGCGGCATCATACTGGCGTCCCATCCGTAGCATTACGGACAGGACGCGC
>Ga0209517_10001501_pt1 | contig 34990 bp, 30 predicted proteins | sample PeaSoiMetSII2010_FD_187695 | JGI IMG/M metagenome (GOLD analysis project Ga0209517, IMG submission 187695) | Peat soil microbial communities from Weissenstadt, Germany - SII-2010 (SPAdes) (version 2) | ecosystem: Environmental > Terrestrial > Soil > Wetlands > Peat | place: Germany... | reverse complement strand
ATCCTGAGCGAAGACTTCATGATCCTTCGGCTCACCACTGTGCATGAAAATGGCTCTTTGGAGGTAACTCCTGTATTTTCAACAAAAGCTTCCGCCATTTTCATAGCAGCGAAGGATCTGCAGTTCCGTTTTCAACACAACGGGCTCGCCAACAAGAGACATTTACAGTACTCGTTTTGTGGACGTTCAAGGCTTGGACCAAGCCTAGCTTCTTGACCCTCAACCAGGCTTGTACTCGGGGACCGATTCCCTTGGCGAGAATAGCTCTCCCAAGGGCGCAGCGAGCGACTCAGTGAGAGACTTTTGAATCGCCAACAGGTCTCGCTTGGCGAAGCCCTCGCTTTCGATGGCGATCGCACCATCCGGCTCGATGAGAAATAACGTGGGGACATACTCGAGCCCGTATTCCCGCGAAACACGATATGGCTTGTCATCAATGAGGATGGGGAAAGTCAAGGCGTAGTCCCGCGCGAAGCGTTGACTGTCTTTCACCCCGTCCTGCGCGACTCCCCAGATCTGAACTTCCTTGGCGCGTAGTTGCTGGTGAAGCCGCTCCAGGAAAGGGAGCGTGTATTGGCAGGTAGGGCAGGTGACCTTGAAGAACGCAGCAAGCACCGGACCATTCTTCAACCCCTCCTGCAAGGAATAGCTCTTACCGTCGATGGCGGTCAAACCGAAGGGCGGCGCTGTTTTGCCGACTTTGATGAGAGACATGGGCTTCCTCCCGAACTTTACAGAGCTAGTGTAGCACTTCGTAGGGTCCCGATTTAAGTGTAGCGCTGGCCTTTAGGCCAGCACGTGCCGACCCTTCGCTGCGCTCAGGGCAAGCTCTAAAGATCGGCGCTACGTTCAGTACCTGGTTTCCCCGAGCGCGACGGGCGCGGTATGTTAGAATAATAGGCGATCGGAAGCTCAGGGCGAGAATCCGAATCTTAATTCATGCGGGAGGCTTGAAATGATGTATCTCGAGGAGTTTGTTCAACCCATGAGGGAGGAGTTGACGCGCATCGGCTTTCAAGAGTTGCGCACACCGGGCGAGGTGGATAGCGTGCTCGGTCAGTCGAAAGGCACAGTGCTCGTAGTGGTGAACTCAATTTGCGGTTGCGCGGCGGGCCGCGCCAGACCGGCTGTTGCCTACGCTCTCTCACACGCCGTGAAACCGGAAAAGCTGGCGACGGTTTTCGCCGGGCAGGACCAGGAGGCGACCGCTCAAGCCCGGGGCTATTTCACAGACTACCCGCCTTCCTCACCTTCTATCGCCTTGCTTCGCGACGGCAAGCTGGTCTATATGATGGAGCGGCACGACATTGAAGGCCGGATGCCGGAAGAGATCGCCGCCGATCTGACTGGCGCCTTCGATCGTTTCTGCATGCCAGCGAGATCCACGGTTATGTAGGACTCAAGGGTCTGTGTGAAAAACTCGATTAGTCTGTCATTCCGAGGAGTTGTCATGGGCCTTTGCCCGCCCTAGGCAGTGAAAATCGACGTCGTCCCCGCGGAAGCGGGGACCCATTCTCAGCACAATGGATTCCCGCTTTCGGGGGAATGACACAGAGGGCGCCACTTTCAGGGGAACCACGGGCTACGAGGAATCTCGCAGTGCTTTGAGAATACTCAGAGCGAGATTCCTCGCCTCGCTCGGAATGACAGCTTGAATGAGGCTCTCGCACAGGCTCTTGGGCCGTAGGATCTCTGTGAGGGGGAATGGCTCCGCGCCCGGCTATTCGTCCTTGAGTTTGCGCTCCATGAGTTCACGGATGGCTTCAGGGGGCGAAACCTGCCCCTCGAGGATGCGGTGGACCTGGGTCGTGATCGGCATCTCAGCTTGATTCCGCTCCGCCAAGGCCACGGTGGCATAGGTGGTCTTGACTCCCTCGGCCACCATGCGCATGGAACCGATGATTTCTTCAAGCTTGCGTCCCCGGCCCAATTCGACTCCCACTGTCCGGTTGCGGCTGAGGTCACCCGTGCAGGTTAGAACGAGGTCTCCCAGGCCTGCGAGCCCGCCGAGCGTGTCACGCCGCGCCCCGCATGCGCAAGCCAGGCGCGAAATCTCCGCGAGGCCGCGTGTAATGAGGGCCGCCGCGGGATTGTGTCCCAGTCCCAATCCTGCAATCACACCTGCCGCGATGGCGATGACGTTCTTGACCGCCCCCCCGATTTCCACGCCAACCACGTCGGTCGAGGTATAAAGCCTCAAGGTCCTGGAAGAAAACTCCCTCTGCACCAACTGGGCTGCCGCGCGGTCTGGCGAGGCGATGACCAGCGCGGTGGGATCTCCTCTCACAACCTCTCGGGCAAAGCTGGGGCCCGAAAGCGCGCAGAGCCGTGGCGCGAACCGCCTTCCGACCACCGATGCGATAACCTCGCTCATGCGCATGGCGCGATCAGTTTCAATGCCCTTGGTTGCGCTCACTAAGATCATCTCCGGCCGAAGCTCACCGAGCATTCGTTCGTACAAGCCGCGGCAGACATGTGAGGGCATCACGGTTACGACAATCTCCGCCCCCTCGAGCGCCTCACCCAAATCGTTCGTAGCTGCAATACCGTCGGGAAGACTCACCCCAGGCATGAAGACCACATTCTCATGCCGATTCCGAATGCTTTCGACAATCTCGGGTTCGTAAGCCCAGAGGGAGACCGCGTGGCCGCTCTTTGCAAGCGTAGCCGCCAGCGCCGTGCCCCAGTTCCCTGCCCCGACAACTGCAATTCGCTTCATAGTCAGTTGTCCGTTGTCGGTCGTCCGTCGCTTGTTGTCTGAGGTTGCCAGTCGCTGTCCGCTGACGACGACCTGCTAATGCTCAAAGAATGGTTCTGAACCATCCTGCCACGGACAACTGACTACAGACAACAGACATTCGTTCACTGCCGACTGCCTTCTGCATTCTGCCTTCCGCTTTCTGCTTTTTTCTGCCCCACTTTGTTCTCCGTCCCTTTAAGCAGCCGAGCGATGTTGGCATGGTGGCGTCCAATGATGATGAGGGCAGCTCCGGCGGCTCCCAAAACCACTTGCACGGGCGGATGTTTCATAAGCTCAACCAAAACGGGGAAAGCCGCGGTGGCCACTATCGATCCGAGCGATATGTAGCGCCAGATCGCCACTACGACCGCGAAGATGACCAGCACGAGCACGACTTGCCACGGGGCGATAGCAATGAAAACGCCTACTCCCGTGGCCACGCCCTTACCGCCGCGAAACCGCAGCCAGACGGGGTAACAGTGGCCGAGGACTGCCGCGAATGCCGCTGCCGCCACAAGCGTCGGGTCTCCCCCCGTCATCCGGGAAGCAAGCACCACAGCCAGCAGCCCTTTGCCGGCGTCCAGGAGAAAGGTGGCGACAAACCCCAGTACTCCCAGGTTCCGCATGACGTTGGTCGCGCCGATTGAGCCGCTGCCGGTGGACCGAACATCGATCCCGCGCTGCCAGCGAACAATGAGGTAGCCGAACGGGATTGAACCTAACAGGTAAGCAATGAGAGTCGTGAGTGGGCCGGTCATTTAGGGGAATCTTTCCACTTTCCGGTATTGTGCGCCTTGAGGCGAGAGCCTGCTTTCAAAAAGGAAAAACTCCGAAACTTCAAAACTTCCCAAATCCTGCTCGCCTTGCTGGGAAATGGCCGCCTGGAGCGCAGCCTGTGCTCGCGGCTCTCTAAACCGTGCCAGCGTGAGGTGCGGCCGGAAGGCGCGCTGCTCGCCGGCAAAGCCGATGGTCTCCATTGCCTTGTCGACTAGTTCGGCGAGGCGGATGAGGCTTGCCGATTCTTCAATCCCGACCCAGAACACCCGCGGGCGCCGGCCATCGGGAAAGAAACCCAATCCCTTGACTCGAACCGCGAAGGGTTCGAATGGCCCCAGTTTCTTCAAGGATTCAGATACCGCGCGCACCTTAGGGTCGGGAACCTCGCCCAGGAACTTGAGTGTCAGGTGGATGCCCTCGGGCTGAGTCCATCGCGCGTCCGGTGAGACAGAACGGAACGCAGCCTGCTTACGCCGCAGTGTGGCACGGATCTCTTCAGGCAAATGGATGGCTATAAAAGCGCGCATAGGGTAGGCGGTAGTCGGTACGTTGCAGAGAATTAGCCACGACTGCACGCTATTGGACAGTGTAATGGTGAGTAACACGCCCCCTCACCCCTGCCGCTCTCCCCCAAGGAGGCGAGTGAAACGATACACTGAATTGATGCCCTCGCCCCCTTGGGGAAGAGGGCGGCGCAGAGCGCGGGGTGAGGGGACTCCTGCGTCACGACATTGTGCAATCGTCAATAGGCCCTTATTCTCCTGCGAATCATCTCCAGAGCCATCTGTGTAGACCACAAGCGCACTCTCTCGCGGTTGCCGGGGAAGCGAAACTCGCGCACCTGGGTCCCGCGCTCGTCCGCAAGAGCAATAAAGACTAAACCCACGGGCTTCTTCTCCGTGCCGCCTGTCGGCCCCGCAATTCCCGTAATACTCACGCCGATAGAAGCCCCCGACCGCGCGCGAATGCCCTCTGCCATGGCCTGCGCCACGGGCCGGGAAACGGCGCCATGCTCCTCGAGCAATGGGGCCGGCACGCCCGCCAACCTGGTTTTCAACAGATTGCTATAACAGATCGCGCCGCCAAGGAAGAAATCGGAAGCTCCGGATTTCTGCGTCAGCCGTTCGGCAAGCAGACCGCCGCTGCAGCTTTCCGCCACGGCCAAAGTCTTTTGGCGCATGACCAGGTACATTCCTACGACCTCTTCGAGCGACTCGCCTCGCGCGGAAAAGATGTATTCTCCCAAGGCAAGTTCGATCTGATCGCCCAACTCCGCCAACAACGCGTCAGCCTGTTCATCGCTCGGGGCATGGGCGCGAAGATGGATCTCGATAGCTCCGGGCTTGGCCAATATCGTGGTAGCGGGATTGGTGTAAGCCTTGTAAACCGCCGCGGCGCGCTTGTCAACTTCCGATTCGGGCAGTCCTACGACCTTGTAAACTCGAGTTCGAATTCGTTGCCCCTCGGAAACCTGGGCGAGCCGCGGCATACAAAAGGCATCGAACATCGCCTCCAATTCCCCCGGCGGACCCGGCAGAAGCACCACAAGAACGTGGTCGTGCTCAATCCAGATGCCAGGCGCAGTCCCATGCTTGTTTTCGAGCCACGCCGCCCCCTCCGGCAGCATCGCCTGCCGCAGGTTGTTTTCAGCCATGGGCCGTCCGAACCGTGCAAGGCGCTCCTCAATCTTCCTTCGGACTTCAGGATCTTCGTGCAAGCTCCGGCCCAGAACTTCCGCCACCGCCTGTCGCGTGAGATCGTCCTCGGTCGGACCCAGGCCGCCCGTTAGAATGATCAAGCCCGAGCGCAAGAGCCCCTGTCTAAGGACGGCACCCAGATCCTCCGCGCGGTCGCCCACCACGGTCTTGAAACGCACCTCTATTCCCAGGGCGTTCAGCCGATCCGTAAGAAAAAGAGAATTGGTATCGAGGTAGAAGGGAGTCAGGAGTTCCGAGCCAACGGCGATGATCTCAGCGTCCATTTGGAAAGTCAGAAAACAGAAATTAGAAAGCGGAAGTCAGAATCAAAGCAGTGTCCTGAGTCAGAAGCACGATAAGAAAGCCTGATCTCATACGCGACCGTTTTTAAGAGCCCCGTCAGGGGCGGCATAGAGTAGCCCAGGGCGTAAGCCCTGGGTAATGGCCCTCACGCCGCCTTCGGCACCCCTCTCCCGCTAGGCGGGAGAGGGGACGGGGGTGAGGGTGGGCTCTCGCGATCCGTCGGCTGACGGACTACTTGCTGCCGCCCGTCGGCTGACGGGCTGAATCCTCCAACGAACTTCTGACTCAGGACACTAAAGGATCGTCACTCGTCACTATAGTAAAGGCATGCCCTTGATACCCACGGGCAGCTCGATCAGAGAACTATTGGTAGCGACAACCATTGACTCATGCTGCGTAAACGCGATGCCCACGATGCCGTAACCCGAAACCACGCGTTCCACTCGGCCGGCCGGCGTGATGCGCACAATTCCCCGCTCGCCCGCCAACGAAGCTGCCACGTAAAGATTACCCTCGCTATCAAACGCCATTCCTTGTGGCCGGCCCAGGCCGCGATAGAACGAAGTGACTTCTCCACTGGGAGAAATGCGGAACACGTGATCAAAGCTGGAAATAGTGGGCCCTGTAAGGTAAAGGTTCCGATCGGGCCCGAAAGTGAGATGATAAGCCGAGATGCTGGGCTCGATGGTCGCAAAGACAAAAATCTGGCGGTCACGACTGATCTTGAATACCGTGCCGGTCCGGTCACCCACGTATAAGTTCTCGTCGTTATCGAAGGCAATCCCTGTAGCCACTCCCATGCCTTCTGCATAGATCTCGCGATGGGCGTCCGGGCTGACTTTGTAGACTGTCCCGTCCATGCGGCTGGAGACATAGAGAGAACCGGCACGATCGAAAGCCAATCCGGTGGGATTCAACAAATCGTGGAGAAAGGGCCGCACGGCGAGTTGCCGGTCGACCTTGAACACTGAAACCGGAACCTTCTGCCCCCGGCTGCCGCTAAAGGTCGAGAAGATGTTCCCGGCGGCGTCGACCGCAGGATTCGCCACGGGGTGCAGGTTCTCCGCGATCGTGATTCCCAGCGCCACCGAGGCCGGAGCGCTCACTCCAACGCCGGTGTCCACAGTTACGGCTCCGCTCGACGCTCCCTCGGGGACGCGCACCACCAGCCGACTCGGAGAGCAGAGAAGGAGGTTCCCGGGCTGATTGCCGAACCGCACCTGGGGCCTGCCGCGACCATTCTGACTGAGGCCCCGGCCCGAAATGCAGATCTCGCCGCCCGGAATCGCGGCGCGCGGAGTAACTCGTTCAATCAACGGTTTATCCGTAACGGGTCCTTTCTTCGGAGCAGGAGGCTCGGGTTTGTCGGCTTTTTTCCACAAGCTCATTTGATCATGCGTCCCAGAATCAGCAGCGCTGCCAGGCTGTAAAGCCCCGCCACGCCGTCATCTAACATGATACCCCAGCCGCCCGGAAAGCGCTCGCACCGCCGCGCCGGAAAAGGTTTCACGATGTCGAAGATTCGGAACAGGATGAAACCGGCAATCAGTCCTGCCCACGAAATCCGCGGCGTCGCGATGAAAGTAATGATCTGCCCCATTACCTCGTCAATCACCACCTGGCCGGGATCAACACGTCCGAGGGCCTTCTCTGCTTTCCCCGCCGCCCAGACTCCAACGGCGAAGACCACGGCCGCCAAAGCCGCCAGCGACACTCCGAGCCATGCAGCATCGAGCGAAGTCTGTTGCAAGGCAATGACCAGCGCCAAGCCCACTAAGGACCCGGCGGTCCCGGGCGCCACAGGAAAATAGCCCGCACCTAAACCGGTTGCGATCCAACCGCTGAGACTGCGGAGTTCTTTAGCCACTCCCCCCCTTATCGTCGTGCCTGTCGTCTCCGCCCACGCTGCTCTCGCTCTCAGGTTCTACCGGCGTCGAAACCCGGTAACGCTCCGATAACCAATGGTCGAGATCGATCAGTTTGCAACGCTCACTGCAAAAGGGCCGAAATGGATTGCCCTCCCAGGAAACTTCTCGATGGCAAATAGGACATCGCATGGCCAGGAACGCTGCCAAAGGCCGGTAGCGCCGACCTTCAGGTCGGCAGATGCTGGCCTAAAGGCCAGCGCTACGCCGAAACTAGGACACTGCGCGCATTGCCGCCGGCTGTATCTGAACCAGCCGGCTCCCAACCGGAAGGGGCGAATCCGGAGCCGCACGCTCTCGAAAGCTCCGGGCTTCCAGGCGCGCCACCAGATCGTAATCGCCAGCGCTTGTGATGGTGGCCCAGCGGAATTCCCCGGCCACCGGTTCTGCCCCTTCAAAATCATTGATCAAAACCTGACCGTCGATCGCAGGCGCTTGCGATTCCAGCCTTCCCTGAAAAAGCAATTCCGTCTCCTGCGATCGGCCTTCCACAAGTACTGGGACGACGCTGCCAACTTTCTCGCGTTGCATGCGTCTTGAAATCCTGCGCTGCACGGCCATCAGCTTCTGCCTCCGACGGCGGGCCACCGCCGCAGGAACCTTCCCCGGCAGCGCATTGCTCAAGCTAGTCTCTTCATCGGAGTACAGGAATACTCCCAGATGGTCAAACTGCGCCGCCTCGACGAAGTCCAGCAAGCAGCCGAAATCCTCTTCAGTTTCGCCGGGGAAGCCGACGATGAAAGAAGTCCGCAGTGTAACGCCTGGAATGGCAGCGCGAATTTTTTCCAGCAACCTGAGCAAGTGTTCACCGCTCGAGCCGCGCCGCATCAACTTCAGCACTGGCGCGCTCGCGTGCTGAAGCGGAATATCAATGTACTTCGCGAGCTTGGGAGTTTCCGCCACGGCCGCAATCAACCCGTCACTCAGGCGGTTGGGGTAACAATAAAGGAATCGTAACCAGACCAGGTCGGAAATCTTTCCCAGCTCGCGCAACAGAGCCGCCAAGCCGTCGCGCAGTCCCAGGTCCTCGCCGTAACTCGTGGTGTCCTGGCCTACAATAGTCAACTCAGCAACGCCTTGCCGCGCCAGGTTTTCCGCCTCGCGCACTACCGAGGCAAACCGCCGCGAACGGAACTTGCCGCGCATTTGCGGAATTACACAAAATGCACACGGGTGGTCACAACCCTCAGCGATCTTCAGATAAGCAGAATAGGATGGCGTGGCAAGCACCCGAGGAGTCAGGTCGTGATAAAGGTAAGGCTCGGCGGCAGCCTCGAACCCCCGCGCCTCACTTTCCTCGCCACAGGCTTCCAGAACCCGCTCCAGTTCGTTGGTCCCAATGACGAAGTCCACTTCCGGAATCTCTTGCAGAATGTCCTGGCGGTATCGTTCCACCAGGCAACCGGCCACAACCAGCTTTTTGGCTGCACCGGATTTCTTGTACTCTGCCATTTCCAGGATGGTGTCGATGGATTCACGCTGGGCAGGCGCGATGAAAGCGCAGGTGTTGACGATAATGACTTCGGCTTCTTCCGCGCGCGGAGTCAACTCGTATCCCTGACGGGCCAACATTCCCAACATCACCTCGCTGTCCACAAGATTCTTTGGACAACCGAGGCTCACCATTCCCACTTTTGTCATATGTGTGCTAACTTCCGCGCGAGGTCAAACTTCGCTGTCCCCTCTGAGACATAAAATTCTAGCACACTTTGCGGATTGCGTCCGGCGTCGCCTGTCAGGGTGGGTGTCCTAAATGTGTGTTGGCCCGGCGTCTCGAGCTCGCAACTGGTATCGCGTGCGACTCACAGCCCCGAAGGGGCGGCCTACGGGATTCGCTGTTATCACGCCCCTTCCCGGCTTGAGCCGGAAATGAAATATCCTCGTGCCACGTCCACCCGGGTCGCTGGCCTGCAGGCGTTAACCTAAGATCGCCACGACCATCGGAGCCGCGCAGCGGCGGCAGAATGTGGCCCATGGCGAAAGCCATGGGATAGAGCATAAACGTCGTGAGCAAGCCCCATAGGGGCGACAGAAATATTGGACGGAGCGCAGGGAGTCTGTCGCCCGCTGACGCGGGCTTGATCGTTAACCAACACCGGCCATCCCACGGCTTTCGCCGTGGGCCACAATCTATCGGCCCTCCGGGCCTGCAAGACTAGCAGCGAGAAGCATTTCGCAGACTGCGGCAGGCCTAGGTTAACGCCTACGGGCCGTTGGCCAGGGGTTTTCTTGGCCATCCCTTCGGGGTTGAGGCATCATCGGCAATGATACACTAAAGCCGCCCAGCTACTGCCTCTTCCACAGCCACACCGTCTTCTCTGAAGATGCAGCGAAGGCCTCACTGTTGGGAGCAAAACTTACCGTGAGCAGGGGGTCGCGACCCTCCTGCAGCGTCTGCTGCAACTTGCCATCTTCGACTGACCACACGCGCGCGGTCGTATCCTCGCCAACTGAAACTACCCATTTCCCGTCCGGGGAGAATTCCGCCCAATGGACCGGCCCGTTGTGTCCGCTGAGTGTTTGAAGGAGGGTCCAGGCCGGCGCGGAAAAGACTCGCACCTTTCCATCTTCGCAGGCTGTGACCACCTTCGTCCCGTCGCGCGAGAACGCCATGCCGAGCACGGTCCCCGCGTGTCCACGCAGGCTATCCACAAACCGGTGCTGCTTAGCCTCCACCACAACGGGATCGGGAGTCGTGCTCATAGCGATCTGCGCCAGGAGCGCCCAATGCCCGTCGGGAGAAAACGTATACAAGTTGGGCGTTTGGGTCAGGTCCGGAATAGTGAGTTGGCCCCCATGGTGGGTGCGAGGATCCCAAAACTCAAAAGTCCCCGCCTTGTAGAGTACCAGTGACTCGAAGTGCGGAAAGTAAAGGATGGGCCCGAAGCCTCCTCCCTTGCCAATCGACTCCATGGTGCTGGCCGACCGATCTTCAATTGTGTCCCATTCAAGGCCGATAAGTGGCGTTGAACCACCGGCACCTTTGCCTTTGACAGAGAAAATTCCATTAAACAACAAGAACAGCTGATTCATCGCCAGGAAGTTTGCGGAATGAATGTTCAGTTCGCTGAGGCCGGGAATGTGGATCTTCAGGATTTTTCGAATGCTGCCGTCATTGACTCCGAGCAGAACGATTTTCTCTTCACTCACGACTGCCAGCATCGAACTGTCCGGAGAAAAAGCTCCGGCGGGAGAATAGTGCAGGGCCAGATGCCCCTCCACCCGTCCGCCGCTGACCCACGTATACTGCGGCGGCTGAGTGCCTTCAACTGTCTCAACCTGGGCGTGTGCAGAGGTGGAAAGCAGAAGGCAGAAAGCAGAAAGCAGAAGGCGGAAGGCGGAAGGAAGCCGGGTTACCAGTGTCCTGTGACGCAAGTTCATGGCATAAGTCAGCCCGCCAAGGCGGGCGGCAGAATGTAGTCCGCGGCGTGAGAAGGTGTGAAGAAATCGTCTGTCATGCTGAGCGAAGCGAAGCATCTGCATTTTATCTCCTTGAAAACAAACAACTGCAGATTCCTCGCTCCGCTCGGAATGACAGGCTTCGGTGATTTTTTCACACCTTCTTTCGCCCTGGGCCAAGTTATTCCGCCCCTAACGGGGCTGAATACCGGAGACTTCACGAGCCCGATTTAATGAACGGCCTTATGTTGCAGGACGCTCGCAAGCTACAAATCGATTTCATCATGTGAGATCTGGCGCACCAGTTCGCGGTCCGCCTCGAGGAAGTTAAATTCAGTCAGCCGCGAGCGTTCCACCCACTCGATTGCCTCAAACACCTGGTTCCGGACCTTTCCGCTGAATCTGCGCACCGCAAAGAAAATCACTTCCACATTTCGATCCGGATACTGATGACGCAGGCGATAGACCTCTTCGTCGATTTCCGCCTGGATCGCGAGCTCTTCGTTCAGTTCGCGGCGCAGCGAGGCTTTGAGATCCTCGCCCTCCTCCACCTTGCCGCCAGGGAACTCCCATTGCATTCCGTAAGGGTCGGAATGATGGCGCTGGCAAACCAGCACTTGGTCGCCATCCAATAAGATGCCGGCGGTGACAAGGATGGATTTCCGCTCTGTCATGAGGCAAGGGTATTTTAGCAGATGAGCTTCGTGTACACTATCCGCGTGAAACGTACAAATCTCCTGTTGGACCCGGTTTTGCTGGATGAAGTAACCCGCGCGCTCGGCGTGAAGACCTACTCTGCCGCTGTAAACTTGGCGATGGCGGAGGTCCTTCGGTTGCGCCGGCTTCAGAGTTTGCCCCAGTTCTTTGGGCGAGGCCTTTGGCAGGGCGATCTGTCGGAAAGGCGAGAGGATAGCATCGCGGGGCGCAGTCGCCCTAACGCTTCTCCCGCCATTTCGCTCCCGGTTCAGATGTAAAGAGGCAGAGCGGGTAGAGGTCCTCGAAGATTGGCTGCACCTGGCCGGCAAAGGAGGGTGTCCCGACGGCGCGAGAATTGGGCAGGAACACTTTTCGGACGATCCAGGCCTGCAAGGTTAGCCAGTCCTCGTCACGGCGGGGGAGGCCGGGGTGTTGCGCCCAGTCACCGTCTTCCTGCCGATGCCAATATGTCTGGTAACGCTTGCTCCGCACCGCCCGCTCGACCAACTTGTCGAAATAGTCCCGGTCTTTGGTGACTCTCTTGCGGAAGACTGTTTGGAGCGCTCCCTTGGGCCCACGCCAGGTGTCGTACATCGAAAACCCCGCCGTGACGCAGTCCGCCGAAAGCCCCACATAGAGCCGCCCGCCATGATCGCGCTCGTGGCGACTGTCATAAACGTACAGGTAGTAGTTTGACTTGTATGGACTCTTGTCCTTACTGAATCGAATATCGCGGTTGATCCGCGAGAAACTGCCGTTGGTCTTTCCCGAAACCTCGAAGTGGGGGTTGAGGGTGAGAACAAAGGGCGTGAGAGCCTCAAGGAGGCCGCGAAACGCGCCCGTGACGTGCTCTTCATAGCGCGCCCGGTTCTGGTCAAACCATGCTTTGTTGTTGTGCTGCGAAAGTTCCTGAAAAAAGGCGAATGAGTCAGGCTTAAATCCCGAAAACGAGTTGGTCACAGGCGTCTCCCTCACGTGCGATTGGAACTGGGTCTTGCCTCTCTTTTGATGGGTAACAGAGAAAAAAGACGCGTCCGTCATGTGTCGAATCACTCAATGGAACCATCAGGTTGCAGTAGAGTTTCACGAGGAGCTCATCTGACTGATGAGAGCGTAATGGAAATCGATCAATGAGGATGACATAGTGTCATTTTCGGCCGCCCCCCGAGTTTGATCTTTGCCACTTACGTACTCCGGTTTCTGGCAGATTGATTGCCTAATGATGCGCAGGAACGGTTGAAATTCGCGGTGGGGGTATTTGTGTCCATGCCCTCTTTCAGCCCTGGATTTCTTGATCTCGATGTTGTTAGCTACAAAGAACCTATCGGTCGCAGCCTAACGTCCGCAGGGCACTTCGATACGGACGAATCTCTCGCGTGCACGCTTCCCCCAAGAAAGGGGAAAATTCCATGGGCCCCACATGCAGCAATTGTCCGGTATTAAAAACTTCACTTTTCAGCAGCCTTTCCGGCGAGCAGGTCGCACAGTTGGGATGTGTATTTCGCCCAGCGCGATATCGGAAGAACCAGATACTCTTCTTCGAGGGTGGTGTAGCCCAACATCTGTTCGCTTTGCATGCCGGGCTGGTCAAACTCGTAAAATCGTTGGAGAACGGGAAAGACCGGATAACCGGCGTCCTATTCCCCGGACAGTTGTTTGGTCTGGAAGCCCTTTCTGAGCCTACCTATCCCATTACGGCAATTACGCTGCGGGACAGCGAAATCTGTGCCGCATCGCGCGATGAGGTGGTGGTTTTCCTCCAGTCCAATCCGGACATCGCACTGGGAATGGTGCGGTTCCTGGTCACTGAAATCGGCCGCGTGCGCAGTCAAGTTACCGATATGAGTTTCAAAGACGCCAGAATGAAGGTAGCGACCTTCCTTCTATCGCTGGTTGCCTCCGATTCCGCTCCTCATGACGGGCGCACAACGCTCAACCTGCCACTCTCCCGGCAGGAGATCAGTGAAGTCCTCGAGTTGTCCCCAGAGACTATAAGTCGCACGTTGGCGGCCTTCCGACGGCAGGAACTGATAATCGCCCGCGGACGGCACCTGACGGTTCAGGATTTTGCCGGCTTGCAATCAGCCGCGCGTCGGTAACCATCCCTCCAAACACGACGTTTTGTCACTCAAAACCCTAGTGCATGCGCCCTCCCGGAGCTCGGTCCGCGAGAATGCTCTTGCGCGTGCCTTGTGGGCTAAGTGCGAGCAGGTAAAGCCTTTATGGCAACTTCCGAAGGGAAGGAACTAGGGGGAAGAAATAAAGAAACTACTACCTATAGATTGACATATGTCATGTAGAATTGTGAGGTCTAGTATCGACAGGAGCCCAATCCGGCTGTTAGCGTGCACATATTGCGGTTGTAGCCTTTGGAGCTTGGACCGTTGCTATGCAGTCAGTTAACCTCTTTTTCGCCCGTTGCCCGGCTGGCCCGAAAGGAGCAGACACAACCCGGCTCGCTCCCCCGGAGCCGTTCTTCCCACTTCCTGCGGTGACCCACCACTTAAAGGCCAGCGTGGCTCTATGTGCCGCATTGCTGATCATGGCGCCGCCGGCGTTCGCTCAAGTCGTAGCCCCTTCGGCATCGTCCGGAAGCACAGATGACCCCGAAATCATATTCGTTCAGGCGAAGTCCGTACACAGTGGCAAATTGTCGGAAAGATTCCCCGCGGGAAGTAGAATAGTTCGACTTGAGAAAGCCACCCACCGAGTTGCGAATCTCACGCCCAATTTCTTCAGTGCGGCGGACCCACGCATTTCTTTCGATGGCTCGAAGGTGCTGTTCGCAGCCAAGAAAGATGCCTCAGCGGGGTGGCAGATCTGGGAAATGAACACGGACGGAACGGATCAGCACCAGGTGACCCACTGTTCAGGGGATTGCCTTTCCCCAACCTATTTGCCGCGCGACGCGATCGCTTTCTCGGGCGAAGTGCAGGACGGTAACGGAGCGCGGGTTTCCCAACTTTTCTTTGCCAAGCTGGACGGCACTGAGGTGCAGCAGATCACCTTTGGTCCGGGCGACTACGAGCTGGAAACGGTGCTGCAGAACGGCATGATTCTCGCCTCCGCGCGATCACCTCTGGTGTCGGGGGGAAAGTCACGGAACTTGTACACGTTGCGGCCCGACGGTACGGGGCTTGCGGCTTTCCGATGCGACCGCGAGGACCAGGCAATTCGCAGCCAGGCGGAACAGTTGAACGACGGGTCGGTAGTCTTCGTCAAAAACACGACGCTTAACTCCGAAGTCGGAGGCAATCTGGCGGCGATTCAGCGTGGCGCCACCCACAATTCGCTCATGGGCCCGCTGAGCGCATTAATCTGGTCGCCGCGGCAACTCGAGGCCTCGCGATTAATAGTAGCGCGGCGCGTTACGGCGCCCGCCGCAGCCGCGAAATTCGACCTCTATTCGTTTGATTTCATCCACGGGAAGTTTCAGGCCCCCATTTACCACGATTCGGAGCTTTCGAGTGTTGAGGCTGCTCCCATCGCGGCGCACCCCGCTCCGCGCTGGTACTGGAGCACCTTGCGCGCGGAAGCAAAAATGGGCTACTTCATCTGCCTGGACGCCTCGATGGCGGACGAAGGTCCCAAGGGGCGACTGGAGCAATTCCCGGGCAAGGTAAGAGTTCTCAGCTTGGATCCGACGACGGAGAAGGAGTCCAGCCTGGGAGAAGCACCCGTCGAGCGTGACGGCTCCTTTTATATCGCGGTGCCGCCGGACTGCCCGGTACGTTTCGAACTGTTGAGCGGCGAGGGCAAGGTGGTCCGCGAGCAAAAGAGTTGGATCTGGGCGCGCACGGGGGAAGAACACGGCTGCGTGGGCTGCCACGAAGACCGCGCTGTCGCGCCCGAGAACCGCTGGCCCTTAGCGCTGCGGCGCTTCGACGCACCTTTCCGCCTGGGGGTTCAGGCGCCGCTGGAGGCCGCTCATTGATGGAATTCGCTGTCATCCTGAGCGAAGCAAAGGATCTGCAGTTCCGGTCCGAGGCGAACTAATTCAGATTCTTCGCTTCGCTCAGAATGACAGAGCTTCAAGAGAGCGAAGCGAGACACCGCACAAGTTGGAGGGAGCCGGGAATGAACGTTCGAGCACGGCAAATCACGATGATACTCGCAACGGCGACCTTGCTTGTGGTAGGGCTGAGGGTGACAGCGCAAGACCCAGCCGGAACCCCTGCTGTCCGCATGCCCGCTTCAAAACACACTGCCTCCGTCCCAAGTTCAAAGCGCGATCCAGAGTCTCAGACGGGCGCTGCTTCTTCCCTTCCCACCTTCGAAGATGTTACAGAAAAATCCGGCATCAATTTCCGGCATTCTTTCGGCGAGCAGAAGCTGAGTTCCATCATGGAGGCCACCGGGTCCGGTTGTGCCTGGATCGATTACAACAACGATGGTCTTCTGGACCTTTACGTCGTGAGCGGGCGATACGTTGATGGCGCCACCAAGTTCTCGAAGCCCGACGGTGCGAATGCTACGAACCACCTCTATCGCAATAACGGCGACGGCACGTTCACTGACGTGACAGAGCAGGCCGGTGTGGGCGGCAAAGGATTCGGCATGGGCGTCACCGTCGGCGACTATGACAACGACGGTTACGAAGATATCTACGTCACCAACTGGAATTCGTCCATTCTCTATCACAACAACGGGAATGGAACATTCACGGACGTTACGGCGAAAGCGGGAGTCGAGAACCCTCACTTCGGGACGGGCGCAACCTGGCTCGATTACGACCGCGACGGCAAGCTCGATCTTTTTGTGGGGAATTATCTGAAGTTCGATCCCAACGCTAAGCGCGAGTTTTTCAGCGCGGACGCATTCCCTGGCCCGCTCGACTACGAAGGCGACGCCGACCGCCTCTTTCACAACAATGGTGATGGGACCTTCACAGACGTGTCTCACAAGGCAGGCATCGACAACCCGCTGGGCCGGGCCATGGGTGTGACCACAGGAGACTTCGATAACGACGGCTGGCCTGACATCTACATCGCCAACGACACGATGGACAGCTATCTCTACCGCAATAACCACGACGGAACGTTCTCGAACGTCGCGCAGGATGTGAATGTGGCCTTCGGCGCGAACGGAGAGGCCACCTCCGCCATGAACCCCATCTTCGGCGATTACGACAACGACGGCTGGCAGGACATCTTCGTCTCCGACATGCGTTACCACCGCCTCTTCCACAATCCCGGCGGGAAGGGATTCTGGCTTGACACCACCGTCGAGACCGGCGTGGCCAGCGTTTCCGGCCAATACGTTGCCTGGGGCGACGGTTTCTTCGATTTTGACAACGACGGCTGGAAGGACCTTTTCATCGTGAACGGCGGCTTGCATTGGCTGATTCCCATGGAAGACTCCGTTCTCCGCAACAATGGCAACTCCACCTTCACCGATGTTTCTTCGCAGTTGGGCGACTACTTCAAGGTCAAGAAGGTGGGGCGGGGCGCTTGCTTCGCCGATTACGACAACGACGGCTACATCGACGCCTTCATCGTGGTGTTGGGGGGCAAGGGAATTCTTCTCCACAACAATCCCCCTCCGGTGGGCATGCGCAATCACTGGTTGACCATCAAGCTGATCGGGACGAAGAGCAATCGCGACGGTTTTGGCTCGCGCCTTGAGGCTATCGCCGGCGACCTCCACCAATACTCCGAGGCGCCCGCGGAGAACGGCTATCTTTCACAGGGCGACCCGCGGCCTCACTTCGGCTTGGGCAAACATACGGAAGTCGATAAGTTGATCATCCATTGGCCAAGCGGAATTGCTCAGGAACTTGACCACGTCAAAGCGGACCAGTTCCTGACCGTCAAGGAACCGTCGGATGCGCCGGCAGGCACCGGAGGCAAGGGGCGATGAGCGGCTTCCGCACAACCCGCCAGCTCCGAGCCAAAGCCCCAGGGCAATCGGCTTTGGGGCTCGCCATTCAAGACTCTCAACTAGCCCTGTCATTCCGAGCGCAGCGAGGAATCTCGCTCTGCCGGGTGCGGACCGCGGAAAAAACCGGAGCAAGATTCCTCGCTGCGCTCGGAATGACAGTCATGGCGGGGTTGCTTCTGAATCCCATACGGCGTCCGTACGCCGCCACGCCGCAGCAAACAGCGGCTGCCGAACCCGAATATCTTTCGCCCGTGGAGCTTAAATTCTCCCCGGATGGCCAGCGGCTTTACGTGGTATGCGAAGGGAACGGCTCGGTGCTGGCTGTCGATGCGCGCACCCGCCAAGTCGTGGCGAGTGCCAAAGTGGGCGCCAAACCGCGAGGCCTGGCGCTCTCCCCGGACGGCGACACGCTGTACGTCTCGAATTCCTGGAGCGATTCGATTAGTGAAATAGACGCTCGATCGTTCGAACTCCGCCGCAATATCAAAGCAGGCTGGGGACCTGTTGGGCTCACTACCGACCGCAGCGGCAAGTTCCTCTACGTGGCTAACAGCGTGGGCAACGACGTTTCGCTCATCGACCTCGCCGCGGGCGCAGAGATCAAGCGCTTCATGACCCAGCGCTATCCAGAACAGATTCTTCTCTCGCGCGACGGCCGTCGAGTCTACGTGTCGAACATCTTGCCGCGCTATGGACCCTACGACCAGCCTCCTGTGTCAGAATTGCTGGTCATCGACGCGGTGAAGCAACTCGTGGAAGCACGCGTTTGGGTTCCTGGGGCGATCGAGCTTCGGCATATCGCGGAAGCCCCAAAATCACTGGGCGGTTACCTGCTGGTTCCCGAAATCAGGCCCAGAAACCTAGGTCCGTTAATCAGTGTGGCGCAAGGCTGGGTGATGACGCATGGCGCGGCCATCGTCCGCCCTGCGGCTGGCGCGGTTCGCGCATCGACAATAGGGGCGGTTCGCGAACCGCCCCTACGAGTTACGCAAGTTGTCCTTGACGACATTGATTACTACTTTGCCGGCGAAAACGGCGCTGCATTCACACCCGACGGGCGCTACGCGCTGCTGACCGCATCCGAGGCGGACACTCTCACCATCATCGACACCGCCAAGCTGGCGCGGCGGCTGCACGCGGTGTCGAGCGAGGAACTTCCCAACCGTCTCGACTCTGCGCGTACGTTTGTAGCGAGGCGCCTCGAAACCGGCTACGATCCGCAGGACGTGGTGGTTTCCCCAGACGGCCGGACGGCTTACGTCGCGAACCGCCTGGACGATACTCTGACCGTCGTCGATCTCGCGAAGCTTCAAGTTGCGTCAACGGTCAATCTTGGGGGACCGAAAGAACTGACCGCGATCCGCAGGGGCGAGCGGCTTTTCAATGCCGCGAAATATTGTTTCCAGGGCCAGTTTGCCTGCGCCACTTGCCATCCAAACAGTCATCTGGACGGCCTCGCATGGAATCTCGAAACTCCGCAACTGGGACGCGACCGCGTGGCTAACCGCACTCTGCGCGGAATCAAAGAGACTGCGCCTTTCAAATGGAACGGGCACAATCCGGACTTGGCCACTCAGTGTGGTCCGCGCATCGCCAAGTTCCTGTTTCGCTCCGAAGGTTTCAACACCCACGAACTCGCGGACCTGGTCACGTTCCTGAATCAGATTCCCCTGCCGCCGAATCGGCACCTTGCGGCGGACACCCAGCTTAGCGAAGCCCAGGAGCGCGGCAAAGCCATGTTCTACCGCACGCAGAAGAACGATGGCACGCCCATTGCGGTCTACAACCAGTGCGCCACCTGCCACCCGGCCGGCTCCCACTACACCGCCCGGACGAGCTTTGATGTCGGGTCGGCGAACAAATACGACACGATCTCCTCCTTCGACACTCCGCAACTGGATCGCGTCTACGAAGACGGCCCGTATTTGCACAACGGACAGGCGATGACGCTCGAAGAAATCTGGACCGTGTTCAACAACAAGGACACACACGGCGTAAGCTCGGACATGTCCAAAGAGCAGTTGAACGATTTGATTGAGTTTTTGAAGACACTGTGAAGACCTAGGGATTTTAGATTTTAGATTTTAGATTTTGAAACGCCTCGAGATTTGGTTTGAGCGTATGAGTTTCGGGATCGAGGATTTGAGACTTTAAGGTTTGTGATATTCGAACCCTGCAAGGCCGTAGGATCTGAAATCTGAAATCTGGAATTCGGAATCTGAGAATCACCGGGGGGGTGAGAAACAACGTGAAGCGATTGCTCCTAAGCACAGCCATCATTCTAGCCGCGTCATCACTCGGTCTGGCGCAAAACGTGTCTTCTCCCGCATCGGCGCCAAAACCGCACCTCATCACCCGCTGGGAGAACTTCACAACCGCCAACGGGATGCCGGACCCGAAGGTCTTCTGCGTCGCCGTGGATGGCAACCGGGTTTGGGCAGGGACTGAAGACGGCTTGGCGCTGATCGAGAACGGAAAAGTGCAACGCGTTTACAAAACCGAAGACGGCCTGGTGCAGCGCGCCGTAATGGGCATCGCGGTGGACAAGAAAACCGGCGACGTGTGGATTGCCACCTTCGGCGGAGTCAGCCATTTGTCCGGCGGCCAGTTTCAAAACTTCACCAACCTCACCAGCGGTCTGCTGAATGACATTTGTTACGGCATTGCCGTCGTCGACCAGTATGTCTGGGTCGCTACCACGGCGGGCGTCAGCCGCCTGAACACCTATACCGGCGAGTGGACGAGTTGGAGCGAAAAGAATGCGCCCTTCCATGAACCCTGGTCGTACGGCATCGCTCCGGCGGGCAATAAGATGTACTTTGCCATTTGGGGCGGGGGCTTGCTCGAATACGATGTGGCCGGCAATTATTGGAAGCCTTACACCGATCCTGACGAGGAAATGGAAATTGTGTTGTTCCGCAATCAGGGACTCGTGCACATCATCGTTTCCAATGTCGCCTACAACCCTGACACCAAGATGGTGTGGGCCTCGACCTATTTCGGCCTCAGCGGTTATGACGGCCGCAATTGGCATAATTACCTGACCAAAGACAGCGGCCTGGCTTCGGACTTTATCAATGCCCCTAAATCCCGCGGCGACGATGTCTGGGTCTGCACCGACAAGGGTCTGAGTTACCTCAATTACAAAACCAACACGTGGGTCAGCTATCGTCCCACAAAGCAGACCGGCCACGGAGAGATCGAGATCACCTGGCCCGATACGAAGAAAAACAAGCTCGAGACATCAACCTCCCTTGCCCATAATTACATCCTAAATATGGATTTCCAAGGCGAGGACATCTGGGTGGCGACAGCCCAAGGGCTGAGCCACGGAATTCGCGAACCTCAGAAGGAGAGTCAACTCTATGCGTCGATCACATCCCACCGTAGCAGCGGTGAAGTCGCACAAGCCCATGCCCAAAAAGGCCGTTAGGGCGCCTCAAACGCTCAACGAAGCCTACGACTACCCCAAGCCCTCTTCCTTTTCACGCGCGCTGCGGCTGGACATTAAAGGCGTGACCATCTTGCTGATCTCCGGCACGGCCAGCGTGGATGAGTACGGCAGGACGGTCCACGCGGGCGACTTTCGCGCCCAATGCTGGAGAACCTATCAGAACATTACCGGATTGCTCGAAGCCGAAGGGGCAACGTGGAAGGACATCGTGCGCACCACCTGCTATCTGCGCGATATCGAGCGCGATTACGAAGCTTTCAACGAAATTCGCACTCAGTTCTTCAAAGAGCAGGAACTGGACCCGCTGCCGGCCTCCACAGGCATCCAGGCCATCCTGTGCCGGCCGGATCTGCTCATCGAGATCGAGGCGATTGCGATCTTTGAGTCGGACCGCGACAGCGGTAGCAACGGGCAATAAGGGTGGCGCGGGGGCCTGCTGCGTCGTAGCGCCGACCTTCAGGTCAGCAGCCAAGGTGCTGACCTAAAGGTCAGCGCTACTTGCGGGCGCTACGGCGGCAGCTACGCTGCCGCACTCCACAGGGAGGGATGGCAATGAGAATTGCTGGACAAGTCAGTATTGACGACATCCCGAAGATTTGCCCGCTTGTAAGCCGGGCAGCCAACCCCCAATACGGAGAGAGAGGCACACGCGTCGTGGACGTCGCTGGCGTGCGGTTTGGCGGGAAGCGTCCAATCGTAATCGGCGGGCCCTGCGCGGTGGAGAGTCACGCCCAGACGGTGGGGTTAGCGCACGCGGTGAAACGCGCGGGCGCAGACATGCTGCGCGGGGGCGCTTACAAGCCTCGCACCTCGCCGCACGATTTTCAGGGCTCCGGCCTCGAGGGCCTCTGCATCCTGAGCATTGCTCGCGAGGAAACCGGCCTCCCCATTGTCACCGAAGTCATGGACCCGCGCATGGTGGGCCAAGTGGCCGAAGTGGCCGACATGCTGCAAGTGGGTTCGCGCAACATGCACAATTATGCTTTGCTGGCGGAGGTGGGGCGCGCGGGCAAACCTATTCTGTTGAAGCGCGGGATGTCCGCGAGCCTGTGCGAATGGCTGGGCGCCGCGGAGTACATCGCCAAGCAAGGCAACCTGGACATTGTGCTCTGCGAGCGCGGAATCCGGGGGTTCCCTTCCGGCGAGTACTCGCGATACGTGCTCGACCTCAACGTGATCCCGGCAGCCAAGATGCTGACTTTTCTCCCCGTCGTCGTTGACCCCAGCCACGCCACCGGGGTCTCGGCCATGGTCGAGCCGGCCAGTCGCGCCGCGCTTGAGATGGGCAGCCACGGACTGCTGATCGAGGTCGCGGATCTGACCTTCGGCGAGCCCAAATGCGACGGCTTGCAAGCCATCGACGCCGCAACTCTGGCGAGAATTGTGTCGTTTGCGCGTGAGAAGACAGGAGTCAAAAATCAGGAGTCAGCAGTCAGAAGCACGGAGGAAACAAAGCCCACCTCAGCTTTGAATGCCACTCTAGCCTTATCGTCCTAGGCAACGAAAGGCTCTTGCCCTCTCCCTTGGGGAGAGGGTGGCGCGCAGCCGGCGCTCTCTTCAGCCGGTGCGGGACGGGTGAGGGGTTGCTTCCACGGCCCAGAGGGCTTTTTCCCGGAGAAGCCATAATGCGACGATTCATTTTCATCTTTACACTATTCTTAATGGCGATGCCGGCCTGGCCGCAATACAAAGAGCCCGACGACGACAAGCCTGCGCAGCGCTACGCCAACATGCCGGACGAAGCGGTGCCCTACCGGCGCTTCACAAAGCCTTATTACGACTGGTTTGTCCAGACGGATACGATTGCCTATTACGGCGCCGCGGACAAGCGGCCTGACGGGGACTCTGCCAAGTTGGGCGAAGTCGCTATCGGTTTCATGTCCCCTGTCGAAAACAATCCCGAATCTATTTTTGGAATTCCCCAACTGCACGGCGCGCAACTTGCCCTCGACGAGGCGAACGCGCGCGGCGGCTTCCACGGCAAGCCCTATGTACTCAAAGTGCATAACGAATCCGCCCTCTGGGGCGCATCCTCGACTGAACTTGTGAAGATGCTATTCAACGAGAACTGCTGGGCCATGCTGGGCTGCGTGGACGGCCAGAACTGCCACATCGCGCTGCGGACGTCTCTCAAACTCGAGGTCCCCATCATGAACGTCGGCACCACGGACCCCACGGTGACGGAGACTCGCATTCAGTGGCTGATGCACGACTTTATCGACGACCGCCAACAGGGCTATACGCTGGCTGATTACGTTTTCAAGACTCTTAAGCTGAAACGCATCGGCATAATTCGAACTCAAACCCGCTACGCCCGGCTGGGCGTCGAGAAGTTCGCCGACGAGGCGCGGCGCATGGGCCGCCAGCCGATCCTGGAGGTGAAATTCGAGCGCGGCGATAAAGACTTTTCGAGACAACTCGCCATGCTGAAGAACGCCAAAATCGAAGGCGTCATTATTTGGGGCGAAGCCGCCGAGGCGGGCTTGATCCTGAAACAGATGCGCGCCATGGGAATGAACCAGCCGGCCTTTGGTGGGAGCCGCTTGGCCTACCCGCAGTTGCTCGAGATTGCCGGCGCCGCTGCTGAAGGCACAGTCGTGACCACGACGCTCGATCCCACCCGCCAGGACCCGAAATGGCTGGCCTTCCGGAATGCTTACCGGGAACGTTTCAACGAGGAACCGATCGACTACTCGGCCTACGCTTATGACGGCATGAATATCCTGACATCGACGATCGAGAAAGTGGGGCTCAACCGTGGCCGAATCATGGCCGCTCTGCGCGATTACCAGATGAAGAGTTACGACGGCGTGGCCGGGAAAGCTTTCTTCGATCACACTTTGAACAACATTTCGCCGGTGACGATGGCGCGCGTGAAGGACGGCAAGTTTGAGTACTGGCTGGCCCCGCGTCAAGGCGGGCACGAGGGCGCCGAGAGCACCTCCGGCGGGCGTGGCGGACAATAGCTTTGCGGAATTTCAAATCTCACATTTCAAATCTCAGATTTCAAATCTCAAATCTCAAATCCGGCTATGCTACCGTGCCCCGCGCCGCTGTGCTTCTCGCCGCACTCCTCGTCTGCAACTCTCCTACGCTCTCTCAAACTTCTCCCCAACCCTACGCGGTCATTCCCCGCGACGCAGTGAATTATTCCGGGCCGGGGCGGGATACGAGCCATGATCTGCCCGGGCCTGAAATCAAAATCGGGCTTCTGGCGCCGCTCACCGGAGTTCGCCAGAACGAAGGCAAGGCGCTGCTCGAGGCCGCAAGGTTGGCAATCGAAGACGAAGCCGCGAGCCCCTTCCCCGGCGGCCGCCGCCTCTCCATTGTCGCCCGCGACCAGAGCGATTCCTGGGGACGCGCCACGAATGAAATCGTGCGCCTCGTATTCGATGACCGCGCGGCGGTGCTCCTCACCTCACTCGATGGCGATTCAGCTCATCTTGCCGAGCAGGTTGGGAACAAGGTTGGAATCCCCATCGTCACGCTTTCCACCGACCCTTCCACAACCGAGATCAACCTTCCCTGGATTTTTCGGCTTGCCCCCACTGACACGCAACAGGCCCGGGCGTTTGCGCGCGACATCTACCTCGAACGCAGATTTAAGAAGGTGATCCTGATCACGAATAGCAATCATGACGGGAGAATCGGCGGCGAGGAATTTCAAAAGGCGGCTCACGCACTGAGCGCACCTCCGTTCGACGAGATCGAGGTCAACCCCATGGGGTCCAAACTAGACTCAACGGTGAGTCAAATCATCGCGGCCAAACCCGAAGCACTGGTGTTTTGGACAGGGGCAGAAACAACGGCGAGATTACTCCAGCCACTTCTCAAGGCACTTCCGACAACCCAGTTTTACCTGAGCCAGGAAGCAGCGCAGACGCGTTCCGTCGCCGGCCAGAATAATACTTGGATTCTCGGCTCGAGCCTTGTAGAAAAGACCCTGCGTGACAGCTTCGAGAAACGCTACCACGCGAGGACCGGAGAATTTCCCATCCCGGCTGCAGCTCAGGCCTACGACGCCATACGGATTCTTGCCGCCTCGCTGCGGAGTTCGGGCCCCAACCGCGCCCGCCTGCGAGATACGCTGGCTGCTCTCTCGAACTACCAGGGCGCGTCCGGTCCCGTCACCTTCGATCACGCAGGCAACGACCTCGATGACTTCACTCTTGTCAGACTTCCTTCAGCAGAATCCGGGAGGCCGTAAGCGGGGAAGTAGCGCCGACCTTCAGAGCCTGCCCTGAGCGGAGCGAAGGCTCGGCACATGCTGACCTAAAGGTCAGCGCTACGCTGAAACCAGGGCACCGCCCAGCCCGGCACGTCACTTCTTAGAGCTCCTGAGATACACGGTATAGTCCGTCGGCGCCGGCTTGCCGCCCGCCTCACGTACGGCTGAGGCCACTTGCCCGCGGTGATAAGCCGAGTGCAAAATGAGGTGCATCAGAACGTCCTGAACAGGAGTCTTGTTCTCTGTCCCTTTGAGACTCAGGTAGGTGAGATCGCTCCCAAGCTTTTCGGAAGTGAGTCCTTCGAGGATGCCGCGCCACCGCTGCCGCAAATCCTCGATCGCCGCGCCACATTCTTCGAGCGTAAGGTCCGGCCACGGCTGTGCTGAGGGCGGTGCAGGACTCGCGAACCTGGACAGCCAGATTTGTTGCGCCCCGATGATGTGGCACATGGCTTTTCTCGCCTTTTCGACGCCATCAGGCATTGTCTTCAAGCTTGCAAGAGTCTCGGAGTTTGCCCAAAAATCGAATTCAAAGAGTTTCCGATAATCCATCCGTTCCGCTCCTGTGAAGAAGTACGCGGTCACAAACAGGCTGTCAGTCCGAGCGAAGCGAGGAATCTCGCTCCGAACTTCCGTGAGCGACCGGTCCGACACAAAGCAAGATTCCTCGCTCCGCTCGGAATGACATTTCTTGATTCCTGGCTGCCCGTCCGCCGACGGGCATGAGCGACTGCCTGCACCAGGATTACTTCTCAGCCTTGAAGAGTCCCGAGTAAACAAAACCCGCGATCGCCGCTCCGATAATCGGGGCAACCCAGAAGAGCCAGAGCTGCCCGAGTGCCCATCCATGCACGAAGAGGGCAGGCCCTGTGCTGCGAGCGGGGTTCACTGAAAGGTTGTCCACTGGTATTCCGATCAAGTGAATGAGCGTAAGGCTCAGGCCGATCGGTATACCGGCGAAGCCCACCGGAGCGCGACCGTGTGTGGAGCCGAGAATCACAAACAGGAAGAAGAAAGTCAGAACAATCTCCGCCAGCAAGCATGCCCCGAGAGAGTATCCGCCCGGGGAATGCTCGGCATAGCCATTGCACGCGAATCCGCCCAGCTCAAACCCAGGCTTCCCACTGGCGATGAAGTAGAGCACCGTCGACCCGGCAGCCCCACCCAGGACCTGCGCGATGATGTAAGGAACCAGCTCCGAAGCGGGAAACCGTCCACCGGCCCATAACCCGACGGAAACAGCCGGATTGATATGACACCCTGACACGTGGCCGATGGCGTACGCCATGGTGAGCAAGGTAAGCCCAAAGGCCAGCGCCACGCCGAGAAAGCCAATGCCCAACTGCGGGAAGGCTGCATCCAAAACAGCAGCTCCGCAACCGCCGAAAACCAGCCAGAACGTGCCAAAGAACTCCGCACTACATCGTTTTCCTAGCGACATAAGCAGTCTCTCCCTTTTTTAGATTTGAGATTTTGGTTCCGCGGCACTCCGGCTCGGTTCCTGAGGAGCGCCCCGGGTGCTGATGAATTCAGTGTATCATTTCTCGCCTTTTATTGCACCAGTCTGTAGCCGGTGTCCTCGAACAAACGAAGCGATCGAATCGCCACGATTGGAGACACAGAGAGGTATAATCTGTGGTGCGGAAATATGCGATGGAAATCCCAAGAAGGAGCTTATGGAGTCAGGAGGACTTCCCAATGAAAGTGCAGACATTCGCGGCGGTGATTCATAAAGAAGAGGATTTGTACGTCGCCTCATGTCCTGAATTAGGAACCGTGAGCCAAGGGGCGACCATCGAGGATGCTCTCGCAAATCTCAAAGAAGCTACCGAGCTCTATCTGGAAGAGTTCCCTTTGCCACAATTCGGTCGTGCGCTCCTGACAACCTTTGAGGCAACTTATGCCTAAGCTGCGGCGAGTGTCGGGAGAAGAGGCAATTCGGGCGCTCGAGAGACTTGGGTTCAGGCAAATCCGGCAACGTGGCAGTCACGTGGTCCTCAAGAGGGAAAAGAAGTCAAGGGAATATCGGCTGCGTTGTACCGCTTCACCGCGAATTGGCAATCGGGACGCTTCACGGAATTCTCCAACAGGCCAAGGTCTCCACAGAAGAGTTTACGGAAATGCTTCAGTGACCACGCACGAATTCGGCGCTTCCGACCACATCCGCTGACCGGGCACGTACCCACCGGGCGCCTCGAACTTCTTTTACTGCCTTCCGCCTTCTGCCTACTGATCTCGGCCGTCCGCCGCCCTTTCCCACGTCCGAAGCCCGTAGCGGCTGAGATAAATGGGGATATTCTTGAACAGGCGATTCTCGGCTTCAATATCGCGGATCATCGCCCGTTTCACATGCGAAACTGTGCCGGTGAGAATGGTAAGAGAACCGCCATCGCCTCCAGCGCCGTTCACCTTCCACCCTAGGGCTCCGTGCTGCTTCGCGATTTCGATCACCCGCCGCGCATCGCGGCTGACCAAGTCAGGATGAAGCCGCTCCTGCGCTTCGGTGTTTTCGATCATAGCTTCTCCCAGCGCCACGAAATCGCCGGCATGAACAGCATCACGGCTTTTTTCGGCCGTTGCCCGCAGGTCCTGAAGCTTGCGGCACTCGGGCCCAGACCCCTCGAGTTCCCTGATCACTTTCTCATGCACCACCGACGAACTGTGGGATTTTCCGAAGTAGATCAAAACCAGCCGCCGCTCGAGTTCCCACCAAAGCGCGTTGGGAATCTGAATCTGTGAAACGGCAGCGCGCGGATAGTCGAACATCTCAATATAATTGAGCCCGCCGAAAGCCGAACACAACTGGTCCTGAATCCCGCATTGCAGCTTCAACATTTCGGTTTCGATGGCCTGTGCCGTGTACGCCACCTCGTGAGCAGTGAGGTGGCCTTGGGTAAGTCGGTCGAGCGCTCCCACTAATGCCACCGCGACGGCGGCTGAGGTGCCGGTCGAAGCACCGCTCGGCGCTTCCGAGAAAATCGCGACCTTCAATGCCAACTCGGCAGGCACCTTCATACGCGCAATGGCTGCCTGAAGCAAAGCGTGTCGGCCCCAATCGGATTGCACGCCCGTCGCAGCGAAGCGTTCTCCGTAGTTCTCAGCAAAGACCGAGACATCACGCTCCCGGCCGGCATTCTTAAACACTTCCACTTGCACCTCAACGTAGGGATAGACGCCGATATTGAAAATCTTTCCGTGCTTGGCAAACCAGGTGTCTGTCCAGCCGCCGTTGTCGCAAATGCGAATCGGCGCCACGCAGTTGATGATACGTTGGGGGTGCTCGCAGGTATTATCATTCATCAGTTGCTCCCAAAAAGTAGCAGGCAAGAGTCGATTGATTGACATCGCCCTCTCCCTTGGGGAGAGGGTGTCCCGCTGCCGGCGCTTTCATCAGCCGGAGCGGGACGGGTGAGGGGTCTATTGCACGGAACGAGCATTTATGGCGGCGCGACGAAGAAACCCCTCACCTGGCTCGCTACGCTCGCCACCCTCTCCCCAGGGAGAGGGCTGTCGTCTCAAGTTGAACGCCGTCGACGCTTGGCGAATCTCGAACCAAAACTGCTCCTCGAAGGAGCATTGCCTTCTGCCTTCTGCCTTCTGCCTTCTGCCTTCTGCCTTCTGCTTTCTACTTTGCCTCTCTCCAGTTCAGCCCCACGCCGATATCTACGCGCAGTGGAACCTTGAGCGGGTACGCTGACTCCATCTCGGCCTCGACAATCTCGCGGGCGCGCTCCAACTCCGCCTCGGGCGACTCGAATACAAGTTCGTCATGCACGGTCAACAGCATGCGCGTTTTCATCTTTTCACGCTCCAGGCGCGCGTGCACTTTGATCATGGCGAGTTTCATGAGGTCCGCGGCAGTGCCCTGGATGGGAGAATTCATGGCCTCGCGCTCGGCTCGATTGCGGGAAGGCACATCGCGGCTGTTGATGTCGGGAATGGACCGCAGACGGCCGAAGAGAGTGCGCACACGTCCGTTGGTGCGCGCTTCTTCAATGAGGCGCTCGATAAACTCTTTCACTTTGCTGTAGCGCCCGAAATAAGCATCGATGTACCGCTGCGCTTCGGTTTTGCTGGTGCCGGTGCGCTCCGCCAGCCCAAAGGAACTGAGCCCGTAAACCACGCCATAGTTGATGGCCTTCGCCATCCTGCGATGCTCGTGGTTCTGAAGCGCTGGGGGCACGCCGAAAATCTCCTGCGCGGTTCGCGCGTGAATGTCCTCGCCGCGCGTGAATGCTTCAATCAAGACGGGATCGTCCGCCAGATGGGCCAGCACGCGCAACTCCACTTGCGAATAGTCAGCCGAGATCAGCCGGCAGCCCGGATCGGCGACAAACGCCGAACGAATGCGCAGCCCGAATTCGTCGCCAATCGGAATGTTCTGCAGATTGGGATTGAATGACGAAAGGCGCCCGGTGCGCGACCCGGTCTGGCTGAAGGTAGTATGCAGGCGGCCCGTCTGAGGGTTAATGAATTTCGGAAGCGCGTCAAGGTAAGTCGACTTCAGCTTTGTCCGCGTGCGGTATTCAATGATCTTGCGCGGCAATTCGTGTTTCTCGGCAAGCCCTTCCAGAACCGAAGCGTCGGTCGAATACTGCCCGCTCTTTTTCAGCCTCTTTCCCCCGGGGAACTTGAGCTTATCGAACAGCACATCGCCGAGCTGTTTCGGCGAGTCAATGTCGAAAGGTTGTCCGGCAAGATCATAGATCTCGCGGGTGAGGCCAGTGAGATCCTTATCGAACTCGCCCGACATGCCGGCCAGAACGCGCGGGTCGAGGCGGATGCCGAATGCCTCCACGTCCGCCAGAACACTCGACAGCGGAAGTTCTATCTCCTCATAAACACGTTTCAATTCTTCCCGAGCTATTTCAGGCACGAGCAGTGCGGCAAGCTGCCGCGTGCCGTCCGCCCAGTCCGCTGCCGAGCCCGACAACTTGCGCCCCTGCCGGCGAAGCATCAAGTCTTCGAGCGAGTGGCTCAAGGCCAGCGGATCTAGCAAGTACGAATAGAGCATGGTGTCGTCTGTGACGCCGGCGAGCGTCACGCCGTTCTTGGCCAGCAGAATTCGAAGCAGCTTGGAGTTGTGAACTGCCTTGCTGTGCGCCCGGGAAGAGAGAAACAACTTCATGGGCTCAAGAAGGCCAGGCGTGGCGGAAACAGTCGCCAGCCGCTTGCCATCCGAAAAACCCAAAACCCGAAGCTGCCCGGCAAAACTCTCTTCGCCCTCGACTGCCAGCCCGATCGCGACGGTGGCATGCTCCTCTAAAGCATTTAGCCAGGCGCTCACCGACTCAGGCGTCGATAGCTCTTCCGCTTCCGCCGCTGCCTCGACCGGGACCGGAGCCTCTTGCAGAAATTCGCGCAACATCGAGGTAAAACCCAACTCCTGGCACAAGGCACGGAGTTCAAGATAATCCGGCGACGCAGTCTTGAGGTCGGCAGGAGCGACGTCCAGGGGTACGTCTGGCCGGATGGTGGCCAACTCGCGGCTGAGCAGCGCTTCTTTATTGAAATCCCGCAGGGCGTCGCGGTAACTTTGCTTTTCCGCCTGCTCGTAGTTTTCGAGCGCCTTGTCGAGTGTGCCGAACTTGCGGATAAGATCGGTTGCCCCTTTCGGCCCGATGTAGCTTCGCTTCTTGGCCCCCGGCGCAAGAGGCGGCTCTTGACCCGGAAAGGGTCGGGCACCCGGGATGTTGTCGCTGGGATCACCGGTCAACGCCAGCCAGTCAACGACCTGGGAAGGTTTGACGCCTATTACGTTCAGCACGCTTTCAAGCTCCACATTGGAGAGTTTCACATTGTCCAGAGCCTCTTGGAGCTTGCCCTCTTCAGTTTTCTTGATGGACTGTTTCTGATCCTCCGTAAGCTCGGGTTCATGCGTAGCGAGGCGTGCCTGGTTTGCTTCCTCCACAATTTCGCCGGGCGTCATCGAAACGATAAACGACTCCCGGTCCACAGATCCGCCGCGAGGCTTCAGAACAAAAGTATGCTGGTCGACAAGCTGATATAGGTCCTGATCGCCCGACACGATGAATGAGTTCAGGCCTTCGTCAGACCCTCTCTTCGCTAGCGTGCCCATCACATCGTCCGCTTCGAAGCCTTCTTTCTCAACGAGCTTAACTCCCATCGCCTGGCAGAATCGCCGCACGTAGGGAAGCTGGACAGCCAGTTCCTCCGGGAACTCCGGTCGGTTCGCCTTGTATCGTTCGAATAGCTTGTCGCGAAAGGTGGGAGCCGCGAGGTCAAACGCCACGCCTACCATATCGGGCCGGTGATCTTTCAAGATTTTCCGCAGGGTTCGGACGAAGATATAGATCGCTTTCGTGGGCATTCCGCTGGGCGAGCGCAAATCCATTTGCATGGGCGCGTGGAACGCCCGAAACACCAGCGACATGGCATCAATCAAGACCAGCTTCTTGCCGGGCTGGAATTCGGCCAAGGTTTGCCTCCGTGTTCGATGTAGTTGGTTATTGTACCCTATCGCCTAGACGCGAGTCGGAGAGACTGCCCACTCGCCAACCGTTCATCGCTGGTCGTACGTTTTCGCGAAAACCGAGCGCACACAGGGTGCACTTTTACAGCCCCAAAGGGACGAACCACCGCAGCCCATGCCAGCGGCCCACAGGCGTTAGCCTAAGATCGCCGTGCGCCGTGAAAAGGCGCTGGTCCACAGCGCCTTTTCACGGCGCACGACGAACTTGGGCTAGAGCAACTCGAGTATGCATGCGAGAAAGTGATGGAGCGCGCGAAATTCTTCCCGACTCCAGCCGAGATCCTCGAGTTGGGCGCTGAACCAGCAGGGCAAGCCCTGCAACTCGAGACTGAGAAGGCATGGCACAGTCTACTCCGTGACTTCGATGAATGGAGCTGTTATCGCACAAGTGCTAGGGCCCCGACAACGGCACGATTAACCGCGAATTCGCCGCTCTCCGCCTGGCCTAGTCACTTGCTCGCAAGGGCGGAACCGTCAACCCCGAGATGGTTCCGGCTATCGAGATGCTTCCCGAGACGAACCGGCGCGCGGCCCGGAGCGCATCCACGACTTCAGGAAGGCGTGGGCCGCAGCCACGAAGGCGGCCGGCTGCCCAGGAAGGCTTTTCCACGACTTGCGGAGGACAGGTGTCCGCAACCTGATCCGGGCCGGCGTGGCGCAGTCAGCGCCACGCAGTCAGCGCGATGTTGATTTCTGGTCACAAGGATGCTAGGATATTTGCGAGGTATAATGTTGCGGACGCCAGGGATGAGCAAGACGCCACGCATAAAGTGTTCGCGTATGACGCCCGCAAGCGCCAGGACCGCCGATTGCGACTCGAAGTGGAGAAGAGGGCACAAAAAAGCCCGAATCACGTTTTGGGTTCACATGGGTTCACAGCGGCTTAGAATGGGCGGAAAGACGTCCAGTTGAGGTCAATATCTACTGAGTTTTAAACAGTTTGGGCCTGTGGCGCAGTTGGGAGCGCGCATGACTGGCAGTCATGAGGTCGAGAGTTCGAACCTCTCCAGGTCCACCAAACTTTTCAACAAGTTAGCATCACAACCTACCAAGCGGTAGGCCACATTGGGCCACATCTGAATCAGAAATTTCATTCTCCGCTTGCCTTCTTGTGCGGGAAGAGAATCAAGTTTTCGATCTTCTCCACCGCTTCCCTCTTGGGTCCGGCGAGATCGTGCATATATCGATCAGTGGTGCTCAGCCTCGAATGACCCAGCAGTTGCTTCATCACAACAGCCGGTATTGTTCCTTCATTTCCCCCGAGCGTGGAAAAGGTGTGGCGCAGTGAATGCCAGGAAAAATGAGGGATGCCCAGCTCCCCCGCGATTGGGTAGACGTGGCGTTGAATCAGGTTGCGGTCACTTAGCGGTTTGCCCGCGGCGCCGACAAACAGCCAACCGCTGGGCGGGCGCCCCCTTCGATACTCTTCGAGCGCCTCTCCCAAGTAAGGCGGCACTGGAATCTCGCGATCCTTTCCGTTCTTTGTTCCGCCTTCATGCCCCCGGCACCAAGAGCGACGAACGTGCAGGGTGCCGTGATCGAAGTCTTCGACTGACAGCCCGAGAATCTCACCGATTCGTAAGCCCAAAGTGACGCCGATCATCACGATGAGCCGAACCGGATTCTTCAAGCGATCGAGTAAAAGACTCACTTCTTCCACCGACAGGGCTCGCTGCTGTCTCTTGACCCTTGTCGGAGGTGCTTCAATGTCTCTCACTGGATTCTCGGCAAGCCAGCGCCACTTGACAGCTGTCTTGAACATTTTGCTCAATACGGACCGAAGGTGCAGGACGGTTTGAGAGGCGTAGCCTTGCTTGTACTTAGTGGTGACAAATCGGTCGATTTCGAAACCAGATATGTCCCGCATCCGCACACGTTCGAATGCGAGCGCGATGTGGTTCTTCCATAGTTGTTCGTACATGGAGCGCGTGTTCCGTTTCATTTTCTCGACGAGATTAGGCTTGAAGTGCTCCGCCCAAAACTCACCGAGCGTTATGCTGGCTTGAGGCCGTGGAGCCACCTGGTTAACTTGCTGCATAACCTTATCGGCGGCTTTCCGAGCCTCGTTCTTCCCACGAAATGCCGAGACGGGACCAAGGATGACGGTCTTCTGAGGCCGTTCCGCTTTGCCGTCCGGCGTGAAGCAATCTTCGCGATAGCGCAGAACATAGTTGCCGTTCTTCTTCCTTACACTTCCTCTCTGGTAGCGCCGAATCATTTGATCCTCCGCAGTGATTTGCGGCGTTGATTCGGGCTCTCAGCTGGCTGCTGCTTCTGCACTATAGCGCCTCCACTAATTCCTTCGCAAGCGTTCAACGTATTCCCAGAGGTCACTTTCCCGGAAGCGCAGGTACTTGCCCACCTTCAAGTACGGTATGCCATCGGGTGACTTCAATCCGACTCGCCGGTACACCCACTTCTGGGGGACATTCAGTAACGTAGCCACCTCCTCAACGGTGAGAAGACGACTCATACCGTCACCGCCGCTGCGCAATTCATTGGGAAGCACTGAGTCTCGTTCGTCCCTCTGTACGCGGAACGAGCGCGGGCTGAGCCTAGTACGCCTCCGAGCGCCGTTCCGGTTTGACGGCCTTGTGTCTTCAGCAGCAACTCGGACGACCGTGCTGTTAGTGTCTTCATTCATTGTTGCCTCTCCCCGTTTGCCTCCCCTAACCAAAGGCTCGGGAGGCATCAGTCCCGGTTAACTGCCACGTGGTCACCAATCAGGCGGTTTTGTCGCCGCTGCAGTCGAACGTGATTTCCGGCCTGCATAAACACCAGCCGCCTCCGTTCGTCAGTCTGAAGCGACTGGCAGGCCGCCATGCGAATCGGGTGGCTAGACGGTCGTTTCTGCGCCCACCGGAGTAGCTATGGGGTAGTGGAAATGAAGGCGGTGACTTATGCGAGGAACCCGATATCCTTTGTAGAACAGACTGCTTTTCCTGTCAAATTTAGGACTGAAGTTGTGTAGGGTCGAAGTTGCCCGTAGCCACAGGCAATTGGGACAGCGATCATCTGGCGGTGGCAGCCCTACCTACTTGAGCTGTCGGCACTTACATGTCCATCGCAGTCCAACCCTACATCTCCACGAGCAACTGCGGACGACGTTTGATCGCACCGGTCAAGGTCGACGTTTGGGTTACGAATCGTTCTGTCCGGATTCTCGGGCGGGGATACCAGGCTCCGAAGGAAAATGATAACTGGAGTGGGTTCCTCATCCGAACTCCCAGCAGTTCAGGCACCAAGCCAACGGGCACTTTTGATGCTCTTGCGGGGTACCCGTCCGGCGAACCCATTCCGATCTTTTCTTCAATGAACCCTGCCTCTTATACTCAGTATCGTTAAACGCGACACTGATAGTGGAGTTCTGATATGGGAGGATGATGGCATCACAAGGT
>Ga0209517_10001500_pt1 | contig 35005 bp, 29 predicted proteins | sample PeaSoiMetSII2010_FD_187695 | JGI IMG/M metagenome (GOLD analysis project Ga0209517, IMG submission 187695) | Peat soil microbial communities from Weissenstadt, Germany - SII-2010 (SPAdes) (version 2) | ecosystem: Environmental > Terrestrial > Soil > Wetlands > Peat | place: Germany... | reverse complement strand
GAGCGGCGGATGGACAAATTTGACCTCCGCATGGAGGCTGCCGAGCACCGCATGGCCGAGTCGGATCGACGGTTCGATCTGCGAATGAAAAAGGTGGATGAGCGGATGAAGAAGGCCGAAGAACAGATTCTAGCTACCGCTCGGCTTGTAGCGCTTGGTATGAAGATGGTTGTGGAGATGAAGAAAAGCCAGAAGGAATTGGACCGGTCTCTCAAGGCTCTCGTGGATTCGATGCGGCGTGGCAATGGGAACGGGCATGCCCGCGGGCGTGTTTCTTAAAGTTCAGATCACCTGAGTGCCGTATACTCGCTCCCGAAAAAAACCAGCGGCCGACCCTCCCCAATACCCACCTCTACGGCTTCCCCGATCAACACCCGATGATCCCCGGCGTCCAGTACTTCTACCGTCCGGCAGTCGAGTACTCCCAGCACTCCTTCGATCAGCGGCGATCCGGTCACTCCGGGATGCCAGTTCACTCCCGTGAACCTGCCTTCGGGCAACTCCGCAAAACGAATCGACAAGTCGAGCTGATCTTCGCGCAGAATGTTGACCGCATAGGAACCGCTGGCCTCAAAAACGCTGAGGAACGCGCACGCACGGTCGATGGCCACCATCACCAGCGGCGGATCGAGCGATAAGGAACTGAAGGAGTTGATGGTAATCCCGTGCGGAGCGCCTTCGGGGGCTCGCGTGGTCAGCACTGCCACGCCGGTCGCGAAGAGGCCGCAGGCGCGCCGGAACATCAAAGCGGAAAAGGAGTTACTTGACAAGTGGATAAACCTAATCCTATCATGGGGTTTCGGCTAAGGAGGCGGCTTTGATCAAACTCGATATCATCAACGAAGTGGTCAACCGGACGGGCATCACGAAAACGAAAGCCGAGATGGCCGTCGAGACCGTCTTCGAAAGCATGAAGCGCGCTCTCGGACGCGGCGAGCGCATCGAGTTGCGCGGCTTTGGAATCTTCAACGTGCGCCCCCGGAAGACCGGCATTGGACGCAATCCGCGAACCGGCGCCGAGGTCGCGATTCCGCCCGGGAAGGCGGTTCGCTTCAAGCCTGGCAAGGAGTTGCAGACGCTCCAGTAGCGTCCAGAAGTTGTGTCCACCAACGGCTACCCCCCGACGGCCGTGACTCCCGGCTTTTTTCAGACGCTGCAAGGGGAGTACGCCCGCCCGAGGCATCGCTATTGGCTGCACGCGCTGCTGCTGCTCTTGACGCTGGTGTCGACTACGGTGGTCGGGTCGGGGCTGGCGCGCAGCTTTGCTGAAAGCCGTCCATTCGATTTCGACGCGGACCTGGCGGGTTATACGCGCCTGTGGCATGATCCGGCGTCGATTCTTGACGGGCTGCCGTTCTCGCTGACGCTGTTGTTCATCCTGATGGCTCATGAGATGGGACACTACCTGGCCGCTCGCTATTACCGCGTGAACGCGACGCTGCCGTTTTTCCTTCCCGCGCCGACGCTGATCGGGACGTTCGGGGCGTTTATCCGGATCCGCTCGGCGATTCTATCGAAGCGCGCTCTCTTCGATATCGGAATCGCGGGACCGCTGGCGGGATTCGCGGCTCTGCTGCTTCCATTGATGGTGGGAGTATCGCTGTCAAAAGTCGTGCCCGGGATCGGCAGGCAGGGAGAGCTGGTGTTCGGCACGCCGTTGTTTCTGCACGCCTTCGAATGGCTGTTGTTTCCCGGCACAGCTACGTCGGATCTGTATCTGCATCCGGTGGCGCGCGCGGCGTGGGTCGGACTGCTCGCCACTGCATTAAACCTCCTGCCGATCGGGCAACTGGATGGCGGACACATTCTGTATTCGTTCGTGGGCGAGCGGAGCAAAATTCTGTCGCGCGTTTTCGTCGCGTCGCTGGCGGCGCTGGGTGCTGTGCAGTTGTTCACCAGCGTTTACAAAGTCGGATATATGTGGCTGCTGTGGGCGGTGGTGCTGCTGTTCATCGGGATGCGTCACCCGACCATCGTCGATCCGAGCCCGCTGGGGCGCACGCGCGGCTGGCTGGGACTGGCCGCATTGATCATCTTCCTTCTGTCGTTTACACTGGCTCCTATCCGTACAGCGGGCTTGTGAAGATTTCCGCCACGATCATCACCTATAACGAGGAGCGCAATCTGCCGCGCGCCATCGAGAGCCTGCGCTGCGCGGATGAAATCGTGGTGATCGATAGCGGCTCCAGCGACCGGACGGTGGAGATTGCGGGCAAACTCGGCGCGCGAGTAGTAGAAAGCCCGTGGCCGGGTTATGCCAAGCAAAAAAACTTCGCGGCCGCGCAGGCGACGCACGATTGGATTCTGTCGCTGGACGCGGATGAATCCCTGAGCGAGGCGCTGGAAGGCGAAATCTGGCAGATCAAGAAAAACGGGACGCAGCTCGATGCCTACACGATGCCGCGCATGGCCCAGTATCTGGGCCGCTGGATCCGCCACTCGGGTTGGTATCCGGATCGCAAGATTCGCCTGTATAACCGCAACAAGGCCCACTGGGAGGGCGATTTCGTACACGAATCCGTGAAAGTCGACGGGCACGTCGGACATCTGAGCTCGAATCTGCTGCATTTCACCTGCAACTCGCTGTCGGAGCATATCAAGACGATGGATCGCTACACCACGCTCGCGGCGGAGCAGATGCTCGGAAACGGGCAGAGGGTGACCTGGGGGCGTCTGATCTTCGAGCCGCCGTGGACGTTTTTTCAAACCTACGTGTTGAAACTCGGGTTTCTGGATGGCGTCGAAGGCCTGGCGATCGCGAATATGGCGGCGCTGTACAACTTCCTGAAATATGCGAAAGCGCGTTTCATGAGTCCGGGCCGGTGAAGACGCTGCATATCGACACCGGGCGTGAGATGGGCGGGGGACAGTGGCAGGCGCTGTATTTAATCGAGAGGCTGGATCAAGCGACCTTGCTGACCCCTAAGTCGTCCCCGCTGTTGGCGGAAGCTCGGAAACGAGGCGTGGACGCCCGGCCTCTGTTGCTGAGGTCCCTGGCACAGGTCGCGCGCGCCGTCGATGTGGTGCATGCGCATGACGCACGGGCGCATACTCTGGCTGCGGCGGTTCCTGGTGTAACGCTGGTGGTCGCGCGCCGCGTGGCCTTCGGAGTGAATTCAGGGCTGCTTTCACGCGTGAAGTATGCTCGCGCAGCTCGATACTTGGCGGTTTCGCGTTATGTCGCGGCGCAGCTCGAACTTGCCGGAGTCCCGCCGGAGAAAATAAGCGTGGTCTACGATGGCGTTCCTCTGGTTGAACAGTCGCGGGGCGACGAAGTGGTCGCGTTGGCGTCCAAGGAGACGGAACTGGTGCGTCGCGCTGCTGAAATCGCAGGCGTCGAGATAAAGTTCACTATGCAATTCTGGCAGGATCTTTCGCAAGCCGGGATTTTCGTGTATGCGAGCAGGATGGAAGGGCTCGGGTCGGCTGCATTGGCCGCGATGTCGGCGGGCGTGGCCGTAATCGCCAGCAATGTCGGAGGACTGGCGGAAGCAGTCGAGGATGAACGCACCGGTGTCCTGGTTGAAAACCGGGCGGAGGCCTTCGCGTCGGCGATCACTCGGCTGCGCGATCATCCGGAATTGGCGCGCGAAATGGGACGCCGCGGGCGGGTGCGCGTCGAAAAACAGTTTACGATTGATATCATGGTGCGTCAGACGCAGGCGGCATATGCCGAGGCTCTTCGGTGAGTGAGGTCGCGATCCAGATCGTGCTGGCCGCGCTCGCGGGCCTGTTGATCGGCAGCTTTTTGAACGTCTGTATCCACCGTTTGCCGCGCGATCTTTCCGTGGTGCGGCCACGATCGTTTTGCCCCGGTTGCGAGAAGACTATCGCGTGGTACGACAACGTTCCGGTGCTGAGTTATGTTCTGCTGCGCGGGCGATGCCGCCACTGTGGAGCGCGAATCGCTCCGCGCTATCCGATCGTCGAACTCGGCACAGCGGCCGCGTTTGTGTTGTGCGTGGCGGCGCTGGGTCTGTCGCTCGCGGCGTTGAAATATTGCCTGTTTTCGGCGATTCTGATCACACTGATCGCGTCGGATCTCGAAACATGGACGCTTCCGGATGAATTTACTCTGGGCGGTACGGCCGTGGGCCTGGTATTGTCGGCAATCATGCCGATGCCGGCGGGGTGGGCGATCATCCTGTTGCCGCGAAGTACGCCTCCTATGTGGACTTCCGTGTTCGAATCCGTCCTGGGAGCGGCTTTCTTGAGCGGAATGGTCTGGTTCCTGGGCTGGGCGTTTGAAAAGATTCGTCATCGCGAAGGCATGGGGCTTGGCGACGTGAAAATGCTGGCCATGATCGGAGCCTTTCTAGGGTTGCAGGGCGCATTGCTCACACTGATTACGAGTACGCTCTTAGGCTCGGTAGTGGGGCTGACTTACGCTGCAATCACTAGAAAGAATTGGAGAACACTGGAGCTTCCGTTCGGAAGTTTTCTGGGCGGCGCGGCGCTGGCGGTGGCGATGGTCGGGCAAGTGGCCGCCGTGTGGTTTCCGCGCCTAGGTATTTGAACCGCCAGTACCAGCGAACCTTAGGTGGTTTTGATCCTAAATACCAAAGGACCCCCAATTTCCGAAGCGCCGCCCAGCGTTTATGCTTGTCATAGAAAGAAAGACATGACGAAAAAAATCTTATCTCTCATCGGCTTGGGCATGACGTTTGGCACCGCGCATTCGCTGGCGGCGACCGTGGCCGACATGAGCGGAACGGTATTCTCCTCGCAGCAGTTCCATCGGGCGAGCGAGTTGGGGATTCCGCAACCGATCGCGCTGGCGCTATTCGGCGGCGCGGTGTTGTTGTTCACGACGCTGTTCCGGCGCCGCGACGCCTAATCAGCGGGCGTACGCCGCGACGCGACGAACCACTTCCTCCACCGTGGGAACCAGACGAGGCCCGGTGCGTCCGCAGCCGCAGGTTGTAGCGTCGATCTCGCGGCTGGCCGGCGCAAATTTGGGCGACTCGATGTGCAATCCATTGTGAGCTTCGCATTCGCTCGCAAGTAAAGTGCAATCCGGCCCGATCATCTGCTCGAACACTGGAACTCGAAACGCGCGCCACAAGCGATCTCGTTCGGCCATGGTCAGAAGTGGATCCGATTCTTTGCGAAACACGACCACTGCGTGAGAGACGGATACGGTACCGGCCAGCTTTTCCAATTGAGCCAGATCGGTGGCAATAGATTCAGGAGAAAACTTCGCCGCCTCTTCGCTCCAGCCTCCGGCGAAGACGCGGACCGAGCCTCGCGAACGGAATCCGGGAAATAGCACCGCAGTGCGCGGCGCGGGCGCGATCGGATACTGAAACGCCGCTTTGCGCCGCAACATGAAAGGTCGATCGCTCACGTCTAGAACGTGCGATCAGGGCGAGGTTATTCTCAACAGATTTTCCGCGAAGATGGCTCGCGCATCCGCGAGGTTCAGGCCGAGCTCGTACAGCGCGGTCGACTGATCGTCGAAAATCTGCTGGCGCCAGCCCTGCGGAAACGTGGAAGAGTCCGTGCCAAACAGCAGGCGCTTGGGACCCACCACATCCAGCGCACGGCGAAACACGTGACGCAAGTCGAGATGAGACTCCTGGTAGCGCATCCACCCATTCGAACTCGACGTGTCCAGGTACACGTTGGGGCACAGATCCGCGAGCATCAGCGCTTCCCGGAAATATCCCGCGCCGAAGTGCGGCACCACGATGGGAACCGAAGGATAGCGCAAGGCGACGAAATGCAGGTCGATGGGATTGGAAAATCGCATGTCGAACAGCGATTGCAATCCGAGTTTGCCTCTCACGCCGACGCTCAACACGCCGCAGTGCACAAACACAACGCGATGGTTTTGTTCGGCCCATTCGAGCACCGGGCGCACGCAATCGTCATGGACTGAATAGGCGTGCATGGCGGGAAACAGGCACGCGGCGTTGACCTTCGCGAAAGCCTCCGCGCGCCACGCCCGGGGATTTGCCATGGCGTAGGCGAAGAACCGGCCGGGGTGCGCCGTTTTCGCCGCAACCACGGATTCTTCGTCGCCCGGCACGCTCGCGATCAGCGCAGCGCAGGCGATGCCGTGGCGATCCAGCTCATGCGTCCACGCAAGCGCAAGTTTTTCAGGATCCGGCGGTGGCAGCGGCATCCCGAGCTGCGCGCTCACTTCATCCACCGTCAGGCCGGGCTTCTGTGAGGCCAGCGCGGAGAAAAAGCGGTGCGAAAAGAAGTGCACATGCGCGTCGGCGACCGCGATGGATCCCCACGGGGACTCGCGCTCAATCGGGTTCATGCGCCGCCGCACCCCGGGGAAGCTGCGTCAATCCCGTCGACAAGGCGAGCTGCGTCAGCCCCGCGACATTGTTCACGCCCAGCTTTTTCATCATGCTCTTGCGATAGCTTCGCACAGTCTGCTCGCGCAGATCGAGCATCACAGCAATTTCCTTGCTGGTCTTCCCTTCAGCCACCATGCGCAACACTTGCAGCTCGCGCGGCGACAACGCCTCGAGGGCCGACGGCGGAGCCTTGGCTTCCAGATCGCCCTTCTGAATCCGCGTGAGCAAGCGATCCGAGACTTGAGGGCTCAGGTACGCGCCGCCGCGGGCAACCATGCGCAAGGCTTCGAGAAGATCCGTGTCCGACGCCTTTTTTAATATGAACGCGCGCGCCCCGCTGCGAATGGCGCTGACCACCGAGTTCTCATCGTCGTACATCGAAAGAATCACGATTTTGCATTCGGGGTGGTAGCGCAGGATCTCCGCCGTGGTCTCGACTCCGTTCAGACCGGGCAGGCCGATATCCATCAGCACCAGATCGGGCCGGAATTTTTTGACGAACTGAACAGCGTCGGTGCCGGTCTCGGCTTCGCCCGCCACGCGAAATTCGTCGCCGCGGCTGAGGATGGCTTTGATGCCATCCCGCATGATCTTGTGATCATCGACGAGGAGGACGTCAAAAGCCATAACCGCTCAATTGTACTCGTTCACGAGCCTGCGCGGTGTTTCGGGGAGAACGGGCGCAGTTCCTGGGCCAGAGCGCGTACCCGGTCGATGGCGTTATCGAGGGTTTCGGTGACTTCGCGGACGCGCTCGGCGGTCTCCGGGAAGTCCATTTTCACAAGCTGAAGACGCAGTCCCGCCGCGGAGAGCAGCGGTCCGATTTCGTCATGCAGAGCTTTTCCCGCCTGCTCCAGCTTCTTCGCTGACGGATCGACTTTGCGCATCACCGCTTTCGCTTCAGCGCGCGTCGCGCCGCTTCAGCGACATTGACGGCGCGCAGGCCGTACTTGTCGAGCAGAGCGTCGGGCGGTCCCGATTCCGCGTACGTGTTATCGATTCCGACGAATTCCATCGGCGCGGGATGCGTCGCGCCTACCGCCTGTGCGACCCGCACGCCGAGCCCGGAATCCATCAGATGTTCTTCCGCAACCACGATGGCGCCGGTTTCCTGCGCGGCGCGCCCGATGGTCTCTTGGTCGAGGGGCTTGATGGTATGAATGTCGATGACGCGCGCGGAAATTCCTTCGGCGTCGAGAGTCTCAGCCGCGCGAATCGATTCGGCCACCAGCAATCCCGTGGCGATCAGCGTGACGTCCTTGCCGTCGATCAGCGTGATGGCTTTGCCGATGGTGAACTCCTGATCGGGCGAGTAAATCACCGGAGCCTTGGCGCGTCCGGCGCGAATAAATAAAGGCCCGTGGAACGCGGCGGCCGCTTTCACCAGCTTCATCATGGCCACTTCGTCCGCTGGGCACATCACCGTGAATCCAGCCAGCGAGCACGCCAGGCTGATGTCTTCGATGCTCATCTGCGACGGCCCGTCTTCGCCGATGGAGATTCCACTGTGCGTGCCGACCGCCTTCAGATTGACTTTCGGAAACGCCGCCGTCGCGCGAAACTGCTCAAATGCCTTGTTGAGAAGGAACACGGAAAAGCTGGAGGCGAACGGAATCTTTCCGGACGACGCGAGTCCCGCGCCGATCGCGACCATGTTCGCTTCCGCGATGCCGCATTCGAAGAAACGGTCAGGATATTTCTTGCCGAACTCGGCGGTGTAGGTCGATTTAGAAAGATCGGCGTCGAGCACGACCACATCCGAGTTCGTCGCGCCCAGTTCGACCAGCGCTTTGCCGAAAGCCTCGCGCGTCGCCATCCCCAGCTTGAGTTCGTATTTGGTTCGGGTGGGCATTATGCCAGCTCCTGTAGCGCTTTGACGGCCTCTTCGGGGGTGGGCGCCATGCCGTGAAACTTCGGATTATTTTCCATGAATGAAACACCTTTGCCTTTGACGGTGTGCGCGATGAGGATAGTCGGCCGGTCTTTGGTGGCTGCTGCCTCCGCGAACGCTTTCTGAAGCGCGGGAATATTGTGCCCGTCGACCCGGATCACGTGCCAGCCGAAGCTGCGCCACTTGTCTTCGATGGGCTCCAGGTCCATGATGTCGCGGACGAATCCGTCGAGCTGGATGCCGTTGTAGTCGAGAATCGCGCAGACGTTGTCCAGCTCGTACTTGCGGGCGAACATGGCCGCTTCCCAGATCTGCCCCTCTTGAATTTCGCCGTCGCCCAGGACGACGTAGGCTCGCGAATCGATTTGATTGAGACGCGCCGCGAGTCCCATGCCGAGCGCGAGGGACAATCCTTCGCCCAGAGATCCGGTGGAGGCTTCGAGCGCGGGAAGGAATCGCACATCGGGATGGCCCTGATATATCGAGCCGAGCTTGCGCAGGGTATTGAGCTGATCCTTGGGGCAGTAGCCGCACTCCGCCATCACGGCGTAGAGCATCGGGCAGCAATGGCCTTTGGACAGGATGAAGCGGTCGCGCTGCGGCCATTTCGGGTTGGACGGGTCGTGCCGCAGCACGTCGAAGAACAGGGTCACCGCGATTTCGGCCCAGGAAAGAGATCCGCCGGGATGGCCGGATTTGGCCTCCGTGATCATCTCGATAATCTCGCGCCGCATGCGTTTGGCGATCGCCGCGAGCTCGGCGGCGTTGCTGGTTTTCTGCATCGTAATACCAATTTAGCATTACACTTAGCGAATGCCGCGTTCCTTGCTCGAAGCGCTGATCGAAATGAAGGGGCGGTTCGGACGCGAGGCTGCGCGCCGCGCCATCGCGTTACTGGAACGCGCGGAAAAGCTGCGGTTGCGCGATCCGCGGGAGCTGATCCGGCTGCATGAGACAGTTCTGTTTCTGCGAGCCTATCCGCAAAGTCCGCGCGTGTTGCGCCTGGCCGATCGGATTCTGTTTTCCTTTGCCGATCGCTTACGGGGCGTCGACTTAGAGCCGTTCGAAGATCCTGAAATTTCCGGAATCGCGGGCACCGGCCTTTCGACGAATTTCAGCCACGAAATCGTCCGCCGTTTGGCCGCGCGTTACCGCCTCCAAATTGACTGGGAAAACTACGAGCATCGCGACCGCCTGGGACCGGTGCTGGCGCGGCTGATTCCGCTCGCTGGCGAAGACGCGGCCGTCGAGCCTCACGTCGACTGGCGAAGATGGTTCGAGTCCGCCCGCGGAAATATCCGCTGGCTGATCGCGAACGTCGATCCACAGACCTACGATCTGCTGGAAATTCCGGTGCGTTGGGAATTAGGCGATTCGCCTGCGTCGCGGTCCCGCACGCGGCTTCCGCGCCGGGAAATTTTTTATCATCACGGGTCGTTTATCAAGCGGAGCGAGGTGTCGCTGGAAGCGGAGTTCGCGGCTCCGCGGATTGCGGTCACCAAAGTCGCGCGCCCGCGAAGAATTGTCGATTTAATTACCGAAACGTCCGCGGTGCGTTATCGCGAATTGTACGGCTTCACGCATCCTGACGAAGCTCACGTCTATCACGCGGATTTCGGCCGCGGCGTGGACGTGTACTTTTGGGGAGTTCCCGCGGAGTGGCGGCTACCTCTGCGCGCCTATCACTGCGGGATGTTTTTCAAGAATGGTGTGCCGATCGGTTACGTGGAAGGTTTATCGCTGTTCGAGCGCATGGAGGTCGGGTTCAATCTGTATTACACGTTTCGTGAGGGGGAAACGGCGTGGCTCTATGCGCAGATCCTGAAATTGTTTCGCGAACAGCTCGGCGTGACTTGTTTTTCCGTGGATCCGTATCAGTTGGGATGCGAAAACGATGAAGCGATCGAGTCGGGGGCGTTTTGGTTTTATCGCAAGCTCGGTTTTCGGACGACGTCGGAGAAAATCGCGCGGCTGATTGCGGGTGAAGAAGCGGCTATGCAGGAAAATCCCGGCTACCGAACCACGCCCGCGATGCTGCGCCGCCTGGCGCGCTCGCCACTAATTTACAACGGCGGCGCGGAGTGGGATGGATTCGAGCTTCGCAGGCTCGGCAAGATGCCGGCGTTGTCTGAAGAACTGGTTCGCGCCAAACGCGGTGCTGAAGAGAAACGCTATCTGCGTCTGATGCAGCGCGATCGTGACTTGAGGCGGAGGGTTCTAGCGGGTGCGAACAGGAAATCGCTTGCTCGCGAGTCTGGGTGAAAACCGACGATTAACCGCTCCTTTCAGTCGCGGCTGATTTTCGGTACCTCCACATATCAGTAACTTGTGCGAGCCGCGACCAGAGGGAGCGGTTAATATAGCGGGCTTTCACACAGACTCTGGCGGTCCTGGCTTTAGCCCGCGGTCGGAAACGTCTTTGAGATATGGTCGTGCCAAGTCAGGTTTTCTTCATCGACCAGGGCCCACACCAATCCCAAACCGGCTGAAACGACGCTCAGCAAACTTGCGATCTGGCGCATGCCGCGTTGATCGCGATCCGGCGCACGGCCGTCGAAATCCACCAGGCGCAGACCTGCAAACCGCATGCCGGGCGAATCGCCATTCGCAAGGCACCACAGGGATCGATAGAACAGCGCCAGGAGTAACGCGACGCCCACGAAGAACGGCACATTTTGTTTGGTGAACGCGAGCACGCCGCCGGACACGAAGAAGATCGCCAGGAACACGCCCAGAGCGATGATCACCATGCTCGCATCGAAGGCCGTCGCTAGCAAACGATGCGTCGGCAGCGCCACGGGCGCGTCGCAATAAATCACGGCCTCCACTTGCATCCCCAAGGGACTTCCGCTGTGGAAATCGAGCTGTTGCTGTTTGTCCGAACTTCTCCGCGCAGGTTTGGCGGGTGGGCGGGAATTGCGACGGGAGTGTGCCGGTTCTTCACGGTCCCGTGGACGTATCGGGGTGAGCGTCGGAATTGGGATTACCTTCGGGACTCCGGATGCGTCTCGGAATAACGGTGGTTGATATCCTACGTTCTCAGAAGGCGCCGGCCGCGGCGGCGCGATCGACTCACGAGATTGAAACTTTTCAAGAACCGACCCCGTTGCCGACGCCAGCGGATACGGTTCGGGCGCGGGACGAGCGGCCGCCAGGTGCAAACGCCGTCCACAGCGCACACACCGCCTCTCATCCGGCTCATTCCAAGCACGGCAATAGCGGCACTGAGTGTTCGGGCTGTGGCTTTCGCTTGACTGTGGCAAGGTCGCTCTGTTACGGTGCTCGGTTGAGCCTTTCTTTAGAACCTAAAGTGCGGCGTAGTACTTCTGCACTATTCCTTCCTATCATATTCGGTAACATTTGTCACGAACTTTATTCAATCCGCGCGATCTTTATGCTGATTTCTTGCCTCAACTTAGGGGCTCAAATCTTCAGTCCTCCTTTACCTTCACCCCCCCAGACCCCACAGCCTAGCCCAAATGTAAATCAGAAACTCAAGATCGCGCGGGAGAATGGCCCCCCTCCCGATTTGACCTACGTGGATGCGATCACCCAGACGGTCGACGGCCCGTGGCGGCATCTGCGCATGAACGCGCGCGTCGAAACCAGCGATATGTTGCTGCAAGCAGACGAGATCGACTACAACAGCGACACCGACGACGTGGAGCTTCGCGGCAATGTCCGTTACACCAACTACGTCAGGGGCGAGAAACTGGAGTGCGATCGAGCCGAAGTGAACCTGGACGACGACACGGGGCGGTTTTATAACGTCAAAGGAAGCGCGATGTCACAGGTCCAGGCCCGGCCGGGTCTTCTGACCACCCAGAATCCGTTCTATTTCGAGAGCAAGTGGGCCGAACGGTTAAAGGACCACTACATTCTGCACGACGGATTCCTGACGGACTGCCTGATGCCCCGGCCGTGGTGGTTCCTGAAGGGACCAGAGTTCGACGTGGTTCCGGGCGAACACGCCATTGCGCGGCGATCATGGTTTTACCTCAAAAAGATTCCGCTGTTCTATACGCCGTGGTTTTACAAATCGCTTGAAAAGGAGCCCCGCAAGAGCGGCTTCCTGATTCCGGACGTCGGCAATAACTCGCTGCACGGAAAAATGGTCGGATTCGGCTACTACTGGGCCATCAGCCGAAGCTTCGACCTGACGTATCTGGGGCAGTATTATTCGATGGCGGGGCTGGCGAATCATGCCGAGCTGCGCGGCAAGCTCAGCGAAAAAACCGGCTTCGATCTGACGCTCTTCGGGATCAAAGACACGCAGCAGATTACTCCAGACGCCAGTGGTTTCCGCGTTAACCTGCAAGCCAAGTCCGATTTGGGCGATGGATGGGAAGCGCGCGGGGTGCTCGACTATTTGTCGTCGTTCCAGTTCCTGAACCAGTTCACGCAGTCGTTTAACGAAGCGATTTTCTCGGAGACGCACTCGGTCGGGTTTGTGACCAAGCACTGGGGCGATTTTGGCGTGGACTTCCTGGCCCAGCGCGATGTCAATTTTCAATCCGTGATACCTGGCGACACGGTGGAAATCCGCAAGCTTCCATCCGCCGAGTTCACCGAGCGCGAACACCAGTTGGATGTGGATGGCTTTCCGTTCTGGGTGTCTTTCGATTCGAGCGCTAGCCTTCTGGATCGCAGCCAGCCGCAGTTTCAGACGCGCCAGTTTGTGCCGCGCCTGGATTTCGCTCCGCATGTCACCACGGCGTTCCGCTGGCACGATTTCCAGTTGATTCCGACGTTCGGCATTCGGGAGACGGAATACGGGTCGAGCATTCAGGAAAATGTGGCCGCCGGCGAAGTGACGCCGACCCCGACGGTGAGCAGCGCGAATCTGCTGCGCAGCGAGCGCGACGTGACCCTGGACCTGGTATTTCCCGCGCTGGACCGGATTTTCAAATCTCCCGAGCCGTGGCTGGGGGAAAAGATCAAGCACGTGATCGAGCCGCGGATTACCTACAAGTACGTCACCGGGATCGACAATTTCAACGACATCGTCCGCTTCGATGAGAACGATATTCTGGCCAATACCAACCAGGTGGAATTTTCGCTTACCAACCGTCTGCTCACTAAGGACAAGAACGGAACCGTCTACGATTTTCTGACCTGGCAGCTTCGTTACGATCGTTATTTCGATCCGACTTTCGGCGGAGCCGTGATTCCGGGGCAGCGCAACGTGATCGCGCCGGAAATCGACCTGGACGGGTTTGCGTTCCTGGACGGGCCGCGCCACTATTCTCCGGTTTCAAGCGTGCTTCGCGTGCAATCGCGGATCAATTTCGAATGGCGAACCGATTACGATCCGCTCTATCACCGCATCACCAACAGCAGCGCGTCGGTCGACGGGCGCATTCAGAAGTATTTCTGGTCGTTGGGCCACACGCTGGTGAGCGAGAATACCGTGCTCGAGCCGAGAGCGGATCAGATTCGCGGGCGGTTCGGTTACGGGAACCCGAACAGCCGGGGCTGGAACACGGGCGTCGACATCTTTTACGACATCCGGCAGGGAAGGCTGGAGTTTTGGGACGCGCAGGTGACCTACAACACGGATTGCTGCGGATTCAGCGTTCAATACCGCCGCTTCGCGGTGGGGTCGATCGACTACAGCCAGTATGAAGCTGCCTTTGCGATCTCGAACATCGGCACGTTTGGGACGCTCAAGCGGCAGCAGAGTATTTTCTAGCTCGCGAAAGATCGCTGACGAGCCGGTGTCAAAACCGACGCTTACCCCCAGTCGCGGCTCCGAGTCGGCGCGTCCACATATCAGCAACTTATGCGAGCCGCGACCACAGGGAGCGGTTAATATAGCGGGTTTTCACACGGACTCTTACGCGCGCGGCTCCGCTAGTCGGCGACGATTGGTTACTCCCGCTCCAGCCAGCTGATGTCGTAATTGGAGGGCCGGCCGCTTCCTGCCGTCGCGGCTGGCTGAAGCGAACAGATCGATAGGGACAGAGGGATCTTCAGCGTTGTTTAGGATTCGGATTTTGCAGGAGAGGCCGGTTTCGATTCGGTCTTGGTTTCGGCCGGCTTCGAATCCGAAGACGACTCCGATTTCGTGTCCGAGGTTTTCTCAGACTTCTTTTCGCCTTCGCTTCGCGAAGAGGACGCTTTAGCGTAGTCGTTTACGTACCAACCGCTGCCTTTGAACTTCAACGCGGACGTGGATACCAGTTTTTCCAGTTTTCCGCCGCAATCCTCGTGTACTTCGAGCGGAGCGTCGGAAAATTTCTGAATCACTTCCAGCGTCTTGCCGCAAGTCGAGCAGCGGTACTCGTACAATGGCATCGGATTACTGCGGCTTCATCACGGTGATGATCGCCTTCTTCATGATCTCATCCGGTCCCGGCTTGGGCTGAGGCTCGGCTGAGTCGATGTCGTCGTCGGTCCCGCCATCGGTCGCGGCGGCGGATTCATCCTGAAGGACGTTGGGAGTGACGCCGTTGTCCTGAATTGCCTTCCCGTCGGGCGAATAGTATTTCGCGACGGAAAGAATCACGGCGCTGCCATCATCCATGGTGACGGCTTTGCGGATGGCTGCGTCGCCGTAGGTATGTTCGCCAACCACTGAAGCGCGCCGTCCCAGCAGCGCCGCCGAGGCGATTTCCGCCGGGCCCGCCGTGCCGCGATTCACCATCACCACCAGCGGCAGCTTGGTGATCGCTTTGGAAGCGTTGGCCTGCGAATCCTCGCGGCTGACTTTCTGGCCCTGAATGTACGTGATCAGCCCTTTATCCAGGAACAGATTCGCGACCGCGACTCCTTCGTCCATATCGCCGTGCGAGCAGTGCCGCAGATCGAGGATCAGCCGCTTGGCGCCCTGCTTTTCCAGGTCCGCGACCTTGGCTGCGATTTCGGCGGCGCGGCCGTGAGCCAGCGAGTACGTCTGGATCAAGCCGATCGGCTCCGGTCCCTGATCCGTCAGCAGTTTGCCGCTTACCGGCGGATATACAAGATTGGCGCGAGTCAGCGTGATCTTCTGCGGTTCCGATTTACGAACGCGCAGCACGCTAACCTCGATGGTTGAGCCGCTGTCGCCGGCCAGCAGCATTTCCGCGAACGCCAGTGGCATGTCGCGCGTGGAAACATTGTTTACCGATTCGATCACGTCGCCGGTTCCGAGTCCGGCTTTAGCCGCGGGCGAGCCGGGAAGGGCATCCACCACGCTCAGATATCCGAACCGCCGCGAGAGCACCAGGCCCACGTCGGCCTTCACGGATTCCTTCGACTTCAGATATTGCTTGTATTGATCGGCATTGAGGTAGCTGGCATAGGGGTCGAGCGACTCCAGCATGCCGTTGATGGCGCCTGCCGTCACGGCCTTCATGTCCGGCTCCTCGACGTAGTCCGCCTTGATGCGCGACAGAACTTCGCTGTACACGCCGAGATGATTATAAGGACTGTCAGCGGAAGCACTGCGCCCGCGAACGGCGCCGAATAAGAGCAAAAGAACAACGCAGGTCGACGATGCGACCACGGCAAATTGGAAACGACGATTCATAGCCGGATCAGGCCTCTATGGTCAGGATACCAGAGCCGGTCGGATCGTGCCGGAGGCAGACGGACCGCTTCCTTGCGAGTCTGTGTGAAAACCGACGATAACCGCTCCATGCAGTCGCGGCTCGCTAAGCTGCTGAAATGAGAAAGCGTCGACAACGAGCCGCGACCACAGGGAGCGGTGGGTCGTCACCTAACCCTTAAACGCCGAGAACTTCACCCAGCGCGCCGCGGAACTTCGCCATTTCGGCATCGGTTCCGATGGTGATGCGCAGCATCTGTGGGTACGCGGGGAAGAGACGCCCGACGGCTACACCCTTGGCAAGCATCGCCGGACCCAGGTCCTTAATGTCACGCTTGGCGTCGAACATCACGAAATTCCCTTCGGAGGGAATGTAGCTCAGGTTCTTCGATTTGAGCCACGCGCACAGTTCGTTGCGCGTGCGGGTCATCTTTGCTTTGCGCTCATCCAGGAACTTGGGTCCCAGATCCATCGCGGCCGAGACTCCGTGCGCGCTGACCACGCTGATCAAGGCATTGCGGAACGGCGACATTTTCTGAATCAGCTCCGGGCGCGCGGCCACGTAGCCGACTCGCAACCCGGCCATTCCATAGATTTTCGAGAAGGTCCGCATGGCCAAGACGTTCTTGGTGCCTTCGTGAACGTACTTCATCGCGCTTTCCGTCTCGGGCGACGTGTTGAAGTGGAAGTACGCTTCGTCCACCAGCAGGATGGTGTTGGCGGGCAGATTCGCTACGACCCACGCGAGATCCTGTTTGGGCGTGATGTTTCCGGTCGGGTTATTCGGGTTGCAGATGTAGATCAACCCGCCGCCCGCCTTGGAGGCCTCGGCCACCATGCGTTTCACATCGGCGGTGTGGCTGGAGGTCAGCGGAATCTTCACCAGCGCGTGGCCCTTCGCCTCAGTCAGCTCCGGTCCCGCTTCAAACGTGGGCCATCCGCAGATGAAAGGATGCTTCGGCGACGTGAACGCTTCCACCGCGCAGTGCAAAGTTTCCGTGGAACCTTCGCCAATCAGAACCTGATTGGCGTTGAGCTTTTCAAGGTTGGCGACGCTCTGATAGAAACCCGGGAACTCGGAGAAGTGGTAGCGGTTGGTTTCCCCCACCACGCGCGTCATCGCCTGCACGGCCGCGGCCGGCGGGCCTTCCGGAAATTCATTGCCGTTCAGCCAGACCGTTCCTTTAGGAGCCGGAACATTCATGGCGTCCACGGCGGCGCGCTGTGCGAACGCGTATTCAGTGAAGCCGGCGGCAACCAGCCCGGCGAATCCTCTGCGAGTGAGCATCAGAACCTCCTCAGCAATTCTACACAATTACGGATCACAGTTTCACAGGCATGACACACGTTAACCCACGCACTTGAATAATATATATATTCTATGATATATATATTCGTCAATGACTAAGGCCGAAAACTTCTTGCCGCTCAAGACCAATTGGTTCCACATTCTCCTGTCGCTCGCCGGCGGGGAACAGCATGGCTATGGGATCATGCAGGAAGTTTTGGAGCGGACCGGCCGCAAAGTCCGGCTGTGGCCCGCGACGCTGTATGGATCTCTGAAGCGGCTGATCGAAGCGGGGTTGATCGAGGAATCGAGCGAGCGCCCGGCCGTCGAGTTTGACGACGCGCGGCGCCGCTACTATCGTCTGACGCGCCTGGGGCGTCGCGTGCTCGACGCGGAAAGCGAGCGCTTGCAGGAGCTGGTTCACATCCTGCAAGCCAAGCGTGGAATGGAGACTACATAAATGCCTACGATTGCGATGCGGCTGTATCGCCGATTGGCGCGAGCCTTCCCGCACGAATTTCAGATCGTATACGGAACTGACGTGATCCAGCTTGGCGAAGATGTGGTCGACGATGTGTACCGCCAGCACGGCGTCTTCGGATTGCTGCGCCTGATCGTGGACATTGCCGTGCGCGTTCCGGTCGAATATCTCGCGGAGATGCGGCGGGATCTGGCCTACGCTTTTCGAACGCTCTGGAAATCGCGCGGATTCGCGGCGGTCGGAATTATTTCCCTGGGGCTGGGAATCGGCGTCACGGCCACCTCGGCGACTCAATTCTTCACAATGATCCTCAAGGATCTTCCCGGCGCTCGCGACCCGGATCGCCTGGCGATGATCGGAGCCGCTTCTTATCCATATTTTGAGCACTATCGCGACCAGCACGATCTGTTCGCCGGCGCAGCCGCGTTCAAGAGTGCGGTTCCCTTCAACATTTCGCTTCAGGGCGCGACCGCCAAGGCAGAGCGGATATTCGGACAAGTGGTCTCGCCGGAATATCTTTCGGTGCTTGGCGTTACTCCTGAGCGCGGGCGCCTGTTCGACGCGGAAATCGATAAACCAGGCGAAGCGCCGGTGGTTTTCATTACCGACCGTTTCTGGCGCAGCCGGATGAACGCCGACCCGGAGGCCGTCGGCCGCACGATTCGCGTGAATGGCCAGACCGCCACGATCATCGGCATCGGTCCCAAGGATTTTCTCGGCGTCGTGCCGATCATGTCGGCAGAGATCTTCGTGCCGACCACGGCTCCGGCCAGCATGGTTCCGGAGTTGTCCGGCGATATCGTTCACAAGAATGAGAAAGCGTTCGGCGCTCTGGTGCGGCTGGCGCCCGGTGTTTCGATCTCGTCCGCGGAGGCAGGTGCGGATGCTCTGACGCGGCAATGGGACGAGGAGACCCTCGATCCCGCGCGAAACGTCAAGGGCCGGCGCGTGCAACTGATTCCGGCGGGCAAGATCCTGCCGATCCCGCGCGAGATGATTCCGGTGATGTATGGATTCACGGCGGTGCTGAACGGATTGATCATCGCCATCGCTTGCATGAACCTGGCGAACATGCAACTGGCCCGTGCGGCGGCGCGGCGACGCGAAGTGGCCATCCGGCTGTCGATGGGCGCCAGCCGCTTCCGTCTGATTCGCCAACTGCTGACCGAAAGCGTGCTGCTGGCGCTGGCCGGGGGCGCCGCCGGCCTGGCGTTCGCTTATTGGGCCACCAACGAGCTCAGCAAAATGCGCCTGCCCGCGGCGATTCCCATACATCTCGATATGCACCCGGACTGGCACGTCCTGGCGACCACGTTGCTGCTGTCGATGGTGGCGGGTCTCGGGTTCGGGTTGGCGCCCGCGCTGGCTTCCACCCGCACCGAACTGGCCTCGACCCTCAAGGAGGGCAATGTGGCCCAGATGCGCGGATACCGCCGCTTCGGCATGCGGAACGTGCTGATGGTGTGCCAGGTGGCGGGATCGCTGACGCTTCTGCTGATTGCCGGCTTCATGGTGCTCGGATTCCAGAAAACCAACAAGGTCGACGTTTCGTTTGACGGACGTAACATGGTCCTGTTCGCCGTCGATCCGGTGCGGGATGGCTATTCGAGCGACCGTGTCGCGAACCTGTTCGACAATCTGCGCGACCGGCTGAAGACGGTTTCCGGTGTGCGGGACATCGTGGTGTCGGAGGCGACTCCGTTTTCGGCGCAGCTTGGAGGTTCAGTGCTGAGCGCTCCGGGCGAAGCGGGAATGTCCGACCAAGTGGTGCGCGGCGTGGCCAGGAACATAATCGGAGCGAACTTCTTTGCCGCGATCGACGTGAGCATGCTGGAGGGTCGCGAATTCGACGATCGCGACCAGCGTTTGGATCCCGCCAAGACGCCCGGCAAGAGCATCGCCCTGCCCGCGATTATCAACGAAACCGCGGCGCGCGCGTTTTTCGGAAGCCGCGACCCGATGGGACGCCGCATTTCCGAGACCGGAAAGTCGTATGAAGTCATCGGAGTGGTGAAGGATCTTTCAGCGCCGATGAGCCAGACTTCAACGGGACAGCAAGTTTCCGCGGTTCCGGTTCTTTACCTGCCGCTGACGCGCAGCGACTTTGCGTCTCCGCCCCTGGGCGGGATGACGGTGATCGTGCGCATGAACGGGCAGGGCGGGCCGGCTTCGGCGGCCGACGTGATGCAGGGCGTGCGGCGCGAGGTCGCCGCTGTCGATCCCAATCTGGCCATCTTCAATCTCCGCACGCTGGCGGAAGATGTGGATGACGCCACGTCGTATCTGCGCATCTCGTCGGTGATCTACGGCGGAATCGGGACCTTTGGACTGATTCTGGCGGCCACGGGCCTCGCCGGAGTCACAGCCTATTCCGTGGCGCGACGGCGCAAAGAGATCGGCATCCGGATGGCGCTGGGCGCGCGCAAAGGACAGGTGCTGCGGCTGGTGCTGCGCGAAGGCGGCGCCCTGGTGGCCATCGGATCGGTACTGGGACTCGCGGCAGCTTTCGGGATTTCGCGAGGGTTGAGCGCGCTGACCAATATGTTCGGGCAGGCGTTTGGCGCCAGCGCGCACGATCCCAGGCTGGTGTTCGGCGCGCCGTTGTTATTGGCCGGGCTCGCGATGCTCGCCTGTTATCTGCCGGCGCGCAAATCGACACAGATCGATCCGCTGAAGGCTCTGCGCGAAGAATAAGATCGTATGGCCTCGCAACCTCAGGCCAGTCTGCGCGCCGGAACGTTCAAGGTGAGCCGGCCGGTGGCGTACCTGCTTCGGTTGGTCTTGATCGGCATCGTGGGAGGGATTGTGTATCTGAGCCCGCCGTTGAAAAACTGGCCCAAGTGGGTTTCGGCGTTGGGATGGGTTGCGTTTTCCATGTACTGGAGCGCCGCAGCGAGAAACTCAGCCGCCGCCAAGAGCTCGGAAGCGACGGAATCGCGGCGGGTCCATGAAGTGCTGGTGAACGTCGCGCTGTTTCTGCTGTATCTCCCTGTTCCGGGATTGCGGCAGAGCTTTCTGCCGCCATCGGCTGCCTGGATTCCGGCTGGATTGGCGATGCAGGCCTCGTTTTTCGGGCTCGCGGTGTGGGCGCGGCGCCATCTCGGCAGCAACTGGAGCGGGCGGATCGAAATAAAAATGGACCACGAGCTGGTACGGTCCGGTCCTTACGGGTTGCTGCGGCATCCGATCTACACGGCGATGGTGGGGATGTACATCGGGACCGCGCTGGTGGTGGGGCAGGTGCATTCTCTGGTAGGGGTCGCCATGGTGCTGGTCGCGTATTGGCGCAAGGTTCGGATGGAAGAGGCGAAGATGCGCGAGGCGTTTGGGTCGAAGTACGACGACTACCGTCGCGCCACATGGGGCGTGGTTCCAGGCTTGTTCTGAATTCAGCGCACCGCTTCGAACGCCATCGCTTCCCACGAATTGATTAACCAGGAATCCGATCCACGATCTCTGATCCGGAATTCCGCCTCTTCAAACACGGGATCGGTCTTCTCCCCGATGCGGTACTCGGTGATCTGCTTGAATCCTGCCAATTCGAGAGATTTCCTGAGCGTAGCTGGGTCGTAGAGGAATTGATGGCCAAATTCGCGGACTTGCCGGTTCAATATGTAAGCCCCGGGCGTGGGAGTGACCGGCCAGCCATTGCGGCGCAATTTCGCCTCGATGAATCGCTGTGCGTCGGCGTCGATATCGCCCGAGAGCAACCGTACGTATTTCGCGAGGTTCGGCGTAATAGTGCGAATTTTCCCGCCCGGCGCAAGCACGCGATAGCATTCCTTGAGCATGGCAACGCCGCCTTCCCAGGGGACGTGTTCAATGACGTGCTCGCTGAAGACATATTGAAATGACGCGTCCGGGAACGGATAGCGACCGGTGGCGTCCAGAAACAATTCCTTGCTGTCGGGATCGATATCGGTGTTCAGCCAACCTTCGGGATCGTTGCCGCCGGCTCCAAGCTGTAACTTGCGAACCGCGTGCGACGCGAGGTATTCGCGCACGACACCCGGATCCTTGAAGCCGCGATAGGTCCGGAAGACGACGGTTTGGGCTGCCTGCCAGGTTTGGTAAGCGGGCTTCGCGATGCTGGCGATGCCGCGATTCGCACGCGCGGCTTTTCTCAAATAGCCGGTGGCGGCCAACGCAACGAACGCGGCCAGCAGCAATAGGAGCCACAGCCGCTTCGACCTGGTAAGCTTCACGGGCCGCTAGAACCCGCCTCGCGGTCGATATCCCGGGCGGCATTGCACGCGATACTTCTTGGCCGCGTCCGTTAGCACTTCCACCGCAATTTTGCGGAATCCTTCATTCGGATTCGGCTGCGGATAGTACGTCACCGTGTAGGAATTGCCCAGATCCTCGCGGATGTTCTCGAAAGCCTCGACTTGCTTCTGCCAGGTCTTGGCAAAGTACGATTTCCCGCCGGTGCGGGTCGAGATGCGGCGGAACACGCTCGACGAAATGGGGTCCTTATTCACTTCGTTGGTGGAGATGACGTAAATCGGAATGCCTTCATCCTCGGCGACGGCCTGCACATCGGACGGAGCCACCATGCTCGCGTTATCGGGACCATTCGAAAACACAATCACTACTTTTCGCCCGGGGACTTTCGCCGCATCGCGCAGCGTCAGCAGCAGGCAGTTATATAGAGCCGATTCGTCGCCCGCCACTGCTTTGCGCAACCCGAAAATCGCATCGTTACGTTCATGGCTGAGGGGAGCGTCGCGTTTCAAGTTGCGGCTGTACGTGTATACGGCTACCGAATCCGCGCGGTCCAACCCGCGAATGAAATCGGCGATGGCGTCGGAGGCGTACACGAAACCGCGATACATGAAGTTGCTGGTATCGAACAGCACGAACACGTTGGTGCCCACGAACGCGTCGTTGGTGCGCGCCACTTCGCCGCCCTTTTCGGCCTCGGGCGCGGGTGCGATCGCCTTCATGGTGCCGTCCTCCGCGATCTGCACGGGCGGCTGGCTGCCTTCGCCGAACGTCGAAAGCTTCTGCGGGATTCCATCTTCCAGAATCCGGAAATCCTTTGGTTTCAGACCGAGCACATACTTGCCCTTGTTGTCGGTGACTTGAAAGCTCAACACGACCATGTCGACTTTCACCCGGAACGTCGGCCGGTCCTGCGCGCCTACCTCCACGAAAGCGAGTGCCGCCAAAACGGTTATTAGAGCCAATCTGCGAATCAAAGTGGTTCCCCCGGAAATTAGTTATCTGCCGCCGCCATCTGCTTGCGAGCCTTCTGCCGCACCTCATCCCCCACCAGGCGCAAAGAACGTAACAGCGCCGGCCAATCCTCCAGGTGCGTTGCGAAAATCCGTTCCACGGTCTGCTCGGTCCACTCGGGAATCAGAACGTTCAACTCCGCGGGCCGCACGTGGGTTTCATCGGCCAGCGCAGCGTAATACAACAAGTTCGATTCCCAGCTCTCCGCCAGAATCCGGCTTGAATATCCCATCAAGGTCGGAAACGTGCGCAGATTCAGCAGCTCGGGCTGATAGGAATTGGCGAGCGTCGGCTTCGGCGTTCCGAACGTGCGCGAGATCGCCTGTTCGCTCAACGCCGGACCCGCTTCCGCGGCCAGTTTGCGAATATCGTTCGCCAGCGGCGAATCATGATCCTTCGCGGACATTTCGATCGCGAGCAGATACATCTCCGACGGCACAACATTCTCCTGCGCCGAGCGCAGGTCGCCCGCCGCCAGATACTGTTGCAGCTTCTTGATCCGCACCGGCGGCGCGTAGCGGTCGAGAGACGCCAGCACTTCCCTGCGCCGGTTCGCGTCCAGCACGCTTTCCGCCAGCAGGGTATCGGCGTACGCCATGTGCATCCCGACCCAGTGCAACTGGACCGGCGTCACGTTCCACCAGCGTGGGATTACCGCGCTCAGGATCATCTGCGGAACCAGATCGCTCCAGATCAGGGCTTGCTCGCGGGTTGGAATCAGAAAATTCTGCTCGCCTTCGGCCAGGGCGTACGGCAGCGACGCGAGCGATCCCACCAGCCGCCCTCCGGCGTTCGCCGGCCAGCCGGTGCCGAACACTTCGGTCTGCTTCCAGGTTTGATTGGCCGCCTGGATGCCGATAAAGTCGTGGCTGCGGATGAACAAGGGATTGGCGCGCAACACCTGCGCACCCGGCGGAGCGTAGTGAATGTAGTTGAACCCCACTAGCGTGTCGCGCAGGAACGGAGCCAGATTGCCGCGCAGCTCCTTCAGCTTATTAGCGTCGTTGGCGGATTTTTCGATGGCCGCGCGCAGATTCAGCTTCCGCTGCGCCTCTACATGCTTGTCGGTGTAATAGCCGAACGACATCGAGTTTTTCTCGGTCGTCGTCATGGTGTTTCTCGGCAATTGAATCTCTGAGATCCGCAACGCCAGCTTGCCCGCGAGCGCGGTGTTCAGCTTCTCGCCTCGCTGCACGCTCTCCAGGTTGTCGGCCAGATCGAACAGCGTCGACAAGGAGATCAGCTTCTGCGCCTCAAAGATGCGGATCATGTCCTCGACGATTTGCTGGTGCGTCTCCGATCCGTCGTCCGTGGCGGTTCCCGCCAGCAGGTCCATGATGCGATCCTGCGCCGGAACATTTTCGGGGGCATGCGTGGCTTTCAGGAGAAGCTTCACGCCGGCGCGGCCGCCGTCGAAAATATCGCGTTCGCCCTGAACTTTACCGAACGGCGTCAGCATTTCCGCCAGGGTCGCGTCGGACGCCGCTTCGGGAATCGACCCCTGCCGCACGAAGATCTGCCACAGCCCGGTCAACGCCTGCATGGTGCCGGCCGCATCGGCTTTCAACGCCAGATCGCGAATATTGTTGATGGCGTGAATGGTGTCCAGGAACTGCATGACGGTCTGATCGGTCAGCGAAGGCGCTTCCGAGAACAGCGGATATTGCGCGTTCAGAGCCCGGTATTCGCGCGCCAGCCGGTCCACCGTGGCCACTTCCAGCGGCTTGGTGCGATTGCGCTCCACGTCGCTCAACGCCATGAAGATCTTCAACGGCTCGTTTTCGACCGATTTGCGCGACAACCCGAACAGCGCTTCCAGCACATCGTCGGCGTCCTTCCAGGCGGGCGCGGCATGGGTGAGCTTGGCGTCGTATTTTCCAGCGGGATGATTGACAAACAGGTTTTTCCAAACTTCCAGGCTGCCGGGCAGGTGCGGCTTGCCGTTCGAATCCAGGCGCAGCCGCGCGGTGAGCAGCAGCATGTCGGTATTCGACCGGAAGACAGGACGCGCCGGGCCTGGGCTGGTCACCCGTCCGCGAATCGCCGTGTAAAATCGCTTCAGCCGCTCCGGATCGGTGAGATAATCCTTCACCGGACCGTTGATGCGCGCTAACGCGTCATAATAGCTGGCCAGCCAGCCGTCGTCACGCGCCAGCAGGTGTTCGAAGAACACGGAGCCTTTGTCGGTTCCCGCTCCCGCCAAGTCGGCCCAGGCCTTGTCCGAATGCGCGCCGCCGGGGACGATCGCTTTGCCGTCGCGAATCTGGAACATGCCACCGAAAAAGTCGAGCACATGGGCGTAAATCTTCAGGCGCGGAGCCGGAATTTCCGCGCGCAGCACGTCCGCCGTGTCCGGATCCAGTTTGCCGAGCCCCAGGTACAGCCGGCATAAAGACGGATCGGAAAGAAAATAGTCGATGAAGTCGCCCGCGCTTTTGTCCTTCGCCGATTGCCAATATTCCACCTTATAAAGGACCGGAATCCGCGCGGGGTGATAGTCGAGGGTAAACGGCCGGTTTGTGCGCAGCGCCTGCTCGAGCTCCGCCAGCGGGAATCCCGAATCGATGGTCAAAAACGCGCGCGAAGCGTTGACGGTTTCGAGCACCACATCCGATCCGCAGCCGCCGCGCATCCGGTAGCCCAGCACCCGCAGCAAGTCCCCGGTCTCGGTCGAATCGCAGGTTTGAATCTTGAGGATCTTCTGATCGCCGCTCAGCCGCTCCAGCTCGCGCGCCTGGGAAAGATAGCGCACCACCAGCTTCAGGTATTCGGTTTGCTCCAGCGCTTCATTCGAACTGGCGGCCTGATATCCATTGGTGACCACGTTGCGAGCCAGGGCGACCAGGAGATCCTCGGGTTTCAGATCCGGCGCCAGCGCGGCCATGCGCGCGAAACTGCGCAGCGGTCCGGGAATATCGATAAAGTTTTGAGCCGGGGGCACAGTGGCGGCTTGCTCCGGCATCGCCAGACCGGACCCTCCCGCGGCGCGATACGCTTCAATATGTTTGGTCGCGGAAGCGGTATCGCCCGCGATCAGATCGAGAATCGCCTCCCGTCGCGCGATGGCAGCTCGTTGTTCGCGTGGGGCCTTGGACCGGTCCAGAGCCTGCGCGAGTTTGGCATACACCTCGCGCGCGGCGGGATCGCGGTGGCGATCTAAAAATTCGGCGTAGGCGCGCAGCGCCGCGGCATCGTTCGGAGCCGCCTCCACAGCTTTTTGGAGCCGGGCCTGTGCTTCGACCGCCTCGCCCTTGCTCTCGAGTTGCCATGCTTCGCCGCCGAGATCCTGCGCAGCACTCCCCTGCGCCGGACCCGACACTGTTATGCACAAGGTGCATAACACCCCAAAGAGTCGCATCACCACTTGACTCCTCCACTTGGCTCTATACTGTATCACTTTGTCGGCTGCCTCAAGAAGGACCCATCGGCATTCCGTCCATCAAGGTCCATATACTATACCTGTCCCAATGGCTATAATCTCGAAGAGTCGTAACTTATTTCAGCCAAAAACAAACCAGGAGAAAACTTGCACATGAAAAAGCTGGCCATGAAAAAATACGCCTTGAGATTCGGTCCGTGGGTAGCGCTGCTGGCCCTCGGCACCATCGCGACCCCGCGCTACGCCAACACCGCGCCTCCGCCTGAACCGCATCCGCACATTCAAGCCGCGGTCGCCGAGCTGCGGGAGGCGCGGAACGAACTGCAACACGCCGCGCACGATTTCTGCGGACATCGCGCCGATGCGTTGCGGGATACACAAGTCGCCCTGAACCAGCTCCAAAAGGCGCTCGAGTGCGCTAAATAAGAGCGATCCCATGGATGGACCGGCCGGACCGGCGTACTGTTTCCTGCTAAGCTCGTACTAGGTAGTTCATATGATCCTTAGGATCAGGTTTGCCAGGGGCCGGCCGATTCAGCGAAAACAGGGAAAGAATCGCCACGTCGCGCTGGCGTTCGGTTCGCTCCTCACGCCGCTGGCGTTGATGGCGTACGTGCTGGGATTGTGGCGGCTCGCCTCGGACATGGGGATGGCCGGCGCGTTTGTCATCACGGGCGTATTTTCACACTGGCAGATCTGGATGGCGATCGGCGGGCTGCTGCAACTCTTCGCCTGGGTACTGAACCGCTACGGATACTTCGCCGATTTTCAGATGCCTCGCGTCCTGATGTTCCATCAGAGGCCGCCCCGAAGCGCAGTTCTTCCGCGTCGCAAGATCAGCACGCGCTAGAACCGCTTGCTGGCGCGCGCGAAAACCGACGATTAACCGCTCCTTGCAGTCGCGGCTCGGGGTCGGCGCCTCCGCATATCAGCAACCTATGCGAGCCGTGACCAAAGGGAGCGGTTAATATAGCGGGTTTTCACACACCAAAACCAAATTCAGGCTTCCGAGGGTTGCGGCGCGACGCTTGCGCGGCGAGTCCGGGCGCGCATCGCTTCCCAGCGCAGCCGCATCCGGTCGAGATACAAATACACCACCGGAGTCGTGTACAACGTCAGCGCCTGGCTGAATACTAATCCTCCGACGATCGCCATTCCCAGCGGACGCCGCATTTCCGATCCCTCGCCGTGCCCTAACGCCAGCGGCAGCCCGCCCAGCAATGCCGCCATGGTCGTCATGGTAATCGGCCGGAACCGCAGCACCGCCGCTTTGTAGATGGCCTTTTTCGGGATCAGGCCCTCCGTGCGCTCGGCCTGGATCGCGAAATCGATCATCATGATCGCGTTCTTTTTCACAATGCCGATCAGCAAGATGATCCCGATCAGTGAGACGACGTTCAGCTCATTGCCGGTCACCATCAGCGCCAGCAATGCGCCCACTCCGGCCGACGGCAGAGTGGACAGAATCGTCAGCGGATGAATCAGGCTCTCATACAACACGCCCAGCACGATGTACACCGTCACCAGCGCCGCCGCGATCAGAATCGGCTCGCTCGAAAGCGCGTCCTGATAGGCCTGCGCGGTGCCCTGAAAACTTCCATGCATCGACGACGGCAATCCCATGTCCCGCTCCGCCTGCTCGATCACCGGGACTGCCTGGCTCAGCGAGGTTCCTAGCGGCAGGTTGAAGGAGATGGTTACCGACGGGAACTGGCCCTGATGATTCACTCCCAACGCCGTGTTGCTCGGCACATATCTCGCGATGGCGCTCAACGGGACCTGCTGTCCGCCGTTGCCTTTGACGTACAGGAATCTCAACCCGTCCGGGTTCTGCCAGAACTGCGGGTCCACTTCCATCACCACGTGATACTGATTCAACTGCGTGTACATCACCGACACCTGCCGTTGTCCGAAGGCGTCGTACAGCGTGTTGTCGATGGATTGCGCGGAAATTCCCATTCGCCCCGCGGTCACGCGGTCTATCTCCAGGCCGGCCTGCAATCCCCGGTCCTGCTGATCGCTGTTGACGTCGGCGAGCTCCTGCAGCGTCCGCAGTTTCTGGAACACTCGCGGAGCCCAGTCGTTGAGTTCGGTCACCGAATCCGATTGCAGCGTGTACTGATACTGCGCTCCGCTCGATCGTCCGCCGATGCGGAGGTCCTGCACGGCTTGCAGATAGAGGCTTACGCCGGGAACGCGCGCCAGCCTTGGGCGCAACCGCGCGATCACTTCATCGGAGCTCATCTTCCGCTCAGCCAGCGGCTTAAGCGTGATATTCAGGCGGCCCTGATTCAGCGCCGACCCGCCCCCGCCCCCTCCGCCCCCGCCCACGTAGGCATTCAGCGTGTCCACCGCCGGATCGTCCACGCAGATCCTCAACAGTTGCTCCACGCGATTCCGCATCGCCTGGAAGGACGTGGACTGATCCGCGACGATGGTACCGGACAGGCGCCCCACATCCTGCTGCGGGAAAAATCCCTTGGGAATGATGATGTACAGATACACGCTAAGGGCGACGGTCGCCAGCGTGACTGCCAGTGTCAGCGGCTGATGGTCCAGCACCCAGGCCAGCGATCTCGCATAGCCCCGGCGCAGCCATTCCACCGTATCGCCGCTCCAGCGATACAGAAAATTGTGTTTCTGTTTCTCGTCCTGGCCCGCCAGACGCGCGCACATCATCGGCGTCATGGTCAGTGAAATACACAGCGATAAGGCGATCGCCACCGACAGCGTGATCGCGAATTCGCGGAACAGACGGCCCACGATGCCGGGCATCAGCAGGATCGGAATGAATACCGCGATCAGTGAAATGCTGATCGACACCACCGTGAATCCGATTTCAGCTGAGCCTTTCAGCGCGGCTTGCATGGGCGACATGCCGTGTTCGGTATGCCGCGAAATATTCTCGATCACCACGATCGCGTCGTCCACTACGAATCCGGTCGCGATCGTCAGCGCCATGAGCGATAAGTTGTCGACGCTGTATCCGAACAGGTACAGAAGACCGAAGGTGCCGATCAGCGAGGTCGGCACGCAGATGCTCGGAATCAGAGTCGCCCTGACGCTGCGCAGGAAGATGAACACCACCATGATCACCAGCGAGATCGAGATGGACATGGTCCGCTGCACGTCTCTTACCGAGGCGCGAATGGTGGTGGTCCGGTCAGCCAGCACATGCATTTGGATCGACGCCGGGATGGACGCTTTGAGCAGCGGCAGGATCGCCCGCACGCTGTCCACCGTTTCCACGATATTGGCGCCGGGCTGGCGATTGATGTACATCACCACCGCGGGTTTGGTGTCGACATACCCGACGTTGCGCAGATCCTCGACGGAATCTACCACCGTGGCGATATCGGAGAGAACCACCGGCGCGCCGTTCCGGTACGCCACCAGTAGATTGGCGTAATCCTTCGCCTTCAGCAACTGGTCTGTGGTGGTCAAAGTCCAGGAGGTGGTGTTATCGGCCAGGTTTCCTTTGGGGCTGTTGACATTGGCCGCCGAGAGCACCGCGCGGACATCTTCCAGGCCGAGGCCGAAGTTATTCAGAATCGACGGATTGACTTCCACCCGCACGCCGGGTAGAGAGCTGCCGCCGACAAACACCTGTCCTACGCCCTTCACCTGCGCGATCTTCTGCTGCAAAATGGTCGACGCCGCGTCGTACATCTGACCCGAAGTCATGGTGTCCGAGGTCAGCCCGAGCATCAGAATCGGAGCGTCGGCGGGATTCACCTTGCGCCAGTACGGGTTTCGCGGCAGGTTTGCGGGAAGCTGCCCGCGCGCCGCATTGATGGCGGCTTGGACGTCGCGCGACGCGGCGTCGATGTTCCGGTTCAGATCGAACTGGAGTGTAATGCTGGTCGAGCCGAGCGTGCTCGACGACGTCATTTCATTGACGCCGGCGATGCGGCCGAATTGCCGCTCGAGAGGCGTCGCTACGGAAGAGGCCATGGTTTCCGGACTCGCGCCCGGAAGACTGGTGTTGATCGAAACCGAAGGGAAATCGATCTGCGGCAGCGGCGCAACGGGCAGGAAATTATACGCAACCCCGCCCGAGATTCCCAGCGCAACCGTCAGCAGCGTAGTCGCCACGGGCCGCTGTATGAATGGCGTAGAAATGCTCATGGATGCAGAAATTGCTTGACTCAGAGTATCACGCGGCTTGTTTTTGGCGCACTGCATAACGGCACATGCGTCAATTATGACCCGCGCAACTCGCTGAGCAACGCCGTATCCACCTTACTTTTCACGGTTCTACGGTCGATCCGCAGGCGCCGAGCGGTCTCTTCATAACTGCCCGTCCGGCTGTAAACGATGGTTGCGTAGCGCGACAGCAGTTCCTCTGCGGTCAGGCGCCCGTGTTGAAAATCGTCCGCGGCCTGATCGAGCACGCCCGGCTTGACTGCCTTTGATGGCCGGTAATCCCGCCGAATCAGGACGTTACGGATGCACTGATCGAGCTCACGATAGTTTCCAGGCCACCCATAATCGCGGCCCAGATTTTTCTCGACCCATCCGGTGACGTCGCCCGCCAACTCCTCTCCCTCCGCCCCTGCGATCCGGCGCGACATATATAGGATCAAATCGTCCAGCACCCGCGGCGAATCGGCGAGCTGATCGGCCAAGGATGGCGTGGCAATCTGGTCCGAACACAAGCGGTAATACAAATCTTCCCGAAATTCGCCTTTGCGGATGCGAGCCTCCAGGTCGCGATTGGTGGCCGCGATCAGTTTTCCCTGAAATCGCCGGCCCGCTGTTTCTCCCACGGGATGAAACGTGCGCGTTTCGATCACGCGCAGCAGTTTCACTTGAATCGACGGGTCCAGATCGCCCAGTTCGTCGAGAAATACCGATCCCAGCGCGGGGCAGGTTTCGAGCCATCCCTTCCGGTCGCCAATCGCCCCAGTGAACGAACCGCGCCGGTGGCCGAACAGCTCGGATTCGACCAGCGCGGGCGATAACGCCGAAATATTGATCGGGAAAAACGCCGCGGCTTCCTCGCCCGCGAACGCCATGCTCTTCGGGTCGAACGGAACGTAGCGCGATTGCGCGATGGCTCGCGCGGCCAGCTCCTTCCCGGTGCCCGAAGGCCCGGTGATCAACGTCGCGAACTCATGCATGCGGCCATACAGAGTGCGGCGGTAGCGGCGCATGTCGTGCGTGAAGATCGATTGCCAGACGCTGGCGCGCAGCCGTGCGGCGGGCATGGATCCGCCGATGATGTCGCGAAAAATCTGCTCGAATGCGACCTGAATCTGGCGAAAACAAGCGAATGTGTGCGGAGGCTCCTGCCCGTCGGGAAGAATCAGGTCTTCGAAAAAGTAATGCCAGTCCCGCAGGAAATCCTGGTAAAACCGCCAGCGCGCTGGATTTGCAGGCGTCCCGAAGCTCGCTTCGTAAAAGCGCGGATAGTAGCGCTGATACAGAAACTGGACCACCGCGTCTTCGTACAGCGCCAGATCGTCTCCGCTTTTCTTCCGGGTGCGAATCTGCTCGACCAGCGGCCCGAGCCTCTCGAAAATTTTCCACACGTTTACGCGCGGGAGTTCCGGATCGGCGACGGGGCGGCTCCATACCGGTTCGCCCTCGACGAAGTCGGCTCCTAGAAGTTCGCGTTCCAGCCGATTATGTTCGGGAAGGAACGGGTTACAATAGGCGAACTCGGAAATGAGCCTGAGAAAACGGCGTTCGGTATCCGAGAGAAACTTCATGTACATTGATTGTACAGTAGCAGACCGTAAATGATCTTGTGTGACTGTGATATGCAGGTAACCGATTGACAAATAGAGAAGACATTGCGGATTGAAGGTTGCTTAATCAGAAAGCATCATGAAAACTGAATCGAGCGGTTTTAAAGACCTTCTCCGCAAGCCGGGATTTCAGGCCTTCCTCTGGACCCAGTTCCTGGGCGCGCTCAACGATAATCTGTACAAAATGATCGTGTCGATGCGCGCGGTGCACGTCGCCGCGAACACCGATGCGAGCGGGAAGTATCTTTCGATCGCCGGAGCCGTGTTCGTCATCCCGTTTCTGCTGTTCTCCGGCTATTCCGGTCATCTGGCCGACCGCGTGAGCAAGCGGACAGTCCTGATTTCAGTGAAGGCCTTCGAGATTGTCGCGATGGCGCTCGGCCTGGCTGCGTTCTTTACCACTCGGATCGAGTTCATGCTGGTGGTGCTGTTTCTGATGGCGGTGCATTCGACCATCTTCAGCCCGGCGAAATATGGAATCGTCCCCGAAATGGTTTCGGATAAAGATCTGTCGCGCGCCAACGCGCTGCTCGAGATGAGCACGTTTGTTGCGATCGTGCTGGGGACTTCGGCGGGCGCCTTTCTATTCAGCGCCTGGAAAAATCAGCCGTGGAACATGGGGATGGTGATGGTCGCGATCGCCGTGCTGGGCTTCGCCACCAGCTTCAAGATCACGCGCGTCTCGCCCAGCGGCGTCTCGACTCCTTTCAGCTTGAATCCGTTTGGTGAAGTGATCCTCGGAACCCGGCGGCTGCTGGCCGACCGCCGGCTGTGGCTGACCGTGGTCGGGATCTCCTATTTCTGGTTTCTGGGACTGCTGTTCCAGATGGACCTGCTGCTGTTGGGCGGCGAAGTGATGAAGCTCGACGATGTGCACGTCGGCCTGATGGTGACTTGCCTGGCGATCGGTATCGGCGTGGGCAGCATGCTGGCTGGGCGCCTTTCGGGCGACAAGGTGGAGTTGGGGCTGGTCCCGCTCGGGTCGATCTTCATGGGCTTGAGCTGTCTCGGCGTATATGCCGCGAAGGTTTCGTACGCCGGTGAGATGGTCGCGCTGGCGCTGCTCGGCGTATCCAGCGGATTGTTCATCGTCCCGCTGAACGCGTATCTTCAGCAGCGCGGCGGCTCGACTGAAAAAGGCCGGCTGATCGCGACCAACAATTTCTTCAACACGGTCGGGCTCCTGCTGGCGACTGCGACCCTGAGCGGTCTGCACGATCATCTGCACATTTCAGCCGACAAGCTGATCCTGATTTTCGGCGTGGCGACGCTGATTGCGACGATTTACATTGTTCGACTGGTTCCCGAGTTTCTGGTTCGATTCCTGGTGTGGCTGGCTACGCACACGATCTACAACATCCGCATCCGCGGCCAGGAAAACGTGCCGTTCCGCGGACCGGCGCTGCTGGTTTCGAATCACGTAACGCATCTGGACGGGTTCCTGATCGGCGCCTGCATCCAGCGCTTCGTCCGCTTCATGGTGTGGAAGCCTTACTACGAATTGAAAGCCTTGAACTGGTTTTTCCGGTTCGCGAAAACGATTCCGGTGGGGACGACGGGGCCGCGCGACGTGGTCGCTTCGATCCGTGCGGCGCGGGCGGAACTTCAGGGCGGACACGTGGTCGGGATTTTCGCTGAAGGAGCCATCACGCGCACCGGCAATCTGCTTCCGTTCAAGCGCGGCATGGAGCGGATTGTCGAAGGTCTGGACGTGCCCATCATTCCGGTGCATCTCGATCGCCTGTGGGGCAGCATTTTCAGTTTCGAAAAAGGCCGCTTCTTCTGGAAATGGCCCAAACGGTTTCCGTACCCGGTGACGGTTTCCTTTGGCGCTCCGATGCCATCGTCATCCAGCGTGGCCGACGTGCGCCACGCGATCGCCGAACTGGCGAGCGACGCAGTGGTCGACCGTAAGACGAATGCCGATGTCCTGGGCCGGCGATTTATCCGCGCCGCGCGCAAGAACTGGTCGAAATTTTCGATGGCGGATTCGAGCGGCCGAGAGTTGACCTTCGGCCGCGCGCTCACTGGGAGTCTTCTCATCGCTCGCTGGGCTCGGAATCGGGAAGCCATGGTCGGCGTGCTCCTGCCGCCGTCGGTGGGCGGGGCATTGGCGAACGCCGGATTGACCATCGCGGGAAAAACTCCCGTGAATCTGAATTTCACCGCGGGGAAAGATGCGATGAATCATGCGATGGAGCAGTGCCGCATCCAGACGGTGCTCACTTCCAAAGTTTTCCTCGCGAAGGCGGGCATCGAGCGTGCGGCCAACATGGTTTTTCTCGAAGACGTGCTGGCGTCTTTCGGCGTCGTCGACAAGGCTCGCGCGCTGGCTGCTGCAAGGCTCGCGCCGGCGTGGATGCTGGTGAAGCGAACTGCGCCCGATTCGCTCGCGACGATCGTCTTCTCAAGCGGCAGCACCGGCACGCCCAAGGGCGTGATGCTCTCGCACTACAACATCATTTCGAATATCGAAGCGATGGTGCAGGTGTTCTGGATCGACACGAATGACCGGATCATCGGCGTCCTGCCGCTGTTTCACTCTTTCGGTTTCACGGTCACCCTGTGGCTGCCGCTGATTACCGGCTGCGGCGTGGCGTATCACCCGATTCCGACCGATTCGAAAACCATCGGCGAGCTGGTGGCGAAACACAAAGGCACGCTGCTGCTTTCGACGCCGACCTTCTGCGGCGGCTATGCGCGCAAATGCACGCGGGAACAGTTCGCATCGCTGCGCTACGTTCTGGTGGGCGCGGAAAAGCTGCGCGCCCCGGTGGCGAAGGCGTTTGAAGAAGCGTTCGGCCTGGATCTGCTCGAAGGCTACGGTTGCACGGAAATGTCGCCGGTCGTCGCGGTCAATGCTCCGAATTTCGACGCCGGCGCTGACTCTCAGATCGGAAATAAGCCGGGCACGGTGGGACATCCGTTGCCCGGCGTGGCGATTAAAGTAGTCGACCCGGAGACAGGCGAAATGCTGGGACCGCAGCAGGAAGGGCTGTTGATGGTCCGCGGCGCGAACCGGATGCTCGGATATTTGAATGACCCCGAACGCACGGCGGCCGTGATGGAGGACGGCTGGTATCGCACCGGCGACCTGGCCGTGATCGACGAAGAAGGTTTCCTGCGCATCACC
>Ga0209517_10001499_pt1 | contig 35027 bp, 34 predicted proteins | sample PeaSoiMetSII2010_FD_187695 | JGI IMG/M metagenome (GOLD analysis project Ga0209517, IMG submission 187695) | Peat soil microbial communities from Weissenstadt, Germany - SII-2010 (SPAdes) (version 2) | ecosystem: Environmental > Terrestrial > Soil > Wetlands > Peat | place: Germany... | reverse complement strand
AGATGTTGCCTTCGTAGACGAAGTGGAGGCCGACTTCGCGGGCGATTTCGCGGGCGCGATGGAGAGTGCGAGGAGGAGTGGGTGGCTTGTCGCGGAGCTTGAAGTCGGGATGGAAGGCGGTGAAGTGGAGCGGAACGTCGGGGCCGAGATGCGCGAGGATCCATTCGGCGAGCTTGCGGGTTTCGGCGGGGTCGTCGTTGAGCGTGGGGATGATGAGATTTGTTAGCTCGAACCAGACATGGGTTTCATTTTTTAGCCAGGTGAGCATGTCGAGGACGGGCTGGAGATGCGTGAGGGTGATTTTGCCGTAGAAATCTTCGGTGAAGGCTTTGAGGTCCACGTTGGCGGCGTCAATGTGGTCGTAGATATCGTGGAAGGCTTCGCGAGTGATGTAGCCGTTGGTGACCATGACGGTTTTGAGGCCGTAGAACCTCGCGGCTTTGCAGATGTCAATGATGTATTCGCCCCAGATGGTGGGCTCGTTGTAGGTGAAGGCGATGGAGTCGCAACCATGCTTCAGGGCGAGGAGGGGAACTTGTTCGGGAGGGAGGTGCTTGGAGTTGACTTGATCCTGATGGGATTTGGAGATGTCCCAATTCTGGCAGAAGAAACAGCCCATGTTGCACCCGGCGGTGCCCATGCTAAAGACTTTCGTACCGGGGAGGAAATGGCTGAGGGGCTTTTTCTCGATGGGATCAACCTGGAGAGCGGCGGGGGAGGCGTAGCCGAGGCTGAAGAGTTTGCCGCCTTGATTGACGCGAATGAAGCAGAAGCCAGATTGGCCGGGGCCGATGTGGCAGTGGCGAGGGCAGAGGTAGCAGTGGAGGCGGCCATCGGGGTCGGGAGCCCACCAGAGGGCTTCGTGGAGGGTGGGGGATTTCTGGAGAACCTGCAGTTCGGACATTGGCTGCGGCTCCTAGGAGTTAGTATACGCCTCAGAAGAGGAAGAAATGAGTTCAGAGGAAGGAAGAAACAAGATAGAAGATAACGCAGAGGCGCGGAGTGCGCAAAGTAGAGAAAGGCGAAGAGGGCCGATAACACAGAGTTCACAGAGGATAGAAGACAGAGCGCACAGAGAAGAGCAGGGCAAGAGGGATTCCTCACTCTGCGGACTCCGGTCCCTGCTGCGGCGGGCAAGCGGAATGACGGAAAGGGAGAGAGGTATTGGTGCCGGGGATTAGGCGCGGCGGCGCATGAGGCGGCGGCGCTGGGCGGCCCAGTCTACGAAGCTGGCCAATTTGTCGCGGTACTTCCAGGAGAGATGCAGGAATTTTTTGGCGTTGAGGTGAGCGGCTTCCTGGCCCAGAAAGGTCTCAAAGCGCCATTGGAGATAGGGGCTGTTCCAGGGTTGGAGGCGATAGCCCCTGGCGGCAATCCAGTAGTAGCGGAGCGTCTTCAACATGGATGCATTCATTGTACACGGCGCGGCACGCAGGCCGCGTGAAATCTTATTAACCTAACGGGACGGAGAGATGTTCGTGAACGAGGAGCCAGGTGGCGCCGCGCTTTTCCCAGATGCCGGTGTAGCGGACCTGGACGTCGACGGACTTGCCATCCTTGGTTTTCTCGAAGAGGTGCATAGGGACGGTCATCCAGGCGATGTTGCCGTGGCGGGTGACCTTCAATTCTTTGCCGGCGGTGAGGGAGACACTGGCGGCGGAATCGAGGAATTCCTTCTGGACGCCGGGGGCGTACTCCTTCCAGCCGTTGTAGGAAAAGGGCGCTACATCGTAGAAGATCAGGCCATCGTCCTTGGCGTAGAACTTGGCGGCGTTGGCGACGTTGCCGGAGCTCCAAGCGGCACAATAATTGTCAATCAACTTGCGGAAAGTGGCGTTATCGGTGGCTTTTTGCTGGGCGCGAGCGCCGGCAAACGTGAGCAAACCACCAAAAAAGGCGATTAGAACGTAGACGATCCAGTGATGGCGCGGTCCGTTCACACGCGGGCGAGAGGGCAGTTGCACCGGCATTGCGAATTCTCCTGAAGAGGCCCGCCGGGCCACACTTACCCGGGCAGGAGTTTTGTGTGGCTCTAAATTAGACAGAAAGAGACGAGAATTCAAGGGAAGTTTTGTGGGGCGAGGATCGGTGGGAGAGGGATCTGGGGTAGCAAAAAAGAGGGCGCCAAAGAGGGACGGTAACACAGAGAGCACCGAGGTACGCGACGAGCGGAAAGGAGAAAGAGGAGCTGAACGTATAAGAGTTTAAGAGGGCAACAGTTCAAAGCGGAGAGAGCTGAAGTTGGATGTGAGGTTGCCACGATCCCTCCACTGCGTGCCGCAAAAAACGCGGCACTCCGGTCGGGATGACAAAACAGGGAAAGGCAAACCCAAGACCCGGGCACATACTCCGTGCTTCGGAAATACGTCTTGGTGCGGGGCTGGGGCCGTAAAAGCGGCGCCAAGGCGCCGCACTCCAAAGTAGCCAAGACGCAGAGATCGTGCGCGATACGCTGGTGTGATCCCGGCGCGAGGTTCCCTACTCTTTTTGAGTGTGGTTGGTGATGCGTTGCTGGCGGAGTCGATCGGCTAAGGAGCGGACGCGGTCGGCAATTTCTTCCAGGATTTGCTGATAGACCTCGGGCTCGCCGCCGTAGGGGTCCGTGACATCCCAGTCTTCGACCTTTTCGGCATGATCGAAGAGAGGGTCGCGACGCCTGCCACTGAGATTGATGATCAGGTCGGCATTTTCCCAAGCGTCGTGCAAGATGGGCTTGGAGGAGAGGCCTTCGGTGGAGTAGCCATTGTTTTGCAGGGTTTGCTGGGTGGAATCAGGAATGTAACCGAGCGGGAACAGGCCGGCGCTGGAGGGATCGATGACGTCAGAGGCATCGCGGAGAGCGATGGATTCGGCCATGGGGCTGCGACAGGCGTTGCCGATGCAGATGAAGAGGACGCGGAAGATCTTGGGGTAGGGCACGGGGGAATTGTAGCTTGGATTTTTGAGGAGGGGATAGGGAGAAGAGAGGAGAAGAGGTTGAAGAGTCAAAAGTTGAAAGTTAAAAGTTAAAGAGTTTAAGACTTTAAGAGTTGAAGAGCGCAAGGGCCGAGGTCGTGGAACAGGGTTAGTTTCGTGCTTACGAACAAGGTCATTTGCTGTGGGGGGACTTTTTTGTGGGGGCGTGATTGGAGATTAGGGAGAGGAAATGCTGGTGGACGGTGGGGTCGTCGGAGAGTTCGGGGTGGAAGGTGGCGGCGAGGAGATTGTTTTTTTGGACGAGGGTAGGGAAGCCATTGAGTTTGGCCAGGACGGTGATATCGCGAGAGACGCTTTCGATGATGGGGCCGCGGATGAAGACCATTTCGAGGGGATCCTTTTTCAGGGTGGTGGGACCGAAGAAAACGTCGCTAGCAAGTTGGCGGCCGTAGCCATTGCGAAGGATGGTCATGTCGAGCAAAGCGAGGGAGGGTTGAGGGGGATTCTTGACGTGGGTAGCTAGGAGAATGGCGCCAGCACAGGTGCCGAAAATGGCGCGGCCTTTTGCGGCGAATTGGCGGATGGCGTCGAAGAGGCCTTCTTCCTGGAGGAATTGGAGTTGCGTGGTGCTTTCGCCGCCGGGAAGGATGAGGGCGTCAGATTGGCGGAGATCGGCGACGGTGCGGACTTCGAGAGTTTGCGCGCCGAGTTTTTGGAGTGTGGCGGCGTGTGCGGCGAAGTCGCCTTGGATGGAGAGGATGCCGATGGTCATGGGAGTTTTCAGTTTTAAGTTGTCAGTTATCAGTTTCGGAGGGACCCACCCTATGCAGAAAGCGCAAAGGGTAGGCCACCCAAAAAACAAACCCAAGACCCAGGTAAAAATGCGAACCTGGGGCACCCAACCCCAAGAGAAAAACGAACCCAAGAGCACAGTCCCTTCGCGGCTCAGGGCAAGCAGGAGTGACTGTGCCACTACCAGCCGCGGGTGGAGAGGAGATCTTTTTCATCGAGCTGGCGGACGTCGAGGCCGGGCATGGCTTCGCCTAATTCCTCACTGGCTTCGAGGACGGCTTTGGCGTCTTCGAAATGCGTGTTGGCCTTGACGATGGCTTTGGCGCGAGCTTCGGGATCGCTGCTCTTGAAAATCCCAGAGCCGACGAAAACGGCTTCGGCGCCAAGTTTGCGGACGAGCGCGGCATCAGCGGGCGTGGCGATGCCACCGGCGGAAAAATTGGGAACGGGGAGCTTGCCGGTCTTGGCGATTTCGCGGATCAGATCGAGAGGCGCGCCCATTTCCTTGGCTTCCTTCATGATTTCGTCGTCGCGCAAAGTGGTGAGGCGCTTCATCTGGCTAACGATGGCGCGCATGTGGCGGACGGCTTCGACGACGTTGCCGGAGCCGGCTTCACCTTTGGTACGAATCATGGCGGCGCCTTCGGCGATGCGGCGGACGGCTTCACCGAGATTGCGGGCGCCACAAACGAAGGGGACGCGGTAATCGTGCTTCCAGATGTGATTTTCCTCGTCGGCGGGAGTGAGGACTTCGCTCTCGTCGATGAAATCGACCTCGAGGGCCTGGAGAACTTCGGCTTCGGCGAAGTGGCCGATGCGGACCTTGGCCATGACGGGGATGGTGACGGTTTTCATGATTTCGCGGATGACTTTGATGGCGGCCATGCGGGCGACGCCGCCTTCCTTGCGGATGTCCGAAGGGACGCGTTCGAGGGCCATGACGGCGCAAGCGCCGGCGTTTTCGGCGATGCGCGCTTGTTCGGCGTTGGTGACGTCCATGATGACGCCGCCTTTGAGCATTTCGGCGAGGCCGACCTTGACGCGCCATTCGTTGGAGCCTTTGGCGCCGTTAGTGGGGTGTTCCTTCCCATTTGGTTTTTTGGTGGACATTGGTGGTTCTCCTCTCAGAAATCGGAAATCGAAAAGTCAGGGCGCCGGTTGCAAGTGCAAAAGCAAGAAAATTCAAACCCAAGACCCAGGTAATAAAACGAACCTGGGGCACCCAAACCCAAGAGAAAAGCAAACCCAAGAGGAAAGCGGCGGCAAGGCGCCGCACTCCAAAAACTACACGGCCGGGCGCAAGACTACGAAACGTCCTTTGCCGCGAGCGAGCACATTTCCCCGGGCGTCGCGAATTTCCGCGACGCGGAAACGGTTGCGGTCACGGGCGTCCTCCTGCCAGCCTTCGGCGAAGATTTCCTGATCCACAGGGACGGGCTTGCGGTACTCGATGGACATTTCGGCGGTGACGGCGCGCTCGCCGGTGATTTTGGAGAGCTTGCCCATGGCTTCATCGAGGACGACGGCGATGATGCCACCATGAGCGAAGCCAGCGCCGCCAGCATAGTTGGGGCCGAGAGTGAAGCGGCCGCGGGTGCGATGCTCGTCGAGATCGAGTTCGAAAGGCAGTTTCATTCCAGCTTCATTGGCAGCGCCACAACCGAAGCAGCGGTTGGTGGGTTGCGGATCGAGTTTGAGTACGTTGGGCATTTTAATTTTCGCCTAGACCAAAGCTACGTGAGCGCGTTCGGCGCGACGCGTGCCGCGCTGGCGCTTGCGCATTTCGATGCGCAGGAGTTCGGCAAGGATGGCGATGCCGCGGGCGATTTGCTTTTCGTTGAGGCTGGCGAAACCGAGGCGCAGAGTGTTCGGAAGCGGCGACTGCACATAGAAATACCGCCCAGGAGCAAAGAGGACACCGCGTTCACGGGAGTGGATCATGAGTTCGCTGGCATCGAAACCGGGTGGCAATTCGAGCCACAGGCACATGCCGCCTTCGGGGCGCGTCCAGCGCGTGCCCTCGGGCATGAGTTTGCGAAGAGACTCGTCGAGCGCCTGGAGGCGATCGGCGTAGACCTTGCGCATGCGGGCGAGATGCTTATGGAAAAGGCCGCGGCGCAGGAATTCGGCGAGCGTGGCTTGAGCAAGCTGATCGGTGTGCAGATCGGTCGTTTGCTTAACCAGGCGGAGCCGTTCGATGGCGGCGGGAGGCGCGACAATCCAGCCAACGCGGAGGCCAGGGAAAGCGACCTTGGAGAAGCTGTCCACGTGTATGACGAGATTGGACTGATCGAGTTGTTTGAGCGAAGGAACGCGGACATCGCGGGCATGCAGGCGCGCGTAGATGTGGTCTTCGACAACGGGAACCTGGTGGCGGGCGGCGAGTTCCAGAAGGCGGCGACGGGAATCGAGCGGCATCGATGTGCCGGTGGGATTCTGAAAATCGGGCGTGAGGACGAGCAGCTTGACGCGATTGGCGGCGAGCGTGGCTTCGAGAGCATCCATATCAAGGCCGAGGGGCTTGCCGGGTTCGGGGTGGGTGCGCACGGGAACCCCGAGGCAGCGCGCGCGAACACCATGGAAAACGGCGGAGGCGCCAGGGTAGGTGGGATTCTCCATAACGACGGTGTCGCCAGAGCGCACGAAGGCTTTGGCGATGAGGTCGAAAGCTTGCTGGCAACCAGCGGTGACAAGAAGAGTTTCGTCCTTGGCGGGAATGCCGTCGTGGTGGAGAAGCTCGATAAGCGCTTCTTTGAGGGGCGCGTAGCCGTCGGAGGGGCCGAGATTGAGGATCTCGGGGCCTTCCCGGCGAAGGGCAGCGTGAGCGCAGGTCTGCAGCTCTTCCACCGGGAAGAATTCGGGAGCGGGGCGGGCCATGACAAAAGAGAGAGCGTCCTCGGGAGCAGAAGCGGTGAGGCGGGTGAGGACTTCTTCGCTGCGTTCATCGGCGAAGAGGAGTTCCCAGCGGAGGCCATCGCCGTTGTGGAGGAGAGGCGGCGGGGGCGGGGAGATTTTCAGGCCGTTGCCATTGGCGCGGATGAAGGTGCCGCGGCCGACGTGGCCCTGGATGAGGCCTTCGGATTCGAGCTCGGCGTAGGCGTTGGCGACGGTGGTGCGATGAACACCGAGAGTGAGAGCGAGTTCGCGGCTGGCGGGAATGCGGTCACCGGGACGCAGATCGCCGGTGTGGACCAGGGAACGGAGCTGGTCGCGGAGCTGGATGTAGAGCGGGATGTGGCTTTCGGGCTGAAGGTGTAATGGCAGCATTGTCTCTCACCCCAGAGGATATTCTAGCAGAGAATGGACTGATGGAAGAGCCAAATTGTCTCCCTTGGGAGGGGAGAGAAAGAAAAAACTCACCACAGAGGTACCAGAGGGGCCGCAGAGGGAGCGAAGACGAGGAGAAGGGGTACAGGAGCGAGGCAAGAGGTAAAGAGAGGGGAAAAAAGGCTAACGCAGAGGGCGCAAGGGACGCAGAGAAGAGAGGAGAAGAGAGAGCCAAGAGCAGAGTCCGAAGTGACTGTGTCACAGATGGACTGTGCCACGATCCCTCCACTGCGCGCCGCAAACAACGCGGCGCTCCGGTCGGGATGACAATTCTGGGAGAATTTGGGGAAGGCCTCACCCCTGAAGGGGTGAGCTACAGGCTGAGGTCGCCGGCCTGAATCGAGAGGAGGGTCAAGGGATGGGGCGGAGGGAGAGGCGGCCGTTTTTTTCGCCGGGAGAGAGGTCGCGGATGCAGAGGATGGTGAGGTTGGCGGGGTCGCACTGGTCGATTTGCTTGAGGGGGAGATCTTCGGGCTGGACTTCGTATTCGCCGGATTCCATCGATTCGCTGTCGCGGGGATCGGAGACGACCACGGGGCTGTCTTCGTGGACGCGAAGGCGGAATTGTTTGGTGGAGGCTTCGTAGTTGGAGAAGGCGAAGCAGTGGCCGACGCAGGCGCGGTCAACGGAATGATAGATGAACGGGGCGCGCCAATCGCCAGGAGCGGCAACGGTTTTCAGCACGCGGGTGCCGAAGGGCAAGGAACGAGTGAGCTTTTCGGCGTTGGCTTCGAGGCGTGCGACGAAGGAGGTGTCCTGGTAGAGGAAAACGAAAAAGAGCAGGGCGCAGAGGGAGAGCGCGGCGAGATGCCATTTTTGCGGAGTGAGCGAGCCGAGGAGGCAGAGGGCGTAGATGGCGGTGATGAGGGTAAGGCGGGAGACGAGGAGGCCGATCCAGCCGGTGTATTCGCTGAGCTTGAGATTTTCGGGGAGGAGCGAGGTGACGACGAAGGCGATACCGCAGAACTCGAGAAGGAGAAGACGGTCCTTCCACCAGGAAGTGGCGCGTGGCGCGAGGCGGAGGTCCAATCCGGCCATCAACAGGCCAAACGCATAGACAATGGCAGAGACGTAGCGATAGCGTTGTCCAAAGACCACGAACTGGTCGGCGCCGTTGAAGAAATAGAAGGGATGATCGGGCCATTCGACATCGTAGGCGGGATGATGAACGAGGAACCAGCGGACGGCGAGGATGAGGAGGAGGCCGAGGAGGGGAAAAGCGATGCGCCAGCGAGGGAGATGTTGCCACAGAAGCAAGTAGGCCGCGGCGCCGAGGAACCACAAGACGCCGAGAGGATGCGCAAGGAGCATGAGAGGGAGGAGGGGGATGGCGATGAGTTGGAGTTTGGGACGGGCGGTCCAGACCAGGGAAAGGCCAAGGCAGGCCAATGCGATGGACAAGTAGTAGTTCATGAAACCCATGTGGAAAACGTAGCCATAGGAGAGCATGGCGAGGAACGGCGTGAGGAACCAGGGAGGGCGGCGCGTGGCGACGGCGATGAGGGCGAAGACGCTCCAGAAGAAGAGGAGGACGCAAAAAGCGGCGGCGATTTTTTCGGCCGCGGAGATGCCGAACTGATTGGAGAGAGAAAGGAGGAGGAGATCGAAGAGGATGTTTTTCCATTGCCACACGGAATAAACGCCGGGGGCAGTTCCCTTCTGGACGAGCTGGGCGAGCCAGGCGTTGTAGACGTGGCTGCCGAGATCACCGGCTTCGATGTGGGGATGCCAGAAGCACGGGAGCAGGAGAACGACGGAGAGGAGAATGGTTCGGAGCTTCATCGCATTGGGGAGAGTATAGCGCGGGTTGGAAAGGAGAGAAGTGTAAGAGTGAAAAAGTGTAAGGGTCGAAGGCAAACTCCGTGACAGGGGCTCCCGACAGAAAAGAGGGACGATAACACGGAGATCACAGAGTTAAGAGCACAGAGGTCGCAGAGAAGAGGAACCCAAGACCCAGGCACACAGTCCGTGCCTGGGGCACCGGGCGCGGAGGTTCGCTGGCAAGAGTAGAAAGAGAGATTTCATCGCACAAAAAAACGTGCGATGGGGCAGAGGTTCTCAGTTCGCAGACTTCGTTCGAAATGACGGGAGTCGGTTGGTAGCGGAGCTTTGGAAGGCCCGAGCTACAGGGTGAGGAATTAGGGAATGGGTGAGGGGACGGGGTGGATGATCCACTCGTTGATGTATTGGGTTACCTTTTCGCGGCTGGAGTTGCGATAGGCGGGATAGTCCTGGGCAATACCAGCGTCCGCCTTGCTGATGAGGACGAAGGGCTCGAGGAGGCCTTGGTCGGAGAGCTTTACGAGGCTGGCGAGTGCGGGATCGAGATTTTTGATCTTTTTGCTTTTCAGCCCGTTGCGAACCTGGCCGACCACCAGTTGGTAGCCATCAACTTCTTCGGCGAGGGTGTGGCGGTAGTCTTTTTCGTTGGGGAATTCTTTTTTGAAGCGTTCGCCGTGCCAATTGGCTTTGGAGAGTGAGTAGATGAACCAGGCGCTGGTGCCGTCCGCGTTGCCTTTGCCACCCATGGTCGATGGGTCGATGACGATGTTGATCTGAGCCTGCCCCTTTTCGTTTTTGCCATTGTCGGTCACGGAGCCGGGCGGGTTGATGGCGGGGTGCGCGAGAGTGACTTTCTGCTTATTGGCCCACTGGATAAGGCCCATCCAGGAGCGCTTGTCGTACGGCGCCGCGACAATGGCCTGAACAAACTGGGCTTTGGCGTCGCTGGGGCGGTCCTGCGCCATGAGGTCGTCGCCCCAGGAGCGGTAAGCCGTTTCCTGGTTGGGATCAATTTGGATGGCGCGAAGAAACCAGTGGCCGGCCTGTTCGTGGTCGTGTTTTTTGTAATAGCAATCGCCGATAAAGAGCGCGGCCGAATACTGCTTGGGATCGAGAGCCAAGGCTTTCTGATAGCTGGCGATGGCGCCGTCCAGGTCGCCCTTGACGAAAGTGGCCTCGCCTTCTTGCATGATGGCGTCAATATCGGCGCGGGAGGAAAAGGGAGATTCGGAGCCATCCTCCGGAATATCGGTGAGGATTTTGAGGAGGTTGCTGGCATCACCGGCAGCTTGCGCCTGCATGACGAATTGGCGGGCTTTGATGCGCTCGGCCTTACGGGCGTCGGGGTCGGTGAGGGTTTGGGCATGCGTCAGAGTGCAAAAGGCCAGCTCTTCGAGAACCACGAGGTCATCGGGCTTGGCAGCATGAAGCTTCTGGAAGACGGGGAGCGCATCCTCAAATTTTCCCTCTTTGTAGAGCCCCACGGCCTGTTGTTTGAGAGCCGCGAAATCATCAGCAGACTGGGGCGCGGCCCACGAGATGACCGAAGCGGAGAGAAGCGTTAGAAGAAGCGAGAAGCAGAAAAAGGAAGGGACGAGACGCCGACTCGGGCGCACAAATAGCATGGACAGACCTCCGTAGAATGCCGCTAGCCTTTGGACACCGGAAGGCCGCGAGGAGTTGCCGACATGATTGCACAGAAAGAGGGGAGTGGGGGAGAGGAGAAGAGGTGTAAGAGTGAAAGAGTGGAAGAGGAGAAGAGCAGCGGAGGCGTCCGATCGTAGGAGCCCACCCTTCGCTGAAAGACGCGAAGGATGGGGCACCCTCAAGTTCATGGTATTGGCGGGGTCAGACAGGAGAAACCCAAGACCCAGGTACAAAAGCGGTACCTGGGGCACCCGGCACAGAAAGAGAGGAGAGGGGAAAGAAGAAGTGGAAGAGTAGAAGAGTGGAATGGCGGCTGGTTAGCGGCCGGATTGGCTGTCGCCAAGGCGCTTGAGGCGGTCGCGGAGACGTCGCTGGAGCGGCGAGGGTGTGTTGGGATTGAAGGCGACCAGATACCAGAGGGGCTGGGTCTTGTCTTTGCTGAGATAGGTGAGGGTGGTGGAATCGGCGTTGGGATGACGGGCGACATTTTCGCGGATGGCGCCGTAAGGATGACGAGCGAGACGGCTCAGGGTCTTGGCATTGGCGCGTGGATGTTCGCTGATGAGGCGAAGGAGATAGAAATCTTCCTGGGGCGCCTGCTTGGCGAGCTTTTCGAGCATTTCGGGTTTGGCTTCGGCGCTGAGGACGAGGCCGATCTTTTCATCCCAGGCAGTGTTGATGTGATTCAGCTCGCGGGTGCGCTCGTGGATGAGTTCCTCGAGGATGCGGCGCTCCTGCTGCATGCGGGCGATGGGAAGATGCGTGCCTTCGAGGGAATCCAGGACGCGAAGAAGATGCTGGCGTTCGCCGAAGACGATTTGCGAGGTGCGTCCAATGCGGCCATTTTCCTTTTCTTTGTACTGCACAAGATCCGAACGTCGCATGATTTGATGCTCCCAATTGGCCTTTGGCGGCTCACCAAAAGGCACGTAATCCCAAACCGACTGATGTGACTGGCTCATGGTCTTGCTGCTGCGCTTTTTGGCGGCTTGTTGGATTATGTTCTGGCGTCGGGGTAGGGTAAAGTTTGGCGGCGCAGGGCTGTGCCCGAAGTGGTACGTCCGGGTAATGGGCCGGGGAGAGGAAAGCGGCGATGAATGCGTTCGAGGAACACCAGGAAGAACTGGAGAAGTACGAGCAGATGTTTGGGAAGGAACGCGGGAGGCTGGCGGTGTCGCTGGACCGGATCACCAATGCGCTGGTGCTGGTGGGACAGCACGGGGTGTATTGCACAAGCCAACGGAATCCGACGGTGCCGGCGATGGATCTGCGGATGGTCGTGCAGGAATTGACGCATGCGAAGGAGTTGGTGCAGGCGGTGATGGAGGAGATGAAGAGGAAAGGTTGAAGAGTTCAAGAGTAAAAGAGTCTGCAGATTAAGGTGCGAGAATCGGCCGAAGACTTGCCCTGATCCCTCCACTGCGCGGCCCGACGCGCCAGAAAACGGCGCGAAAGAAAAAGTCGGGCCGCTCCGGTCGGGATGACAAATTTAGCGCGATGGCAGAAGGCGCCGTTGCTCCGGTCGGGAAGACAAATTGCGTGATCAGGATGTGGGGTGCGGGTTACGGGAGAAGGAAGGGGTTGGAGTGGCGTTCGTGGCCGATGGAGGTGGAGGGGCCGTGGCCAGGGTGGACGACGGTGTCGTCAGGGAGTTGGAGGAGTTTGGACTTCAGGGAATCCATGATTTGTTCGTACGAGCCGCCCCAGAGATCGGTGCGGCCGATGCTGCCGGCGAAGAGCGTGTCTCCTGCGAAGAGTTGCGGCTGGGTGAGACTGATCTGGCCGGAATCCTTGGGGAGATATAAGGAGACGCTGCCGGGCGAGTGGCCGGGAGTGTGAATGACATTGGCCTGGAAGCCGCCCCAACTGAGAGCGTCGCCTTCCTTGAGAAGATGATCGACGTCGACGAGTTCGGGAGGTTCAACACCGAGGAAGTCGGCTTGCACGTCCATGCCGTGATAGAGGGAGAGATCGTCGCCGTGCATCATGACGGGCGCGCCGGTGTATTGATGGAGCTTGGCAAGGCCGCCGACGTGATCAATGTGGGCGTGGGTGCTGACGATGACTTTGACGGTGAGCTTGTAGCGGCCAAGAAGGCTGAGGATGCGCTCGACTTCGTCGCCAGGATCGACAACAAGGGCTTCGCGAGTATTGGGATCGCCAATGATCAGACAATTGCACTGGAGCATGCCGACAGGGATCTTGATGTAGACCATCGCCGGGTTGGCGGCATCGGGGAGATGCAGTGCGTCGGGTGCGGCGTTCATTAGGATAAGTATAGCATTGGGGAATTGTGCCGGGAATTCGGGGTGTGGGATATGAGCAACCAGATATCAGCGACCAGGAGGCGGTTGGCCCGTGGCGGTGGGATTGCGGAGAGGAAAAGGAGAAGAGGGACGGTATCACAGAGTTCACAGAGGGAAGAACACCGAGGACACAGAGAAAAGTAAAGAGAGGAAGGCGGAGAAGAGATAAGGTACTAAGTGGGTTTGGTAGACTGGCGGAAGAGGGGAAAACGTTGGTAGAGAAGAGCGAAGAATTGAGGACGGCGCTGGAGGCGAGGCATCTGGCAAATGGGGCGACGGTGGGGAGATGGTTTGGGTGTGCGCTGCCGGACCGGTTTGGAGATTGGCGGGCGGAGTATGGGTATTTGCGGGAGAGCGTGGGGGTGGTGGACAAAAATTACCGGGCGTACTTAAGCTTCACGGGACCGGACCGCGTGAGGTACCTGAACGCGATATTGACGAACAATATTAAGGAGCTGGCGGAGAACCACGGGACGGTTTCGCTGTTTCTGAATCCGCAGGGGCATATTCAGGCGGAGATCGAAACGTATGCGCTCGGGGAGGAGTTGTTTTGCGTTTCGTATGCGATGATCCGCGCGCAGCTGATCGAGGGACTGGAGAAATACATCATCATGGATGATGTGACGCTTGCAGACCAGACGGAAGAGTATGGGACGCTGGCGGTGGAAGGACCGAAGGCCGAGGCGGTGACGGGGGAGTTGACGGGAGTGGATTTGGGCGGATTGGCGGAGCTGGAGTCGCGGGAAGTTTTGGTGGGGGAAATTCCCTGTCGGATGATTCGGAGATCGCCGGGCGGCGTGAGGGGCGCGGAATTTTTGGCGAAGCGCGGGGACATTGAGGCGCTGTGGAAGACGGTTGCGGAGGAGGCGCGGAAACAGGGAGGAGGGCCGGCGGGCTACGCGGCGTTGAATGTAGTGCGGCTGGAGCAGAGGATTCCGTGGTTTGGGTACGACTTTGGGGAAAAGCAGATACCGCATGAGGCGAGATTACAGGATTCGCACATCAGCTATACGAAGGGCTGCTATACGGGACAGGAGATTGTGGAGCGAGTGCGGTCGCGTGGGCAAGTGAACCGCGTGAGGGTGTCGTTGAGATTTGAAGGGGTTGAAGGAGTCGCGGCGAATACTCCCTTACTGGCCGAGGGAAAAGAGGTGGGTTTTGTGACGCGGACGGGGTTTTCGCCGGGGATGAATGCGTGGATTGGGATGGGGTACGTGCGGCGGGAGAGGGCGGGAATGGGGACGGAGATGGAAGTTGCGGGGGGAACGGCGACGGTGGTTTGAGGAGGGGAGTTACCAGTGATCAGATATCAGTTAACAAGAGAACTCCCAAGAAAAAGAGGCAACACGGAGAGCACAGAGGGCGCAGAGTTCACAGAGAAGACAGGAAAGAGAAATTGTGGCGTCAGATCGTAAGAGCCCACCCTTCGCAAAAGGCGGGAAGGATGGGGCACCCTCAAGCACCTCGTTGAGTGACGTAGCCGGGGAACCCCAAGAGCACAGCCCCATCGTGGCTCGGGATAAGAAAGCGGCCCTTACAACGGCGAGAGTCGGGGGCTAGGCGGCGAGGAGGCTGCGGAGTTCATGGTGGAGGAGGGCGCGGTCGCCGGGGTCCATGGCAATGATCTGGAGCGCCATGCCAGTGTTTGGGTGAACGCGGCGAACGATGGCGCGGCTGCGAATCTGTCCTGCGGGGGTATCCAACAGGAGCTGAACGGCACTGCGAAGCGGGACGGGTCGCTTGGTGCGAATGAAGAGGCCACCGAGGGCGAGGCTGTCCATGTAGGAGACGTCGCGGGTCATGCCGGATTGCCAGGCAACGACGAAGGATTTCGGCGGACGGATACGGGGATATTTGCGTTGGTCAAGAGCGAGCATACAAAAGACTGACCGGGTCTGAATAGTCTAGTGGCAGATGCGGGTCAGGTCTAGAGGAGAGTTAGTCGAACTCGAACTTGGGCTTGGGCTGGTCCTGTCCGACGTGGCCGGCGGAGATATCGGCCTGAAAATAGTTTTCACCCTTGATGGGATTGCCGGCCATGCGGCGAAGCATGGCGAGTTGGCCGATATGGTTCAAGGCGTCGGCGACGGGACCCTGGAAGAGTTTTTCGGGGGAGGCGTGGAGAGAGTCGTCACCGGCGAGATAAGCGTCGAAGCTGCGGAGGGAGGCAAAGAAGCGCTGAGTTTCGTCGTGCCAGGGCAGGGGCTTGGAGCTATGCCAAACGCCTTCACCCTTGGCCATGGAGAGCGCCCAATCGAAAAGGTCGCCGATGTGGGCGAGGATTTGCAAGGGCGTGCGGGTGGTTTCGGCGGAACGGAAATTGGCGAAGGACTCGGGGGCGTCGTGGAAGACCTTAGCGCCGCGATAGGCGATGGTGGCGAGGCAGTGGCGCAAGAGGTCGCGAGCGCCTTTGGCGAAACCTTCCATAGTCATAAGGCACCTTGCTTAGGCGAGATTGAGGGCGCGCTTGAAGGAGCCCTTCTCAGCGTCGATCTTTTTCTGGAGCTGGAGAATGGCGTAGAGGACGGCTTCGGGGCGCGGGGGACAGCCGGGGACGTAGACGTCCACGGGAATGACCTGATTGCAGCCTTGCACGATGGCGTAATTGTTGAAGACGCCGCCGGAAGTGGCGCAAGCTCCCATGGAAATGACCCACTTGGGCTCGGGCATTTGATCGTAAAGTTGGCGAATGACCGGAGCCATTTTCTGGGAGAGGCGTCCGGCAACGATCATGAGATCGGCCTGGCGGGGCGAGGGACGAAAGACTTCGGCACCGAAACGAGCGAGGTCGTAGCGAGAGGCGGCCATGGACATCATCTCGATAGCGCAGCAGGCGAGACCGAAACCCAGCGGCCATATGGAGCTTTTGCGGGCCCAGTTCACGACCTTATCGAGCTGCGTGAAGAGGATGCCTTCGTCCTGAAGGAGCTTGCCGAAATCGTCGGGTTTGGTGAGCGTGATGCTTTTGCCGAGGGTGGTGGCCATGTGTGCCTCTGCGATCCTTATTTATTTTGACACAGGGCGCAAGGACATACAAACGGGGGGACGGTGATACGAAGAACAAAGAGGAAGAAGTGAAAGAGTGTAAGAGTGTAAGAGAAGAGGGTCTTGGACCTTGGCGCGTAAGAGCCCACCCTTCGCTGAAGGACGCGAAGGATGGGGCACCCTCAAGTACGTTGAGTTGTGGCGTAACGGGGAGAACCCAAGGGCATGGCAAGGAGTGACCGCGCCTCAAGGGCGGAGCTAGTCGATGGTGAGGACGACTTTGCCGAAGTGCTTGGATTTTTCGAGGTAGTTGTGGGCGGTGGCACATTCGTGGAGAGGCCAGATTCTGTCCACGACGGGAACGAGACGGCCCTGGGCGACGAGCTTGAGGACGGTGCGCAGCTCGTCCCGGGTGCCCATGTAGGAGCCGAGAATGGAGAGCTGGCGGCTGAACAGGAAACGGATATCGAGTTTGGCGTCGGGGCCGGTGGTGGCACCGCAGGTGACGAGGCGGCCGGCGGTGGCCAGGCTTTTGACACTTTCGCTCCAGGTGGCTTCGCCGACGTGCTCGAAGACGACATCCACGCCGCGATTGTTGGTGAGGCGGCGAACTTCCTTGGAGATGGGCATGATGCCGTGATGAATAACTTCGTCGGCACCAAGTTGCTTGGCTTTAGCGATTTTTTCGTCGGTGCCTGCGGTGGCGATTACACGGCAACCGAAGAATTTGGCGATCTGGATGGCGGCGGTGCCTACACCGCTGCCGGCGGCGAGAACGAGGACGTCTTCGCCAGGTTGGAGCTGCGCGCGATTGACAAGCATGTGCCAAGCAGTCTGGAAGACCAGAGGAACGGCAGCGGCGTGAGCCCAATCGAGATTCTCGGGATAGGGCAGGCAATTGACATCGGGGCAGCGGACGAATTCGGCGCAGCCGCCATCAACCATGTTGCCAAGATTGGTAAAGTCGCGACAACGGTTTTCATTGCCCGTAAGGCATGCGGGACACCTGCCGCAGGTGACACCGGGAGAAAGAACCACTTTCTGGCCGACGTGGACGGTACTGACTTCGGGGCCGATTTTGGCGACTTCACCGGCGACGTCGCTGCCGGGGATGTGGGGAAAGGGGGTTTGGAAGCCGGGAAGGCCGCGACGCACCCAGAGGTCAAGATGATTGAGGGCACAAGCGCGAACGCGGATGAGGACCTCGCGCCGGCGGAGCTGAGGCTCGGGAACATCGGTGTATTGGAGAACGGAAGGGTCTCCGTGTTTTTGGTAGACGATGGCTTTCATGAAAGGCCTCCTCGGAGCGAGATGAAATGGTGCCTGACAACGGAACAATATATCGTATCACGATAGGTTGGCGGCGCCTCCGGGACGGGGGTTGCGAGATTTCGTTTCGACAATTGTGTTGAAGACCAGGGCGGCGAAGAAAAAGAGGAAGAAGAGGTAGGCGTGATTCAGGCACCAACCAATAAAGGGGGCGGTGTGGTAAGTGATCGCGCGGTCGTCCACTGGAGTGGGGTGAGCGGGATCGTAGGGCAACTGCGCCCAATAGGTCATCGTGCTGAAAGCGATGATCCGGGTCACCAGCAAAACAATGGACAATCCCAACAAGGGTCGAGAGAGGAGGAGCAGGCGGGTTTGAATGGTGAGGGGCGTGAGAACCTCGGGGGCGATCGGCGAATTTCTGCGTAGGAAAGTAGCATCGGGAAGAGAGGAAGTCCATGGTGGGAGGGAGAATTGACAGGGGGGAAGAGGGCTCGTAGGCTGAGTGGCGGACGGGAAGAGGTTGGAAGTTTAAGAGTTTAAGAGTGCAAGAGTTTAAGAGCAAATCCGCGAGGTGCGAGAATCGGCCGGGAGTGCGCCTTGATCCCTCCACTACGCGGCCCGACGCGCCATAGACCGGCGCGGAAGAGAAGATCGGGCCGCTCCGGTCGGGATGACAAGTTGGTTTTGGGCGGGGATGAAGCGAAGAGGAACCCAAGAGCACAGACAGGAGTGTCTGTGCCACAGGACGGGAAAGCAAGATGGTGGATTTGTTTGAAGAGATTGTGCGGATGAGGCGGGCGGGGGTGCGCGGGGCGCTGGCTACGATTGTGCACACCAGCGGGTCGATACCGAGTTACGAGAGTTCGCGGATGCTGGTGCGGGAAGACGGGTCCACCGCGGGAACGATTGGCGGGGGGTGCGTGGAAGCAGACGTGTGGGCAGCGGCGAAAGAGGTGATGGAGAAAGAGACGCCGCGGAAACTGGTGTTCCACCTGAACAATGAGGCGACGTATGACAACGGTTTGATTTGCGGCGGCTCCGTGGAGATTTTCGTGGAGCCGATCCTGCCGCAACCGGTGGTGTACTTGTTTGGCGGTGGACACATTTCGACGGCGGTGGCAAAGGCGGCGCAGGGGGCGGGGTTTGGCGTGGGAGTGGTGGACGACCGCGAGGCGTTCGCGAACGCGCAGCGCTTTCCGATGGCGCAGGAAATTTTCACGAGTTATGACGAGGCGTTTGAGAAGCTGAAGCCGAATGGATCGAGCTACCTGGTGATTGTGACGCGCGGGCACAAAGAGGATATGCGCGTGCTGGCGTGGGCGGTGAGGACGGGAGCAAGGTATGTGGGGATGATCGGAAGCAAGCGCAAGGTGCTGAGCGTGTACAAGGCGTTGGAAAACGAGGGGTACCGGCGGGAGGAATTTGAGAAAGTGTATGCGCCAATGGGATTGGAGATTGGGGCGCTGTCGCCGGAAGAGATTGCGCTGAGTATTGTGGCGGAGTTGGTGGCGGTGCGGCGAAATGCGGGCGGGGCGGCGCATATGAAAGTCAGAAGGTTAGAAGTTAGAGACTAGAAATTGGAATTTGGGGATTAGAAAATGGAAATTGGAAAATAGAAACTGGAAGTTGAAAGTTGAAGAGTTTAAGAGTGCAAGAGTTTAAGAGTCTAAGAGTAAAACACTGAATTGCGAGAGCCGGCCGGGAGTGTGCCATGCTCCCTCCACTACGTGCCGCAAAAGGCGCGGCACTCCGGTCGGGATGACAACTCTGCATGGGGCGGCGGAATGCGGGGGAGATGAAGAGGGACGGTAACACAGAGGTCACAGAGGGAAGAACACAGAGGACACAGAGAAGAGAAGGAAGGAATGAAAAGGCCTGCCAGGAAGAGGGAAAAGCTTGTAGGGGCGGGGGAATGGCAGTAGGATGCGGGCAGGCCCGCTAGAATGCGGCGGGCAGGCAGAGGGGACCCGCCACTTCTAGCCACGGACAGCAACACCCCAAGTTGATGGGCCGAGGGTGAAATATGATAGCGGCCGTGATCCTTTCCGGCGGGTCTAGCAGCCGCATGGGCTCTCCGAAAGCCCTGCTTCCTTACCAGGGGCGACCCTTTCTGGAGCATTTGCTGGAAGTGACGCGACACCCGAGGATTGGTGTGCGGCGAGTGGTGCTGGGGGCGCATGCGGAGCCCATCGCGCGGGCCGTGGCGCTGCATCCGGACGAAATCGTAATCAATGAGGAGTGGGAAAAGGGGCAGTTGAGTTCGTTGCACGCGGCGATGCGCAGTTTGCCGGCGGGAACGGACGGGTTGATGCTGTGCCTGATTGACCATCCGCTGATCAGCGCGGCGCTGGTGGACGATCTGGTGCAGGGGTTTTATGCGTCGCGTGCGCCGATTGCGCTGCCGGTGTATGAGGGACGACGGGGGCACCCGGTGCTGTTTTCAGCGGCGCTGTATGAAGAGTTGAAGAAGGCGCCGATGGACGTGGGAGCGCGGGCAGTAGTGTGGGCGCATGCGAAGGAAGTGTTCGAAGTGGGAACGACGGAAGAAGGGTGCGTGTTGAATCTGAATGACCCGGAGACGCTGGAGAGGGCGAGTGGGGAGTGAAGAAGTCAGAAGTTAGAAATTAGAAGTTAGAGGTTAGAGGTCGGAAGCGGGGAAAACTAGGGCTTGGAGAAAAGAGAAAAGATTACACGGAGTTCGCAGAGAGCACAGAGTCCACAGAGAAGAGAAAAGCAAGAGAGGAAAGCAGATCCCTCCACTGCGCAACGGCAAAAAGCGCCGTTGCTCCGGTCGGGAGGACAAATTTGGGATTGGCGGCAAAAAGCGCCGTTGCTCTGGTCGGGATGACAAATTTGGGATTGGCGGCAAAAGGCGCGGACCTTCGGTCGGGAGGACAAGCCTGGGATAGTCTGTGGAAGGCTTCACCCCTGAAGGGGTGAGCTACAGGGCGGAGTGAAGGTGGTGGAGGAGGGCGCAGAGAGCGTCGTGGGCTAGATGGGCGGCGTGCGCGGAGGCGGGAGGCAGGCCGCCGAGAGCGGTGGACAGAGAGCCGGCGGTGATATCGTTGAGTTCGCGGAGTTCCCTTCCCTGAATTATTTCCGTTAACAATGAAGCGCAGGCGATGGAAGCGGTGCAGCCGCGGCATAGGAAACGCACGGCGGCGATGCGGCCGTTTTCAAGGATGGCGGAGAGTTGCAGGACGTCGCCGCAGACGGGATTGGTGACTTCGATTTTGGCGGTGGGGTTGGGGAGTTCCCCGGCGTTGCGGGGGGATTGGAAGTGATCGAGCAGGGTCGGGGAGAACATGAGGGAAGTATCGCAGTGAGGGGAACACGTGTCGAGGGAAGAGGAGAAGAAAGAAGGACGGTAACACAGAGGTCACAGAGGGAAGAGCACAGAGAAGAGAAAAGCAAGAGAGATTCCTCACTTCGCGGACTGCGTTCGGAATGACGGGCTTCGGTGAACAGGATTGCTGGTGGCGCGATCCCTCCGCTGCGTACCGCAGACAGCGCAGCACTTCGATCGGGATGACAATACTGAATGGAGTGATCGTTTGGTATGCTCTTGCGCGATTCGGGAGGAAGGATGAGGCAGGTGGTGGCGGCGGTGATAGAGCGGGGGGACCGGCGGGTGCTGATAGGACAGCGGCGGCGGGAGGATACGTCCGGGTTGAAGTGGGAGTTCCCGGGCGGGAAGGTGCGTGATGGGGAAACGCTGCAGGCGGCGCTGGCGCGCGAGTTGCGGGAAGAGTTGGGCGTTACGCTGACGAAGTGCCGGGAGATTGCGAGAGTGCAACACCAGTACGCGCATTTTGCGGAGGAGATCGAGATTCATTTTTTTGCGGCGGTGGTGGAGGGAGAGATTGCGCCGGTGGCGTTTGAGAGGGTGGAGTGGGCGTTGCCACGCGAGTTGGGACAGTACGATTTTTTGGCGGCGAACCGGGAATTGATTGCGCATATGGCTACGGGGAAGATCAAGGCGGGGGAGAGTTTGGAAGGGGGGTAGGCGAAAAGTCTCTCACCACAGTGGACACGGAGAGCATAGAGAAAGGCAAATGAAGAAACTAACGCAGAGACGCGGAGAACGCAGAGAGGCACCGACAAAAGAAAAAAAACAAAGAACGAGGAGAAGAGGGACGGGGCGTTCGAGCGTAAGAGCCCACCCTTCGCACAAGACGCGAAGGATGGGGCACCCTCAAGTGCATGGGTGAGCGGCGTGAGAGAGAAAACCCAAGAGCACAGTCCCTTCGGGGCTCAGGGTAAACAAGAGTGACTGTGCCACGGGAGGTATACCCAAGAGAAGGGAGTTTAGGAAGTGACGGGATTGGGTTTGTCGGGGTTGATGTTTAATTCTTTGATGGCGTTTTGGACGGTGGCTTCGCCGACGAGGCCGTCCTGGGCTAATTCGTGAAGAGTAGCCACGACGATGAAGCGGGAATCCACCTCGAAGAAATCGCGGAGAGATTCGCGGCCTTCGCTGCGACCGAAGCCATCGGTGCCAAGCGCGGCGAGGCGGCGCGGGGCCCATTTGGAAATCATGGAGGGAAGAACCTTCAAGTAGTCGGAGGCGGCGACCAAGACGCCTTGCTCGCCATCGAGACATTGCGTGACGTAAGGGACGCGTGGCGTTTCGTCGGGATGGAGACGGTTCCAGCGTTCGACTTCGATGCCATCGGTGTAGAGATTTTTGTAGCTGGTGACGCTCCAAACATCGGCGGCGACGCCGAATTTCTGATCGAGGATTTCCTGGGCGCGGAGGACTTCGTTGAGGATGGCGCCGCTGCCGAAGAGTTGCGCGCGGAGCTTGGCTTTGCGCTCGGGGGCGGGGCGGAATTTGTACATGCCCTTGAGGATGCCTTCCTTTGCGCCGGCGGGCATGGCGGGCATGGCGTACGGCTCATTCATGACGGTGATGTAGTAGAAGATGTTTTCGCCATCCTTGTACATGCGGCGAATGCCATCTTGGAGGATGACGGCGATTTCGTAGGCGTAGGCAGGATCGTAGGCGCGAAGATTTGGAACAGGGAGAGCGAGGACGTGGCTGTTGCCGTCCTGGTGCTGGAGACCCTCTCCGGCGAGAGTGGTGCGGCCTGCGGTGCCACCGAGAAGAAAACCACGCGTGCGCATATCGGCGGCGGCCCAGATGAAATCGGCGATGCGCTGAAAACCGAACATCGAATAATAGATGAAGAACGGAATGGTGTTGATGCCGTGAGTGGCATAAGCGGAGCCTGCGGCTATAAATGAAGCCATCGAGCCAGCTTCGGTGATGCCCTCTTCGAGGATCTGGCCGTTCTTGGCTTCCTTGTAATAGAGAAGAGTGTTTACGTCCACAGGCTCGTACTTCTGGCCGACACTGGAATAGATGCCGACGGTGCGGAAGAGAGACTCCATGCCGAAGGTGCGGGCTTCGTCGGGAACGATGGGAACGACGAGCTTGCCGATTTCGCGATCCTTGAGCATTTTTCGAAGCATGCCGACGAAGGCCATGGTGGTGGAAACTTCGCGGCCTTCGCTGCCCTCGAAGAATTCCTTAAAAAGTTCGTCGTGATCGGCAACCAGCGGGGCGGAGCGAACTTTGCGCTGCGGGATGTAACCGCCCAGTGCCTCACGGCGGGCTTTGAGGTAGTGCATCTCTTCGCTGTCTTCGGCGGGACGATAAAAGGGCAGTTCGTTGACGTCTTGATCGCTGAGGGGAATGCCGAAGCGCGAACGAAACTCGCGAAGCTCGTCTTCGTTGAGCTTCTTCTGCTGGTGGGTAACGTTCTTCCCTTCCCCAGCTTCGCCGAGGCCGTAGCCCTTGATGGTGCGGGCGAGGATGACGGTGGGGCGGCCCTTATGTTCAAAGGCGGCTTTGTAGGCGGCGTAAACCTTGCGGGGATCGTGGCCGCCAAGGCGCAGGCGGCGAAGGGCTTCATCGGGGAGGGGATCGACGAGTTTGAGAAGGCGGGGATCGCTGCCAAAGAAAAACTGGCGAATATAGGCGCCGCTGGAGACGACGAGTTTCTGGTATTCGCCGTCCACCATTTCGCCCATGCGCTTGACGAGGAGGCCTTCGGTATCGCGCTCGATGATGGGATCCCATTCGGAGCCCCAGAGAATCTTGATGACGTTCCAACCGGCACCGCGGAAAGCGGATTCGAGTTCCTGAATGATCTGGCCATTGCCGCGCACGGGGCCATCGAGGCGCTGGAGATTGCAGTTGACGACGAAGATGAGGTTATCGAGTTTTTCGCGGGAGGCGAGAGTGATCGCACCTAGAGATTCGGGCTCGTCGGTTTCGCCATCGCCGAGGAAGGCCCAGACTTTGGCGTCGGTGGCGGGCTTGAGGCCGCGATTTTCGAGATAGCGATTGAAGCGCGCCTGATAGATGGCCATCAGGGGGCTGAGCCCCATGGAAACGGTGGGAAATTCCCAGAGGTCGGGCATGAGCCAGGGGTGGGGATAAGACGAGAGGCCACCGCCGGGTTTGAGTTCGCGGCGAAAATTTACGAGTTGCTGGACGGTGAGGCGGCCTTCGAGAAAGGCGCGGGCGTAAATGCCGGGAGCGGCGTGGCCCTGAAAATAGACGGTGTCGCCTTCAAAGGAATCAGAGCGCGCGCGGAAGAAATGGTTGAAGCCGACTTCGTAGAGCGTGGCGGCGGAGGCGTAAGTGGAGATGTGGCCGCCGATGTTGTGCTCCAGGCGATTGGCGCGGACCACCATCGCGAGGGCGTTCCAGCGGATGAGGGACTTGATGCGGCGCTCAAGCTGTTGATCGCCGGGGAAGAGGGGTTCGAGGCGGGCAGGGATGGTGTTGGCGTAAGGCGTGTTGGCGGAAAAAGGAAGATCGATGCCGCTGACTGTGGCGTGAGCACGGAGACGCTCCATGATTTCGCGGGCCACTTCGGCGCCGCTGGAGAGCAGGACAGAGTCGAGAGATTCCAGCCATTCCTGGATTTCGACGTCCTCGATGTGGCGAGGCACGTAAGTTTCCTGATCCATGGGAGCGATGGCCTGCTTCCTTCCCGCCGGGAGACCGGCGCGTGCGCAGGGAGAAACGCACAATTGATAAGAATACACCTAGAGGGGCATGGGTGCATCCCGGTGGGGCTGAAAAAATAGATGATGGGGTGGTGCGGAGATTTGGATAAGAAAGAGGGACGGTAACACAGGGTCCACAGAGATAGGAACACAGAGGGCACAGAGGAAGGAAGGAAGGAAGGAAGGAAGAGAGAAAATTACGCAGAGTACACAGAGGGCGCAGAGTTCGCGGAGAAGAGGGGAGAAGAGGAACCCAAGAGCGCAGACAGGAGTGTCTGTGCCACGGAGTTCGCGGAGAAGAAAAAGGCGGAAGAGGGATCCCCCGACCCCGGCGAAGCGCACGGGGCGCACAAATCGCGCTCCGCGGCCCGACGCGCCAAACTGCGGCGCGGAAGAAAAACCAGAGCGATCTGCTCCGGACGAGAGTTTTGAGGTGGGGCAGAGTGATTGCCACGATCCCTCCACTACGCGCCGCAAACAGCGCGGCGCTTCGGTCGGGATGACAACTTAGGTGGGGCCGCAAAGGCGGCGGCAAGCCGCCGCAGTCCAAATTGGCGCGGGGCCAGCCCGTGCAAGGAAAGACCTCACCCCTCAAAGGGGTGAGCTGCAGGAGGTAAAGGTTAGGTGCGGAGGTCGGGGGAGAGGGAGCGGCCGCCGTCGAGGACTAAGGTTTGGCCGGTGAGGAATTCGGAGGTGATGAGGAAGAGGACGGCGTCGGCGATTTCGTCGGGGCGGCCAGTGCGCTGGAGGGGAGCGCGGCGGATGAAGTCGGATTGCCACTCAGGAGGATCACCGGGCATGGTGATGGTGCCGGGAGCGATGGCGTTGACGCGGACGGCGGGGGCGAGTTCCTTGGCGAGGATGCGGGTCATGAGAATGACGCCGGCTTTGGAGACGGAGTGGGGGAGAAATTCACGCCAGCCGAGCAGGCCACCAATATCGGCGAAATTGACGATGACGCCCTTCCCGGATTGGGCGAGATGGGGAGCAGCGGCTTGGGCGCAGAAGAAGGGGGCTTTGAGATTGGTGTTTAGGGAGGCGTCCCAGGACTGTTCGGAGGTGGAACCGAATTTTGTTTCGAGGAAATTGGCGGCGTTGTTGACGAGGATGTCGAGCTGGTGGAAATGGTTGACGGTTTGCTCGACGAGATTTTGGATTTGGGCTACGTTCGTGAGGTCGGCGGAAATGGCGATGGCGCGACGGCCGAGTTTTTCGATTTCGCGGACGGTGTCCTGGGCTTCGGGTTCGGAGCGGCTGTAGTGGATGGCGACGTCGGCGCCTTCCGCGGCCAGGCGCAGAGCGACAAAGCGGCCGAGGCGCCTGGCGGCGCCGGTGACGAGGGCGACGCGGCCAGACAACCTCTTTTTGTCGGAAGTTTCGTTGGGCATGGACCGCTCAGATAACTCCACGGGAAAAGGTAGCACAACCCCTGCTAATCTGCCTTTTTCAGGAGATACAATTTGCCGGCGTGCCAAACGACGGAGGCCTTCCAAAACAACATTGTGTATGGTTCACGTTGAGGTCCTTCGGCGATCCTCGTCGGATCGCCTCAGGATGACAATATCTTTCTAAGCTCGGACAGCGGATGAATTGTAGTTTTCAAGAAACTGGGACTAGAATCGCGACGAGGCTGAGGTGATGCGATGAAACTTGATTTGCTGGCGATTGCGGCGCATCCGGATGATGTGGAGCTGACGTGCGGGGGGACGCTGCTGAAGATGGCGCAGCGCGGGTACAGGACAGGCATATTGGACTTGACGGCGGGAGAGATGGGCACGCGAGGAACGCCGGAGACGCGAGCGCAGGAGGCGGCGCGCGCGGCGAAGATTCTGAAGGTGGCGTGGCGAGGGACGCTGGGCGTAGCGGATTCCGATGTGCAGGCAACGCGACAGAATAAGCTGCGGCTGGCAAAGGTGATCCGAGAATTGCGGCCGTGGACGGTGATTTTGCCCTACTGGGAGGCGCGGCATCCGGATCACTATCATGCGTCCGCGTTGGGGTATGAGGGGTGCTTCTTGGCGGGGCTGAAGCAACTGCCGTTGGAAGGGGAGCCCTACCGGCCGTTCAAGATACTGTATGCGACGTCGTTTGAGGGTATGCCGCCGACGTTTGTGGTGGATGTGACGAAGCAGTACGAGGCCAGGCGGCGGGCGATTCTGGCGTACGGGTCGCAATTCCGAGCGGCGAAGAGCGAGCGGAAGCAGCGGGTGTACCTGGCAATTGACGAGCTGGACCCGAAGATGGACCTGCTGGCGCGGCATTACGGGCAAATGATTGGGGTGCGGTACGGGGAGCCGTTTTTGCAGAAGGAAATGATGGCGGTGGGGGATGTGGTGGAGTTGGGGGTGCGGTCGGTGTGAGAGAACGGTAAAGAGGGACGGTAACACAGAGATCTTAGAGGGAAGAACACAGAGGACGCAGAGAAGAGGGGAGAAAAGGGAGAAAAGCAGATCCCTCCGCTACGCGGCCCAACGCGCCAAACTTCGGCGCCAAAGAGAAAATCGGGGCCGCTTCGGTCGGGATGACAATTGGGGCTTGAGGGACGCGGCGGGGTTAGACGATGTCGTCTTCCATGGCGGGGGTGAAGCCGGGAATATTGGGGCCAGAGGGGGTGCGTTCGACCTTGATGCGGAGCTGATGTTCGCTTTCGGAGCCGGATTTGCGCAAGACGACGATGGTGCTGAGCGCTTCGTTATAGACGCGAGTGACGAGATAGGTTTCGCCGGTGCCGTCCTTCTTCCAAAGCTGGCCAATCTGAATCTTCCGCGCGCTCATAGTGATGCTTTGAATGTAAATAGGCTGGCCAGAAGTGTCAACAGTCCATGTGGCAGGGGGTACACAGTACGATGGGACCACCCGGGCGGAGAAACGAAAAAGCAGATCCCTCCACTACGCGGCCCGACGCGCCAAACCAAGGCGCGGGAGAGAAAGTCGGGCCGCTCCGGTCGGGATGACAAATCTGAGTAGGCGGCAGGGGGAGGGGGGAGGAAACCATATTGGGGCAGGACACATCCTAGAGAGCGAGAGTAGGGCAGGTCAACCACGGGTGTATAATCGCGTGGAAGGCAGGGAGGCTCGACCCATGCGGAAACTATTGCAATGCGCTGGCGGTCTGGTGCTCGCGGCGTGCCTGGTGGCATGGCCAGTGGGCACAAGAGCTCAGGGGCAATCCCAGACGCAAGGCTCCGCGCCAGCACAGCAGGGCGCCTCCGGGCAATCTGGGCAGACGACACAGCAGCAGGGTCAGCAAGGCGGTAGCCAAGACCCTAATGCGACCCAAGGAACTGGGGGAATCCCGGTTAAAGAGGTGCCGCCGCCACCGCCTCCTCCGGACGCTACACCGACCCCGGCAGCAGCGCCGGCGGCAAAGCAACCCGGGACCGACGCTCCGATACCCCAGCAGCAGACCGTACACCCCAAGAATTCGAATGAAGATGTGGACGCCATCGGGAACCGGAACCCAGGCAAGGGCTTGGACTTTTACTCGCTGGAACGCGAGATCGCTCTGGGAAAATCGCTGGCGCAGGAAGTGGAGCGCAGCTCAAAGTTGATTGATGACCCCGTAGTGACCGAATATGTGAACCGCGTGGGGCAGAACCTGGTGAGGAATTCGGATGCGCGGGTGCCATTCACGATCAAGGTTATTGATTCCGATGTGGTGAACGCGTTTGCGCTGCCGGGCGGCTTTTTCTATGTGAATAGCGGGCTGATCCTGCGCGCGGACGAAGAGGCAGAGCTAGCGGGCGTGATGGCGCATGAGATGTCGCACGTGATCGCACGGCACGGCACGAAACAGGCGACCAAGGCAGACATCATTCAGATTGGAGCGATGGTGGCGATGATCGCTATACCGTATGGCTGGGCCGGCTATGGAATCTACGAAGGCATGAATCTGGCGATTCCCCTGACGTTCCTGAAGTTCTCTCGCGACGCGGAACGCCAGGCGGATTTCCTGGGGATCCAGTACATGTACAAGGCGGGGTACGATCCGAACGCGTATGTGGCGTTTTTTGAGCGGCTACAGGCAGACGAGAAGCGGCGGCCGGGGACGATCTCAAAGGTCTTTTCGACGCATCCACCGACACCGGACCGCATCGAGGCGGCGCAAAAGGAGATAGCGCGAATTTTGCCGGAACGCGACGAGTACATTGTGTCGACCTCGGAGTTTGATTCGGTGAAGGGGCGGCTGCGAAACATCATGTTCTCGCGGAAAGCACAGACCGGGCCGGGTAAACCGACGCTGCGGACAAAGACGGAGCAAACTGACAAGGACAAGCAGACAACACAGGATCCAAGCTCGAGTGACGATGACCGGCCGACGCTGAAGCGGAGACCGGATAACCCGTAGGGAGTTTTGGTAATAAATTTTGAGTTAGAAGAGGGCGGCCTGCAGCCGCCCTCTTCCATTTGATGCGATCAGAGAAGGGCCGATCAGGTGAGATGAACGAGGAAATGGCAGGTGGGGTCGCCGCGGCGGACGGATTGGAGGATTTCGACCTTCACGGGATGCCCGAGGGCGGTTTCCCAAATGGCTTGGTGGGTGGCGCGACTGCAGTAGCACTGGATGTCGTGGGGCTTGCCCGGGCGGTAGCGCGCGGCGGGACAGAAGCAACCGTAGGAGTTGACGGCGCCATAGCGGACGTGGACGGTGTCGCCCTCACGCCAAGCTTCAAAATTGGCATGATAGGCTTCGATGAGCTTTTCAACACTGCCCTTGCCCTTTGCGGCGATGTCCTGCTTGAACTGGAAGCGGCGGAAACAGCCGCGGCCGCACTCGCCGAGGATCTTGATCTTGGTAGGTTCGTCCACTTGTGAGTCGATCGAGTCCATCAGGTCCGATAGGAAATTCTGGATGAACTTGAGCTGCTCGTCACAAGGCTGTGACTCAGCGGAAAGAGAGTTTGCGGGAAGCGCGCTGAGAAAGGCAAGCGCGCAGCAGCCCATTTGTAGAAAATCATTGCGTTGCATACAGGCTCCTGAACGAGAGATTAGAACCTGTCTCATAAATGCTTCGAGCAACCATCCGGCGCACCTCAGGGGTTAAAACCCTTGAATTTGCGGGGCTTTTCGGCACGGCTGAAGCCGTGCCCTCCCGGGAGCCGTTCATAAGATGAGTTCCAGGCCGGTAAATCGAGGAATATGGTAGCGAAGAGTGCAAGGAGAGAAAGTGACGGGCATCACCCGGGGAAACGCGCGAAGAAGAGATTGAAAAGCAGATTCCTCCACTGCGCGGCCCGACGCGCGATAAAGCGGAGCGGAGAAAAAATCGCGTTACTTTGCCGGGGATGGGAGTTTTGAGGTGCGACAGTGTGGTTGCCACGATCCCTCCACTCCGGCCCGCAAAAAGCGCGGGCCTACGGCCGGGATGACAACCTAGGTGTGGCCGCAAAGGCGGCGGGCAGGCGGGATGACAGCGTTGGTTGAGACGCAAAAAAAGTGACGATTACAACGGGGGAGATTATGGCTTGTCGGCGGATGTTGAAATCGCAAAAGCGGCGCCAAGGTGCCGCATTCCAAAGTTAGCGGTGGCCGGCCTTCTGGTGTTCTTCGGATGCGGCGGAGATACCCATGCGGCGGAGTTCATCGGAATAGTATTTGCGGAAGAGGAGGTCCCACTCCTCGCTGCCTTCGAGGATTTCCTTTTTCTGGGAAGAGATGCGCTTGCGGACTTCGACCTCGACCTTTTCTTCTTCGCGAAGGACGTTGGTGATGGTCTGGACGATGTGCTGGCGGATGGTGTCGCGGTCCTCGATGAACTCCACTTCATTGGATTGCACGAGGAGATCGGTGACCTGATGGGAGATGCGGACAATTTTTTCGCGGGTCAATCTCATCGTGTTAGTATGCCTCGATTCCCTTCCCTGGCGGCGACTTGCAGCGGGCAGCGGCTGCGAACAGAGAGCGCCGGCAGGATTCAGCGCAAAATCAATTTTTGATCGCGGGCGATCTGGCCCTTCACTTTCTTAAACATTTCCTGATAAGAGACGCCGGTGCGGCGCATTTCATCCTGATACTGGATGAGGATGTTGCGCACTTGTTCGTTGACGCGGTCTTCGACGGTGAGCTCTTCCATGATGCGGAGGCGCACGCGGGCGGTAACCGGCTCGACGTCTTTTTCTTTAATCTCGACAAGCTGGTCGGCGACGAGTTTCTTGATGACTTCGGAGGCCAAGTAGCCGACATAATCGCGGTTCAGGAGCATCTAAGGGGCGTCCCTCGAGTATTTTATGAAACTCTGAGTGTACTGGTTGCGCAGGAAAATCGCAAGAAAACACAGTGGAAAACGGAAGAGCGTAGTGAGTTTGACGGTGCGAGGGGGTTGCTGTAGTATGGATAAATGTGAGCAGAGAGGGCGGTTAGCTCAGTTGGTTAGAGCGCCTGCCTTACAAGCAGGAGGTCGCAGGTTCGAGCCCTGCACTGCCCACCATCCGTGAGTAGCAAACCCACCGCGGGGACGTAGTTCAGCTGGTTAGAACGCTGCCCTGTCACGGCAGAGGTCGCGAGTTCGAGTCTCGTCGTCCCCGCCATTCTTTTCAAGAACTTGCGAAAAGCTTGGCTTTCCGGCGTGGGAACAAAAAGGAACATTAAGCGGAATCAATTCCCTCCTCCCGCCTCAGCAGTTCGAATCCGCTCTGGCAAAATCATTCTCACTACCTTGGTTTGGGCTTGCCTCTTCGCTGGCGTGCTGGCTTGAGTGTATGTATCAAGAGTGATCCGACTGTTGGCATGGCGCAAAGACTCCTGGACTACCTTCACATCTTCACCATTCGCCTTCAGTTGAGTCGCGTAGCTATGACGAAATGTGTGCCAGCCAATCGTCTTGCGGATGCCGCATCGTTGTGCGGCCGGCCGAATGTGCCTACGGAGCAGGTTTTCCGGCCAGTAGGGCTGCTGGCCTTTCTTCTCCGGACTGGCAAATACCCAGTCGGTTTGCTGATTGAATGCCGACAGGCGCCGCCATTCAAGTAGAGAGTAGGCCATTTCCTTATCCAGGGGTAAAGGCTTTTGAGAAGCCTCCGTTTTAACTGCACCCACAACCTGATGCACAACACCACGATTGAGATTGATCTCCAGGGACTCGAAATCAATATCTTCCCACTTGAGACCAAGAAGCTCGCTTGCTCTCAATCCGGTTGTTGCTGCGAGGAGCACCATCGCTTTGTATGGGTGCTGAAGTTCGGCCAACAAAGCACCGATCTCTCCAACATCCAACACACTTGGGATGTGCTCACGCTTCGCACCCTGTCGGACGAGGGTGATTGGGTTCTTGTCCAACCATTCGTAGCGGATCGCATGATTGAATACTGCGCTCATGATATTCCTAAGTTTTGCTTTCGTTGCCGCCGCCGCCGAAAGGCTGCTCAACCATTCCTCCACGGCGATAGCCTTCACATTGAACAGCTTGTAGGACCGCCATCGAGGAAGAATCCAGTTGTCTAGGTAGCATTTGTACACGGCCTTCGTCGAATACGCCTTTTGGCGATTGTCCTCAGACAGTTCCCTCTCGGTGTAATGCGCGACTAGCTGCTCGCATGTAAGGGGATGCATTACCGAATGAGGGGTTTCCTTGTTGATGTGGATTCGAAGCGCGTCCGCGGCCTTCTGGGCGGCAGACCGGCCGACATACTGATCGACCGTACCCACGACAACCTTGCGGTTCGTCCTCTTTCCGTTTGGGTCTGTTTCTCGCCATCGAAAAATCCAAACGTCCGGTCCATTGTTACGTCGTTCACGTGCAATACAACCTCGCTGATATCGAATCCGCTTGAACATTAGGGCTTGCGTCTCCTCAGTTCTAGCGGACGGATTGGCACTCTGAATTTATCCGAAGTCGCAGCCACGCGTCCAGATCCGACACTCGAAAATACCAGTGACCCCCGATCTGATATCCGGGAACTCTTCCGTGCCGTGCATAGCGCTGGAGAGTCTTGACGTGGAGGTTGCCAAGTAACCTGGCCGCCTCATGGCTGCCGATTAGGGGCTCGAAGGCAGGCCTCGTTTTGGCTGAGGTGCGCGGTATGGAGCCTCCAGCGGCACCATCTCCATTTTCACCTGTGGCCGTGTGGGCTGACGCGGCAGAGGAATAGCGATTCGGGCCATCGTGTCGGTGATCGTGATCGGGCGATGACTCTAGCGTCACACCTCTCTCCGCCTTCATCGAATTTTCGCTCGAGGTGCTTCCTGCTGTTAGGCGCGAGCCATGCCGTCGAATCGACGCTGGGTTCTCACGCATACCGGATTGGAGGCGGCAGTGCATAGGTTTTTATTTCAATTCCAGTTGTAGCGACTCTCCTTTTTAGATTGGTTCGTGGCTGTTCGTGCGTTGGCCAGAGAGCCAGGCGTGGAAGTCTTTGTCCCTTTGATAGACGAGTTTCCACGCTTCAGTCACGACGTAAGAGGGCGAGCGATCGAGAAACTTTGCGTGCTTGGCAAGCTTCATCTTTGCTTCCTCGTCGAGTCTTAGTTGGACAACTGCGGTTTTGGGTTGTTTAGGTGGTGCTTTCAATACTGCCATCGAGGTTTCCTCCTTTCCTAATTCGACGTCCTTACTTCTCCACACTGGAGTTGATGACATCCTTGTACGCACCCGGGCAAAACACGGTCACGCTTCCTGCGTGATGGGCTGGAGCGACCCCGGTACATTTTGGCCAGCCTTTGGCTGTCAAATACGGGGTCGCTCCAGCCCATCCGGGTGTTTTGCCCGGGTCCAAATCCAATGCCGCGCCACGCGCAACCTCAATGCTCCCAACAACTTCGCGCCACCCTCCGGGTGACGCGAAGGGTGAAGCGCAGGGTGATGATCCTGTTTCATGCACGCTTCACCCTTCCACGCTGGAAAATGCGATTGAAACTCTCTGACATCTTCATCCCTCTATTAGTAAAGAGGCTTCCAAAACGGAAAAAGTAAGAAACAAAGTTTGTCCGGCACGGATGTGTGCCAGATTCTTCATTTCCTGCCTACCCTCTGAAGCGATCTCAGCTCTGTCTGCGCCCTCCACTTACAAGGGAACATCCAAACGGGAAATGTGAGAAAAAACCTTAGCTGTTGGGAGGTGGCCCGAACCGGAAGTTGGCGTGCCGACCACGGCCCCCTACTTATATAAGGAACATCGAGAGGGGAAAAAGGGAGAAAAAATCTTCAGTACCAGTACATTTATTCTGGAGCTTGTCGAGAATGAAGGGACCACAGAGGAAAGATGAGGAGAAAGGCTAGAATACCTCAGAGGTTCGGTGGAGGGCCCCCGGGATCGATTCCGACAAGAGAAGGATGAATTGCTGGCCCAGGGGGAAAGCGTGTGAACGGATCGACGCCCGGCCTTTCCACCGTGGGCACGTCGCCCACGTACGTCCACTGGCTCAGCAAGTCCAGCCCGTAAATGTAGTACTTCACGCCCAGGCTGGAGTTTCGGGCCGCCAGCACTTGCGCGTAGCCTGCGGGGATGCGGCTATCCACCGTATATTGCGAGGTGACGCCCCCCCGCACCATCCGAACGTACATCCCCAAGCAAATGCCGCTCCCCGCTTAGTCTGTAGGTGTCCCCCTCAGGAGTGAGTTCCTGCAGAACGTCGCGGAGTTCACCGAGAGCAACATGTGACAGCCGCTGCAGGTCAGTCGGTGACCTTGGTCCAGGTGCTATCGGGGTTGTATTCGGTCATGGCGGCGGCCAGTTCCGCGGTTTTGTCTCCCAGATCCTTCTGGTAGACGATGCCGTGCTGATTGGTGATGAAGGTCATGACGCCGCTGACTTTGTACTGAGCGGGATAGGCGACCAGAGCCACGCCTCCGGTGAGGTTTCCGTCGGTCTGGTAACTTTTCGCTCCACCTTTAGCCGCAGCACCCTGCGCTTTTAAAACGCGGTAGAAATAGCCGTGGTAGGGTTCGCCTTTTCCGCCGACGGTAGAAGATTCATAGCCTTCGCCTGAGGCTTGCGCCAGCAATGGGCCCGCAGGACTGGTCGGCTCGCCATCGGCGGTCTCCCAGTAGAGTCCATTTTGCTTGCCGGAATCACTGCGGAGTTTTTGCGCGTAGATTCCCTCAGGCAGTCCATCATGGCCGGTCGCTGCGTAATCCTTTTGGGCGTCAATGAAACCCCGGCAAGCCGCAATGGCTCCCAGTTCATTGTGGCCGATGCGGCGGTAGATCAATTCCTGTTTGCCTGCGGCGGTGTCGAATCGCCATTTGTCGCCGTCGTTGACGAGAGGAATGGGCATTGGCCAGTCGCTCTCGCCAACCTGGAGGACGCGGGTTTTGTCATCTTTGGTGACGAGGGTGTGCTTGGTGTAGTAAGCCTTGACGAAGCGCTCCATGTTCGATTTGGCTTGGACGGTGTCGCCAGAATAGACCAAGTCTTTGCCGTCATCGCCAAGAACGGCCAGAATTTCTTCCTGGTTTTCGTCTTGGGTGGCCTTTAGGAGAGCTTGGACGGCTTTTTCCGGAGTGTCGAAGGTTTTCTGGTCAGCAACCGTAGCAAGGCCAGCGCAGAAAAATGACGTGAGGATGAACATCAAGAGAAGGGCTTTTGCGCGCATGTTGATTCCACCGTTCCTAAGAGTTTTCATGTTGATCGCCTACTTCTTTTTTGTCTGGCCGCGGGCAGCGCCGGCGTTCGCATTGGACTTCGCACCCATGCTGGCCTGACCGCGAGAGCTTGCGGATTGGTCACTCTTGGGGCTGCTGACGCCGCCGAAAGCACCACCGCCTGACGAGGACTGTGGGCGGCTGGCTTGCTGAGGTGCCGGCCGCGCGGCTGGCTGAGCTGTCGCAGCTGGTCTTGTGGAAGGAGCATTCCCCGCGGAAGGCCGGTTGGCGGGAGCATTCCCCCCGGAAGGCCGGTTGGCAGGTGCGTTGCCGGTATTGGGCCGAGTCTGGCCAGCTTGACTGAAGCCACGATCGCCAGAGGGATTTCGTGCCGGCTGATTACCGGCGTTGACGCGGTTGTTTGCGCCGGCATTTGCGTTCCCCGGCATAGTGGACGTGCG
>Ga0209517_10001498_pt1 | contig 35027 bp, 30 predicted proteins | sample PeaSoiMetSII2010_FD_187695 | JGI IMG/M metagenome (GOLD analysis project Ga0209517, IMG submission 187695) | Peat soil microbial communities from Weissenstadt, Germany - SII-2010 (SPAdes) (version 2) | ecosystem: Environmental > Terrestrial > Soil > Wetlands > Peat | place: Germany... | reverse complement strand
CCAGACCACCTTCTCTCCCTACTGCCGTCTGGATCAACAAGCCACCGGACAAGGAGAAAACTCCTTAAACTTTCACGCCCTGTGTCTCATTCTTATTGACACGCACCGATCAGCGAACCAATCTCAGTGAAGGCGATGGCCATTGCATCCCCAGTATAGCGTCGGGCGACGCCAAAATCAGACCAATAGACTCCGCCCGACCGCCCCAGCGAACAGTCGTGACCTGTCCCTCGCGGGAAGCCCCGAAGGCGACCTCCCTTCAGACCTCCCTTCATATGAGGGTGGCGTTGCTACTGAGGGTGGCGTTGCTACCTTGCAAAACCATGGGTATACTTGTTGCTGACTTAACACATCCAAGGAGGTCGCAAATGGCCAGTGGACGCGCACTGTGGACCAGTTGCATCCTGACGTCTTGCATCCTGACATGGTCGGGCACGGCGACTGTCTTGGCGGCGGGCAGCGATGTGGCGGATGCGGCCAAGCGAGGCGACAAAGCGGCCGTGCGTACGCTCTTGGCGCAGAAGGCGGACGTGAACGCGCGGCAGCCCGACGGCGCCACTGCTCTGCATTGGGCGGTGTGGCGCGAGGACGTTGAGTTAGCCACGATGTTGCTTCGCGCCGGAGCCAATGCAAATGCAGTCAACCTGACGGGAGCCACGCCACTGTCGCTCGCCGGCACGAATGGCAACGCCGCCATTATCGAACTTCTGCTCAAGGCCGGGGTCGATGCCAACGCGCCGCTGTCGAAATACAACGATACGGCCCTGATGTTCGCCGCCCGGACGGGTAAACCGGAGGCCGTTCGTGTGTTGCTGGAACACGGCGCTAAAGTGAACGCGCAAGAGAGCTGGGGCGGGACAACCGCGCTGATGTGGGCTACGTCGGAAAAACATCCGGCGGTGGTCGAGATGTTGGCGGCCCATGGCGCGGACTTGAATGCGCGGTCGAAAATCGTGCAACCGCCCAAGAGGAGAGGCGACGGCAACATGATGGGGTACGCACCGCGCGACCCCAAGCCGGGCGAAAAGCCGGAATCGCTGGTCGACGGTAAGGACCTCAACATCCTCTTAGCGTCGGGAGGTCTGACTCCTCTGATGTTTGCCGTGCGCGAGGGCGACACGGACTCGGCGAAGATTCTGGTGGACGCCGGAGCCAACGTTAATGCCGCGGCCGGAGATCTGAGCACCGCGCTGGGGTTGGCGATCCAGAATGGTTATTACGATTTGGCGTCGTACCTGATCGACAAAGGGGCGGACGTCAATCAGGCCGACGTGCTCGAATGCAGCCCGCTTTTTCTGGCGGTGCATGCCCGGAATCAGGACACGTCGGTGGGCATTCCGTGGATCGTTACCGCGGACGCGCTGCCTCTGATTAAGAAATTGCTGGACAAGGGAGCGGATCCGAACCATCGCGTGAAATTCACTCCGCCGTTCCGCAAGAACAATGCCTCCAGCGGTTCACCGTGGTTAGACTACACGGGCGCCACTCCGTTCCTGCGCGCCGCCGCCGCCGGCGACATGGTGGGAATGCGCCTTCTGCTGCAATATGGAGCGGATCCTAACATTCCAACGAGCCATGGGCTGACCGCCTTGGGGGCGGCCTCGGGTATCGGCTACGTGGGGGGTATGAGCAAGGAATGGTCGCGCCAGCAGCGGCTTGAAACCGTGAAATTCCTGCTCGACCTCGGCGCCAGCGTCGATGCGGCCGACAGTGTCGGCCGAACGCCACTGCACGGCGCCGCCTCTTTGGGTTATCCGGAGGTTGTGCAGCTTTTGGTGGACCACGGTGCTCGGTTGGACGCCAAAGATAAAGGCGGCAGCGTGGACAGCACGGAACCGCTGATCCCGCTGGACTATGCGATCGGCATCCGGCTGTTTACCGCCGCTTCTCCGGTGCATCAGCCCGAAACCGAGGCGCTCCTGGAAAAATTGATGGCCGAACGGGGGATCGTCCATACCACGTCGGAATGCACGCTGAAGGGGTTCACCTGCGGGGATAAGAGCCCTCGGAAGCGCAATACGGAAGACAATTAGCAGGCCCCATGGCGGGAATGGCGTGAATTTCATGACCACAAAACGTTTGGTTCTTTGGGCGATTGCTGCGACGGTCGCCTTGCTCACCCAAAGCACCATCCGATCGCAGTCGCCGTCGGCCGCAGCTCCGCAAACGAAATTGCGTCCGGCGCAGCCGCCACTCCAAGCAGCGACGCCGGCCTCTTCGGCTTCTTCTGCGGCGGCGGCGAACGCTTCGGGCGCGCTGATGGCTTCGGGCGCGCTTATGAAAGAGTATTGCGTCACGTGCCACAACGACAAGTTGAAGACCGATGGATTGTCCCTTGAGAACGCCGATCTTTCGCGCATCGGGGAGAAGCCCGAAGTATGGGAAAAGGTCGTCCGCAAACTGCGCGCCGGCTTGATGCCGCCGCCGGGCGTGCGGCGGCCCGATTGGGAGAGCTACGAGCGGCTGACCGCCTCGCTCGAAAACGAACTGGATCGCAGGGCCGCGGGCAAAGTCAATCCGGGAGCGATGGGCGGTATCCATCGCCTCAATCGCATTGAGTACGCTCGGGCCGTCAAGGATCTTTTGGACGTCGAGGTAAACCCTGCGGACTTGCTGCCGGTCGACGATTCCAGCGATGGGTTCGATAATCAAGCCGACACGCTGACCACCTCTTCCACGCTCCTGGAGGCGTATGTGAAGGCCGCCTCCCAAATCAGCAAAATCGCCGTGGGCCGGTGGACTTCTCCGACCGAGAGCACCTACATCCCTCCCGAGGACACTTCTCAAGAGCAGTACGTTGAGGGATTGCCTCTCGGCACTCGCGGGGGCATGCTGGTTCGACATACGTTCCCGTCGGATGGCGAATACCACTTCTACATTCAGTCGCTGAATAACGGCACGGTCATTCCCGGAGAACAATTGATCGTGACGGTGGACGGCGGCACCACGAAATCCTACGACTGGGATTCTCTGGGCGCGCCCAATCCGCTCACCAACAATCGAGTCGAAATGCATGTTGATTTCATGATGCCGGTCAAGGCCGGTGCGCACGACATCGGCGTGACGTTCCTGCAGACCAACAATCGTCCCAGCCTCGACATCTATCACCACTTTTCGAGGAGCACGCTGGAGAACTATACCGTCCGTGGCTACACGTTCTACCCGGCCGTGGGTTTCTTGAAAATTGCCGGCCCGTTCGATGCGACCGTTGCGGCGGATACACCGAGCCGGCGCAAGATCTTCGTCTGCCGGCCGGCCAATGCAGCGGAAGAACGGCCCTGCGCTGAGCGGATCGTCTCGACGCTGGCGCGCCGGGCTTTTCGACGACCGGTTACCGATAGAGATACCGAGTCGCTGATGAATTTGTACGAGGCGGCCCAGAAGAGTAATGACTTCGAAGCTCGTATCGAAATGGCGATACGCGGGATTCTTGCGGATCCGGAATTCCTGTTTCGGACCGAAGCGGAACCCGCGAATCTGACGGCGGGGAGCAGCTACCGGATCAGCGACCTTGAACTGGCGTCGCGGCTCTCGTTCTTCCTTTGGAGCAGTATTCCGGACGACCAGTTGCTCGACCTGGCAAGCCGGGGAAAATTGCGGGATCCCGCCGTGCTGGAACAGCAAGTCCGGCGCATGTTGAAGGACGACCGTTCGCGTGCGCTGGTGGACAGCTTCGCGACGCAATGGCTTTCCTTGCGGAATTTGAACGATTTTGAGCCGAATCAAGGGTTTTTTCCGGATTGGGAAGACAACCTGCGACAGGCGTTCCGGCGTGAAACGGAGATGTTTTTTGAAAGTATCGTTCGCGAAGACCGGAATGTGATGGATCTGCTGACGGCCGATTACACATTCGTCAACGAACGGCTGGCGCGACATTATGGAATACCGAACATCTACGGGGCCCGGTTCCGGCGCGTGACGCTCGGCCCGGAATTCGATGTGCGGCGAGGCCTGTTAGGCAAAGGCAGTTTCCTGGCGGTGTCTTCGCTGCCGGAGCGAATTTCGTTCGTGAAGCGGGGCGTGTGGGTCCTGGAGACGATTCTGGGCACGCATCCTCCCGATCCGCCGCCGGTCGTGCCACCTCTGGAAGACACTCCGGGAGCCGACGCCGGGCGGGTGTTGTCCCTGCGGGAACGCATGGAAATGCATCGGAAAAACCAGCCGTGTGCCGGCTGCCACCGCATCATGGATCCCATCGGGCTGTCGCTCCAAAACTTCGATGTGGACGGCATTTGGCGGACCAAAGACGGCGGCGAGGGAGGAGTGCCGATCGATGCTTCTTCCCAGTTGTTTGACGGCCAAAAGATCAACGGGGTGGTCGACCTTCGTAACGCCTTGTTGCGCTACTCTCCGCAATTTCGCCGCAGTATCACGGAGAAACTCATGACGTATGCGGTGGGCCGCAAGGTTGAATACTTTGACATGCCGGTGGTACGCGCGATCGTCCGCGACGCCGATAAACAAAATGATCGCTTTTCATCGATCGTGCTCGGAATCGTCAAGAGCCCTGAATTTCAGATGAGAGTGAAGGCGGCAGATTCCGCTTCAAAGGAATAGACTGGTACTATGAATCTTCGATTCGTCCATCAGGAGACCGTATGAATTACGTAACCAAGAAACACCTGCCGCGACGCACTTTTTTGCGGGGGGTGGGCGTCACGTTGGCTCTGCCATTCATGGACGCGATGGTGCCGGCCCAGACGCCGTCGTCAACGGGTGGAGTGAATCGGCCCTCCCGGTTCATGGGCATCTGGCATCCCCACGGCGCGGCGCCCGGGTGGTGGCATCCGAAGGGGGAAGGAAAGAATTTCGAGTTTTCTTTCATCACCCAGCCGCTGGAACCCGTGCGCGAACACACGCTGTTCATCGGAGGCCTGGATGCGACCGCATCGATGCCGACCAAGACGGAAGCAGGCGGAGACCATCAACGCGGCGCCGCGTTTCTTACCGGCGCCCGGCCGCAGCGTGACTCCGCAATCCCGACCTGCGGAGTAAGCATCGACCAGATGATGGCCAAGCAGTTTGGGGGAGACACTCTGCTGCCTTCCATCGAGCTCGCTATTGAAGATCCGGGAAACAACACCGGAGCCTGCAATTACGGCTATAGCTGCGCGTACACGAACTCGATCGCATGGACGACACCGACCAAAGCGCTGCCCCATCAGATCAACCCGCGTAAGGTCTTCGAGAGGCTCTTCGGAGACGGGCGAACGCCTGAAGAACGCGCCGCCGAACTGCGGATCGACCGCAGCATTCTCGACAGAGTTACTCGCAATGCCGGGACGCTGCGCAACAAACTTGGCCCGAAAGACCGGGTCAAGCTCGACAGCTACCTCGATGACATCCGGGAGCTGGAACGGCGGGTTCAGTTGGCGGAAAAGGTATCGACCGAAGCCCCGAGCGGCGAGGTTCCTTTCGGAGTGCCGGCCTCCTTCGATGAACACGTGCGATTAATGTTCAGCATGGTGCGCGTCGCCTTCAGCGCGGACGTGACGCGAGTCGCGACTCTAATGCTGGGCCGGGATTCGACCAACCGCCGCTTCCCCGAGAGCGGTTTCGATGGCCCCTGGCATGGCACATCGCATCACGGCGATGTCCCCGCCGTCGTGAAGAACTACGCGACCATGAATCGCTATCACGTTAGCCTGGTGGCGGACTTCGCCAAGAGTTTGCTCGCCACTCCGGATGGGGATGGCAATCTCCTCGACAATTCGCTCATCTATATGGGCAGCAACATGGGCAACTCCCACCGGCATGAGCACCAAAACGTGCCGGTCACTCTGGTGGGCAAGGCTTCAGGCAAGCTGGAGACGGGCCGGTACGTGTCGTTCCCCGCGGATAAAGAGCGGACGTCAAATTTGTTGCTGGCGATCCTCGACAAGTTCGGAATCCACCGGGACAGCATCGGCGACAGCACCGATATGCTCGCGATCTAACGGAATCAGGTGGCGCTGGCGGGTCACGGACGAGCGACGCCGGCGACGGCCCACTGACGATATCTGGATGTAGCCGCTCCTTTGTCCCTGCATGTCTCGCGCAGGCAACTGCGCCTAGCGAACGGTCACATCGAGTAGCGTCATCCAATACTGAACGGACTGCAGAGTGAAACCGATCAGAATCAGACCAACGCCCAAAACCCCCATGCGTCTTTCGGGCACATGATCGGCCATCCATTCGACAAAGGGAGTGCAGGAGCCGGCGATCGCCGTGATCACGCCTATGGCAAGTCCCGCTTTCAAGCCCACTGCGATCGCGTGCTCCCGCTGCGCGACCAGGCTGCTGAAGTACCCGGCAGCCGCGTAGCCGACAGTCCGATTCACTGCGGCTAACAATAAAGCTCTCGACAGACGCGGACGGCTGGCCGGTTTGTAGTCCATCGTCGGCCGGATGCCGATTCGGTAAGCGATCGTCTGGCCGACCGTGCTCAAGGCGCCGAACGTGATGCCGAACGGGGCGCCAAATAAATACCACGCGCCCAAACCAAAACCGCACCCGCGAATCGCGCTCATCGCCGTATCCAGCCAGAATCCGGGCGGCGGTTCGTGCCGGGACGCGCGCGAATACTCCCATGCGAGAGTGATGCCGTGCGCCACGCCGGTAGCCAGGCCGAATACGGGCCCCAGTGCAAGGCCGTAGCCGGTTCCGAAGAGTGTCCCATACGTGACCGCGCGCGTCAGAGTCCGCAGAGGTCCGTGTTCTCCGCCCAGCAGATCGTAGGCAAGATAGAGGGCGCCGAGCACGTCGAGCGAGCTGCCGATGATGCTGATCAAGGCGAGCGCATGCTTGTCCATATTCCAGGCCAACGTCATCTATGAAAACGTCACGGATTGACCGTTGTCCAGCAAGAGAAACGAATCGGCCGGGGCGCACGCGATCAGGCGCCGCTTCGGTGTGTCGATCCCTTCATCTCCAAGTTGGAACGTGCCGTGGTGAATCGCGATACTGGTCTTGGCGCCCAGGACCTGATGCGCTCTGACCGCTTCATCAGGAGCCATATGCACGGACGACATGAACCAGCGTGGCTCGTAAGCTCCAATCGGCAGCAGGGCGAGGCGGGGGGCTCCGAATCGTTCGCGGATGCGGGCGAAGTGATCGCCAAAAGCTGTGTCTCCCGCGAAATAAACCACGCGGCCCGCCGCCTCGATCACGTACCCGCACCACAGAGTCCGATTGCGGTCGAACAATGCTCTGGCCGAAAAATGCAATGCCGGCACGCTGTGAATGGTGCTTCGGGCCAGTGGCAGCGATTCGCCCCAATCCAGGTCATGGACAGGGCCGATGCTCTGGGATCGGAGCAACTGGGCGACTCCGGCCGGAACAACGAATTGGCATTGTCCACGATCCGTCAGCCTTCGCAGGGTGACGAGATCCAGATGATCATAGTGATTGTGGCTGAGAAGCACTGCATCGATGCGGGGAAGATCCTCCCACCGCACACCCGCCTTCCGCCGGCGGCGCGGGCCGATGGAGGTAAACGGACTTGCCCGCCCAGACCAGATCGGATCGGTCAGAATGTTCATTCCGTTTTGCTGTAGTAGCAGCGTGGAATGATTGATCAGCGTAACTCTCAGCTCATTGTCTTCCACGCAAGACGGCGGTTTCGACGGTTCAACGTCCGAAACAAAGCGTGCGGAAGGTTCCCGCCGGCTGGTGAGCTTCCATCGCAAGGCACCGAGAAAGCCGCGCGCCTGAGGCGCGTCCGGATTAAAGAAGCGCTTCCCGTCAAAATGCCTCGGAAACGGCGGTGGGCCGGCATGCTGCACGAGTTTTCATTTTTTCACAGTTTTCAGGGCGGGCGAGCGAGCGAAACCCGAGTGGCCGAGGTTTGAGTGTCCCCTCTGCAGGGCCGGTGCCGCGAATTGGGGTCCGCGAAAGGCGTTCTTTGGTGGAAGCTGGATGTGGCCGGTTGCGGGCGGGAAAGTTGGCCAGGCTCAGCGATCTTGTGAAACGTTGGTTTCGGTGATATCAACGGCGCCGACCTGTGCAAATGCTCCAAGGTTGAGAGCCCCGCGGCCGTTTCCCTGTCCGTCAACAGTCAATTGCGAAATGTTCGCCCGGAGCAGGTTGGCCGCGGGTCCATTGGCGGAAATCGCAAAGTACGCGCCGGCGTTGAGCGTCGACCAGTTGATATATCGATCGCCCGTGCTGGCGAAGGTGCTGACGGTGCCGAGCAGAGCTGAAGAGGGGCAGGGGCCCAGTGGAAATTGCGCGGAGGACTGAATCAGCACGCCCCCCTGGGTGACGTTTTGGAACACATTTCCGCTCATCACGATGCTGGACATTACCGAGGAGCAGCTTGGCTCGAAGATGAGTGTCGCACCGTCCGAGAGGTAAGTGTCGGTCATATTGAGAACTCGGTTCCCGGTGTACATAATAAGGGGAACCTTAGTGTCGCAATAGGTGTAAAAGGCCCCGGCGAAATGCGAATTCTGGATGATATTATCGCGTACCGTCCAGGATTGATAATCCTGCCCGGTGTCGCAGACCGTGGAGCTGCCGGTTCCAAAGCCGCCCGTGAGAACCTTGACGCTGGAATCGTGATTGCCCTGAACGGTATTGTTCGCCACGAGCAGTTTGCGGATGCCGATTGCATAGATCCCGTGATCGCCGTTGCCATCGCCGATGAGCAGATTATTCTCCGCGGTGAGCGACGCAGCCGTACGGACGTTCAGCGGCTCGGAAACCGCCGTCCCGGAGGAACTCGTCGAAGTCGCCAGAGTGCAATCCTGCACCACCACCGCGCCGATCTGGTCGGGACCCGGTCCAACGCCGGCCACGTCGATCCCAAAATTGAAGCCGTTGGAGTTGTAGCGCAAGAATGTGTAGTTCTGGCCGGCCGAGGGAGTGAAGGTATCCTTGCGGAACACAGCGACCATTCCCAGGTCCGCCATGATCGGCGCGGTATTCACCGCGATGTCCTGAATCGCCAGCGGATAGTTGGCGATAATTCCGTGGTTCGAAGGACGATGAACGGTCATGAAGATGATGCTCGATAACGGGCTGTCGCCGGTGATTACCATGGCGCAACCCGTGGTGAGCGACGTGCTGATATTGTAGGTGCCCGTGGGGAAATGAAGGTGCCGGTTGCCACCGCTGAAGCACGCTATGGTAAGGCCGTTTTGGATCGCTGCGGTGTCGTCCGTGACTCCGTCGCCCATTGCTCCGAAACGTTTCACCGAGACCGCGTCGGCTGGATTCGACTGAACGGACCTTAGCGTTCTTCCCGTCTGCTCGCCGTGCAGTGTCAGGCTTGCGGCTGCGACGATGATTAACAAAAGCAGACTGTTCATTTTGTTCGACTGTGGCGGCTACATGATGAGCGTACGGGCTTAACCGAAACCGAACAATCGCGGCTGGTCCTAGGACCCTAGTGGTTCGCACGTACTGGGGATCGGTGCGGTTCGCGGCACTATTGGTAAGAAGCCGGTGCCGGACCGGCAGGCTACACGCAGGAGCAGAAGGCATTTACGGAGACCAAGTAGGAGCGATCGTCAATAGCTCCTACGCACGCGCCGGCGCTTGACGCATAGGTACCGGCAGTGCCAACTCACGGGAGAGGGCGCGGCCCGGAGCGGATAAGGCACGGCCGCGATCATCCGTGTGCCGTCCGACGGCAATCCTCCATGAAATCCATGTGCTGTATACTGCTTTCATGACCAGCACGCGCAAACATTCAATGTGGCTGCGTTTCTTTTCAGGGGCGGCAGTCGCGGTCGCGATCATGGCCTCGGGAGCGCAAGGACAGGAGCAACAACCACTCAGCGCCTCCGATATTGCCGATGGCATGAGGCTGTATCAGCAAAAAGCCAACTGTCAGGCGTGTCATGGCTGGGCGGGCGACGGCCGCAAGACCGACAGCCAAATGCCCGACGGCGCGAACTTGCGTGAAACCAAGCTCAACCGCGCCGGGCTGATCACGGTCATTAAGTGCGGCCGGCTCAATTCGCAAATGCCGGCCTTCGACAAGTTTGCGTACAGCACCGGCGACAAGCGATGTTACGGCAAGACGCAGGCCGACCTGAAATTGAACCCGACCCGCATGCCCGACCCTCCGGCCACGCTGCAACAGCGCGAGATCGATCTGATCGCCGACTTTCTGGTCGCGAAGGTTGTCGGGAAAGGCCCGATGGATCGAGCCAAGTGCGTCGAATTCTGGGGCTCCGAGACCGATGTCTGTAAAGAATTTCCGAAATGAATCCGTTGCAAATCAGTTCAACGCGAACACAACCCACGCGTCTAATTGTTGACCGCAGAAAGCGTGGCTCGTAGGAACTGGTTGACCTTTTCGCTCGAATCGAAGACCCGTGCCACGTCGGGCTCTATCAAGACCAGGACACCACCCGGCTTTGCTCCACGAAAATGCTTCGCGAAGCGGTTCGGGCGAGCCTTTGAAAAGTCGTACTCCGCCCGCATCTCATCCGAGGTTGAACTCTTTGATCGAGTACTACGTTTCTTGATAGACATGACGTTCTCGTCGGGTCGCCAGGCGGGCGCTGATCACTCGAATCGCGCTGCCTCGCTGAACAAAGGATACCAGCAGAAGTCGTCCGGAAACTGACCTCCCCCCGGAAACTGACTGAGGATCAGCTCTCTCTCTTCTGATTCAGAATGATCCGCATCCCATGCGATTCGTGCGAGCGGGTCCGGGAAGACGGTGCCCGCCTCCTGGAAGCCGATGCCATGCTTTCGTCTATTGGAAGCCGCTTTCTTCGGGTCCCAGGAAAAATAGAACTTCACGCCAGCAGTTTACTACGGACCTCTCAGCGGCTGGGATCTTTTACCAAGCCCGGCCTAATTAGTCTGCAAGTCCTGTCTACCAGACGCCCGGAACAAGACGCTTCGTCCGCGCCGTGTACGCGGCGTATTCGTTGCCAAATTGCTGGGCCATCATTCTCTCCTCCGCGCCGACACGAAGCGCCAAGAGGACCGCGAACAAGATCAAGTTCGAGAGACCGGCCACCCAGTTCGGGATAACGAGGGCCTGGCCGACGGAATAGAGGACCAACGCCGAGTACATCGGGTGGCGGACCCCGCGATAAACGCCTTGCGTGATAAGTCGATGCCCCTCGCGTACCTCCAGAGTGATCGACCAATTCGTACCGAGATCAGCGTGCGACCGATAGAAGAGCCAGAGGCCGATCACCAGGCACATCACACCGGCAACGAACGAGGGGGTGCGTAGCGGGTATTCAGCGAACGAGAACGCCGGTGACGCGACCCAGATTAGAGGGACGAAGAATCCGACCCACGCGAGAACCAAGAGGCCGGTCTCCAGCGGGGTCTTGTGGCTCTTGGCGACCTTGACACTTCGACTTCGGTGGCCATGCGGCGCGCGAATGGCCATCATCGCCACTGTGGCCGCTAGTACGACCGCCTTTGCGATCCACGAATTCATGCCCCATCACCGTCCTCTTTCACGCAGCGGACCGCGACTGTCCATGGCCCACTCTTCCGGCAACAACTCGCAAAGCTTCCGGCAGCAAATCCGTGAAACTGATCGAGCCCGTTGCCGGCTCGATGACGGCGTTGGTTTGGCGCGGCGCCGATCAGTTCAACGCAAACACGAACAGGTAGCTGGAATCCTGAAAGTTGTCGTATTTCACAGGATGCAGGTGCCGGCCGCTGGCTTGCACGGCGAGATACTGCTTAGGTCCGATCGCATACGTCACCGGCGCGCCCTTCAGCGCGGTGCCCACGTTAAACCGCCACAGTTCTTCGAGCGTCTCGTCGTTATACGCCACCACCCAACCGTCCTGTAACGCCGTGAACACCACGCCGCCCGCTGTGACTGTGGCGCCCGATCGAATCTCGATGTCCGTCACGGCTTTCGCGAGGACCTTGTGGTTGATGGTGTCGAAGGCAGTGATCGATCCGTAGTAGAGGTCGCTGTTGGAAATGCGTTTCTCGCTGTTCTTTCGGTCGAGGCCGCCTTCGGCCGAGAGGAACTTATACTCGGCGCCATTTTGTGAAAAGCAGCCTTCGACGCCCACGCCGTAGGCGATGTGCTTGATGGGGTTATAAGCGGTGGGCTGGTGAGCGACGCCGCCGTGCCAGGTGGGGCACGTCCGCTTCTCCGGGTCGCCGCGCAGCGCACGCGCTACCGGATTGTAGATTTGCACATCCAGCTTGGGATTGTATTCCACCGGCTTGCCGGTCTCCGGATCGATACCCTTGGTCCAGTTCAGGTCGTTGACGTACTGAGCGCCCTTGATGAACCTTCCATTCGTGCGATCCAGAGAGTAGAAGAAGCCGTTGCGGCCGAAATGGCCGACCACCTTGCGCATCTGGCCGTTGATGATCGTGTCGTAGAGCATGTGGACGCCGATCTCGTCGTAGTCCCACGAATCGTTAGGCGTGTATTGGTAATACCACGCCAGTTTGCCGGTGTCGATATTGAGGGCGATTGCTGAATCGGTGTAGAGGTTGTCGCCGGGACGCGACTGAGGATCATATTGCGGAACCGGGTTACCCGTGCCCCAAATGCTGAGCTTTGTCGCGGGATCGTAAGAGCCGGTCTGCCAGATGCCGCCGCCGCCGGTTTTCCACGCGTTGTTCTTATCCTTCCACGTCTCGCTTCCGGGCTCGCCGGGCTTGGGGATCACATACCACCGCCATAGCTCCTTGCCGGTTCTCGCTTCCAGGGCCGCGACCCAGCCCCGCGTTCCGGCGTCGCCGGCCCCGTTGGCAATCAGGACCTTGTCTTCCGCCGTCATCGGCGCCGTATCGAAAAACTCTTTAGCGCCGAACTCGTTGACCGCGGCTATCTTTTTGTCCCACACGATTTCGCCAGAATCGCGATTGACCGCAATCACGCGGCCGTCCGGAAGGTTTGCTATGACCAGGTCTTCCCACAAGGCAACGCCGCGCGTACGCGACGTGTTGCCCTGGTGCTTCACTCCGGGATCTGTGACCCAGACGAACTGGCCCCGGTTCGGATCGCGGGCGTCGATTTTGTAAATCGTGCCCCAGCCGTCGGAGGTGTACATGAAGCCGTTATCGATCAGCGGATTCAGCTCGTTTTCCGGGCCGTTCTGCCCCACGTCCTGCATGCCGCCGAGCGCCAGCGCCCAGACCATCCGAAGGTTCTTGACGTTGTCCCGGTTGATCTGGGAAAGCTTCGAGTACCGCGTGGATCCGTAGTCCCCATTCATCATTAACCAGTTTTGCGGCTCATTCTGCGCATTGAGCAACCGGTCCTTATTGACGGTCATGGTGTATTTGGCCTGGGCAAATGCCGCAACCGCGACTGCGGCCGCCAACCCACTGCAGAGAACCGCCATTCTCAAATGTTTCCGCACACTATGTCGCATGATGATCTCCTCTTGACGAGGATAGGGATTCAAGCGCCGCCGGTCAAGCGGGGGCGCTTCGTGGGTGCGGGACGCCTGACGACACTGCCGTGCCGCCGGCGCTCTGAGTGGAGCGGTCGCTATGGGCGACAGTGCAGGATATGCCATAAACCGATTTCCGTGGGCCCGAGAAACCGTGAATGGCGCATCGCCGAATCATCGCGCGCTTGGCGCCCGACAGAACGTCCAAAAACGTAAAACCCGGGGGACGACGGAGTGTCGTCCCCGGGCTCATAAGCGAAGCCGCTCCTATTGTCTGCTGCGTTGAGAAGAGTCGCGACGCAGCGCTCTCTCGAACTTTGCCGCCGCGACTGGAGTTTTGAAGTCGCCGGTCAGAATTTCACGATTGGTCGATTCGTGACCGTAAAGTTCACGGTTGGTTTCCCCATCCGGACGAAGCGTCGCGCCTTCCAGCGAGATGCCCGCGAAGAGCCCGCGCGAACGGGAATACGACAGCATCTCCGCGTTCAGCATGGCGTCGGTCTGAGCAGTCACTTCGCGGCCAATCGGACCCGCCGCCGCTCTCGCATCTCCGCCGATCGTGAACTTATCGGATAAGAGATGTTTCATTCCGCCATCGTTCATCACCAGTAACACGATGTCCGTCTCGGTAGCGCCAATCTGAAAGCCGAAACTTCCTCCCTCGGCGCGCATCGCGGCTGGGGCGCTCCAGCCCGAGCCACCGTGCCCGCGGCATACGGCAAACCCGCGGCCATACTCCGCGCCGAAAATGAATCCAGCCTTTTTCATACCTGGCAGGACCACGACGCATTTCGCCTTTTCGATCAGATCCTGGGGGATACCTTTATCGGCGGCGTGCATCATGTCGATCAGCGTGTCGGCTGAAGCGTCTAGCCTGTCATCGACCTTGATTTCTCTGTCCGCCGCGAAAGCCGCGGCACTGAAAGAACCGGCAATTGCCAAAATAGCGAGTTGTTTACGCATACAAAATGTTCCTCTTCGGCTGTGATACAGAGCACCTGGGTTTCCAATGCCCTGGAAAGCCATGTCAAACTGGCCGCAAACAACGCCCGTCAAAAGCATTCATGGGAGTCCGGGACGGCTGGCCGAGCCCGAATGCCGCGCCCCTGCCTCACCGATCATTGACCAGATCCGGTCAAGTGACTGCGGGTGGTCGCGGACAAGCTCGCTCAGCGAACACTGGCCGCACCGTTGAGGCCAGCCCGCATCGCCCTGAGCCCGCCGCTCCGAGTTTGGCATCAGACTCGCAAGTGATTCTACTCTATGGCCACCCCAGCCATCCCCCGGGCTGCGATCGAAGACCTGCGTGCATTGGGCAAACCGCTCGAAGACGTGCTCGAATGGGTCGGCGATTTGGGTTTGTTTACCTGGCGGGTGGCCAAGGCGATGGTCTCGCGTCCTTTTGAGGGAGCGGAGTTCTTACGTCAGTTGGATGCGATCGGCGCCAAATCTCTTCCGCTCGCAGCGCTTGCGGGAGCCGCCACCGGCGTCGTGCTGTCCCTGCAAACCCGCGACAGTCTGATGCGGTTTGGCGCCAAGTCTCTATTGCCCGCGGTGATCGTGTTCTCGCTGGTCAAGGAGACCGGGCCGATCATCACCGGGCTGATCGTCAGTGGCCGCGTGGGCGCCGGGATTGGGGCCGAGTTGGGTTCGATGCGCGTGACCGAACAAATCGACGCGATGGAAGCGTCGGCCGTCGATCCACACAAATATTTGGTGGCCACGCGGGTCGTGGCTTGCATCGTAGCCATGCCGTTGCTCACCATAGCGGCGGATTTCTTCGGCATTCTCATGGGCTGGGTCGCATCCACTCTCGCGGAGCCCGTGTCCTTGAGGCTGTTTCTTTCAAACGGCTTTCACGGCGTCACCTTCAACGACCTTCTTCCCCCGACTCTGAAGACCAGCATTTTCGGCTTGATCATTGGGGTTGTCTCCTGCTTTCAAGGTATGCGGACCCGCGGCGGCACCGAAGGAGTGGGCCGTTCCGCCACCAGCTCGGTCGTCCTGTCGTCCCTGTTCATCATCGTTGCGGACGTATTGCTAGTCCAGTTGATTCTCGAGTTCTTCTAAATGCCACCACCCACCAACGCCGTGCCGCCGATCGCCGTCGCAGGACTGCGGAAATCCTTCGGCCGGCAGACCGTCCTGGATGGAATTACGTTCGAGCTCGCGTCCGGCCAAGTGACCTGCGTACTGGGGAGGAGCGGCACTGGCAAAAGCGTTCTGCTGAAGCTGCTGATTGGCCTGGAAACACCCGACGCCGGTTCGATTCGCCTGGCGGGTCACGACATATCGAGCGGCTCGTTGCGGCAGTTGAACGACGCCCGGAAGAAAGTCGGCTTCCTATTTCAGCAAGCCGCTCTGTACGATTCCATGACAATTGCGGAAAACGTCGCCTTCCCGATCCGCCGGCACACCACGCTTTCCGACGCCGAACGCAACGACCGGGTTCACCAATTGTTAGAGAGCGTCGGAATGGACCGGGATCTCGACAAGATGCCGTCGGAGATCTCGGGCGGCATGCGCAAGCGCGTGGGTTTGGCGCGCGCCCTGGCGCTTGAGCCGGCCATCCTTATGTTCGATGAGCCCACGGCGGGACTCGATCCCATCACTGCGGCGGAAATCGCGACGTTGATTGTCGAGCTGAGAGATCGCCGCCACATCACATCGATTGTAGTTACACACGACCTTCATTCAGCCCGCAGCATCGCGGACCGTCTGATCGTGCTCGATCGGGGGAAGGCTCTGTTTGACGGTACATTCGAAAACCTCAATCGGAACAAAGATCCCTTTATTGGAACATTCCTGAAAGATGCGGCATGAGGTGAAGGTATGTCACGAAGTGTTCGTTTAGGGCTGTTCATGTTGACCACGCTGGCAATTTTCGCGGCCGGCGTGTTCCTGGTCGGACGGCAGGAGTCGAAGTTCGGATCGAACTATCAAGTCCGCAGCGAGTTCGCGAACGTCGCCGGGCTGAATGAGGGCGCGGATGTTCGGGTTGGCGGAATCCGCAAGGGTACCGTCCGGTCCATCCGGCTGCCCAAAACACCCGATGGCCAAGTCACCGTTACGATGGATCTGGCTAAAGATACGCAGGCGATCGTCAAGCGGGACTCGGCCGCATCCATTCAATCCGAAGGCCTCCTGGGAGACAAGTACGTGGAGATCTCCTTCGGTTCGGAGGAAGCCGAGAGGCTCAGAGGCGGCGAGACGATTGACAGCCAGCCGCCCCTCGATATCTCGGATTTGTTTAACAAGGCCAATCAAATCCTGGATACGGGCCAAGGGGCGCTCGAAAGCATCGAAGGGGCAACCGACACCATCGGCCTGATCACGGCCAAAATGAATTCGGGACAGGGAACCGTGGGAAAGCTGATCAACGATACGACGCTTTATAAACAGGCGGCGGCGGGCGCTACCTCCTTACATGAAGACGCCGAAGCGCTGCAACACAATTTCCTGCTGCGCGGATTCTTCAAGGAACGAGGCTACACCAATCCAGCGGAAATCGTGGAGCACGAAGTCCCAGGGCTTCCCAAACAGCAGGCCGTCAAGACCTTCGAAGTCAATCCCAAGACCCTGTTTGACAAGCCCGACTCAGCCAAGCTGAAGAATGAGAAGAACCTCAGTGCGGCGGGGCAGTTTCTCGAAGGCCAAAAGTTCGGGCTGGCTGTGATCGCGGTTACCACCGGCACGAAGGGCGACTCCGAAAAGCAGCGCGTTTTGAGTGAGGCTCGGAGCTTTGTGGTGCGCAAGTACCTGGTTGAGAATTTTCAACTGGACGATACGCGCGTGAAGACGCTCGGTTTGGGAAAGACCGCCGATTCCAGCCCGGACGGAAGTATTGAGATTCTGATTTACGCTGACGCGCCCGCCCCGGTAGCGCTCCGGACGCCGCCGCTGAAGTAATCGCGAGCGCATCATCGCACCTGGCGCCGGCCCAGTGCTTGGCCCTCTAACCACAGCCGATCATCGAGCCAGGCACGTCACAGCCGGGAAACCTCTCGCAGAGACAGCGAGAGAACTAACGGATGTCAATCTTGAGCAGGGCGTCGGAATGCTCGTGACGCCAGCCCCAGTAAGCTTGCTGGTCGTCGTCTTTGAGCTTGGAAAACGTACTGTATTTGCGATGGTTTTCTTTCGCGTAGATACGATACGCCTGATCTTCATGAGCGTTCCATTCATGATCGTCATTGTGTTGTTTGTCGTGATAGCTTTGAGCGGGCTTGCGATCGTCGGCTCGCAACGCCGATGATGTCATCGCGATGGGGACGATAAGAGCCGCACCGAGCAAAGCTGTATTCAAGAAACGGGACATGGTGATTTCTCCTCCCCGGTGACAGTGCACTTGCCGGGCCAACCCGCGCCTTCAAACAATTGCTCTACTTGCGCTGGAAGACTAGCGTGATCGGCGTATGCTCCGGCCGTTCGACGTTGACCAGCAGGGTGCCATCCGTGGTCAGCCTGTAGCTTTCGAGAGTCACCGCGCCGGATCGCGTCGTCGTCACCTTCAGGACGTCGTGATCCCACTTGGTCTTGCTCTTGAGGTCTTTGCCCGAGTGAATCGTGGAGCCGTTCTCGCTGCCGGTGCTGTCGTTGTAGAAGTAGGCCTCCGTGGCACCTTCATAGACGAAGCTGCGAGATACCACAATGACGCCTTGGTTATCATGGATCGTCACGGTGCCCGTTTGCACGACGGGCTGCCCGCCGAAATCGCTTCTTGTTGGAACCAGCGTCCAGTCGCCGTTCATGGCGCTGTGGTCGCGCGCGAGGGCGGGCAGTGCGAACAGGAGGGTCGTCAAGACGGCTCCGGTAATTCTAGGGGTTGAATGGGTTCTCATGATTTCCTTCCGTGAACCGATCTAGTCGTTTTTCTGAAAGTGAGCGCCGCTCGCTTCCGCCTTCAAGCGCAGCATATGTGCGTGAGCTTCTTTGACCTGGTGTCCTTGCTTCTCGACGAGCGTCTTGGTCAGACCCGTGAGATCCATGTTCGCAACCAGTTCGAAAGCTCCCACCGCGGTCTCTTCCCCGGTCTCACACGCTGCGATGAGCGCACCTCCGTCGCCTCCGGAGAGTGCGGACTTCAAGTTGATCCATCCGCGAAACACCGTGGCGGTTGACGTTCCGGAATCGGTTGGCGTTCCGCCCAGGCGCTCTACTTCAACTTGCAACGCTCGTGCGAAGTGGCCACGCTGTTTGGAATAATCCGTGAACACGCTCTCCAGTTGCGTATTCCGGGCGTTCGCGGCCGCCGTGCGATAGCCCAGTTCGCCGTCCCTGCAGGTTTCCGTCAGATCGTTCAATTCTTGAATCGTATCTTCTATAGTCACAAACCTACCCAAGCACTTTTGTGTCCGTCACCACGGGGATGTTTTCTTCAGACTGGCCGAACTTCAACCCTGTCACCTGACCATACCTGGCCACATGACCATATATCGTTACCAGCCCGAGGACTCCCTTTGCATGTTGCCAATCCGGGTGCGCGTTTGGCTTAGACCGATGTTCGGTCCCGCGCGTGCACTCAAGGGGGATTGACCGATGTCGTTTCTGAAGGAGAAATAGGATCATGCTCAAACCGTGCTTGTCACTGCTGGCGATGATGGCAGTTGGAACTCTGGTCGGGTGCTCGACCACTCCCCCCAAGGCCGCCGATGTTTCTGACAGCATCCGCACGTCGCTCGATCAGGCCGGCCTCAAAGACGTTACGGAAACCCAGGACCGCGACAAAGGCGTCGTCACGCTGGGCGGGCATGTGACGGGAGGCGATGACAAGGCACAAGCCGAGTCCATCGCCAGGTCGTTTGCCGGAAACCAAGTTGTATCGAACCAGATCGAAGTGATTCCGCTGGGCGTCGAAAGCGCTGCGAAAAAGGTGAACGCGGACCTCGACAAGGGTATAGAGAGCAACCTGGATGCGGCTCTCATCAAAGCCCGGCTTCACGAGAGCGTGAGCTATGCCGTCAAGAATCACGTCGTGACACTGACTGGCGATGTCGACTCCCAGTCGAGCCGCGCGCAGGCCGAACAGGTCGCCTTGGCGGTTCAAAACGTGCACCAGGTAGTAAACGAACTGCAAGTTAAGCGGCAACGGGCCACTTCTTCTAATTGAAATGCGATTCCGTAGGAACTGGAGGAAATTATGCTTTGGACGATAGTTGCGATTTTCTTGATTCTGTGGCTTCTGGGTTTCAGCCTCAGCATCGGCGGGAGCCTGATCCACCTTTTGCTGGTCGTGGCGCTCATCGTGGTCGTCATCAACCTTGTGACTGGCCGGCGGCGCGCGATTTAGATTTTGGTTGAGCGTCCCATCGTTGACGACGGCAGCCTCCGGGTGACCGGGGATCCCCGCGGGCAGTGTGAAGCTTCATGCAGGCCGCTGAATCATAATTAGACTGCGATGCCTCAACCGGAACACCACCGCACAGGACGCGTCGGCTGGCTGCGCGCGGCGGTACTGGGCGCGAACGACGGCATCCTTTCCACGGCCAGTCTGGTGCTTGGCGTAGCCGCCGCGCGTGCGCCTCACAGCGGTGTCTTAGTGGCGGGGGTCGCTGGCCTGGTCGCCGGAGCCATGTCGATGGCCGCCGGTGAATATGTGTCTGTGCACTCGCAGGCCGACACCGAACACGCCGACCTCGAACGTGAGCGGAGGGAACTCAAAACGGACGACAAGGGCGAGCACAGGGAGCTGGCGGCGATCTACGTCACCCGCGGGCTCGAACCTTCGCTCGCAAAACAGGTCGCCGAGCAGTTGATGATCCATGACGCGCTCGGTGCGCATGCCCGCGATGAACTCGGCATCTCCAAGACCTCCCGTGCGCGTCCGCTTCAAGCTGCCTTAGCGTCGGCTGGCAGCTTCGCAGCCGGAGCCGCCCTGCCGCTCGTGGTCACAGCACTAACACCGCAGACCAGTCTCATACCTCTCGTCGCCGGTACGTCGTTGCTATTCCTGGCGCTGCTGGGAGGATTAGCTGCACGCGCGGGCGGAGCCAACGTGGCAGTGGGCGCCCTGCGCGTCACTTTCTGGGGTGCACTGGCCATGGCCGTGACGGCGGGCGTGGGGGCGCTGTTCGGAAAAGTGTAAGGTTTGTCAAGACACGGCTGTGGGCACGCGCCACTTGATCATCGCGACCTTCACTGCGTCATTGACGATCAGGCACGAGACCATTGCGTAGCCAAGAATCGCCAGCGTCTGGAACCAAGGCAAAGGCCTGAGTCCCGGAAGCCCTACACGCGTCAGGAGGGTGCCCGTGAGCGCATCCGCGGTGAGGGCGGCCATTAGGGACTTGCTGGGCATCGTCGACCAGAACGCGTGGCGCTCGCGCGCCGACACCACGGAGAATACGGCAAAGTAGAGCAACATCAGGAAGCTGAAGGTGTAGAGCGCATTGTTGTCGGCCGCCAAACCGAAATGCGACCAGCCGATCTTCAAGAAGAGGAGTGCTTCCGCGACCATCGCAACACCCAGGACCACCGACACCGTGATGAAGCCCCCGATGTTCCACGTCTCCGGTTTCCTGGAGGGCTGTACGTGGTCGGTGGCCAAGGCGATCTTGGCGAAGTCCGTCATAAAGGTCAGCAACAGCATCGCAAACGCAGAAACAACGAACTTGCCAGTCACCACGTAGGCGATGGCCACGAAGGCTGCCTTCAGGATGGTCCGGCTGATTTTGTTGATGATCCATGTCAGGATGCGCTGGTAGATCGTCCGGCCCTGCTCGACTAGCGCAACAATATTGGTCAACCCCGGTTCGGTCAGAACAACGCTGGCTGCGCCTTTGGCTACGTCGGTCGCGGTGTTGACGGCGATGCCGACTTCGGCCTGGCGGAGCGCGGGCGCATCGTTGACCCCATCGCCCGTCATGCCGGTGACATGCCCCGCGGCCTGCAGGTGCTTCACCACGACGTATTTGTCTTCGGGAAATACCTCCGCGAAACCATCTGCGCCCGCGAAAAAATCAGCCGCTGCGTTCCCGGTCTGTGCGCTCGCGGCCTTCACGTCCGCCATGCGCCGGATGTTGGACAATCCCACACCACTCGCGATTTCACTGGCGACCGCCAGCGCGTCGCCGGTGAGCATCTTCACCGCGACGCCGCGGTCCTGGAGTGCGGCGATGAGCTGCTTGGCGTCCGGCCGCGGCGGATCGTACAACGACACCAACCCGGTCAAGGTCAGCGTGCCCGTTTCGGGGCCGCGTGCCACCGCCAGCGTCCGATAGCCTTTCGCGGCCGACGCGCTGACTCGCGCTTCCAACGCCTCGATTGCCGGGGGCTGGAGTCCGCAGGCCTCGGCGATGGTGCGCACGGCGCCTTTCATCACCCGCAGCCTCTGCCCGCTCTGCTCGACCACGGCTTCCGTCCGCCGGTTTTTCGCATCGAACGGGGCGAAAGAGACGGGCGTGACCTTGGGAAGATTGTCGAAGATGTGCCGCTCCTTTGCCGCAGCCAGGAATGCGAGATCGATCGGATCCTGATTGGCTTCCTGCGACGCGAGCGCGCCGGCGAACAGCACGTCAGCTTCCGTCGCGTGCTCCAGCGGGATTACGCCGGTGACGGCCAGTTGGTTCATCGTGATCGTGCCGGTCTTGTCCACGCACAGCACGTCCATCGTCGCGGCATCCTCGGTGGCGCTAAGGCGCGTGACCAGAACGCCCCGTGCGGCCAGCTCCTTCGATCCGACAGCCATGCTGACGGTGAACATGACCGGGAGAGCGACCGGCACGGCGCTCATCAGCAGCACGAGCATGAGGGGAACCATCTCCAGAAGCGGCTCGCCGCGCATCAACGACAGGATGACCACCACGCCCAGCAGCGCGCCGACGATGACAAACAGCCAGCGCACGACCTTGGTCACCACCGCTTCGATGTGGAGCTTCGGCCGGGCCTGCTGTACCAGCTCCGTAGTGCGGCCAAAATAGGTCTTCGCGCCGGTCAGCATGACCAGACCGTTGCCCTCGCCCCGGCGCACGATGGACCCCGACGAAAGCACGTCGCCGGAAGCTTTGTCCGCGTCCTTCGATTCGCCGGTGAGCGCCGACTGGTCTACGGTCAACGCTCCCGTCATGAGTTTTACGTCCGCGGGGATGATGTCGCCGGGCCGGACGCGAACGATGTCGCCGGGGACCAGTTCCCGGGCGGGAATGACCTGCCAGCTCGAATCGCGCCGGACGCGCGCACTGACTTGCAAGCGCCGCCGCAGCGCCTCAACCACACCGGCGGCCCTGCGCTCCTGCATGAAGCTCAACACGGCGTTAATCACCAGCAGCGCGCTCACCACGGCCAGGTCCGAATATTTTCCGAGCACGGCTGACAAAACCATGATCAGTTCGAGCATCCAGGCCGAGATTCCCCAGAATTTGCGGAGGAATTTAAGGATCGGGTGCCCTTTTGTTTCGGCCACTTCGTTGTAGCCGTGCTCCTTCCGGCGGACCTCCACCTCGGCGTGGGTGAGCCCGGTGTCGGGGTTGACTTTGAGAGATGCCAGCGCGTCGGGAACCGATGCTGAGGCGATGTCGGGCGGCTTGGTGTTGGCGGTCTTCGGTGGCGCCGGTTCGGGTTCGGATTTCGTCGGGGCGGTTGGCATAGTTTTCACCCACTCTTACTTTGCCAGTTGTTTGCGAATGGCCCGGAGTTCGCTTAGCCGCGCGCGGGTCATCTGGGGATAGCTCATGTTGAGACCTTGCAGGGCGTCGATAACGACACGCGAAACGATGAGCCGAGCGTTATACTTGTCGTCCGCCGGAACCACGTGCCAGGGTGCTGCATTGGTGCTGGTGGCGCTCAGACAGTCTTCGTAGGCCCGCGTGTATTGCTTCCAGAATTTCCGCTCGGCGAGGTCGGCCTGGCTGAATTTCCAATTCTTTTTGGGTTCATCGATGCGCTCCAGAAAGCGCTTTCGCTGCTCCTCCTTCGACAGGTGCAGGAAAAACTTGATGATCCTGGTGCCGTTGCGATGGAGGTGTTTCTCCAAATCCACGATGGAGCGGTATCGTCCCCTCCAGACGCTTTGCTTGTCGGCCAGCTTATCCGGAATCCCCTCGCCGCTCAGAATTTCCGGATGCACGCGCGCGATCAGCACCTCCTCGTAATAGGACCGGTTGAAGACGCCGATCCGTCCGCGCGCCGGCAGACAGCGCGTCGTGCGCCAGAGAAAATCGTGCTCCAATTCGTCTGCGCTGGGATGCTTGAAACTGTAGACTTCGCAACCCTGTGGGTTGATGCCGCTCAGGACGTGGCTGATCGCCCCGTCCTTTCCGGCGGCGTCCATGGCCTGAAAAATAAGGAGTATCGAATAGCTGTTGGAGGCGTAGAGGAGGTGTTGGAGACCGCTCAGCTCCTTGACGTCCGCCGCCAGAAGCTCCTTGTAATGCGGTTCCGACTTGTAGAACGGCCTTATCTTCGTGGCCCATTTGTCGAGCCTGACTTGTTTCCCGCCCGAAACCTGGAAGTCTTTGGGATGGATTTTCATTTTGTGCTTTCTACACCAGCTTAGAATCAAACCCAACCGCCGTGGTCGTCATCATGCTGGAGCGAAAACACAAAATACAGGCTGGCCCAGGTATCGGTTCCGAAACGCCTGAGCCAGCCCGAAAACTACTGAACCGCGATGGGCGCACCGATCTCTTTGCCGATGATGTCGCCGGAGATCACGAGTTCCACGCGCCGATTCTGTTGCCGGCCCGAGGCGGTGTCATTCGAGGCCACCGGTTGAGTCTTTCCAAAGCCTCTCGATGAAACCGAGTTTCCCGCCACTCCTTGCACCACCAGATACTCGCGGACGGATCCGCCGCGTTGTTCCGAGAGCTCCTGATTACACGCATCGGTGCCGACGCTGTCCGTGTGTCCTTCCACCGCGAGCGACAAGCCAGGGTGTCCCTCGACAATCCCCGCCACCTTGGCCAGCTTCTCCCGGGCTTCGGGCCGTAGCGAGAACTTGGCGGTGTCGAAGAGCACATCCGACATGTTCACGATTAAGCCTCGAGCCGTGTCGCGGGTCTGGAGAATCGTGTTGAATTGCAGCAATAGCTGAGCCCGGAGTTCCGACTTGTCCGTCTCCAACTGTTTCTTCTCGTTGCCTACACGGTCGAGCTCGGTTTGAGCGGAAACTTTTTGCGCGTCATTCTCTCGTCTGAGACGATCCACTTCCGTCTGCGAAGCCGCGGTGCTCACGTCGTTTTCCCGTTTGAGGCGATCCGCTTCCGTCTGGGCGGCCGCCATCCGGGCGTCGTTGTCGCGTTTCAAACGGTCGGCTTCGGTCTGCGCAGCCGCGGTTTGCGCGTCATTGTCGCGCTTCAAACGGTCGGCTTCAGTCTGTGCGGCTACAGTCTGCGCGTCGTTGGCGCGCTTCAGGCGGTCCGCCTCAGCCTGGGCGCTGATACGCGCGCCTGCCGCTTCTCGCGTTACGCGCTCAGTTTCCGATTGCGCAGCGGCCTGTCCGATTTCAGCGCGATTTTCCCGCTCCGCTCCCGCTTGGCGTTCGTTGGCGAGGATCTCGTCATCCTGACGCTTGACCGCGATCGCACGGGCGTCTTCGGCCACTTGCACAGCCTGACGCGCCGTCATGGTCACCGGCTTCGATCCGGCGTTGCGCGCCCGGTACGTCTCGGCCTGCTTCAGGTCGCCTTCAGCCTTCAGAAACGTCTCGGTTGCATACTTGTCCGCGCCGCTCGAACGGGCGATGTGGACCGCATTGCGGGCTTCATACAGTTCCAGCGGCATCTTGCGGTTGACCTTCAGGTCCAGCACATTCGTGAGATGCTCATACTGGCCTCTCTGCAGCAATTCGTACTTGGCGTCGACCAACTCGATCGAGCCAAGCGTGTCGGGACGAACGATGTTTTCCATCACCACGACATCGCTCGGCCGCGAGACGGCGAAGTACGGTTCGGCGGTGACAACCAGGGCGAACGCCTGCAGCTCCGTGGTCACATGCAGCTTGCTGTTGTCGCCATTGCGGAGAATTTCCCCCAGGTTGGACGTGCGGCCCTCCGGAGTGATGGCCCACAGCACGTACGTGAGGTACTCGGTGCCGAATTGCGTGGCTTCCGGAAGATTGCGGAACTCCGCGTCGATGTCAATGAAGCCCTGCTTGCCCTCGACCTTGGCTTCACCATGGGCATTCGGCATGAGCGGGGTACCGAGGAAGTCGATCTTCGTGGTTCCGTTGCGGTGCTGGTAGCTAATCGACTTCGCGGTCCGTTGCGTCACGGTGACGCGATAAACAGGGGTCAGTCCTACAGCGGCCCGGCTTGCATTCTCGTTGCGTTCCTGGGCCGGGGTCTGGGCCGATAGAACTCCGCATGCCATCAGGAATGCGATTGTGATTGTCTTCATGTTGGTTCCTTCAAGTTTCTTGGTACGTCGCGACCCCTTGGCTAGGGCACGTACAGCGCCGACCCCGTGAGGCGTTGCATGCGCTCACTTGGCGTCTGGATTTCGGCTCAAGCTTGGGGGATGGGGCCTTGGCAAGTAACCGTATGCGGTCATGTGACCGCTTATGGTCAGAGTGTGCGGCGGTGGATAGGTCTAAGAAGGCCGCTTCTAAGAACGCCCAGCAGCTTGCGATTTCGACTGACGGGCGCGGAAACGAGGGCGCGGCGAAGTGCGCCGCTCCGGACGCTTCGCGGCCAGAGTCTCCGGTGGGGAACTCTGCTGCATTCCGATCCACTGCAACCAGACGTTGGCTTTTTGTGCAGCTACTTCCTTTGTAAACCCGTAGCGTTCTTGGAGCTTATTCACGAAGAAGCCCCGCCATTCTTTCGAGATCTGATCCCAGCCCATTTGGAGGATTTCCCTTCTTGCCAGCCCAGGGGAAGGCACGCAGGCCTGCCAGTGCGGCATTCACTTCCTAACGGTTTCAGGTAGCAACTTGTCCCGCGATCCTACTTGGACGCCGAGACCGAACATTAGCATCAGCCCCAGTAGGGTCCACACGACCGTCGCAATCGATAAGATTGGAACAAATAGGAGAAAGGCTCCCAGACTGCCCAGAAATAAAGCACCGGAAGAAGCCAGAAGACAGCGTATGATCACGGCTATTGTGGAGCAAGCGTAGTGCCAACGGTTATCGCAGCACTACGTAATGGCTGGTGGAGAACCCTAGGGCAGCGCCCAGGAACACATCCGAGGGAAAGTGCGCCTGGCCGGACACTCTTGAGAAACCAATCGCGCCGGCGATTCCATAGGCAACCCACGGCACCCAGCGATGCTTGGGGTAGCGCTCGGCGAACACGTTAGCGACCGCAAATGCGGCCGCGCTGTGTCCCGAGGGAAAACTTCCAAAGCCCCCGGCACTGCGATTCTTGGTCTCAAACCAGGTGTCGGAGAAGTTGCCGTTCGGTCCCACTTCGCTCGGACGCATCCTGCGGTCCACGTCTTTCATCACCAGGGCGACGATCTCCGCGTTGGCCACCGCCTCGCCCGCCAACAATGCGGTTTGGCTGGCATAGGAGTCCTTTCGAACCAGACCGGTGACATAAAAAGAAACCGGCACGGCCGCGATGGCCAGAGCGGTGTTCGTGCCGCTCAGAACGTGGTTGAATCGATGAACGGCAGGCGCCTGTTGGAACGAGGTCCGTTGGAAGTAGGGAGTATCAATCGGGTCGAGCGCAATCAGCGCCGCGGTTGCCCCGATGACGCCAAGGGCCGGTTTCCAGCCCTTGCCCTGGGCCGCTGTCACGGGAAACGACCAGATTCGCTTTTGGTCCGCGGCCATCCGTGGCAAAAACTGCTTTAGGGAAATCTCACGGACCGGTAGTGCGACGGTGCCGGGATCCGGATCCGCGAGCGGCGGATCCTGCGCCATTGCTCGCCCGGACAGCCAGACAACCGCGATCAGCACACCGAGCGCTGCGCGGGATTTCATTGCGTGGCTGCGGCCTCCGCATCGAGTTGTTCGAGTTGCACAACTTGCTCGCGCAATTTGGCCCACTCGGCTCTGGCCTTCTTCGTGGGAGGAGAGATGGGCGGCTTCCGGTCCTTGTAGTAGTCCAGAACATTGGCGCGGAGCTCCGGCGAAATCCCGGTGAACTTGTGATCCGCTAGCTTACCCAACAGCTTGTCGTACGCCTGGTCGGTTCCCGCGTACTTACCGGCAGGCGTCAGTTGGCCGACATCGATATTCTCGTTCGGCAGTTCCATCCGGCCAGCGTCCACGTTCGCGAGCAACGTGCGATAGCTATCCACCGTCGCGTTGAAGCTAGCCATGAACATCTTCTCGACTTCAGGAGTCGGTGCGCGAAAAGCGAGCGACTTGAAGGGACCCGACTTCGGAACCATCTGCAACACCCAGGTCACCAAACGGGTGCGAAAACCAGGCTTATGGTATTCCGTCCCCCATTCTTTCTCGTAGCTGGAGCGGGAGAGGTTGTACAGGAATTTTTTCTTGGTCATGCCCGGAATTTCTTTTACCACCTGATCCCTCTTGAGTTGCCATGCCACCCGCGTCATGCCCGGGATGATAGATCCGACGCTATAACGGAAAGATCCCAAGGCGAGGTCCAGGCTTCCGAAAACGTCTTTCAGTTCAACTCCGTAAGTGTCCAGGAACGCGCGCTCCAGCACTGGTTTGGACACCTGGAAGCCGATGAAGGCCCGGTAACGGTCCGGGGCGTATCGCCCTTGCGCCACCTGCAACACATCGAAGCCGAACTCCGTCCGGATGTGCGCCAGCGGATTGTCCCAATAGGTCACTTCCTTCCCGAACTTCCGGCGCAGGTCGGGATACAGGATCGGCACGGCGAGATTGGTGCCGAGGCGATGGCCGCTATTGTCCGCGGCATAATGGGCCAGCGCGCCCAGCGCGAAGGCGTATTCGTTGAGGTCCTGCGATTCGCGGATCAGTGCAATCACGAAATCCCCGCTGCGGACGTAATGCGTCAAGTCGCTGAAGAGTCGGCTGCTGAACGGGTAGTACCCCATGTCTTGCAGAATGCAGCCCCCATAGACGTAGGCATGGGCCTGCTCCAACTCCTCGGGCGTCGCCATGGGGAATCGTTTCAAAAGCATTTTCTGGATCGAAGCGTCCCAAAGAGAGTCCACGATGGCTTCGTGCGTGAGCACCGAGTAACCGTAGGACATGGAGGTGGCGAGCAGCAGCACCAAGACCAGGCGCGCCACGCCTGAGAAACGCCAAGTCGACCAATTTCGAGCAGAGCCAAAAGAAAAGGAGAGGATAGACATCGTGTGTGTTGCGGGAGTGGCTCTTGCGCCAAGTCGCCCTCAGGCCAGCCGCCGCCTCCGCTCTACAGCGGCCGTTCCTGGAGCGTCAACCGTAAGCAAGCACGTTAGAGTCCAATCGAGATTCGTTGGCGTTGATTGCTCAGTGCTGGCCGGCAACGGTTTGTCTGTCACCAGAAAGTCGGCGCGAGTCTCGGGCGCGGATGCGATACCCCCGGCGCAGGTCTTTTTCAGAAGATCCTTGGCACGCGTCATCCACTCGAAACTATCGCAATGCACGGAAAAGAGAATGCCGGCGCCCTTGATCCGACCGTCGAATCGCTTGGCTTCATACTCCGGAAAACCCACCCCAATTAGCGCGCCCACGACGGCCCCAACCGTACCACCCAGTCCGACGCCGGCCAGCAGTGCCATGACGGGGCCCGCCGCGAGGAGCGGTCCGGCTCCGGGAATCGCCAGTAAACCGGCCCCGGCCAGCCATCCCAAGGTGCCGGCGACGACAGCCGCGGAACCAGCCCCGATGACCGCGCCTTCCGGAGCCTTCGTGCTTTTCTTGTGAGCAAAATCCTTAGAGCCATGATTCTCCGGGAACAAAACGGCGATGTCCGTGTTCCGGAAGCCCCCTTGCTTCAAAGCCCCCATTACTTCTTCGATGCCCCGACGGTCCCGGCACAAGCCATACACTGCCGTATTGGATGCCATGCTGTGTCTCCTTACTTAAGCCTTTGCTTAAGACCTCGTTTCAAGCCATTGCTCAAGCCCGTGCTCAAACAGAGGCACGCTGGTGGCCGCTACCCGTTTCGTCAAATCCGCCGCGTTAGGCCGGAGCCTTCGAACTCATGGTGCCCGAAGTGCTTATACTTCAGGGGTCGTACGTGCGGGCGCCCATACCCATGAAACAAAACCCTCCACCAGGACTCGCGGTACGGCCCAAACTCCGGGGAGATGTGGGAGCCGTAGTCGTGTTCGGAACCCTTGCCGTGCTGTACTTTGCCCGCGAGATCCTAATCCCCTTCGCATTTGCCCTCACGCTGACGTTTCTGTTGACTCCAGGGGTAGCGCTTCTCCAAAGGATGCACACCGGCCGCGTAGTGGCCGTGCTCACCACCGTTCTGGTCTCGATCGCCGTGGCTGGCAGCGCCGCTTGGATCATCGCAAGCCAGTTGGTTGACGTCGCCAATCAGCTCCCCTTCTACCGTCAAAACATTCAAGCCAAGATTGAAGCGTTTCACACTCCGATCGCGGGGCCGTTGGGCCACGCCACCGAAAGCGTGAAGGAGGTAGTGGAGCAGCTCTCCGGCCCCGCCGCGGTATCCCCGGCCGCGATTCCGCAAGGCCGCAATAAGAAGCCGGCGAGTGCGCCGCCTGCGCCTGCGTCTCCCATCCCCGTTCAAATGGTCCAGCCCCTGACCAGCGGATGGAAACAGCTTCTCGATCTCGGCGCACCGGTTCTGGCGCCTCTAGGGCGGGCCGGCGTGGTCGTCATCTTTACCGTCTTCATGCTGTTCAAGAGAGAAGACCTGAGGAACCGGCTTCTGCGGCTAGCCGGGATCAGCCAGTTGAACCTCATGACCCAAGCCCTCGACGACGCGGCCAGCCGCGTTAGCCGCTACCTGCTGATGCAGTTCCTGGTCAACACGGGCTTTGGAATTCTGTTTGGCTTTGGCCTTTACTTGATCGGCGTGCCGTACCCCGCGCTATGGGGAGCGGTCGCGGCAATCCTGCGGATCATACCGTACGTGGGAACGCTGGTTGCCGCGACGTTGCCGCTCGCGCTCTCGCTGGCCGTGTTTGATGGATGGCTCAAGCCGCTGCTCGTGTTCCTGCTGGTTATGAGCCTGGAATTGGTCATCGCCAACTTCGTCGAGCCTTTGCTCTATGGCGCCCACGTGGGAATCTCCTCCTTGGCGCTGCTGGTAACGTCCGTTTTTTGGACCGTTCTGTGGGGACCCGCGGGCCTGATCCTGTCCACGCCGCTGACGGTCTGCGTCGTGGTTCTGGGACGCTACGTCCCCCAGCTCTCGTTTCTGCACATCCTGCTGGGCGATGAACCCGCTCTCGCCGCCGAAGCCCAGATCTACCAAAGGCTGCTGGCGATGGATCAGTTGGAAGCACAGACCATTGCCGACCAGTTTCTGAAAGGACGGCCCTTGGTCGAGCTGTACGATACAGTGCTCATCCCCGCGTTGACCATGGCCGAGCAGGACCGGCACAAAGGAGCGCTCGACGCCGCCCGGGAAGAGTTTCTGTTCCTCAGCATGAACGAAATGATCGCCGAATGTTCCGAGTATAAATTGGAGGAAACCTCGCCCGCGGAGGACGCCGCGCCGATGCCGGACGCAGCGGAGCGTCTCGACGCCAGAATATTCTGCGTTCCGGCCCACGATCGGGCCGATGAGATCACCGCCGCAATGCTGGCGCAGCTACTCGAGCAAAACGGGCTGGCAGTCCTGTCGTTTCCCATCGCCGGGCCCTCCATTAACGATTGGATCCCATTGATGAAGCCCGGTCCCAGCGATGTAGTCTGCATCTCAGCGCTACCTCCCTACGCGTTCGCTCCCGCGCGAGTGCTGTGCAAGCAGATCCGCGAACGCTTCCCGAAACTCAAAGTGGTGGTTTGCGTGTGGGGGTTCAGTGGCGATACCAGCAAAGCCAAGGCCCGTTTCGAGCGAACCCAACCCGATCGTCTGGTGACCAGTCTCGCAGAGGCCGTGGAACATATTCAGGAACTGGTTTGCCCCAAGCCGGAGGCGGCTCCGGTAGTCGCGTGATGCCCATTGGCGGTCCGCGTGCTTGAAACAAGGCAGGAATATGGAGTAATTATGAATTTCATCCGAGTGATCCCAGCCGCTGGCGTCTTGTTGTTTTTCGGCGCGATGGTGCCTGTGTACGCACAGGGCGATCAGCAAGGGAAGTCCGAGAAGCAGGAGAAAGGCGGGCAGCCGCAGCCGCAACAACGCGCTCAGCCGCCTCAACAACAACCGCAACACGCTCAACAGCCGGCGCCGCAGCCGCAGCGGGCACAGCAGCCTCAACAGCAGCAGCCGCCGCAGCGGGCACAGCAGCCTCAACAGCAACAGCAACAGCAACAGCAACAGCAACAGCAACACGCTCAACAGCCTCCGCAGCGTGTCCAGCAGCCGCAGCAGGCACAACAGCCCCAGCAACAGCAGCAAAAGCAAAACGCTCAACAGCCTCAACAGCAACCGCAGCGGGCACAACAGCCCCAACAGCAGCAACCGCAACGCGCTCAGCAGCCTCAACAGCAACCGCAGCGGGCACAACAGCCGCAACAGCAGCAACCGCAACGCGCTCAGCAGCCGCAGCAGCAACCGCAGCGGGGACAACAACCCCAACAACAGCAGCAGCCGCAGCAACGCGCCCAGCAGCCTCAGCAACAACCGCAGCGGGGACAACAACCCCAACAACAGCAGCCGCAGCAACAAGCCCAGCAGCCTCAACAGCAACCGCAGCGTACATCGGGGCAGGCAGTCGCCTGGCAGCAGCAACGGGGATGGCTAAAGCAGGGAGGCGGTTGGCAGGGACACGACTCCTTTCAGCAGGATCGCGCCCAGCACTGGCAGTCCGACCATCGCACCTGGGCCCAGCGCGGAGGCTATGGCGGTTTCTACATTCCTCAGGCTAGCTTCACCCTCTATTTCGGCGCCCAACATTTCTTCCGCATACGCAACCTCCCAGCGATGTACATGGGGTATCCGCGCTTCGAGTACAACGGTTTTGCGTTCATGATCGTGGATCCCTGGCCGGAGTATTGGCCCGTAAACTGGTACGCCACCGATGACGTTTACATCGCTTATGACAACGGATACTACCTGTACGACCGCAACTATCCAGGGGTCGGGATTGCGATCGTTGCTCTTCCGCTCGCTAGCTAAAGATCGCTGCGGGAGATCCCCAGCTTCTTCATCATGGCGTTCAAAGTCGTCCGCGGCACCCCCAGACGAGTTGCCGCGGCGCTGACGACGCCGTCCGTCTCGCGAAAAATCCGCAAGATGTAATCCCTTTCCACTTCCTCCAGCGTGGACCCGCCGTTGGTCCCCTCGGTCGCGGACTTCAGTTCCGCCAACGGAGCGCGGAGGTTAGGCCCCCGGGAAAGGATGACGGACCGTTCAATGAAGTTCTCCAGCTCCCGCACATTGCCGGGCCACTGCCAGTTCACCAAGGCGCGTACCGTGTCCGATGGGATCTTGTCGATCGTCCGATCCATTTTTGCGGCGTATTTCTTGATGAAGTGCCGCGCGAGTATCGGTATGTCCTCCGGATGACCCCGCAAGGGCGGTGTAATGATCGGGAATACCTTCAGCCGGTAATACAGATCGCTGCGGAACAACTTGTCTCCCATCATCTGAGTCAGATTCCGGTTAGTCGCCGCCACTAACCGGACGTCGATAGGAATGGTGCGGGTGCCCCCCAGCCTCTCGAAAGACTTTTCCTGCAGAGCGCGCAGCAACTTGGGCTGCAGGTCCAAGGGAATATCGCCCACTTCGTCCAGAAACAGCGTCCCGCGATGCGCCATTTCAAAGCGGCCGATCTTCTGTCCCAGGGCGCCGGTGAAGGCTCCTCGCTCGTATCCAAACAATTCGCTTTCCAGCAACCCCGTCGGAATGGCGGCGCAGTTCAAGCTGACGAAAGGAAGATTCCGCCGGGGACTCAGCCGGTGTATGGCGCGCGCCACCAATTCTTTTCCCGTGCCCGTCTCACCCAGGACCAACACCGTCGCATCGGTAGGCGCAACCACTTCCACTTGGCCCATAACCCGCTTCATGGCCGCGCTGTTGCCTATGATCTCGTCAAAATTGTGGGTGATCTCGACGGCTTCCGCATCGACATTCTCCAGCCGGTCACGCTCCCGGAGGTCCTGTACGAAAGTGATCCACCGGAAGGGAGAGAGCTTCAAGACGGCCGTGGCGACCAGCACCGGGACCCGGCCTCCGTCCTTGCGGATCAACTCTTTTTCAAAGGGTGTGCAGGCCCCGAACCGCAGTCCTTCTTCGTGGGCCAGCTCGTCGAGAGCGAGGAATTCCGGCGGAGTTAGATCCGGCCAGTGCAGCCGGCCTGCTTGCAGATCCTCGCGGCTGTATCCGACCAGTTCGAGAAACGCATCGTTGGCTTCCGGAATCCGGTCGAACTCTCCCGAAACGATGCCGGCGATGGTCGATTCCGCCGGGAGCGGCCGGAGATGGGCGCGGCTGCGCCGTAGTTTTTCGTCTCTGTCGTGGCGGTCGCTGAAGTCGCGCACCACCCTGGCGAAGCCTTGCAAATCTCCGCTCTCGTCTTTGAGCGCCATGGTGATGGCGTTGGCCCAGAATCGGGACCCGTCCTTCTTCATGCACCAGCCTTCATTGCCGAAATGGCCTTCACTGGCGGCTCTCTTCAATTCTTCCGGGAGTTTGGCCCGGACAGTGTCGTCGGCGGGATAGAGACCTGACAGGTGCTGGCCAATGATTTCGTCGCTCTTGTAGCCGAAAATGCGCTCCGCTCCGGCGTACCAGGCGACAATCTTTCCGTCGAAATCCAATAAGAACAGCGCATAGTCCTGGACCCAGGACGGAAGGCGAGCGTCTTTGTCCGCCTCGGCGGATTTGCTCTTGTCGCGCAGCACCAGGAGATGGCGGACGGGCAGCACGTTGCCTTTGGCGGTGTACTCGACATCCCGGGGAGTTCCGTCCGGACCCACCAGTTGCAGCGTGCCTTCCTGCTCGCCGTCCTCCAGAAACGAACGCCAGCGCTCCGAGAGCGTGGGCTTGAAGCCCGGCTCTGCAAAATCGTCCAGACTGCGGCCGATGATCTTCTCCCGAGGGAGGCCCAAGAGCTTGCTGGCGCCGACACTTGCCTCGCGGTAGTGGCGATCGTCGTCCGCCAACACAATGGGCACGGAAGGGTGAAATACGATGGCCCGGAACAACAACTCAAGTTCCTTCGGGCCGTTTTCAGAAAGCCAACGGGTGGCGAGCGGCTGTGAGGCGGCGGAGTTCACCAGCATTTCTCCTTGCCCCGTCGGTCTCTAACCCTGTTGATCTTGAAAGCCGGAGGCCCGGAGGATTTCCTGACGCGTCCGGCAAGCAGCGGGCAGCCGAGAGTGGCGGTCAGGTTGATTCTACCACGTCGCCGACCCGATTGCGACCATATTTCGTCATATGACGTTCGGCAGGCGAGCGCGCCGGAGTAAGCTTCAGCCTGCAACGGATGGCTTGAGCCGCCGCGAGATCACCCAATCACGCCTCCAAGCGCGACTACATTTCCCTCCGTTTGTACGACATACCGGTCCCAGCCGCCAGGATTGCTTGAGCGGCCAGTGTATCTTGGAGTCGTGAGAGGTCAATCGCTCCGCCATATGAGAGGTTGATCCACCGCGCACGTCGAATTCGCGACTAGACCATTTTCTGAGATAATATAGACCAGCTCTGGCGATCCGGCTGCAAGCAAGAGATGGCGAAGGCCTATTCTGACGATCTACGACGGAAGTTGTTGGAGGCGCATCCGCAGGGGGAAGAGAGC
>Ga0209517_10001497_pt1 | contig 35043 bp, 32 predicted proteins | sample PeaSoiMetSII2010_FD_187695 | JGI IMG/M metagenome (GOLD analysis project Ga0209517, IMG submission 187695) | Peat soil microbial communities from Weissenstadt, Germany - SII-2010 (SPAdes) (version 2) | ecosystem: Environmental > Terrestrial > Soil > Wetlands > Peat | place: Germany... | reverse complement strand
GAGATCGCCCGCCAAACCAACCTGCTGGCGCTGAACGCGGCCATTGAGGCTGCGCGAGCCGGTGAACACGGGAAGGGGTTTGCCGTGGTTGCCTCCGAGGTGCGCAAGCTCGCGGAACGGAGCCAAACGGCGGCTGCCGAAATCAATAAACTGTCGGCCTCGAGTGTTCAAATCGCGGAAAAGGCAGGAGAGATGCTCGCAAGAATGGTCCCTGATATTCAGAAAAACGCGGACCTGGTGCAGGAAATCACCGCAGCGAGCAACGAGCAGTCTGTTGGAGCGGACCAGATCAACAAGGCCATTATGCAATTGGACCAGGTCATACAACTGAACGCCTCGGCATCCGAGGAAATGGCTTCCACGTCCGCCGAGTTGTTGAGTCAGGCCGAGCAGCTTCAGAACACGATTGCATTCTTCAAACTTGACGGCGGCCCTGCCGTTGCGAGGATCGGCGTTGCGGCGGCCTCTAAACAGGCTAAAGCAGTGCAGAAGACGCACGTGGCAAATTTAAAATACACCGCGCCAAGAAAGACCAACGGAGGTACGTGGCCAAGTGGTGTGTCTCTGAATATGTCGAAGGAAGTCAAGATAGACATGGCCGATGACGACTTTGAGAGATACTAGGGAGGAGTTTCATGAGCGTATCGTCAATAACCGAAACAGGTCAGTATCTTACCTTCAAGCTCGAAGACGAGGTGTTTGCGCTGGACATCGGCAAGGTCCGGGAAGTCCTTGATTTCACATTGATTGCAAAAGTGCCGCAGACACCTGATTTCATGCTGGGAGTGCTCAATCTTCGGGGAAACGTGGTACCGGTCGTGGATATGCGTTTGAAGTTCGCAATGACCCGGACGGAAACCACTGTAAATACCTGCATCATCATCGTCGAGATCGAGATCGACGGGGAGAACACCGTGCTCGGTGCTCTGGTCGATTCGGTGCAGGAAGTGATGGACCTCGAACCCGATCAGATTGAACCGGCACCGCGTATCGGGACCCGCCTTAATACAAAGTTCATCAAAGGAATGGGGAAGCGGGACAATCACTTCATAATCATACTGGATATAGACAAGGTATTCTCTTCGGATGAACTTGCCATGGCGCGCGATGTGGGTGAGGAATCCGCCGCGTAAGGTGAGCGTTCATAAATGCGGACTGAGACAACGAACATAATGCGCGATGCACGGCCGCCAAAAAGAATGCGGAGGCAATCGTCTTCTCTTCCTGAAAATATGAATGGGATTTCAGATGGCGAAATATTTTCGGTGCGGATGTCGGATAAAGATTTTGTGCGCCTGAGCGAATTTATTCGATCTTCATGCGGCATAAAACTGCCTCCCGCCAAAAAGACGATGCTCGAAGGACGACTCCGCAAGCGGTTGCGCGCTCTTTCTATCCGGTCCTTTGAGAGGTACTGTGAGTTTCTTTTCAGCCCCGACGGGTCAGAGTCGGAATATATCCACATGATCGACGCGGTAACCACCAATAAGACAGATTTCTTTCGGGAGCCCGATCACTTTGATTTCCTTTTCGAAAGAGCCCTCCCGGAGTTGGTCGGTCTATACGGGGATGGCGCCCGCAAGAAGTTCAACGTGTGGAGCGCCGCATGTTCAACAGGAGAGGAGCCCTATACGCTGGCGATGGTTTTGAGTGAATTCTCGCAATGTTGTCCTGGGTTTGGCTTTTCTATCCTTGCAACGGACATCTCCACGGCAGTATTGGAAAAAGCGAGGTCGGGCATATATGAGCATGACAGAGTGATCCCGGTTCCCATGGAGCTTCGAAAAAAATATCTTCTTAAAAGCAGGAAAAAAGAGACGGGGCTTGTTCGGATCGCACCGGAATTGCGGAATTCAGTGCAATTCGGAAGGCTTAATCTTCAGGAAGAAGAATATGGAATAAACGTACCGATCTCGATCTTATTTTGCCGCAATGTCCTCATCTATTTCGATCGGCCCACACAAGAAAAGCTCCTTAAACGACTCTCACAACATCTGATGCCCGGGGGATATCTGTTTGTGGGGCATTCGGAAAGCCTCCATGGCATGGATTTGCCCCTGGTACAAACGGCAACCACCATCTATAGGAAGCAACAGTGATGGATTCGGAGCGCCGAAGGCCGATGAAATGAAGAAGATCTTCAGTATTCATATCGGCGGATTTCATGCGAGCAGGGAGCCGGCCGTCATCGGGACCCTTCTTGGCCCATGTGTGGCCGTCTGCCTGTATGACCCGGTAGCGCGAATTGGAGGCATGAACCACATCCTGCTGCCGGGAAAGGCCGATCTGAAAATCTTTGATAATGTGGCCCGGTACGCTATAAATGCTATGGAGTTGTTGATCAACAAGATCATGACCCTCGGGGGCCAAAGATCTAACCTGGTATCAAAGGTTTTTGGCGGGGCTAATGTTCTTCCGGCTGTCTTTGCCGAGAGTGGTGGGATAGGCGCCAGGAACTCCGAGTTTGTGCTCGAGTTCCTTCAAATGGAGGCCATCTCCATCGTCAGCCAGGACCTGGGGGGGCATGACACCCGAAAGATTTACTTCCACACGGATAGCGGTGAAGTACTCCTGAAGCGCACCCGTCCCTCCTGGTGGCGGAATATCGGTTTTGAAGAAAGAAGACTTCTGGAATCAGCACGTAGGAAAGTCGAAGAATGCGGAGAGGCAGCTCTGTTCGTCTGAAAAGGAGCAGGAATGCCGCGTGTTGGTTATGGAGTACCTCAGATGAGTAAAAAAATCAGGGTATTGATTGTTGATGATTCGGCAGTGGTCCGCCAAACACTTGCTGAAATACTTTGCTCCGATCCCCTGATCGAAGTAATGGCGACAGCCTCTGACCCTTTCATCGCGGCAGAGAGGATAAGCCATGAGGTCCCTGATGTAATCACGCTTGACATCGAGATGCCGCGTATGGACGGCATTACCTTCCTTGAAAAGCTTATGGCTCAGCATCCCATCCCTGTAGTGATATGTTCGAGTCTGACCGAAAGGAGTTCCGATACCACGTTGAAGGCACTGGAATATGGGGCGGTGGAAATCATCCAAAAGCCCAGGCTTGGCATTAAACAGTTCCTTGAAGAGTCCAGGATCCGCATCTGCGATGCGGTGAAAGCCGCCTCCCAGGCCAAGGTCAGACGCCTTTGCGAACGGAGAAAAATCGAGTCTAAACTAACCGCTGACGCCGTCATTTCGAAATCAAACACCAGGGCTATGATCGAAACGACCGACAAGATCGCTGTCATAGGAGCTTCCACCGGGGGGACCGAGGCATTGCGGGTCTTGTTGGAATCACTTCCTCTCGACGCCCCCGCGACAGCTATCGTACAGCATATGCCGGAGCATTTCACGGCCGCCTTTGCAAGGCGTCTTGACGGAATTTGCCGAATTTCCGTCAAAGAGGCGGAGAACAACGACACACTGATCCGAGGGCGTGCGCTGATAGCGCCCGGCAATCATCACATGCTGCTCAAGCGCAGCGGCGCGCGCTATTTCGTTGAGATTAAGGAAGGTCCGCTTGTCTGCCGTCATCGTCCCTCCGTGGATGTGCTGTTTCGCTCCGCCGCCCGCTACGCAGGTAAAAATTGTGTGGGCGTTATCATGACAGGAATGGGGGACGACGGCGCAAGAGGCATGGCAGAGTTGAAGGAGGCCAGCTCAGCTACTATCGCCCAGGATGAGAAGTCCTGTGTCGTGTTTGGTATGCCGCACGAGGCGATAAAGCGCGGGGCTGTGGACCGGGTCGTTGCACTTGAAGATATGGCGGCGCAAATTCTGAGATCCTGCGGCAGGTAATGCTCTGGAGTGCAATTAGGCGCTCAAGTCTGAAATTCGTGCTTTTCCGGCAGAAAATCTTCGTGACAGTCTCCGCGCTCTCTGCCTTCTCTGCGGGCCTTCTAATTCCACCGATCGACAGCCTCTAAAATCCGGTGGTTTGCACGAGTGGCCACGGTCGAGCTTGAGAGACGCAGAGATCGCGGAGAAAAGCAATTAAACAGACAGCAAGGACAAAACAAAAGAAATGAGGTCCCTGCGCACTTTGCCCCTATGCGGCGAAATTTTAAAGCACCGACCGCAGAGTTGGCAGAGATCGCAGAGAATACGCAACCTATGTTTTCTGCTAGATTTCTTTCCTCTGCGCTCTCTGCGCCTCTCAAAATCGACCGTGGCCCCCCGATCAAATCGTCGGATTGCGGCGGGGTTGTCAATCGGTGAATTCTTATTGGTTCCGGCTTGCCCGGGTTAGTATTAGGTTGCAGGCTCAATATTCCTTTTTCAATGGGTGACCCCAAGTTTCACTAAATCTCTATCGTGCTCTCCTGGAGCAGGTGGATATCCGCTATTTCCTCTTCGAGGTAGGCCTTCAGTTTCTTTTTTAGACGGCTTTCTATCTGCCGGACGCGTTCACGGCTGATCCCGAACTTGATTCCTATTTCCTGGAGGGTCAGCGGCTCCTCCCCGAGGAGACGTTTGTCAAATATAATAGCCTCTTTGCCCTTGAGCTGTTCCCCGAAGAACATGAGCTTGTCGTGCAATATCGCCCTGGCTTCCCGGTCGGCCATCTGGACGTCAACCGGCACGTCATCCGAGGGTAAAAACGACTTGTGAGTGTCTTCCGAATCTTCTTTCAAGGGACTGTCCAGCGATATTTCCCAACTGTTCAGCCGCTGGTCCATTTCGATAATTTCCGATTCCTTAACGTCCAGCCTCTGGCTGAGCAGTATGGGTGTCGCCTCTGTCCCCCGGGCTTCCAGCCGCTCTTTTTCCTTTCGCAGATTGAAGAACAATTTCCGTTGGGCCTGCGTTGTACCTATTTTTACGAGTTTCCAGTTATCCATGATAAACTTGATTATGTATGCCTTGATCCAGAAGGACGCATAATACGAAAACTTATACCCCTTGTATGGATCAAATTTTTTCGCGGCCTGCATAAGCCCGACATTACCTTCCTGGATAAGGTCCATGAGGTTCTGCATCCAGTAGCGTTGAAAATCCATTGCGATCTTCACCACAAGGCGAAGGTTCGCCGTTACCAGCTTGTAGCCGGCTTCGATATCTCCCTTTTCCCGGTAACGGATCGACAGATCCATTTCATCTTCCCGGCTGAGAAGCGGGTATTTCTTGATATCATCGAGATAGACGCGAAAAAGATCGTATGCGACGGGCTGAATCTGGTTCGACAGTGGAACGCTCTCCGTGCCGGTCCTGGCTTTTTCGGAACTGCGGGTTCCACCCTGAGTTTTCCGGGTACTGGTTGAAACACTTTTTCGCTTCTCATTTTTAAGCATGTCTATCGTCTCCCGTTGTTGAACAGATTGGGATGCTCCATCCCCGCACTTATCGTATGGGGGGCGGTTTGGATCCTAAGATTTTCCCGGCCATTGAAGTCCCGCATCGCTTGCCTGAATTGCCGATACGGCCCACACCCCTGGATCAGGACATCAAAAAACCGATGGCGCCGTGACCAACGGCCTTACAGTATTAGACTTTAGTTAGGTGGAAACTTTGACAAAGGGAAACTTTTCGATGCCAAAAATATCAGATTTTTGTCTTTTGAAAATCAGGTGGAGACAGTAGTTTGCAGGGTGTAAGGGCAGTAACCTTGAGTACATCCTCGTTGGGAGCAGGTAGGGAGAAGCAACAAGCGGGAAGCGGGGATTTGTTCAATAGTCAAGCCGGCACGCGGGCAAGATATCCTGTTTGCCTACCCCAAAGATTTCTGCCCGCGCCTTTGTTTGCTTCGTATGATAACCGGCACGATACGGTAGTCGCGCTGGAAGACAGCAGCCAGGTCCCCTTCCGGAGATTTGGAGACACCGCTTGCGGAGACAGTACCACTCGCCAACAGGAGGGCATCGTTCATCTCGCCGAGAGTCTGCCGGGCATAGGGGGCAAGGTAGTCACATGAACAAAACCACGGAGGGGTCAGGCCTCGACACGAGACAAAAGTGGAAGATCGGGTTAAGATACGAGGCGCCGATGCTCTCCAGCAGCAAAGGCCAGAAGGGAGTATTTTGATGAAAACCGGTGCCTTGCCAATCCCTGAATTCATACGAGTTCTAAGCATTGCGATGATGTTTGCCGTGAGCTCATTTTGGACGGCGCCTGCACAGGCCCGGGTCAGCGATACGCAGGTCGCTGCACTTGTTGAAGCGCTTCGACTGTCTGCTCCAAATACCGGAAATCCCAATGACGGGCTCTACAGCGATTGGAAGATCAAGTGGGAAAATATTATTCGGTGGTCCGAGCGTTGTACGGGAAAAGAGATGGAGCCGGCAGAATTTGAAGCCAACACTCAAAAAGCTCGCGAGATCCTTGCCTGCATCATGGGTAAAATATTGCGTGAGCAGTATGAGCTCAGCAAAGATGAGTCCGTAGCTGTACGTCGCGCTGCATCCTGGTGGATGATCGGTGATCCCGATCAATACGATACTCCACAGACCAGCCCCTATACCCGGAAGGTTCTGGATTTTTACAGATCGATGCGCGTGAGGAGTGAGAGGTGAGGGGAAATCCTTAAATTCCTTGGCCCTGATTCATCAATGCACAGCCTGTCAAAGGCTTTTATTTTTCCTCTTAATCCTGTGAATCCTGTCCAAGTTCTTGTCTTTTGTATTCTTCTTTAATCCTGAATCCTGTTAATCCTGTCTGACATATTGCATCAGCATTCCGGAGACACTCGATTCACGACCGCCGACCTGGAATCTCACCTTGCCTGGACGGGTTTTTGCGAGCTATTATATGAGTCTGTTGGAAAATTCAATTTTAAGGACTTTAGGACTTTGCGGGCTGAAAGCCCGCGTTGCCGGGGAATGGCCACTCGGCAGGCTGAAGGCTTTCAGGCTGAAAGCTGGGAGCCCGCGTTGCCGTGGAAGGGCCGCAAAGTAGATCCCGGACATTTTGCCAGAGGCTCATATGATTGCTCGGCGCGGCGTCTACCGCGCTGCAACGACCGTATTCACACAACCGCCAAGGATGGATTAACCATGCCCGTTGAGCCCTCCCTTCCAGCCGGAGCTGATGCCGGGGGCCTCGCAGTTTCTTTGGACACGGCCTTCGATGCTTCGCACAACGGCATCATCGTGATGGACCGCCAGGGCTACATCCTCAAATGCAACAAAGCGGCCCTGCGGGTGCTCAATCTATCGGCCCCTCTTCCCAGGCATCTTCACAAGGAATTCGTCCCCGAGGCCTGGCCGGACCTCGAGGCCGTCATGACGACAGGCAAGAGCCAGATCGGCGTGCGGTTGTCGCTGCCTCACACGAACCTCATTGCAAACCGCTCGCCAATCTTCGTGGACGGCCAGGTGGTGGGCCTCATCAGCGTTTTTCAGGACATTTCCGAATACGAAGCCATCATCTCCGAGTTGAAGGGCTACCAGAAGCTCCACCAGGAACTCGACGCCATCATTGAATCCTCCTCGGACGGCCTCTACATCACCGACGGACAGGCCAAGACCATCCGCGTGAACCATGCCTATGAGCGCATCACGGGCCTCAAGCGCCAAAACCTCCTGGGCTTCAACATGCGCGACCTGGTGAACAACGGGGTTTTCGACCGGTCGGTTACCCTCGAAGTCCTCAAAGAACGCAAGACGATCAGCATCATCCAAACGGTTCTGGGCAACAAGCTTGTTCTGGTGACTGGAAATCCGATTTTCGATGAGGATGGCGAAATCACCTTTGTGGTCACCGACGTGCGCGACATGACGGAACTCAATGAGCTACGGGTGAAGCTCGAAGAATCCCGGCTGCTCAACTCCCGGTTCCGCGAAGTTTTGCTCGAACAGGAGCACTTCGAGCACGCGCTCGAAGATATGGTCATCAAGAGCGAGGCCATGGTGAAGGTGGTGAAACGGGCCGTTAAGGTGTCCGGCGTAGAGGCGTCGGTTCTCATCACCGGCGAATCGGGTGTGGGCAAGAGCATGCTCGCCCGGATCATCCACAAGCTCAGTCCGCGCAAGGACCGTCCGTTCATCAAGATCAACTGCGGCACCATTCCGGATTCGCTCATGGAAAGCGAACTCTTCGGCTATGATCGCGGGGCCTTCACCGGGGCCCTGGCGTCGGGCAAGGCGGGCCTCATCGAGATGGCCCATACGGGCACGGTCTTCCTCGACGAAATCGGCGACCTCAAGCTGGACATGCAAGTGAAACTTCTCCAGGTGATCGAGGAAAAGAGCTTCAACCGGGTAGGCGCGACAAAGCCCCAAACGGTGGACGCCCGCATCATCGCCGCCACCCAGCACAACCTCAAGGACCTGATGGAACGCGGGCTTTTCCGAAATGACCTCTACTACCGGCTCAATGTGATCCCCATCGTGATCCCTCCGCTCCGGGAACGAAAGGAGGACATCCCCATCCTCGTCCACCGGTTAATGGCCAACTTCAACCGGAGCACCGGCGCCAAAAAGATCTCCCCCGAGGTCATCGACCGGCTCATGGTCTACGCCTATCCGGGGAACGTCCGGGAACTCGTCAACATCATGGAGCGTATGCTGATCCTGAGCGAAGGGTCATACATCAGCGTGGCGGACCTTCCGGCCGAGCTGCTGGAGCCGGGAACAGATCGAAACGACGGAAACGACGGCAATGGACCCCTCAAGGAAGCATTGGAAGCGCTGGAAGTGCGTATGATCGCCAGTGCGCTCAAACGATACAAGAGCCTGAGCGAGGCGGCGCGGCACCTGGGAGTGCATCCGTCGACCCTGTGCCGCAAGGCGGCGCGGCATCGCCTGACGGGCGTCGTTGCGGAATCGCAAAAAGACCATTGCGATACTGCAATGCCCTCTTATTCCTTTCCAGCCGAGCATTGAGAGGATATCCGCCCTAATCGCCCGGTCAATCGTTGCATCTCTGCAATACTTGTCAATACCCCTTTTCACAACCCCTTGGGTAGACCGTCACTGCACAAGGATTTTCCCTCTTGGCACAATGATTGCCTCTGCTCATTGGATGTCTGCAATACCCACCGTTTGTAGAGGCTCGGCAATATCAACAGAAACCCGGCGGCTCTCATGGAGCGACCGCCCACTAGAAGGAGAGACGTATGCGTAGAAGTGGCTGGAAGATCGCGATGGCGCTCAGCCTTGCGGCAGTGCTCCTTTTTCCTCTCATCTCCGGTGCGCAGGAAAAGGTGATCAAGATCGGCGCGCTCTATCCCATGACCGGCAGGGCAGGCCTCTATGGACTCGATTCCGTTGCAGCCATGGAAATGGCCATTGCGGAAATCAACGCCAAGGGTGGCGCCGCGGGCTATAAGCTCGACGCTCTGTACACCGACAGCAAGGTAAAGCCTGACTATGCGGTGCACGTCGCCAAGCGCTACATCGAGGAAGACAAGGTCAACTTTCTGTTCGGTACGGTGAGTTCGGGCGTCGCACTGGCCGTAACCGAGGTATCCAAGCAATACAAGAAGATTTTCATCGGCACGGACGCCGCGGCAACGGAACTCACCGTGGACAATCTGCAGCCCTACTACTTTCGCGTTTCGAACGACACCTTCCAGTCCATGGCCGCTGGAGCGCTCTATCTCAAGGGAATGCAGGCGAAAAAGCCCTGGAAGAAGATTGCCTTCATCGGCCCCGACTACGCGTACGGCCATAGCCAGTGGAATGAACTTCGCTACAACCTCGACAAGCTCGGCGTGAAGTACGAGGTAGTCGGGGAACACTGGCCCAAGCTCGCGCAGCCCGACTACACCCCGTTCATCACCACCATCCTGAACCAGAAGCCCGACATCCTCGTGGCCGGTTTCTGGGGCGGCGACACAGTGGCATTCATCAAGCAGGCCTTGCCCTACGGCCTTTTCGACAAGATGCTCTATTTCCATCCCGACGCGGGTGGAAACTATGAACTCATGAGTGCCATGGGTGATGAACTGCCCAACGGCCTGATACTGGGCGCCCGCCACTACAACAACTGGCCGGAAACCGAAGGCAACAAGGCCTTCGTCGATGACTTCCACAAGCACACCGGCAGGTATCCTTCGTACTGCGCCGAAGCCGCCTATGAGGGCATCTACGCCATCGCCAAGGCGGTTGAAAAGGTCGGAAATCCCGATGATACCGAAGCGCTTGTCAAGGCCTTCGAGGGCATGAAGCTCAAGATGCCCGAGGACCCCGATGGATTCACTTCCTACATCGACCCGGCAAGCCACCAGATCGTTCAGGTTCAGGCCATCGGCGTTACCGAACCCAACGACAAGTTCCCGCCTGCCAAGAAGATGCTCGGACAGTGGAAGGTATTCAAGGCCGAGGACCTGATGCCTCCCAAGGATTTTATCGAAGCGCACACCAAGAAATAGCTGAACCCATCAAGGATGGTTAAGGAACTATGGATCCCCAGTTTCTCCTGATTCAAGCAACGAGCGGCTTCACCATGGCCATGATCCTCTTTCTGGTAGCGAGCGGCCTGACGCTGCTCTTCGGAGTCGTGAACGTCTTCAATTTCGCCCACGGTTCTTTCTACATGATCGGGGCTTACCTGGCCTACACCTGCGTGTCGGTCCTCGGTTTCAATTTCTGGGCTTCCCTGGTGCTGGCGGGACTTGGCGCCGGGGTTTTCGGCATGTTGATGGAGTCCATTTTCCTTAGGCGTATTTACGGCCGCGCCGAGGAAGCCGGTTTCCAGATCCTGCTTACCTATTCGTTCATCCTCATCATCGACGATCTGGTCAAACTGGTGTGGGGAACCGAATACAAGTCGATCTCCCGGCCGCCGGGATTTTCCGGGGCCGTAGAGCTGTTCGGTGTGCTCGTTCCCACCTATAACCTGGCCATCATCGCACTGGGACTGATCGTCGCGGTGGCTGCGTGGCTGCTTCTCAGCCGTACGCGGGCAGGCAGAATCGCCCGGGCCACCGCCATCGACAGGGAGATGCTGAGCACCCTGGGCGTGAACGTTCCCCTGACGCTCACAGTCGTCTTCGGGGTCGCCACGGCCTTGGGGGGGCTCGCCGGCGCGCTCGCGGCGCCACTGCGGTCGGTGACTCCCGGAGCGGGAATCGAGGTAATTATCGATTCGCTCATCGTGGTGGTCCTGGGAGGCATGGGAAACTTCTGGGGGGCCTTCCTGGGGGCAATCATCCTGGGTGAGGTGAACGCCTTCGCCGTGGCCTTTGTTGCCGATTGGGCATCACTTTTCAGCTTCATCGTCATGATCGTGGTGCTCATTTTCAAGCCGCAGGGGTTGTTCAGTCCCGCCAAAGTGAGGAAGGCATAGACATGGATTTCAAAAGAGAGTTCAAGACTCTTGTGCCCGCACTGGTGGGGTTTTTATTTTTCGCTGTCCTGCCGGCTGTCAGGACCTCTGACTATCAGCTCACCATCGCGAGCAACACCATCATTTGGGCGCTCTTCGCCATGTCCTTCAACATGCTGTTCGGCATGACGGGAATGCTCTCGTTTGGCCAGGCGCTCTATTTCGGCCTCGGCGGCTACTTCGTGGGGCTGCTCGTGTGCCACTTGGGGGCGGGCTGGTTCGTGCCGGCGGTTTTTCTCGGCGTGCTGGGCGCGGGGGCGCTCTCGCTCATTGTGGGCCCCATGGTCCTGCGCCTCACCGGGGTCTACTTCACGATACTCACCCTGGCCTTCGCTCAGCTCGGATGGGGCATCGTCGTCAAGTGGTACGATTTCACCAACGGAGACGACGGCATCCAGGGGATCATCCCTCCGGGCGTACTTGGAAACAAGGTGACCTACTATTACTTTTGCTTTTTCCTGGTGTCGCTTTCCCTCTGGCTCCTGTGGCGCATTTCGCTCTCTCCCTTCGGCCTGATTTTGCGCTGCGTGCGCCAGAACCCGGACCGGGTCCGTTTTCTGGGCAGGAGGGTCAAACGCAATCAGCTCCGGATATACGTGCTCTCCTCAATGTTTACGGCGCTGGCCGGGGCACTCATGGCCGGAGTCGACAACTCGGTGAGCACGGAGATGTGGCACTGGACGACCTCGGGCGAAGTCATCCTCATGTGCATCCTGGGAGGCATCGGACAGTTCTACGGGCCTTTTGCCGGGGCCGTCCTCATGATCCTCATCGAGGACATGGTGGGCGCCCGCACCGAGATGTGGAGCATGGTCATCGGGATCATTATGCTGGTGATGGTGCTCGCCTTTCCCAAGGGCGTGGTGGGAGAGTTCGCAAACCTTGCGGCTCGCCTGACGAAGAAGTCTGGTGGAATGGAGGTCGGGCTTGGAACCAATACTCGTAGTTGATGGCATCGAGAAGTCCTTCGGCGGCCTGAGGGTGACCGACAAGGTAGGGTTCGATGTGTATCCGGGCGAACTGAAAGCAATCATCGGTCCCAACGGCGCAGGGAAGACCACGCTTTTCAATCTGCTCTCCGGACACCTGAGCCCGGACGCGGGGCGCATCCGGTTCCTGGGCCGCGAGATCGCCGGAATGAGGACCCAGGACATCGTGGCCCTGGGCATGGGCAGGGCGTTCCAGATCACTTCCATCTTCCAGGAAGAAACGGTGCTTGACAACATCCGCGTGGCCTGCCTGTCCAAGCTCAACCAGACGCGGATCTTTCTGCGGCCCACCCGGAGCCACAAACGCGCCACGGACAAGACATTCCAAATCCTGGAGAGCTTGAAGCTGGAAAAATTTGCTTACAGGCCGGCCTTCGAACTTGCCCATGGAGATCAGAAATTGCTCGACATCGGCATCGCCCTGGCGCTTGAACCAAAGCTTCTGCTTCTCGACGAGCCGACGTCGGGGATGTCCCCCGAGGAGCGGGTACTGACCCGTGAACTCATCCGGGAACTCTGGGCACAGTTCAACCTGGCGCTGCTCTTCATCGAGCACGATATGGACACGGTCTTCGGCCTCGCCCAGAAGGTCCTGGTGCTCCAACAGGGTGCGGTGCTCGTGGAAGGGACCCCGGAGGAAATTCAGAACAATCCGCAGGTGGTTACGGCCTATCTCGGGGAGGAACTCTAATGGACACGATTCTCGAGGCGAGGGGCCTCAACACCTACTACGGGCGAAGCCACATCCTGTTCGATATCGATCTGAGCGTTGAAGAGGGTGAAACAGTTTGCCTGATGGGCCGAAACGGGGCGGGGAAGACCACCACGTTCCGGTCTCTCATGGGGCTCACTCCCCCTCGCAACGGCATGGTGGTCCTGAGGGGCAGGGATTGCACGAAGCTTCCCCCATACAAGAAAGCCAGGATAGGCATGGGACTGGTGCCGGAAGACCGGCGCGTTTTCGGTCCCTTCACCGTGAGAGAGAACCTGGAACTGGGAAAGATTCCCGGCCGGAACGGCGGTTGGAACCTGGAAGCCGTCTACGAGCACTTCCCGGTACTCGGCCGCTTTGCGGACCGATTCGCCGGTACGCTTTCCGGTGGCGAGCAGCAAATGCTCGCCATTGCGAGGGCGCTCATGGGCAACCCCGACGTGCTGATGCTCGACGAGCCATCGGAAGGACTTTCGCCCGTGATCGTAGGAACGCTCAAGGAACTCATCCTGAGGCTCAAGGAAGCCAAGACCACCATCTTGCTCTCCGAGCAAAACATCCGGTTCGCCATGGCGGTATCGAACCGGGCGGTGGTCATCGACAAAGGACATGTGGTGTACACGGGTGGAATCGAAGAATTCCGGGCAAATGAGTCGGTCCACAAACGATATCTCGCAGTTTGAAAAGGGAGTACACATGAACAATACCACGTTTTTCCAAACAACCGGGCGCATCGTGATGGGGCCGGGGTCCATTCAGGGACTCGCAGGGGAGATCAAGCGGCTCAAGGGAACGAAGGTCCTCATCGTGACCGACCCCGGGCTTGTCAACGCCGGAATCATTGGCCGGGTGGAAGGCATCCTGGCGGAGGCGGGGATAGCTTGCTGCGTTTTCGACAAAGTGGAGCCCGACCCCCGCTTTGAAATCGCCGCCGACGCCCTGGCGCTCGTCAAGGCCGAGAGGGCCGACCTCATCATCGGCATCGGAGGCGGCTCGTCCATCGACATCGCCAAAGTGGCGGCGGTGCTGGCGACCAACACGGACCCCGTCACAGCTTATTTCGGCATCGATCTGGTTCCCAACCCCGGACTCAAAACCGTACTCATCCCCACGACGGCTGGAACGGGCAGCGAGGTGACCCCCATCGCCATCCTCTCCGATCACCACGACAAGCTCAAGAAGGGCATCGTGAGTCCATACCTTTTGCCGGCCTGCGCCCTGCTCGACCCGGAACTCACCCTCGGACTCCCGCCCGCCGTGACTGCCGCCACGGGCATGGACGCCCTCATACACGCCATCGAGGCCTACACGTCCAAGAACGCAACCTCCATCACGGACATGCTGGCAGTTCAAGCCATGGAACTGCTCTTTGACAACCTGCGCATCGCATGCGCCAACGGCCGAAACCTCGAAGCGCGCACCAAGATGCTCGAAGGGAGCCTCCTCGCAGGCATGGCCTTCGCCAACGCAGGGGTGACGGCCGTCCACGCCTTCGCCTATCCCATCGGGGCCGAGTTCCACATCCCCCACGGGGTGGCCAACACCATCATGCTTCTCCCGGTCATGGAATTCAACCTGATAGGGAACCTTCGCAAATTCGCCGACATCGCCGGCATCTTCGACCAGAACACCGATGGACTGTCGGACCGGCAGGCCGCTCAGCTTTCCGTCGAAGCGGTTCGCGAACTTGCCCTGGACCTGGGCGTCCCCGCCAGCCTGAGTGCATTCGGTGTGAAGGACAGGGACATCTCCGGCCTGGCGGAAGGGGTCATGAAGGTGACGCGCCTTTTGGCCAATAATCCCAGAGACCTCGGTCTCAAGGATGCCGAGATGATCTATCGCAAGGTGCTTTAACTAAACAGGCTATTAGGCTGAAGGCTGTTTGAAATTATGGATTGGAGAAGGATTGTGAAGAAAATCAACATTAAGGTGAACGGCCGTCCGGGACAGGTGGTTGTTAACCCTAACCTGCCGCTGATCGATACGCTGCGGGGCGTATATAGTCTTACGAGCGTGAAGCAATCCTGCGATCGCAAAGGGCAATGCGGAGCATGCACGGTCATCGTAAATGGGAAAGCCGTACGCTCGTGTTTGGTCAAAACAGGCGACATGGAAGGAGCCGACATAATCACCGTGGAAGGTTTGGGAACGCCTGACAACCCACACCTTATCCAGGAAGCGTTCGTGCTGTCGGGAGCTATCCAATGCGGATTTTGCACTCCAGGCATGATCATGACGGCAAAAGCACTATTGGAAACCAACCAAAATCCCGGCCTCGAAGAAATCAAGAAGGCTTTCCGTCGAAATTTGTGCCGCTGCACCGGGTATGTCAAAATCATAGATGCCGTGAAGCTGGCCGGCCGGTTTCTCCGCCGGGAAATCGCCCCCGATCAAATTAGACCCAACCCGGATGATAACAAACTGGGGGTCTCTCATCCCCGTCCTTCAGCAATGATCAAAGCCTGTGGCGCGGCCGAATTTGCTGCAGATATCAAAGTGCCAGGGGCGCTCGAACTGGCGGTGGTCCGGAGCCCGTATGCACATGCGATCATCAAGAGCATCGATGCTTCAAGGGCGGAAAACATGCCGGGTGTCGCCGGCGTCATGACAGCCAGGGACATCAAGGGAACAAATCTTCTCAAATACATAATCGCCGACCGGCCGATCATCTGCCGCGAAAAAGTGCATCTCTTGGGGGATGCAGTGGCGGTGGTTGCCGCCAAAACCCTTGAACAGGCCTTGGCTGCGGTTAAAGCAGTCCAAGTAGATTATGAACCTCTCCCCGTTTTGGCATCCCCCATGGATGCCATGGCTCCCGACGCACCCCGGATTCATCCGGACCGGCCCAATTTCTGCTACAAGCAACCCATCATAAAAGGCGATGCGGACAATGCGTTCGCAGAGTCCGCATCGGTGGTCGAAAGCAGATTCAAGACTCAGATCAATCACCAGGCCCCTATGGAGCCGGAAGCGAGTGTGGCGTTTCTTGAGGGCGAAGGTGAGGATGCCGTTTTGGTGGTCATAGGGCGGAGCATCAATATCCATCTCCATTTGGCTACCCTTCAGGAGGCTTTGGACTGGGAAAATATGCGGTATGAAGAAGCATATTCCGGCGGACAGTTCGGCATCAAGCTTGAAATCATTACAGAAGGGATTGCCGCCGCCGCTGCGCTTCATTTCAAACAGGCGGTGCGCTACATACCAAGTCTGGAAGAATCTATGCTGATTACCAGCAAACGTCATCCATTCGACATGAATATCAAGCTCGGAGCCGACAGCAGCGGGAAGCTGACTGCTCTTGCACTGGATGCCGTTGTCGACAACGGGGCGTATCATTCCATCGGTAACGTGATTATCAACCGCGGCCTCCATATGCTTACCAGTTCCTATTACATTCCCAATATCAAGACGATGGGCAAACTGTTTTATACCAATAATCCATGGGGTTCGGCGGCCCGAGGCGCCGGACCACCGCAAATGCACTATGCCCTGGAGTGTGCGATGGATATGCTGGCGGACAAACTAAACATCGATCCGCTTGAATTCCGATTGCGCAATTCGCTCAAGCCCGGCCAGACAAAGGCGACGGGGCATATAGTCCAGGAATGGCCGTTCCCCGAACTGTGCGAGGCCGTAAGGCCTGCTTACGAACGCGCCAGAAATGAGGCTGCCGCACATAAGAACGGTATCGTCCGGCGGGGTGTCGGGCTGGGCGCTGCCGCATTCGGGATCGCCATGCCGGGTGATAAGGCCATCTCGGCCGTGGAGCTGGATTCCGATGACTGCGTCACTGTTTATGCAGCAGCGGCCGATCCGGGTGAAGGGACCGATTCCATGCTCAGCCAGCTTGCCGCCTGTGTGCTGGACTTGCCGCTGACCAAAGTTCGCGTCGTTTCCCGGGATACGGATAGAACCACGGCTGCCGGTCCCGCCTCCGGGAGCCGCATCACCTATATGGTTGGAGGGGCCACTGTCGATGCTCTGCAAAAGTTGAAAAGCGCAATGGACGAAGCTGGTTCGAAAACATATGAGGCGCTGAAAAAAGCTGGAGCGCCAACTCGTTTTCTGGGTGAAAAAAGAGCCGTAGAAGTGGCGCCTTTGGATCCCGAAACGGGCCAGGGTCCCTCTTTTGAATCCCAGGTCCACGCTATCCAGGTGGCGGAAGTGGAGCTAAACACGCAGACCGGCGAAGTCAAAGTGCTCAAAATGACAACCGCAGTGGATGCCGGTCCGGTTATCAATCCGCAGAACCTGACCGGCCAGATTGAAGGCGGCGCGGACATGGGCGTGGGATATGCGCTCCGGGAAGAATACATTGCCGGCAAGACAATCGATTGGGTCACCTTCAAGTTCCCGACCATGAAAACGGCATTCGATATGGATACGATTATCCGTGAAACTCCGAGATCACGGGGGACACTGGGCGCAACGGGTGTGGGCGAAATGTCCATGACATCGACCGCGCCCGCTGTAATCAACGCCATCAAGGATGCCTGCGGAATATGGATCCGCGAACTGCCGGCCACCCCCGAGAAGATCAAGGCGGCTTTGGCCGATGTCAAATAACTGTTGACGGTGGGACCGCCAGCCAGGTTCGCCGCTGCCTTCGGCGGCGGCAAGAGGTGGTTGATGCGTCTCTTTTCATGGTATCCGGGTGTCAGGAGCAACCGGTGATGACTGCCGAAGAAGAACGTGAAAAGCTTTTAGCCGATCTCGGCCGCCAGGCCCGAGTTGTGGCCGGCAGGGAAATCTACTTCGACTGGGAGGGTTTCTTGTGGGATCCCAATGATTGGGACGAAGAAGTTGCAAGGATTCTTGCACTGGAGAGCGGCCTTGCGGATCTGAGCGAGGTCCACTGGAAGGTGCTTCGTTTTTTCAGGGAATATTATTTCTATCATGGACGTGCTCCAATGAATCGTCATTTGAAAGAAGGCGCCCGGTTGAGCCTGGGTGAAATCGAGTCTCTTTTTCCCGGCGGCATCCGGCGGGGCGCCCGAAGGCTGGCCGGACTGCCCAATCCCAAGTCGTGTTTTTGAAATGGAGTTATGGCTATGAGCGACCGGTTGATATACCTCGACAATGCTGCGACGTCCTTCCCCAAACCCCGTGAGGTGTTGGACAGGATGCTCCAGGGTTACGTAGAGATGGGGGTATCTCCCGGCAGAGGAAGCTACGATCTGGCCCTGGAAGCAGAAGATATCGTCCAGCGCGCGAGAGAGCAGCTGGCCCTCTTTTTTGGCGCCCCCGATGCAGATCGGATTATCTTTGCGGCCAATGCGACAGACGCTTTGAATATCGCTTTCAACGGATTGCTCCAACCCGGGGATCATGTGATTTCCACGCGCCTGGAGCACAATTCCGTTTTGAGGCCTCTTTATCACTTTCGTGAACGGGGCTGGATTTCCTATGACCTCGTTCACTTTGACGATAACGGTTTTGTCGATCCTGACGAAATAGGTCGAAACGTAAAACAAAATACCCGCCTGGTGATTGTTTCGCACGCCTCCAATGTGCTTGGCACTGTTCAGCCGGTGAAGGAAATCGGCCGGGTGTGTGCGGAACGGGGCATCCCACTCATCATCGATGCCTCGCAAAGCGCCGGAAAAATTCCCATCGATATGACAGCATGGAACGTATCGGCGGTAGCATTTACGGGTCACAAAGCACTGTTTGGACCTACGGGAATAGGCGGCTTGGCGATTTGCCCCGATCTGGATATCTTGCCCAGCCGTTTTGGAGGAACAGGGGTCGATTCCAAAAGCCCGATCCACACGGAGGCTTTCCCGCACCGTCTTGAAGCCGGCACCATAAACCTGATCGGCATCATGGGGCTTTCGGCAGGGATAGACTACATCATGCAAAAAGGGATGGAATCGATTCACGGCGAGGAGATGGCGCTGCTGAAACGATTGAGGGACGGTCTTTCGGGTCTTGAACATGTCGAAATGTATTGTGCCGGAAACCTGTCCGACCATGTTGCCGTGCTAACGGCCAATGTCGACGACGTCAATCCGGAAGACGGCGGCGCCATCCTCGATGGCGATTTCAATATTGCGGTGCGTGTGGGCCTTCACTGCGCCCCATTGGTTCACGAGGACCTTGGAACCATCAGTCGCGGAGCGATCCGCTTCAGCCCAGGGATTTTCAACACGCCCGAAGATATTGACCATGCCATCAGGGCAATGGCTTCGATGTCACAGAATCAAAAACATGGAGGGGGGGCTGGTCTGAGACGATGAATAGCTGAAGTAATTGCGAGCAACAGCACTAAACCGTGCTCGCCTGGAACAGGCGAGGTTCTCTATCAAACCCGAACAAAACTTGGAAAGGAGCCTGGACAATGTCAAATGAGATTTCCCGGAGGAACATCCTGAGGTTTGCGGCGATAGGAGCCGGAGTTGCTTCGGCCGGCGCACTGGGTTTTGTACCCAACGCACAGGCCAAAAAGAAAAAGTCCGCAACCGATCCAGCCAAGGGAGTAAAAGCTTACCCGTTTGTCTGCGGAATTTTGAAGACCCAGACTCAGTATATGTTGAAGGATACCCGTATAGGAACGCCCATGAACATCCCCGTGACTTTCTTCATTCTGAGGCATGGTGACGAGTGGATGGCTTTTGACACGGGAAACAACGCCATGTGCGCAAAAGACCCCGTCGGCTACTGGGGCGAGGCAGTGACGGGCGCCTACTATCCCGTTATGCAGGACTACGAGGAGTTCAAAGTTCAGTTAAAGAAACTGGGTCTATCCCCTCAGAAGCTCAAAGCCGTGGTTCTCAGTCATGGACACCTGGATCATGCCGGGGCCATCGACAACTTCAAGGGCACGGACGTTCCTATTTATCTGCAAGCGAAGGAAATTGAAACAATCAAGAATGCCATAGCTTCCGGGAAGAAAACGGCCTACATCCCCGACGACTTCAAGGTGATGAGCGAGCTTAACGTCAAGCCGCTCAACGGCATCTTCGACGTATTTGGCGACGGAACTGTGATTGCTTTCCCAACTCCAGGCCATACGGAAGGACACCAGTCACTGGCTGTAAGGGCATACGATGGTAAACGACTGATTCTCTGCGCCGATGCTATGTATACCTTGGAGAACATGATCGACGCCATACCTCCCGGCCTGGCCTGGGACGTCCCCCGAGCCGTAGAGGCGCTCACCATATTCAAGGTACTGTCAATGACCGGCACCGAGGTTGTTCCTTCACATGACCCGGAGTTCTGGAAGGCCAAGAAGCTCGCCCCGGATCTGTTTGCAAAAGCAAATTACAAGGATGAAATCCTGACGGCATACGCTGCTGTGTAGAGCCGGAGCTTGTGCGTAAATCAGTACACATTTACATAAATATGGTTGTGAATCCTTGCAGCGGAAAATACCGGGAATAGCGATAAACCTGGCGTAGGGTGGGTACAGCCACCCTACGCGAGCGGTTGCCCTGCGACATTCATGGAATCATGCCGCATTCGAACATTTTGTTGGCGATGGGAGCCGCTACTTTGTCGATGAACGCAACGCGCATCTGTGGGTCGCTCTTCAGGAATCGGACGGCTTTCTGCTCCATCTCCGACTTTGGCTTGCTCTTTTTCTGCCACAACTGCTGGCAGGACGAATTCTGGTACTTTTGGATGACCTTGTCGGCAACCCGGTCCATGATCGGGTAGTCTTGAGCTCCGGCAAGAGCCGGCAAAAGCAGCACAGATACAAATGACAACAGTGCAAACAGATAAAAATATCTTAATATTACATTTGGTCCTTTCATGATTTTCTCCTTCAAGGCCTATGCTTGCCGGTATTTTCTATTGTCTTGAGATTTTGAAACGGATCCGAGCAATACCTTGATTCGCAATTATTAACTAATATCAGTAAGCTAAGGCGGTATCGAAATGTCGTCAATCAGGACTCTTCACCGCCTTTGATTTCCATCACTTTGAGCAAATTCGTCGTTCCCGACACCCCCACCGGGACGCCCGCTGTTATAATAATGCAGTCTCCCGGCTTAACGACCCCTTTTTCCATCGACCAGGAGCGTGCGGACGAAAACATCTGGTCCGTGTCGACAAATGCGCTCGCCAGGTGAGGGATTACGCCCCAGGAAAGAGATAGCTGGCGCTGTGTCGCGATGAGATCGGTCAGAGCCATTACGGGCGCGGAGGGGCGGAAGCGCGCCACAAGCCGGGCCGTGCTGCCCGATGATGAACTGGCTACGATAGCAGCGGCTTCCAGGTCGAGCGCAAGCCGGCAGGCGGCACGGCTGATTCCGGCCGGAACCGTATGCAGCATTGCGGACACTTCCTCTTCCAGAAAGACCTTCTCGTCCACGTAAGGCTCGGTGGCCCTGGCTATCCGGTCCAGGGTCGAAACGGCTTCCACCGGATAAGCGCCCATCGCGGTCTCATCGGAGAGCATCAGGGCGTCAGTCCCATCCAGGATGGCGTTTGCGACGTCTGTCGCCTCGGCCCGCGTGGGCCTGGGACTCTCGAGCATTGAAATCAGCATCTGTGTGGCCGTTATGACCGGCTTTCCCGCCTGCCTGGTTATCCTGATTATCTTTTTCTGGATCATCGGCGCCTCTTCGAGCGGCATCTCGACCCCGAGATCTCCCCTGGCGACCATTACGGCGTCAACGGCGGACAGGATCTCTTCAAAATTGTCCACTGCCTGCCGTTTTTCGATTTTGGCGATGAGCATGGGATGATGGGACGACCCGGCTATAATCGAGCGCACCTCTTGAATGTCTTCCAGGCTGCGAATGAAAGACAGAGCTACAAAATCGACCTGTTCGTCCAAACCCACCTTCAGGTCCTCACGGTCTTTCTCCGTAAAGGCGGACACACTCAGCCGGCACAAAGGCAAATTCACACCCTTGCGCGAATAGATCACACCCCCGACCACGACTTCGCAGACGGCTGATTTGTCCTTTTTTTCCACTACAACCAACTGGACCGTGCCGTCGGCCAGAAGGATCGGATTGCCTTCCTCGATATCGCCGATCAAATCGGGATAATTAACCGGAATAGCATCCCCTTCGGCGTATTCTCCCGGCACCAGCGTGATGCGGTCTCCGTGCTTGAGGGTCCTTTTCTCGTCATTGAGTATTCCGAGCCTGATTTTTGGTCCGCCGAGGTCCTGCAGAATGCCTATTTCCTTGCCCGTCTCCCTGGAAAGCGAGCGAATGATGTGAATGGTCTGCCTGTGCTGCTCGCGGGTTCCGTGGGAAAAGTTGAGACGGGCAACGTCCATGCCTGCGTCCATGAGCTTTGCGATCATCTCCGGAGAACCGGCGGCAGGTCCCAGGGTGCAGACGATCTTGGTCTTTCTGAATTTTGCCTTTGCCATCATCGAGATGCTTCCTTTTCTGCCTCGGCTACGAGTTCTTCTATGATTTTCACGCCACGGTCCCAAAATCGGGGATCGGCCAAATCGACTCCAAACGGCCGAAGCAACACCCCGGGCTCCGCCTTGGCGCCTGATCCCAGGAATTCCAGGTATTTGGGGACAAAATCCGGCCCCTCGTCCAGGTACTGCTTGTAGAGGGCCATCACCAGCAGTTCACCGAAAGCATAAGCGTATACATATCCCGGTGAGTGAATGAAGTGTGGAATGTAGGACCACCAGATTTTATAGTGATCGAGCAGACGCACCGATTCGCCGAACATGGCGGCCTGTGTGTTCATCCACGCGGAGGAAATGAAATCAGGGTTCAGTTCTCCTCGAGTTCGCCGGGCATTGTGGACGGCATCCTCGAACCTGTTCATCGCCACCTGCCGGAAGACGGTCGCGAAGGTATCTTCTATTTTCGAGCAAAGCAGCCCCAACCGTTCAGCCGGCGAGACCGTCCTTTTCAGGACACTGCGAAAGACAAGCATTTCCCCGAATACCGAAGCGCTTTCGGCGGTCGTAAGAGGCGTATCGGAGTTAAAAAGCCCCTGGTCCCTCGCCAGGTACTGGTGTATTCCGTGACCGAGTTCGTGGGCAAGAGTCATTATGTCACGGCGGCGCCCTGTAAAATTGAGAAAAATGTAAGGATGAAGGGAAGGAACCACGGGGTGGGCAAAAGCCCCGCTGCGTTTTCCGGGTAGAACCGAAGCATGTATCCAGTCCTCATCGAAGAACCGATTGGCTATTTTCGCCATGTCGGCAGAAAATTCCCCATAGGAAGCGAGCACGATCTCTTTGGCCTCATCCCACGAAGTTTCGCCTTCGGAGAGTACCTTAACCGGCGCATACCGGTCGTAGTCGAAAAGCTCTTCATAGCCGAGGAGCTTTCGCTTAAGCCGGTAGTAGCGTTGAACCAGATCGTACCGGGAGGACACCGCGTTCACCAGCGCCCCGACCATTGCATCGTCTGCTTCATTGCCCAGGTTGCGGGCGCTTAGCCAATTGGGGTATCGGCGCAGCCGGTCGTCTATCGACTTATCAAGCAGGATTGTATTGAAAATGTGCGTCAACGGGAGACCAATCGACTGAAGTCCGTGGGTCAACTCGTGTGCGGCATGCTTGCGGACCTCGCGGTCGGCGCTATACAGTTCGCTCAAAACTTCCGATTCCGTTCTTTTCCTCTCACCAAACCTCAACTGGCTGAGCATCTTTTCGAAAAGGACGCCCCAGGCCGATGCCCCGGCAGGTTCCTTTTCGGCCAGGATGCGCTCCTCCGGTTCGCTTAAAAGGTGCGGCTTATAGCGCCTGAGGCTGACCAGGTAATGAGAATATTTCGACAGGACCGGGTCCGAGGCGAGAATCGCCGCCAGGCTGTCTTCCAGTTTTGTCCATTCGAGTTCGAAAAACAGGGTATCGCGGCGGATTTCGCTGTAGAGTTCTTTGCGGGACTGAAAAAAGGCGCTCGCCGCCGGGTCGGCCGTTTGGGTCGAAAAATTAAGATACGCGTATGCCAGAAGCTTCTGGGCCCGCTCGTTTATTTGTTCCAGTTTTACTATGGCATCGAGCAAACCTTCCGGCCCGAGATCCGCCACCCCCCCCCGGTAAGAAGAAAAATTCGCCGCCTGTTCTCTCAGCCATTTTGAATCCGATTCGATTTGCGTATCGGTTGTGCCCGAGTAAAGATCGTCCAGGTCCCATTTAACGTTTTCCGCCGTCTTTTTCACGTAACCGCTCCGAGGTTTTGCCAGGTCATGTTTACAGTTTTTCCAAACATGGTTTCATTCCTGTAACGATAAGACTTTCAGTCTTGATTTGCAGTATACCATGTTATACTTTATCAGAAAAATGTATAACGTTCAGCTCACAATTTGTACATCAGAGGCCAGAATATGGATACTTCGAAAGCGCTACAGTCCAAAGTATCTTCAAAAGGCTGGATTGTTATTCCTGCCGCGCTTCGCAAACGCTACCATTTGAAGCCCGGATCGATTATCGAATTTCGGGAAGAGGGTGAAAAGATCGTGCTTGTCCCAGGGGGACCCGATCCCGTCGATGCATTTTTCGGGATTCTGGCGGGCCCCGTTTCACTGACCAGGGCGTTGCTTGAAGAGAGGTCAGAGGAGTTGGAGCGTGAAGAAACCGGCCTTCGTACTGGATAGCTACTCACTTTTAGCGTATTTTCAGGGTGAACCGTCCGCTCTTAAAGTTAAAGAAATACTAAGGCTTGCGCAGGACAAAGATGCAGCGGTTTTCCTCAGCCTCATCAACCTGGGTGAAATCATTTACGTAATTGGACGCAAACAGGGTTGGGACAATGCAGTTGAAATTCAAAAGAAAGTATTGATGCTGCCCATTCAGATGGGGGAAGTCACAATGGAACGCGTCTTATCGGCAGCCCGCATTAAGGCGACCTGTCCCATTTCCTATGCTGATACATTCGCCGTCGCGCTGGCGCAAGAGATGCACGCCACAGTCATAACGGGCGACCCGGAATTCAGGCGAGTCGAATCCATGGTCAAGGTCTTTTGGCTTTGAGAAATGAGACGTCATGCGAAATGGCGCCCCGCGCAGCCTCCGGGCAGGCATTTGCTCAGATACCGAAGCCTCTCCCGGATTACCCGTACCACTTCCGCGGTCTTTATTGAGTCGAGGCATTCCTGGTGCGTGCATGTGTTGCATGGGGCGTCTGCCCAGTCCAGTCTGGAGCAATCCCCGATCAGAACGGCATTGCGGTTGCCTGTCGGCCCCCAAACGACCGGGTCCGAGGGTCCGAAAAGAGCCACAACCGGTGTATCGACCGCCGCAGCCAGATGCATGAGGCCGGAGTCATTTCCAAAAAACAGGGTCGATCTTTCTATGATCGCGGCGACTTCCCGGAGGGCTTTGCCGCTTACAATAAAAACATTGTCATGGGCTGCCTCTTTGTGCACCCGATTTGCGATGCCGGCATCGGAAGGACCGGAGAGCAGCAGCACCTTCGATCCACCCTCGGCGAGGGACCGGACCACGTCGCGGTACCTGTCCGCAAACCACCTCTTTTGCGGATCACCGCTGCCTGCGTGGATCGCTATTATACAATCGTTTTTCCAATTCAATCCGCAATCGGACAGGTAGCCAAGGGCAAACTGCCGCTCATCGGGCTCAAGGTACACCTTCGGGCGGGAAAATACGGGCGGGGTGGGAAGTGAACATACAAAATCACAAAAATGCCTGGATGCATGCCTCCTTTCTCTGAGGAAAACTTCCTCATCGAAGTTGGCGTAATTGAGCATCCTCCATGTCAACGATCTTTTGTTGGCGTGACGCAAAAGAGCGGCTAGAAACCCCCATCCAAAAAGCTGCGGTCGGATACGAACATCTTGCCGGGATTCATTATATTAAGTGGATCGAGCGCCTTTTTGATTTTCCTCATGGCCTCCAGTCCGCCCTCTCCTACCTCCAGTTCGATAAACGGTGATTTGGCTATCCCTATGCCGTGTTCTCCGGAGATGGTGCCTTGCAGTCCAAGAACAATTGCGAACAGCTCTTCGACTGCTTTGCCCGCCCGGATGCGCTCGCTCTCATCCTTTCTGTCGAGCATGATATTGGTGTGGATGTTTCCGTCTCCGGCATGACCGAAGCACACTATGGTCAGATCGTATTTTTGGGCGAGTGACCGTATCGACCTGATTAGTTCCGGGATTTTGGTGCGCGGGACCGTGACGTCCTCGTTTATCTTGCCGGGCCTGATCTGCCCCAGGGCCGGTGAAATCGACCTGCGCGCTTTCCACAGACGGTCTCTTTCCTCATCGGACTTCGCTGCCTCTGTTTTGGCAGCGCCCGCTTTTTTGCAAATTGCCTCGATCCTTTCAATCTGGCCGTCCAGCACGACGCCAGGTCCGTCCACTTCGATCAGGACAAACGCTTCCGCTTCTACCGGCAGTCCCATCCCAAGGTAATTTTCAACCGCGCAGATCGTCTGCTGGTCCATCAGTTCGATTGTGGATGGAACGATGCGGTCCCTTATTATTTCACATATGGCGTTCAGGGCGCAATCAAGGCTGGAAAATACCGCCGTCATGGTGCGGACCGCTTCCGGAGCGGGGATCAGCCTTGCGACTATCTTTGTAAAAATCCCCAGCGTGCCTTCCGAACCCGCCATAAGACGAGTCAAGTCGTAACCCACGACTCCTTTCATGGTGCGGGTCCCGGTCCTGACGATCTCACCGGTGGGAAGCACCACTTCAAGCCCGAGAAGATAGTCGCGAGTCACGCCGTATTTCACCGCTCTTGGACCTCCTGAGCACATCGCAACATTTCCCCCCATTGTGGAAAAGGCGAGGCTTGCCGGATCAGGCGGATAAAAAAGCCCGTGCTTTGCAACGGCTTTTTGAAATTCGCCTGTAATCACCCCGGGTTCGACTACCGCCGTCATGTTGTCGGGATCGATTTCGAGGATTTTGTTCAGCCTGTTGCCAACTATCACCAGCCCGCCCCGGGGTAGGCAGGCGCCGACCATCCCCGACCCCGCCCCCCTGGGGTAGACCGGAAAACGGTACTCGTTTGCCAGTTTGACGAGGGCCGAAATTTGCCCCGCATCGGCCGGCAACGCCACCCCTTCGGCAACGAAACGCATCTTGCTCGCATCAAAGCTGTAGCAGTGGAGTTCCTCGGGGGAACTCAACAGGTTTTCATCGCCCACGACGGCCTTGATCTTAGAAAACGGCAGCGGCATACAAATATCCTTAGCTACTTTATAGCTTTCTATTATTGCTATCCTTGCCTCTTTGTGTCAATAATATCCATGGTGTCAGTTGCGTGTTATACCCGTAAAAAGCGCAAATATCCAACAGGACGGCCCGCACAGGCACCGAGCCCCGGCCGCCAATTTAAATAGTGAGGAGCTTTAAAATGAATCTGGCCCAACACCTGGAGACATCTGCATTTTTGTTTCCGGACCGTACTGCCGTCAGCGACCAGGACGTGGAGATCACATACGCCCAGCTCGAAGAGCGGGCAAACCGGGTGGCCACGGGCCTGATCGGCATGGGTATCGAGCCGGGCGACTATATCGGACTGTACGCCCCCAATTCTGCCGACTGGATCGCCTTTTACTTCGGGGTCCTGAAGGCCGGTGCGATTGCCGTTACCTTGTCCTGGGCCCTTACACAACGCGAATTGGCCCTTCTGCTCAGCCATTGCCGTCCCAGAGTAATTTTTACCCATCAGTCGAAACTCCAAAGCGTTCAGAGCATACGCGATTCAGCCGGAATAGAGAAAATCATTTGTGCCGACGCCGATCTCGATATGAGCGGGCTCATGGCGGCCGGCTCAGCATGTTTTCGGTCCCTGGACAGGGACCGGTTCGATACGGCGGCGATTCTCTACACGGGCGGCACCACCGGCATGCCCAAAGGGGTGATGCTGCCCCATCAGGGAATGGCCTTTTCAAGTTGGGCCGTCTCTTTCTGCGAACGTTCCACGGAGAAGGACCGCGCCTTGTGTTTCCTTCCCTTCAACCACGTGTTCGGGCAGATTCACATCATGAACGCTACGATCATGGCGGGCGGGTGTCTGGAACTGATGCCATCATTCGATCTGGACCGGGTACTGGAACTGATGGAGGCGGGACGGATCTCCAAATTCTTTGCCGTACCGACAGTCTATGTCAGGCTGCTGGGCGTGGGCGACCTGGAAAAACGGCTGGGGGTCCTGCGCTATAGCTTCTCTGCCGCCACCAGCATGCCTATGAATGTGGTTAAGCAGTGGAAGGAGCGCACAGGGATCACCATCGCCGAATCTCTGGGCATGACCGAAGCCATGCCTCTGAGCTACAACCATTACCATCGCCACCGCGTAGGCTCGGTCGGCCAGATCGTACCCCAAGTGGAAGTCCAGATCAGGGATCTGTCCGGGAACAAGCTCCCGGACGAGGAAAAGGGCGAAATTTGTGTCAGGGGACCCAATGTCATGAAGGGTTACCTCAACAACCCCGAAGCGACCGCCGCTGCGTTTTGGGATGGCGGTTGGCTACGCACCGAGGACATCGGGCTCTTCGATGAGGAACGCTACCTCTACATTGTCGATCGTCTGAAAGACCTGATTATCACCGGCGGAGAAAATGTCTATCCCCGCGAGGTTGAGGAACTGCTTTACACGAGGCCGGAAGTGGAAGAGTGCGCCGTCATCGGCCTGTCCGACGACAAGTGGGGCGAACGCGTGACAGCGGTCATCAAGGTCAGGTCCGGGCACAGCCTGGCGCCTGAGGTGATGACTGCGTTTCTCAAGCCCAGTTTGGCGCCTTTCAAAGTGCCCAAGGAATATATAATTGTAGATGAGCTTCCAAGGAGTGCAACCGGGAAAATTCTCAAACGGGAGTTGCGAACGCAATTCCCGAAATAATGCAATCGTCAGTGGTCAGAAAAGTGCTCTGCCGCTGACGACCGACAACTTCTTCAATTGGCTGCTGACATCTGGTTTTGAGAATTTTCTGACGACTGGCCACTGACGACCGATTAATTACGCCCTGCGGCAGATGACGTAATCGGCGATATCCTCCAAGATTTCCTTGACCGGGCATCGAGGGAAAATTCGAAGCGCTTCTTTGGCCCTGAGGGAATGCGCGCAGGCCTGATTGTTCGTGTATTCGATCCCACCGCTTTTTTCCACCAGATTGCTGATTTCGGCAATCTCTTCCGCCTCGATAAGCTCGGAGGTGAAGATCTGCCTCAGGCGAAGCCGGTCGGCGGCTTTTGCGTTTTGCATAGCATAGATGAGCGGCAGGGTTGCCTTGCCTTCCTTAAGGTCGTTTCCGACAGTTTTCCCGAGTTCTTCAGTCTCGCCGGTAAAGTCCAGAGTGTCGTCAATCAACTGGAAGGCTATGCCCAGATTACGTCCGTATGCCTTAAGCGCCTTTTCCCCGGCCGCGCCGCCGCCTCCGAAGATTGCGCCTGCCTGGCAGGCGGCACTGATAAGCACGGCGGTTTTTCTGGTAATTACTTCGAGATATTCTTCCTCGCTTATTTCCAGGTTATCGGAATTTACAAGCTGCACAACTTCGCCTTCGGACATCGTGGTCGTGGCGTCGAGCAGAACCTTCAAGATTCGGATATCACGGTATCCGACCGCTATTTGAATGGACTTCGAATAGAGAAAATCTCCAACGAGCACAACGGCAGGGTTGCCCCAGATCGTATTTGCCGAAGGACGGCTCCGTCGAAATTCGGCATGGTCAACGACGTCATCATGAAGCAGAGTAGCCGCATGCACGAATTCGAATACGACGGCAAGGGAGGTGTCATCTTTGCCGCTATAACCGCAAAGCCTGGCGGAAAGGGTCATGAGGAGCGGCCGCAGCCGTTTGCCTCCGCTGCCCATTATATAGCGTCCTACAACCGAAATTAACGGAATGTCGGAGTCAAGCAGGCGGTTTATTTCACCTTCGATCCTGATAAGATCGGGACCTACCTGGGCGTAAATCTTTTCCTTGAGGTTTTCCGGACCGGTTGGCATGAAGTTGGGAAGGGCAGCAACGTCCACGATTTGAAATTCCGATTTATTTGTTTAGTTAGGCAAAAACATCCATCAGGATAAACCCGATGGGACAAATTATTTTAATAGCCAAAAATCCGCGTCATGTCAAAGCGTTTCACTCCCACGGTAAATTTGTTCTCACTGCGTGCAGTTCTGTTACGCTATACTATCAAAATTAATATCGGACATCAAAAATTCAAAGACGAGGCTCTCGTAATCCCTGAGCCTTCTTGATCCGGGAGGTTTGATCATGTCATTTGTGGAAGTGGAAGTCACCGGCAACCTCGGATTCATCTGCCTGAACAATCCCCGCAATCGAAATGCGTTGAGCAGGGAACTGGTTCACGGCATGCTTGAGGCGCTCCGGGATTTTAAAGAAAGAAAAATCGCGGTAGTGATTTTGAGGGCGCGTGACGAATGTTCTGTCTGGTCTGCCGGAATCGATGTAAATGATTTGCCCCGATCTAGCCGCGAACCCTTCGATTACCACGACTCGCCCCAGGAGCTGATGCGTGCAGTCCAGGATTACCCCGGGCCGGTCATTGCAATGGTGCATGGAAGCGTTTGGGGAGGCGCCTGCGATCTCGTCATGACTTGCGATATAGTCATTGGAGACGAAACGTCGTCTTTTGCAATCACCCCCACGAAGCTCGCACTGCCTTATAATGCCAGCGGCATTCTGCATTTCATCAACAGGCTGAGCTTAAATATCGCAAAGGAGATGTTCTTTTCGGCTGAACCGGTCAAAGCGGAAAGAGCGGAGCGGGTCGGCATACTCAACCATCTCGTGCCGTCCGAAAATCTCCTGGAGTTTACCACGAACCTGGCAAAAATGATGGCATCCCGCTCTGCGCTAGCCGTTTCAATCATTAAGGAGCAATTCAACCTTCTTGCCGGTGCATCCCCCTTAGCTCCCGATGTTTTCGAACGAATTCAGGGCCTGAGGAGACAAGTCTATGACAGCCACGACTATGCGGAAGGCATCAACTCATTTCTGGAAAAGCGGCCGCCGGTATTCAAGGGTGAGTGAAAAGAGGCTTATCTTTCCGACAGCTCAACCAGGACCCCGAAGGTCGACTTGGGGTGCAGGAAGGCAATCTTTGCTCCGCCCGCGCCTTTTCTCGGCTTTTCATCGATCAGTCTGACGCCTTTTGCCTTGAGTTCTTCAAGGGCTTGTTCAATGTTTTCGACACGGAAGGCGATATGCTGAACTCCCTGTCCTTTGGCTTCGATGAATTTTCCAATCGGGCCGTCGGGTGAGGTGGATTCCAGGAGTTCGACTTCAGTGTCTCCCACAGGGAAGAACGCGGTCGTAACCTTTTGCTCGGCCACAGTTTCGCTTCCTGTTTGCAGGAGTCCCAGGATATCGGTGTAGAGCTTTTTTACTTCCTCGATACTATTCACGGCAATACCTATATGATCAACCTTTAGCACCTTCATGACGTCTCCTTGTGCCTGGAAATGGAAAGCCACTCGTTGACAATTTCGCGCATCAGAGTGTAGGGATCGCGCTTTTTATTCATTAGTTCTTCGACGGCGGCGTCAAGCCTGCCGTTTTTCTCCAACTGCTCTCGAATGACCCGAAAAAGCTCTGCGTGAATCATTCGCAGCGTCTCCCGAGAGGTCCTTTCCCGCCGGTTTGTATAAAACCTGCCGGAATCGAACAGATATTTGCGATGCGACTCGATGGAGAGCCACAGTTCTTCGATGCCGATATCTTCGACCGCAATGGTTCTATTGACCGGGGCAGTCCAGTCGCGCTCCTTGATATGCGAATCTATTTCAAGCCGGGCGCAAATTTCACCGCAGAGCTGATCGGCCCCCTGCTTGTCAGCCTTGTTAACCGCGAACACATCGGCTATTTCCATTATGCCGGCCTTCATGCTCTGAATCGCGTCGCCAAGGCCGGGAACAAGGACAACGCAGGTAGTATCGGCAATACCTATTATATCGACCTCATCCTGTCCGACACCGACGGTCTCGATTATGATGACGTCTTTGCCGAGGGCATCGAGCACCTTTACCACTTCGGCGGTGGATTTGGCCATGCCGCCGAGAAAGCCCCGGGTGGCCATGCTTCGGATAAAGATATCGGGGTCCTGGGTGAGTTCGTTCATCCGGACCCTGTCACCCAGCAAGGCGCCTCCGGTGAAGGGGCTCGACGGATCGACTGCAATGATTCCGACCTTGAGGCCGTTTTTGCGAATCACGCGCGCCAGTTTGTCTGTAAGCGTAGACTTGCCGGCCCCCGGCGACCCGGTAATTCCCACTACGTAGGCGCTTCCCGTATGCGGGTAGAGCCCGGCCATCAGCCCATACGCCCTTTCATCCTCGTCTTCGAGCCAGGAGATCAGGCGTGCGGCCGCTCGATGAGAACCAGCCAAAATTTGGGCCGCATAATCAATGGACACCGGTTTGCCATTCCCCCTTATACAACCATTGTTTTCTTGCCGCCGCCAAAGGTTTGAGTGGCGAATCTGGCTGGCTGTCCCACCGCCCTATCGTTTGCGGACGTTGTTTTCGATGAAACTGACGATTTCCGTGGTGGGCGTGCCCGGACCAAAAATGGCGGCCATCCCGGATTTTTTCAGCGAATCGTAGTCTTCTTCCGGAATGATCCCGCCCCCCACCAGCAGCACGTCATCGAGCCCTTTCTCTTTCATAAGTTCAACGACCCTGGGGAAAAAATAATTATGAACTCCCGACAGACTACTCAGGCCAACTACGTCCGCGTCTTCCTGTTCGGCTGCCGATACGATCATCTCAGGGGTCTGGCGAAGCCCGGTGTAAACTACCTCCATTCCGGCCTCGGCAAATATCCTTGCCAGGAGTTTGGCGCCTCTGTCGTGTCCGTCCAATCCCGGCTTTGCCATAATCATCTTAATTTTTCTGGCCATGGAATTTCCTCCGCTACAACCAGTGAAGAGTCAATGTGAAAGGAGAAACAATTCAGGTTCCTTTTCACCGTTCCTATATGAATTCTTTGGGCCTGTACTCACCGAAGACGCCCCGCCAGACATCGCAGATTTCGCCCACGGTGGCCTTGGCTTTGACGGCTTCGACAACATAAGGCATGACATTTTCATTGGTCGCTGAAACTTGGCGCAGTTTGTCCAGTGCGGCTTTCCACTTTGCCTGGTCTCTTTGCGCGCGGTAATTCCTGAGTTCGGCCGCCTTAATTTCCCCAACGGACATGTCCACCTTGAGAAGACCGGTCGGAGGGGGCTCTTCCATGGTGTACCTGTTTATGCCTACATAGATCCGCTCACCGGATTCAATCTCTTTTTGGAACCGGTACGAGCTGTTCTGGATCTCTTTTTGGATGTAACCCTGCTCGATAGCAGCCAGCGTTCCGCCCATGGCATCGATTTTTTTGATATAGTCATCGATTTCCGCTTCGATCCTGTCGGTCATGTTCTCGACGTAATAGCAGCCGGCAAGCGGATCTATTGTGTCGGTCGCACCACTTTCCTCCGCAACGATCTGCTGGGTCCGAAGCGCGACAGTTACCGCCTGCTGGGTCGGCAGACACAGGGCCTCGTCATAGGAGTTGGTATGAAGCGACTGTGCCCCGCCAAGGGCCGTGGCGTAGCTCTGGAGGGCCACTCGAACGATGTTGTTGAGCGGCTGCTGGGCCGTAAGAGTGACTCCACCCGTCTGAACATGATACCGCAGCATCATGGAGCGTGGGTCTTTGGCTTTGAACCGCTCTTTCATGACCTTTGCCCAATACCTGCGGCCTGCCCGGAACTTGGCGACTTCTTCGAGCACGTTAGTGAAGGCGTTGAAGAAGAAACTCAGCCGAGGGGCAAAACTGTCTACCGCCATCCCCCGTTCGATACAGGCCTGGGTATAAGCGATACCGTCCGCGATTGTGAAAGCCATTTCCTGACCGGCCGTCGATCCGGATTCGCGGATGTGATAGCCGCTGATGCTGATCGAATTCCACTTCGGAACATTTTTCTGGCAGAATTCGATCAAATCCACTGTCAGTCTCATCGTCTGTTTGGGCGGATAAATATACTGACCGCGGCAGATTATTTCCTTCAATACATCGTTTTGAACCGTCCCACCGACCTTATCCCAGGATACGCCCTGCTCCTGGGCGATTGCCAGATACATCGCGAGCAGCACCCCGGCCGGGGCGTTCATGGTCATGGAGGTGGTGACTTTATCCAAAGGAATTTGATCAAAAAGAGTTTTCATATCGTCGATATGGTCGATCGCCACACCGACCTTTCCGACTTCGCCCATGGAAAGCGGGTGGTCGGAGTCATAGCCAGCCTGGGTGGGGAGTTGGAAGGCCACGCTTAGGCCGGTTTGCCCCTGCTTCAGCAGATACCGGTACCGCTCATTTGTGCTCCTGGCGTCCCCGAACCCCGCGTACTGGCGCATGGTCCAGAAGCGGCCGCGATACATGGTCGGCTGCACGCCCCTGGTGAAAGGAAACGTTCCCGGGTAGCCCAAATCAATATCGTAATCGAGCTCTTTTATATCCAGAGGAGTATAGAGCCTTTGGACCGGGGTCCCGGAAATCGTGGTAAAGACCGGCTTGGCTTCGGGCGACTTTGAAAGTGACTTCGCAAGAGGTCCCTGATCCCAATTGTCTTTACCAGCTTGAATTTTTTGAAGTACCTTCTCATCGAACATAGACGACCCCTTTTAGTTTTGAGTTTTTAGTTTTGAGTTTTTAGTTGAGTTGGCTTCTCGCGCGCGCTCAATAACTAAAAACCGGAAACTAAAGACTCACCGGGAGAGGACGGGGCAATTGTGAAAATATTTTCACATGCCACCTATACCAAACAGTTCCTTTTCTGGTCAACAGCAATTGGTAGAAAGATCGTGAAAAAAAGAAGTTAGTGGCCCCGCCATTTCAAAATAATAATTCGCAGGAGCGAGCGTCAACGATCTCGACCGGAGACGCCGTTATTTCGTCAGGAGTCGGGCGAATCTGCCTGAAGGCAGACCGCGTGCTGCTCCTCTCTTGGCGGGAGTCACCGATGATTTTGTTCAGTTTGGACCAGCTCTTTTCGGTGGTTTTCACTGGCAATGAGTGCGAGTTGCAGCCAGTGTAGTTGATGTGGGCCTTATACCAATTTGCGTTGAAGAGCGGGCGGGGATGCGCCCTCACGAAAAGATCGGGCGCCGGACTATCCATGTCAGGTGACGATTTCATGATAAGCGCGGGG